>Ga0209415_10006575_pt1 | contig 20588 bp, 18 predicted proteins | sample PeaSoiSIISIP2007_FD_187696 | JGI IMG/M metagenome (GOLD analysis project Ga0209415, IMG submission 187696) | Peat soil microbial communities from Weissenstadt, Germany - SII-SIP-2007 (SPAdes) (version 2) | ecosystem: Environmental > Terrestrial > Soil > Wetlands > Peat | place: Germany...
GGCCCGAGGGGATTCGAACCCCTGACCTTGCGGTTAAGAGCCGCCTGCTCTACCGAGCTGAGCTACGGGCCCAAAGGTGGGGCGGCCCGACGAGGACTCGGGAGATAAAGCCTCGCGGCCGCGCGCTCTCTCGGAGCCGACCTCCGTCCCCGACTTATGTATCCGGAGAGGTGATGGCCCGGTACCCATGCGACTCGCTTCTCTGCGATTGGACGAAGTCGAATTGCCACTGGTCGAACGGTTCGAAACCAGCTTCGGTGTCGAGAGAAATCGTCGTTTCCTCCTGGTCCGCTTGGTGACGAAGGACGGCGAGGAGGGTTGGGGGGAGTGCGCCGCCGCGGCGGACCCCCTCTACTCGTCGGAAAGCGTGGCGACCGCCCGATGGATGATCGCCGAACGCCTGGTCCCGATCCTGTTCCGGCTCGAGGATCCGACGCCGGAGTTGTTCTCCCGGGAAGCGGCTCGGTTCCGAGGCCATCCCATGGCGAAGGCGTCAGTGGAGCTGGCGCTCCACGATTTGAGGGCTCGATGTGCGCGACGTTCCCTCTCCGAGGTCCTCGGGGGACGACGACGGCGGATTCGGGTCGGAGTGAGCGTGGGGATTCAGCCCCGCGTCTCCCAACTCGTCGATCGAGTAGGTCGATATCTCGACGCCGGGTACGGGCGGATCAAGCTCAAGGTCGCGCCCGGGTGGGACGTTCTTCCCGTCTCGGCAGTGCGGCACGAATACCCGGACGTTGAGCTGTGGGTCGACGCGAACCAGGCCTACCCCACCGGTGCCGGGGCCCAGATACGGAACTGGGCGGAGAAGTACGGGGTCGCCCAGGTCGAGCAGCCGTTCGCCGCGCGGGCCATTCGGGCCCACGCCGAGCTCGCTCGGGGCGCCCCGTTCCGGGTCTGCCTCGACGAATCGATCGTGGACGAGCCATCGCTCGAGGACGCGCTGGATGCGCGGGCCGTGACGAGCCTCAACGTAAAGGTGGCCCGGGTCGGCGGAATCGGGGTCGGGGCCTCCCTCGCACGGATCGCACGACGAAAGAAGGTGCCGTCCTGGGTAGGAGGGATGCTCGAGTCAGGAATCGGCCGAGCGCACAACGTCGCGCTCGCCTCCACGCCTCCGTTCGTTCTCTCCGGCGACCTCTCCGCGAGTGACCGGTACTACCGCGAGGACCTCACCGACCCTCCGTTCGTCCTCGGACCCGGCAGCACGCTCGAGGTCCCTCGTGGGCGGGGGATCGGCGTCGAAGTCGTCGAACGAGTTCTGACGAAGCACCGCCGGTCGACCCGGACCTTTCGTCCGTAGCCGCGAGGCGTCCGTCCGTCCCTAACGGATACGTTCGAGCGCCGCGCCGACCATCAGCGGAAAAAGGACCGTCACGTCGCCGGTGACAGTAGTGTGGCGAGCGGTGGCCTTCACCTTGCCCCAGGATACCGCCTCCCGGGTCCGGGCGCCGGAAAGGCTACCGTCCCATTCGACGGCGGTCGTGAGGTAGAGCGCGGCGTCGAGGCCGTCCCGGAACTGGTTCCACCAGATCGTGTGGTGTTTCGAGATCCCGCCGCCCAACATTACCGCTCCCGACCGCTTCGCCTCGAAGACGAGGTCCGAGAGGAGCTGTTCGTCCGACATCAGGTCGAAGGAGAGGCCACGGTGGTCCTGCCAGTAGAGCCAGACCTGCGAGCCGACGGCGCCGTCCGTGATGCCCGGGACGATCACCGGGACCTTCCGGTCGAACGCGGCCCGAAGGATGCTCGAGCGTTCTTTCGCGGGGATTGCCTCCCCGATCGCGGCGGCGAGCGCCCGGGTCGAGAGGGCCCGGGTGCCGTCCGCCCAGAGACGGTCGAGGATAGCCCGCATCTTGCGTTCGATGATGGCCCCGTAATTCGCCTCCGGGATGACGAGGTTGCCCAGTCGGTAGAGGTGCCGTCGGTGAAGGTCCGCATCGTCCAGGTCCCACTCGCCGTGGTAGTAGCCGCGGAACGACCGGGCGAGGTCGTGGTCGAGGGTCCCGCAGGTCGTAATGACCGCGTCCACGTAGTCTTCCCGGACGAGCGTCGCGAGGACGCCCCGGGTTCCCGTCGCCACGATGTCGGCCGGGAACGAGAGGAAGACGGTCATGTCGCGGTCCGCGAGAATCCGAGCGAGGAGGTCGACGCCGGCGGCCACTTCCTTCGCGCTGAAGCCGCCGCCCGCCTCGAGGCGGCGGACGAGCGTGTCGAGCGACGGCGCGTCGTCGATTCGGACGTCCTCTACCTTGCGCGGCACGGTCGGGGGCAGCCGTCGCGGGTTAAAGCCCTCCGGTGAGACCGAGCGTCAGCGAGTGGAAGAGAACGATGTAGGTGAGCGAGTAGCCGATGAGCGCGCCCCCGCACAGGAGCGGGAGACCGGCCTGCGGGTTCCCTCGCAGCACGAGCCGCATCAGGATCCCGTAGCCGACGAGCGACCCGATGAGGGCCCCCAGCGCGGCCCATAGGTTGGCGCCCAGCCCGAAGAAATGCGGGCCGGTCGGCAGCCAGACGAACGCGGAAACGATGAGCGTCCCGGGGATCACGACGTCCCCGAGGCCCATGAACAGAGCCGCCCGCTCCTCGGTGGGCTGTCCCCTCGTTTCCTTGAGGGTCGGAGCGTTCGTGTAGTCGTAGCCGGCCGAATCCGGCATGACCATCAGGATCGGGAGCTTCATGTCGGTCACCACGTCGGCGAGCGACACCATGTGCTTCGTTCGATAGACGGCGATCGCGTCGTAGATCATCAGGGCCATGAGGAGGATGAACGCAGGCAGGATCCCGAAGGAGATTCCGAGGATCGCAATCAGCGAGCCGGCGGCGAGGAAACCGGCGAGGTCGACGATGTACCATTGAGGCTCCACGAGGAGCGCGAAGTAGAGCCCTACGCTCACGATGGCGGCGAAGGTCAGGGCGGGGTCGAGCACCAGCTCGGCTCCGGGCGGCGGTAGGAGAATGAGCCCGGGCGGAAAGATCGAGAACGTCGCATAGAGCGTGAAGTATAGAGACCCCGCGATCGCGAGCAGGATGACGTGGCGTAGCGCCGCCACCCCGCCGCGCTGTCGGGCGAAGAACAGGATGCCGAGGGGGGCGATGACGATGATCGCGATGATGAGCAGCGGGGCGGTCGGACTCTGCGCGTTGGAGGTGGAAGCGAGCCCCGCGGAGCGGAACGGGTCGGCGAGGGCGAGACCGACGAACTGAGCCCCGATGTAGAGACCGAGAAGGCCCAACCAGCGGAGGCTCCGCATGAGTCGTTACGGTTCGACGACGGCGTACGCGTTGTTGCCGAGGACCTTCGTGATCTTGGCCTTGATCGCCATGCCGCGCTGGTTCGCGCCCGTCACGAAGATCACGAACCCTTCTTTCTTCGCGACCCCGTCGCCGCGGCGACCCACGTCCTCGATCGTGAGGTGATACACCTCGCCGACCACAACCGGGGTCTTCGGCTTCTCGGGGGTGACGACCCGACGCATCGTGACCGGGCGCTGGGCGCCGCAGGCTTCGCAGATGAGGAGCGTGAACCGGCCTTCCTTCTGAAGGTGGGTATCGGGCCGCTTGCATTCCGAGCAGATCACGTACTTCACGGTGTAGTCGCGCAGACGCTGGGCGATCTGGTCCTTCGTCAGGCGGGACTTGAGGACCCCTCGGGGAAGGTCGAGGACGCCGGGGCAGCCGAACTCCTTCGCGAGGAAACCGATCACGTGGTCCGGCTCGCGCCGCAGGACCCCGGTGATATCCTGGAAATTGCGGATGACCGTGTTCTTCCCGTCGGTCATCACGTCCGGGTCGGGGACCTGGAAGCGCTCGCCGCCCGTTCGGATGGGCGGGAGCTTTTCGTGCGCGCGAGCGAGAAGGGCCTGATACGACTCCATCGGAGGGCTCGGGGACTCGGAGACGAGGTAAAAGCCTATCCGCCTACGCAGACGCCCGGTCGAATCCGTCGAGCGCATCCAGGACTCGCGCGAGGTTCCGCTCGGTCACGACGGTCGTCGCGGCCTTCCGTACTTCCTCGTCCTCGGGGAGAAACGCGACCCCGACCCGGCTGCGGCGGAAGAGCCCGACATCGATCTCGGAGTTCCCAACCGACGCGGTCTCCTCCGGTCGCACGACGAGCTGGTTCTGGAGCTGGGCGAGGACGCCCTCTTTCCCGTGGATCGGCACCCGGACGATCCCCTCGCCGGTGAGCCGCCCATCGGAGTGCACCCGGAGCCCGTTCGCGAGCGCGACCTCGATCCCGAGCTCGCGGGCGATACGCCGGGCAAGCAGGTCGAGCCCTCCGCTGACGATCGCGCTGCGAGCTCCCCGAGCATGAATGCCGTCGATGAGCTCGGCGGCCCCCGGCATGAGGGGAACGGGGGCGAGGATCTTCTCGAGGTCGTCGACCGTCAGATGCGGGGCGTGGCGCCACCAGACCCGAATGTCCGTACGGATGAACTCCTCGTCGTCGATCTGGTTCGCGAGGAACCGCCGTAGCCCTTCGTCGTTGTGGTCGCCGAAGTGGTCGTGCACGACCCGCCAGGAGCTCGCCACGTCGACGAGCGTCCCGTCCATGTCGAGCGCGACCAGTTTAAGCACGTTCGCCCCGAGCGATCCGGTCGGCCCGATCGAGGACCCGGTCGGGAGGTCGGACCGCCCAGGCGGCCAGGTTCGAGTCGACCTGGTCGGGGCGGCTCATGCCGATCACCGGCGCCGCGCCCATCTTCCGCAGCCAGTGAAGAGCGATCGAGCCGAGGGGCACGCCCGAGTCGTTCGCGAGGTCGCGGAGCGCGCGGGCGCGTTCGAGGATCTCCGGAAGGATGTCCGGCTCGAACATCCGATGCGCGAACTGACGTACCTCTCGGGGCACCTTCGCGCCGTCGAGGTACCGGCCGTGGAGCAGGCCTCGCGCCAACGGGGTGTACGCTTCGATCAGGATACCGTGGGCGCGGCAATACTCCTGGACTGGGAGCACGTCGTCCCGCAGGAACAGATTGTACTGCAACTGGTTGACCGCGACCTTCGCATCGGAAAGGTGACGGGAAGCCTCCTCGAGCTCCTCGACCGAGAAATTGGAGACGCCAATCGCTCGGATCTTCCCCTCCTTCCACAATGCTTCGAGCGCCGGCATCGTCTCCGAGAGCGGGACGCGCGAATCCGGACCATGGATGAGGTAGAGGTCGATCGCGGGCCGGGCCATCTTCTCGAGGCTGCCGATGACCGCCGCTCGCACCTGGGCCGGCCGTAGGTGTTCCCAGGAAACCTTGGTCACGACGTACGCGTCGGGAGCTCCCTGCGGCACGCGGGCCAGCACTTCCCCCAGCACGCGTTCGGAGCGTCCGTTCCCGTAGACCTCCGCCGTGTCGAACCAGCGGATCCCGCGTTCGTACGCCCGTCCGATCGTCGCCTTCGTCCGAGCCTCGTCCTCGGTATTCCATCGGCCGAGGGCCCACAGCCCGATTCCGAGCGCCGGATGCGGGCGGCCTCCGGCGACTTCAATCGTTTCGATCTCCACGGCCGGTGACGCCGCCTTGGGGCCGCCGGCGGCTCGCTTCTTGGCCTTCGTCGCGCGCGCCGGGCGGGGAGTGGGGGTCATGGTGCCGCGGAGGACGCGCCGTCCTGCTTCAAGTGTTCGTCGATACGTCGCACCCGCTCCGCGAGCTCCGTCGCTTTCTCTTCGGCCTCCCGGACCACCTCCGGGGGCGCCCGACCCCGGAACCCCGGGTCGGCGAGACGGGCCCGGGTCTTCTCGAGAAGAGCGAAGAGCTTCTCGCGCTCCTTCAGGAGCGCGTCGGCGGTCGCTCCCGAGGCGACCGGTCGTTCGAGGAAGCACTCTCCGAACGCCGCGACCCGGCGACCCGTTCCGGCCGGGACCTCGTCCCGTTCTCCCAGGATCTCGAGCGAGCTCACTCGCGCGAGTCGTTCCACCGTGCCCCGCTCCGCGGCCAGCACTCGGGCCACTTCGGAGCCGCTCGGCCGGACCCACGCCCTCGGGATCGAGGTGACGGGAACTTTTTCCTCAGCCCGAAGGTTGCGCAGAAGTCGGACCGTCTCGAGAAGAGGCTCCATCTCGAGCTCGGCCGCGGGGTCGGAAGGAGCCTCCTCCGCGCGGGGCCAGGACGCCGTCGCGAGAAGGGTGTCGGGATGCGGTAGGGCATGCCAGAGCTCCTCGGTCACGTGAGGGACGATCGGGTGAAGCAGCCGGAGCGAGCGCTCCACGACGAACAGGAGCGTGCCCGAAGCTTCCCGCTGGGCGGGCTCGCCCCGTCGGCCCTGCAGCGACTCCTTTGCGATCTCCACGTACCGGTCCGCGAGGTCGTGCCAGAGGAAGTCGTAGAGCGCGGCCGCGGCCGGCGTGAACCGGAACTCCGCGATTGCCCGGTCGACCTCCTCCACCGCGCGTCGGTACCGGGAGAGGATCCAGCGGTTCTCGAGCGCGCTCGTCGGGGAAAGGGCGGGGGGACCCGCGGGAGGGAGGGCACCGTCCGGTACAAACGAGAGACTGAACCGGACCAAGTTCCAGACTTTTGTGAGGAAGTTTCGGCTCCCGTCGAGGGCGGCGGCGCCGAACGGCCCGTCCTCGTCGGTCGGGTTCGGAAAGACGAGCGCGAAGCGAACCGCGTCGGCGCCGCGATCTCGGATCAGGTCGAGCGGTTCCGGGGAGTTCCCGAGATGCTTCGACATCCGGCGACCCTGTTCGTCGCGGATCATCCCGGTGAAGTAGACGTCCGAGAACGGCCGGGCATTGCGGAAGTAGTAACCGGCCATCATCATCCGGGCGACCCAGAAGAACATGATGTCGCGGCCCGTGACCAGGACGTTCGTCGGATAGTAGTGGTCAAGGTCGGGGGTCCGCTCCGGCCAGCCGAGAGCCAGGAACGGCCAGAGCCAGGAGGTGAACCAGGTGTCGAGCACGTCCGGGTCGGGGCGCAGGTCGGAAGCGCCGCAGCGGTCGCATACCGTGGGGGCATCGACCGTCACGATCTCCCGGTGACAGGCTTGACAGTGGTAGACGGGGACCGCATGGCCCCAGAGCACCTGGCGCGAGATGCACCAATCCTGGATCTCGTCCATCCATCGGAAGAACGTCCGCTCCCAGCGGGCAGGATGGATCCGGATCTCTCCGCGACGCACCGCGTCGATTGCCGGGGCCGCGAGCGACTTCATGCGGACGAACCACTGGGTCGAGAGCCGAGGTTCGATCACCGCGTTCGAGCGCTCCGACCGCGCCACCGAGTGGCGGTATGATTGTCGCCGGAGGAGCAGGCCCGTCCGTTCGAGGTCCTCGATGGCCTTCGTCCGCGCTTCGTCTCGGTCGAGCCCCCGGTATTCGGTGGGAACCCAAGCGCCCGTCAAGTGGCCCGAATCGTCGAGGATGTCGGGAGGCATCGGAAGACCCGCGTGGCGCTCAAAGACCCCGTGGTCCACGAGGTCGTGCCGCGGAGTCACCTTGAGCGCACCGGCGCCGAACGCGGGGTCGATCGCCTCGTCCGAAATGATGGGGACCTTACGGTCCGTAAGCGGGACGATGACCTCCTTACCGAGGAGCGACCGGTACCGTTCGTCGTCGGGATGGACGGCGACCGCCACGTCCCCAAAGATCGTCTCGGGCCGGACCGTGGCGACCTCGAGACCGCCCGGCGTTCCGTCGGCCCACGGATAGCGGAGGTAGACTAAGGATGCCTCCTCCTCGGTATGGGACACCTCGAGGTCGCTGACGGCCGTCCGGAGGTTGGGGTCCCAATTGACCATGCGCTCGCCTCGGTAGACCAACCCTTCGTGATGGAGGCGCACGAACACTTCTCGGGTCGCCCGGACGCTCGCCGCATCCATCGTGTAGCGGTATCGGCTCCAATCGACCGAGAAACCGCCGGCCCGGGTTTGCTCGAGGATCCGTTTCTCGTGCTCCTGCTTCCAGAGCTCGACCTCGTGGAGCGCTTGCTCTCGGCCGAGCTCATCGAAGCGAACCCCCTGCTTCTGGAGGCGGCGGCGCACCTCTACCTGCGTGGCGAGTCCCGCGTGGTCGAGGCCGGGCACCCACAGCGTCGCGTCGCCGCGCATCCGATGATGGCGTACGAGAATGTCCATCACCGTGTCGCCGAGCATGTGCCCGATCGTGAGAACTCCCGTGACGTTGGGCGGGGGAAGGACGAGCGAGTAGGTCGGCCCCTTCGGCCGCTCCGGACCCCGGGCGATCGCGCGCTCGGCCCACTCCTTCTGCCACCGGGCCTCGATTTCCCTGGGCTCGAAGCGGGAGGGAAGTGCGGGGGCGCTCAGGAGGCTCCCCTCCCGAGCGCGACCGGCGTAGCTACCGCGAGCTCCGCCAGCGCGACCACCGCCATGACTCCCAGAGCGAGTTCGGTGCCGGAGGAACGGGTAAGCTCGAAGAGAAGCACGGGTAACCCGGCCAAGATGAGCCCCGGAATGGAGACGGCGATCGCGAACCACGCCCCCGTGTAGAGGTTCGTGATCGCAAGCCCGCGGCGTCGGGCCCAACGGAACAAAAGGCCGAGCTCAACGAACGCGGCAGCGAGGACGGCCGGCAGTTCGACGAGGATGAACGCCACGAAGATCGCCGGCTGGAAGAACCGAGCGATCGTGAAGCCCACGATCACGACGGACGCGATCATGTACATGAGGCAGATCAAAGCGACCTTGCCGAAGAGGACCGACCGGTTCGAGAGCGGGAGGCTCCGGCCGTACGAGTACGCGAGCACCTCGATCGCGAAGAACGCCGGGCCGAAGAAGGTTGCGAGCAGGGCGGCCGTAGTCACCGCGGCCAGGGCCAGCGAGGAGGCGACCGCGTCGGGCAGAGGGCTCGCATACGTGAGGAGGCCGATGGCCGCCGCGTCCAGGATCGGGAGGAGGATCAGGAAGGCGTATCCGGGAGTTCGGCTCGCGATCCGTAAATCCTTGACCAGGACCGCGCGGGCGAATCCCGTCGGCCGCAGCACGGAAGCGACGGGCGACAGGTCCGCGGGAGGTTGGGTCGGGAGAAACTGGAGGTTCCGTACCGAGCCGGACAGCCAGATGATTGACCACGCCGCGAGCGCGACGTAGAGGCTCGCGGAAACGGCGAGGACAACGTCTACGGTCGGCGAGAAGATTGCCAGTGACCCGGAACCGCCCGCGGCGAGGGCCGGAAGCGTCGCAAAGGAGAACGGAAAGGCCGCAACGAGCAGCGTGCCGTCGAACGAAGGGCCTTGGGCCGCGAGGTCGCCGAGGGACCGGAGGAACTGCGGAGCGGCCGAGATGAACCCGAACATCGCGAACGCAGGAACGAGCCAGAGGACGAGGTACGCCCATCGGACGATCGAGCGCCCACCGCCCCCGCGCGAACCCTGGACCCGTCGAAGGAAGAAGCGGCCGGTCAGCAGGGAGAGCGCGAGGGCGTAGACCACCGCGACCACGGTGCCCGGAAGCGCAGCGAGGCCGGCGAACGGGCCCAGAGCCAGCCCCACGGCGATGGGGGTCAGCACGAGGATCGTGAGAACGGGGAGGTCGAACAACCGCAGGTAGAGGATCCCCGCGACTTGGTACAGGGTCCGGCGGTCGATCGGAAGCGGCTCGAGCGCTGGCAGCACGCCCGAGGAGATCAGCGTGGGGATCACCTGCACGCCGGTCCACCAGAGGAGCGCGATGTCGAGGCTGAACAGCCCCGTCAACACGCCGCTCTCGAACAACCCCGCCGGAACCGATGCAAAGCTCGAGGGACCGATCGTCGCCTCGAGATGGATCAGGCCGGCGGCCCCCAGCGCGATGAGTCCGAGCACCACACTGATCACGAACTTGCTCTGGAAGACGCGGCGCCGCGCGCGGGCGACTAGGTCCTTGGAGGAACCTGCCGGAAGGACGTTCCCTTGACGGAACGCATAGACCGCCTGGAGCGAGAGCTCGGTGAAGGCGACGTCGCTGAGCCGTCGTGCCTCGCGCCAGCTCATGGCGGGGGGTCGCCGAAGGAGTCCACCGCGGCCCGCACCCCCACATCCTCTTCCGTGAGACGCAGGAAGATCTCCTCGAGCGAAGCGTCGCCCGCCGCGACCCGTTCGCGGAGGGCGGCCAATGTTCCCTCTCCTCTCAGAACGCCCCGGTCGAGAATCCCGACACGCTGGCAGAGCTGTTCCGCCACCTCCATCGTATGGGTGGAGAAGAGGACTCCGTGTTCGCCGCCCGCGACGTAGCGCAGGAGGACGTCCTTCATGATCCGGACCGACCGGGGGTCGAGGCTGTTGAGCGGCTCGTCCAGGACGAGAAGCGGCGGTGCGTGCAGCAGCGCGCCGATGATCAGGACCTTTTGCCGCGTGCCGTTCGAGAGCGTCGCGATCGGTTCTTCGAGCTCGCTTCCGAGCCGGAACGCATCGGCATAGCTCTGCAAACGTCGGGTGGCCGTGGTGGCGTCCATCCGCCGTACGCTCGCCACGAACTCGAGAAACTCCCGCGGCGTCAGGGCCTCGTACAGCATCGACGTCTCGGGCACGTATCCGAGGCGGGCCTTGGCGGAAACACCGTCTCGGATGGCATCGACTCCGAAGACCCGGACCTCCCCCGCCACCGGGCGCACGAGCCCGACAATCGCCTTGATCGTACTGGTCTTGCCGGCGCCGTTCGACCCGAGGAGCCCGTAGATCTCCCCGGGGCGCACGCTCAAGGAGAGCTGTTGAACCGCGGGGCGCTCTCCGTACGCTACCGAAAGACCCTCGATGGAAAGCGGGACCAAGTTCAGGTCCGAAAGAGGGGCCGACATCTCTTCACCATCCGTCCCCCACAGGTATAACGCCGTGGGAGGCGACGAACTAGCGGGCGCGGATCAGCGGAAAGAGGAGAATCTCCTTGATGGAGGTGATCCCGAGCAGGCCCATCAGCAAGCGGTCCACGCCGAACCCCACCCCGGTGTTCGGCGGGAGACCGTAGCCGAGCGCGCTCACGTAGTCCTCGTCGATCGCGTAGCGGTCGTCCCCCCGCTCGCCGGCCTGGGACCGGAAGCGGGCCTCTTGCTCGTCCGGATCGTTGAGCTCGGTGTAGGCGTTCGCGAGCTCGAAGCCCGGATGGAACACCTCGAACCGTTCAACCCGGCCGGGCTTTGATCGGTGCCGTTTCGCGAGCGGGGTCGTGACCGCGGGGTGGTCCACCACGAACGTCACTCGGTCGAACGTGGGCTCGACGTAATGTTCGAAGAGCTTGTCAAGGAATGTCCCGGTCGAGGAGTTGTCGGGGACCGTCGAGCCGGCGGCGCGAGCCAGCTCCCGCAATTCGTCCCGGCTTTTCGAGAGCACGTCGGTGATCCCGCTGCGTTGTTCGAGGGCATCGACGAAATCGACCGTGGGGAACGGAGGAAGGAAGCGCTTCGCGGCCGTTGCGACCGTCGGATCTCCGGGAAGGAGCTCGAGCGTGCGGTACGCGAGCCGCTCGAAGAGCCCCTCCATGAGCCGCCGCATGTCGTGGTAGTCGGCGTACGCCCAGTAAGCCTCGAACTCGGTGAACTCGGGGGAATGGGTGCTGTCCAGGTCCTCGTTGCGGAACGCCTTCGAAAGCTCGTAGACGCGCTCGAGCCCGCCCACGAGCAGGCGCTTCAACGGAAGTTCGATCGAGATCCGGAGCCGCAGCTCGGCATCGAGGTAATTCGAGCGGGTGATGAACGGGGCGGCCGTCGCGCCGCTCGCGATTGCGGATAGGACCGGCGTCTCGACCTCCAGAAAACCGGCGTCGTCGAAGTGCTTGCGGATCTCCCGGACCAAGAGGGTACGGACCCGGAATCGGGCTCGGGCTTCGGACGAGGAAAGAAGGTCGACGTACCGGCGTCGCAGGCGCTCTTCGACATCCTGGAGCCCGTGGAACTTCTCCGGGGGCGGGTGGATCGCCTTCGCGAGGAGCGCGAGGGAGCGGACGAGCAGCGACGGTTCGCCCCGTCGCGAGACGGTGGGGTGGCCCTCCGCCCCGACGATGTCGCCCGGGTCGAGGTCGGAGAGCCACGACTGATAGCCGGCCTCGCCGAGCTCGTCGACGCGCAGGAGCAGCTGGAGCGACCCCGAGAGGTCCTCGAGGTCCGCGAACGCGGTCTTCCCGTGTTGGCGGATCGCCACGAGCCGTCCCGCGACGCGGAGGGCGGGACCCTTCGCCTCCTCGCCCGGTTTCAACGCTTGGCAGGCCACGCGAACGATCTCGGTCGGGGAGCGTTCGGAGAACGACCAGGGGTAAGGTTCCTTTCCCTCGGCTCGCCACCGGGCGACCTTCGCCCGCCGGTCCTGCTCGAGGCGATTCTCTTCGTCCATGCGATGACCGGCGAGACGTGGCTGGGTAAAAAACGGCTCGGTTGGAGGGTGCGCCTATCGGGCGGTGGGCTCGACCGCGAGCCGCTCGACGCCGCCGGGCCGGAAGAGTGCGAGGTGCTCGGGGATGGCGGGGTCCTTTCCGGCCGCGCGGGCGGGTTCGTGGAGGAGGAGGAAGGTGCCGAGGAAGAATTCGGCGGCCGCGTCGCCGCCGCCGATCCCGTAGCTCACGTAGTCGGAGAAGTAGACGTGGACCATCCCGGACCGCCGGCGCCGCAACGCCTCCAGGAACTTGGCGAGCTCCTCGGGGCCTTTGCGTTCGAGCTCCTCGATCAGGTCGCGGAGGATCGGCCGCTGGCTGACGCCGGCGAGGCCATCGTACGCGAGGTAGACCGCGGGCCGGGGGTCGAGCGCGACCACGTCGAGGCGGAGAACTCCCTCGACCGGTTTCGTGCGCATGGCGAGCGGCCTACCGCCCTCGCGTTATGAAGGCTTCGGGCCGGCCCCATCGCGGGACCGGCCCGAGGAAGGAGTTCCCTTGAGTCTAGTGGTCGTGGCCGCCACCGCCCCCGGAGGGAGGGCCCGACTTCTTCGACGCGATGATGTCGTCGATGCGCAGGATCATGCTCGCGACCTCGGTCGCGGAGCTCAACGCCTGGCTCTTGACGCGCAGCGGCTCGATGATGTGGAGCTTCCACATGTCGGCCGACTTGCCGTCCGCGAGGTTGATCCCGGCGTTCTTGTTCGCGTTCGGGCCGTCGTGCGCGCTGCGGAGGTCGATGAGGGTGTTGATCGAGTCGTACCCTCCGTTCTCGGCGAGCGCCCACGGGATGCATTCGAGGGCCTGAGCGAACGCCTCGACCGCGAGCTGTTCGCGGCCGCCGACGGTCCCCGCCCACTTTCGCAGCTTCACCGCGAGGTCGATCTCGGTCGCGCCGCCGCCCGGACAGACCACCCCGTCCTCGATGACGCTCGAGACGACCTTGAGGGCGTCGTGGATCGAGCGCTCGACTTCCTGGGTCACGTGCTCCGTGCCGCCCCGGATCAGGATCGAGACGGACCGGGGGTTGGCGCAGCCGGTGACGAACGTCATCTTATCGTCCCCGACCTTGCGCTCGTCGACCTTGGCCGCCGAGCCGAGGTCGGCCGAGGTCAGTTCCTTGATCCCGGTGACGATCTTTCCGCCGGTGGCCCGCGCGAGCTTCTGAAGGTCCGACTCCTTGACCTGCTTCACGGCGTAGATGCCCTGCTTGGCGAGGTAGTGGAGGACGACGTCGTCGATCCCCTTCTGACAGACAACGACGTTCGCGCCGACCGCCTTGATCGAGTCGACCATCTTGTGGAACGTCTTGTCTTCCTCGTCGAGGAAGCTCTGGATCTGGTTCGCGTTCTTGATGTTGATCTTGCTCTCGATCTCGGTCTTCTTGATCTCGAGCGCGGAGTTGAGGAGCGCGATCTTCGCGTTCGCCACTTCGCCGGGCATGCGCGGATGACCCCGCTCTTTGTCGAGGATGATCCCCTCGATGAGCTCGGTGTCGGAGATCGTGCCTCCGTGGCGCTTCTCGACCTTGATCTGGTCGACGTCCGCGACGATCTTGTTGCCGCGGGGTTCGGCGATCTTCTGGACCGCCTTCACCGCGATCTTCGCGAGTTCCGCGCGCGAGCCGAAGACTCCCTTCGACCCCATGGCCGTGGCCGCGCAGTCGATCAGAATGGACTCGTCGTCCGTCTTGATGGTCGTGCCGATCTCGGCTTCGAGAAGGTGCTGCGCCTGCTCGCGCGCGAGCTGGAAACCGCGGACGATGACCGTGGGGTGAACGTTCTGCTCGAGGAGGTACTCGGAGCGCTTGAGGAGCTCACCGGCAATCACGACCGCCGTGGTCGTTCCGTCGCCGCACTGCTGGTCCTGGGTCTTGGCGACCTCCACCAACATCTTCGCGGCCGGGTGCTCGACATCGACTTCCTTCAGGATCGTGACGCCGTCGTTGGTGATCGTGATGTCCCCCATCCCGTCGACGAGCATCTTGTCCATGCCGCGCGGACCGAGGGTCGTTCGCACCGTGTCGGCGACGGCTCGCGCCGCGGCGATGTTGTTCGCCGTCGCGCCCTTGCCGCGTTCGCGCTCCGTGCCTTCTTTCAGGACGAGAATCGGGGTTCCCTGAAGCATACTGTCACCGCGTTTGGCAGAATTGCTCTTCTATATAAGCGTAGGTGAGCCGTCGGGGTCGGGGGATACGAATCCGGGATCAGACTTTGGCCGCGTTGTAGCGCAGCGACCGGACCCCGGGAAGGGCGAGCAGCGCGATGCCGTTCAGGACGATCCCGGCGGCCGAGACGGCGTAAACGAACAGCACCCCGTGGCCCGCCACGAGGAGGCCTCCGACGATAAGGCCCGCGGGGATCGCGATGAACGACCCGACCATGTCGATGCTCAACACCCGGGCGAGCACCTCGTTCGGGACGATGGCTTGCATCGTCGAAAAGTACACGGTGTTGATGAGGCCCAGGGTGAGGCCCATGCCGACCGCTCCGGCCAGCGAGACCGGAAGAATCCGGCCCACCAGCAGGAGTCCGATCGCACCCCCTTGGGCGACCACGCTCGCTCCCATCAGGAGACCGGCGAACCGGCGGGCGCGAATTCGAGGAACGACGAGCGCGCCCACCGCCGCTCCGGCGGAGAGCGCGGCGACGAGATATCCGTAGACGGACGCGTCGCCGCCGTAAACGGTGGCGACGTAGACCACCGTGAACGAGTTGACCATCGTGAAGAGGAAGTTGCCGGGCAAGAACCCGAGGGTGACCTCCAGGATCGGAAGGTGGCTCCGCATGTACGCCAGGCCCTCGCCGAGGTCCTTTCCGAAGGAATGCTCCGCGCCCGAGGCACGCTCCTTCGGGCGCCCGAACTCGACCGCGATCTGGAAGAGGAACACGGCCGAGAGCCCAAAGGTCGCGGCGTTAACGCCGATACCGGCGACCGCCCCGAGGAACACGGTCATGAGTCCCCCCGCTCCGGCGCCGAGGGTCGAGCCCGTGGAGCTCAGCGCGGCCAAGATACCGTTGGCGCTTTCGAGCCCTTCGGTCGGGACTAGGCGGGGGAGGATCGCCTGACTCGCGGGCTGGAAAATAGCCGAGAAACTGTAGACGAGGGTCATGACGCCCAATACTAGGAGGAGCGAGAATCCGACGAAATAGAGGGCGGCGGCGAGGATTCCCATCACCGTCATCCGGACGAGGTCGGCGGTGACCATCAAGCGGCGGCGGTTGTAGCGGTCCGCGAGGACGCCCGCGAAGAGCCCGAGGGCGATTCCCGGAACGATGCCCGTCAGACCCACATACGCGATGTCGAGCGCGCTCCCGGTGTAGTGGTACACCAGCCAATTCACCGCGACGCTCGAGATCGACCCGCCGACCGCGGAAGCGAGCGAAGAGCCGAGGAGAGGGCGGAACCCCGGCGAACGAAGTGCCTGGGAAACGGAACGGTCGTCGGTCACGGGCGCCCCACCTCGGCTAAAGCGGGGAGGGCTTGAGGGTGCGCCGTGGAAGAAGTACGTAAATCGTTCTCCCTGAAACAGCAAACGCCCGGGAGTCTTCGCGCGCCACCGGTCCGGAAGGACGAGGAACCTCGATGAGCGTCGCATCGGGTCGAATCGAATACCGCCTCCTGCGCCGCCCCGACCTCCCGGCCTACGCGAAGCTGCTCCCCGTCGCGATAGGTGAGCTTGAGCGAGCGACCGGATTGGACCAGAACGCCGACGCGCTCTCCGTTGCGCTGACCCGGTGGCCCATCTGGATCTTCCTAAAACTGTCGCAATTCATCGGGCGCCCGTTTCTCCAAGTTCACGTCGCGGCCGATGGTCCGCGACTGGTCGGGACGGCTACGATCGTCCGTTTTCGCAGCGCGGGCTATGTGGTCGGTGTGGCCACGGATCCCGAGTACCGGGGCCGAGGCATCGCCTCGCAGCTTCTCGAACGCCTTCGTGTCGAGGCGGTGCGCCTTCACCGAACCTGGATCACGCTGGACACAGAAACCGAAAACGAGACCGCGTTGCGGGTCTACCGACGCGCCGGCTACCGCGAGATCGGGCGGTTCACATGGTTTCGGCGGACGGGCCTCCCGAGTTTCGCGGGCCCTACGCTTCCCCCGGCCACCGAGCGGGCCGTCCGGGAGCTCCTCGCGCCGTTGGACGCGAGCCGCGGTGCAGATTTTCGGTCCGCGCTCCCGGCGAACGTCCGCGTACTCAATCACCTTGAGCTCATGTTCCAGGCGGGTCAGGTGCAACGGCAAACCTGGGTCGAAGTGGGCTCGAACGGGGTACCCGATGCGGTGCGGGCCTACTTCGCTCGCTCGACCCGCATGGGGGTGCTCTTCCCGCTCATGAGCGAACCGACGCCGGCCGCGGAAACGCTCGCCGGCTTACTCCGGTCGGGAGCGGAGTGGCTGCGCCCGAAGGAACCAGTCATCAGCCTCGCGGTCGTACCCGAACCCGTCGGGGCGATTGGGGCTTCCCTCGAGCAGCTCGGCTTCGCCCCGGTGGTGAGCTCGACAACGATGGGACGACCGGTCGCCCCCGAGGCCGGAGCCCGCGCCTAGCGCTTCCGGTAGTCGTGTTCCATTTCGGCGGCCAGCCGTCGCCACCCACCGGAGTCTTCCGTGCGGAGCCGGCGCGAGAGTCGGGCGTTCTCCGTGTTCGAGAGCCGCCGTCCCGTCCAATGGAGCTCGCGGCCCTCGAAGAGCAGCACGGACGCCGACGGTCCGTCCGGCGTGATCGAGTAGCGGAATTGGGAGTGCAGGTTCGGACTTAGGATGTGATTACTGACCCAACGCCGCTCGTCCGGGTAGATCTGGACCACCTTCACCTTGCGGACGGCGGCGCCCTTCGCGCTCGGGAAACGGTCATCCAAACGCACCGTCCGCTCGGAGAGCCACGTGACGATCCGTGTTCCGGGGGTCGAAAACCTCGCCCAGTCGTCGGGCGCGAAATCGATGCACCAGCGGAACGCCCACTCGGCGGGCACGCGAAAGCGCTGCCGGAAGGTGTAGTCTGCCAACGCGGTCGCGCGTCCCGCGGGAGTGGTTTTACGGGGTCCGGACCTCTTCGTCATCGTTCCTCCACCCGAGCAAGCAGGAACCCATCGTATCCTTTGCGACCGACCGTTTGGATCCCGGTCGCGCTGACCCTACGGTCCGACCGCAACGCCTCCACGAGCTCGCGCATGCCCCGGACGTTCGCGTCGTCGTTCGCGGCATTCGCAAGTTCCCCCTTCCGAACGACGTTGTCGACCACGATCAGGGCTCCGGGTCGTGTGAGTCGGATCGCCCAATCGAAGTACGCGCGGGTGTTCGGCTTGTCGGCATCCACGAAGACGAGGTCGAACGGGGGCGTCTTCTCCGCGAGCAACTTCGGGAGGGTTTCGAGCGCCGGGCCGACCCGCACTTCGACCTTTTCGGAGAGTCCGGCCCGAGCGAGATTGGCCCGGGCGACCTCGGCGTGCTTCGGGCTGAGCTCGAGCGTGACGAGTTTGCCCCCGGAGGGCAGTGCGCGGGCGAGCCACGTCGAGCTGTAGCCGCCCAGGGTGCCGATCTCCAGGATCCGTCGAGCTCGGACGGATTTCGCGAGCAGGTGGAGGAGCTTTCCCTGGGTCGGCGAGACCTGGATGTCCGGAAGGCCGGCGGCGTCGCTCGAGCGCAAGGTCTCTTCGAGGACGGGGTCGCTCTCCAGGAGCTCCCCTTCGAAGTAATCGTCGACCGCGGTCCACGGGTCGGTCGTCATGCGACGAATCCGGGGGGCGTCATCGTTCCGTCGACCGTACGCAGGACACGCAAGGCCCTCAGAGTGATCATCTTGCTCGGCCGGCCGACCGGTTCGAACGAGAGGGGAGTGGGGCGTTGTCCGGGGTTCTCCGCGTAGAACCGGGCCGGAGCTCCTCCGATGTCTGGGTGCTCGGCGTCCAGGTTCCAGCGCTCGTCCGAGCGCTGCTTCTTGCGGAGGTGCTCCAGAGCGAAGTGCATCCGTGGGTCGTCCCCGTAGCCCAGCGAGGTCAGCACGTCTAGGCCCACCAGAAGGTCGTAGTAGTAATGGACCGGCCAGTGGAAGCGGTACCAGGGCGGGTACCGCGCCCCTTGGCGGTGCAGCTCCCGGTCGAGGAAGTACTCCGCCCCTCGTTCCACGCAAGCCTTCATGGCCGGGGTCCACCTCGAGCGAGGATAGACCGCGAAGGCGCTCAGTCCCTCCCACGAGTCGAGGTTCCTCCCCTGGGCGGGGCCGTCTCCGAACGTCCAGCAGTTCCAGCCGCCCTTCGGGTGCGCCGTGGCGACCAGCCAGTCGAGCGCCTTGCGGACTCGAGGGTCGTCCCCGTATCCGAGCCGGATCAGCGCGCGGGCCATGTTTCCCGTGTAGCAGAGGTGACCGTTCCCGCCGGAAGAGCCCCCGACCCCGCCTCCCTTCAGAGGGGAGCGGTCCATCCAGAGCTCGCACGATGCTCGGACCGCGGGGATCGCGCGCGTCGCCCCAAGGTCCGAGAGCGCCAGGAGGTTCCAGTTCGTCGAGAGGTACTTTGGCCGGTAGAGGCTCCTCTCACGGACCCACCAGCCACCGGGGTCTCGGTGGGCGAGGATGTCGGCCGCCCAACCCCGTTCGGCGATCTTCTTCCGTGCTTCCCGCACCTCCGGGTCGCTCTGTCGGCGACCGAGGAGCTCGGTCAGGGTACGGTACCGGATGGAGGGCTGGTTCTCCTCGAGCAACCAGTCGATGGTCTTCCGGTGCGCCGCCTTCGATACCTTGCGCGGGGCCATCGGGTTGGGGACCGTTCACCTCTTCAAAAGAATCTCGAGGGGGTCGCGGAACGCCTCCACTCGCCGCCCCGGAAAACCGGGCGGAGGCTCAAGGGGGCTGGTCCAGGGTGTTCGCGAGGGCGAAGTACGCCTCCGGGGAAAGTTCCTCCGGACGACGGCGCCCCCAGTCCGCCGGCCAACCGGCTTGTCGGGCCAGCCCGGGGGCGGTCTGCCCGTCCGGGGTGACTCGGGGAAGAAGGTTTGAGAGTTGCTTGCGACGGGAGGAGAAGAGCTTCCGGAGGACCTCCTCGAACGCCGGGACCGACGCGACCGGAAGGGGTCCGGCGCGGGCCACGTGAACCGCCAGGCGGCTCTCGACCTCGGGGGTCGGAGTGAAGGCGTTCGGGCCGACCGTCCGGAAGAGCTCGAGGGATCCGTACAGCTGGGCAAGGATCGAGAGACGACCGTACCGCTTGGACCCGTGTCCCGCGGCGAGACGCTCCGCCACTTCCCGCTGCACCAGGAACACAATGCGAGGCGTTCGGGCCTCGAACAGCCGAACCAGGAGGGGGGTTGCGACCGAGTAGGGGAGGTTCCCGACGACGGCCTCGGCCGGAGGGAGAGGAAGGGTGAGGGCATCGCCGGGGAGCACTCGAATCCGCTTCCCGAAGGTCGTGGCGAGATAGCGCGCAAGCCGACGGTCCCGTTCGATGACCGTCAGCGGCCCGATGCCGCGTCGCAGGAGCGCGGCCGTGAGGACCCCGAGGCCCCCGCCGATCTCGGTGACCGGGTGCCCGGGGGCGAGTTCGACCAGCGCGGCTTCCGCGTCCGCCACGAACGGATCGGTGAGGAACGACTGGCCCCACTCCTTCGACGGCCGCACTCCGAGCGACGCGAGGGTCGCCCGCACCTCGTCCGGGCGCTCGGGGACCGGAGGAACGGTCCCTTCGTCACCCGCGCTACGGCGCGACGAAGAGGCGGTACTTGTCCTCGACACCGCTGAGTTCCTGCTCGATCCGGCCCACGATCAGCCGCTCGGGGTTCTTCAGATGGACCCGGGCCTCGAGCTCCTCGAAGCTGGCGAACGGGGCGGTCTTGCGCTCGTCCACGATCTGCTGCATCGTCTTCTTTCCGATGCCGGGCAGCAGCTCGAGTAGGTGGAACCGCCGCGAGACCGCCGGCGCTTCGTTGAAGAACCGAAGGTAGCGGGGGCTGTTGCGCCGGACGATCGCCTCGAGCGCCCCGGCGAGTTCGGTGCGGGCCGCGACCGTCAGCTCGTCGTAGCCGACGCGGCGTCGGACGTGGTCGATCGGCGAAGGGGTGGTCCCGACGGGAAGGAGCGAGACCCGAGCGCCGGGAACGAGGGCGACCGACGGGCGCGGGACGAGCTCGAAGAGCTTCAGCTCGTCTTCGCCGATGCCGAGCGCGAGGGGTTCGCGGTGGAACCCTCGCTCGGTCTGGCGGCCGTTCGGCAGGTAATCGAGAATGATTGCGTAATTCTCCACACCGGATCCCCCCCGCTCATCGGTGCTGTGCCACGATCTCGAGGAGCCGGGCGACCTGCGCTT
>Ga0209415_10006576_pt1 | contig 20584 bp, 20 predicted proteins | sample PeaSoiSIISIP2007_FD_187696 | JGI IMG/M metagenome (GOLD analysis project Ga0209415, IMG submission 187696) | Peat soil microbial communities from Weissenstadt, Germany - SII-SIP-2007 (SPAdes) (version 2) | ecosystem: Environmental > Terrestrial > Soil > Wetlands > Peat | place: Germany...
GATGCTCAGAGGGACGATCTCGACGTTGAGCGAGTCTGTGTCCGATTGTTCGAGATCGCACGAGCTGTCGCTCACTATGTAGACACCGGACAAGAGCGCATCCTCCTCGCTGTCGCCACCCGCCTCGGCACCCGAAGTGCTCGGATCGGATTTCGCAATACTGACACCGCCGACGAGCGCTTGTCCGATGCCGCGGTCGTGATCGCAGAAGGGAGGGAGCATGTGGGCGCAGGGAGCTTGGGAATCCGGGCTACGTGCTCCGCGTCCTGAGGCGGGACGCCGCGGTCCCGTAGCGCATAGGTGCCGCTTGCGCGCTCGTCCCATGAGCGGTCACGAGCCGACAAACCTTCCGGTATTCGCGATCGGTGCGGGGCGCGATTAGGAAGTGGAGTCCTGACCACCAGAGTGTAACGAGCTTTCGACCCAGGTCAGCAGTCTGGTCGAGATAGGCGCCGATCTCGGCATCGTGCTCTGAACCAAGGCACAACCGGCGGCTGGTGCAGATGAAGGACACCACTATTTCGATCATGCCGACCGATCCCCGTCCCGACACCGTCGGAGTCGCTGCCCGACATCCTGAAGCTCGACAAGCTGCGACATGGCCTCCGCCCGGGACACGGGTCGACGCCTGCGGGGCCAACAATGCGATGGAGAGCACATGGACGTAATCGACCCACTCATCACGAAGCTCACGCCTCGACGGGTTCGACGAGGAGCCGAGCCACGGCCAGTGTACGCATAGCGTTCACGGACCAGCAGTCGCGTGGTCTCGTCCGGCGCATCTCGGAGCACAAAGGTCCATATGAAGTCGTAGGGAATGCGGTGTTGCCCATGGGACCCCGCCGCGAATAGCGAATGATCGCTCCCGCTCCCGTGCAGCCACCGCGAGCCCGACCTTCAGAGCGAGCCGGACCTCTTGGCAGACCTCATTTTCCACTCGGGCACGATGCGACCTGCTCCGTAGATGCCAAGGCGACCAGGTTCTCGAATCGAGGTCTCAGGTACGCCGGTGGCCATCAAGTGCAGCCTCATCTCGGGAACGTCGTGTTCGACCGCGAGAGCGTCCACGACGAGCGCGACGCCGCCAGCTCTGCCGGCTACCCGCTGGAGGTCCACGACCTGGAGTGCTTCGCTCCTGAGCGGCGGCCGTGGCCGGACTTGCCCCGGGCCTTGCAACTCCAGAATCAACCGCCTCAAGCCGGGGCGCCGGAGCCTCGCCAAGATCCTGATCCCCCTTCTGGGCGGGCCAAGACCGCCCTTCGCCCCTATCCTGGGCGCTATCAGGATGAGCAAAAATGGCCCAAGAACTGCATCGGAGGTGACCCCATGAGCTCGTTGACCAATTCCCCCGCCGATAGATCGAGGGCCACCGACGGGCTAACACTGGCGTTCCACCGATCTGTGAAAGCGGCACGGCAACGGCGCTTGAAGATCGCGGAACACCGCCTGCGCTGACTGGGCGCAAGCAACTCAGTGTCTATCGTCGAACGGGACAGCCTGGGCGTCCTTGCGCCGGCCTGGGACGAGCTCGCCGCCGCCGCCCCGTTACCTTCGCCGTTTCTCCGGTCTTGGTGGCTAGAGGGCACCGCCGGTCCGGGTTCGACGTTCTTGCTGGTCCTATCCGGCGAACAGCTCCTGGGTGGCCTCGCCGTGGCCCGAGGCACCCAGCTTGGGGTGGACCACGTGCGGTTGATGGGCAGCGGGCCACTCTGCCCGGACCATCTCGACCTGGTGGCGATCCCGGGGATCGAATCCACCGTCGAGGGCGCTCTGGTCGACTGGTTCTCACGTCCCGGTGGCCGCTTCGTCGAACTCGACGGCGTGGTCGAGGGGGCACGCCTCGACGCCGTGGTGTCCCAGATGGGTGGTCAGCGATGGGTCGACGAGGGAACGGCGCCCTGGGTAGAGCTGAGCGGTGACTTTGAGAGGTACCGGTCATCGCTTCCCTCACGTCTGCGCAACAGCCTCAGCCGGACCTCATCTCGTCTGAAGCGCCTGGGAGCGCGCTACCACGTGGCTGAGCCGGATTCCTCTGCGGAAGCGATCGAGTGGCTACGCCGATTGCACACATCTCGATGGGGCCCGCGATCAGGCTTTCTGCCCGCCTTTCCGTTGTTCGCGGCGGCGGCAAATGTGGGCATAGCACGGCGAGAGTTGGTGATCCACCAGCTGGTCATTGGGAATGAGGTGATCGCCACCCAGGCATGGTTCGAGGTGGGTGATCGGGCCAGCTTCTATCAAAGTGGGCGGAACTCGACCGACCCCCAATGGCGGGGAGCGGGGAACCTGCTGCATGCCTTCGTGACCGAGCGAGCCTTCGAGATCGGCTTCAAGGAGCTCGACCTGCTAAGGGGGAACGAACCGTACAAGCTGGAGTGGACATCCCGATGCCGCTCCCTCGTCGGATACCGGGCGACCAAGGGGGCCAGAGGCCGGATTCTTGGTATGGCCCGCCAAGCCAGCACCCGGATGAAAGGGGCCTTTTCCTCGCGTCCGGCGTCCTGGGAACCCCTTTCCCGATGATGGTCCCGAGGGTATTGCGTCGGTTCACCAGTTCGGTTGCACCAGTTCAGCGGTCTCACGATGAGACGCCGAGCGGGCTTCCGATCGTGGCCCGGCCTCACTTTGCGTGCGCAAACATCGAGGCCTTCTACGCGACTTGGCCCAGTTGACGGAGTTGACCTCACGGTGTTGACTCTCAGTGAGCAAAAGCTTCACGGATCGTGTTGCCGCGTTGCGGGGGTCACCAGCGGCGGGCGCTGAGCGTGATCGAAGGATGTGCCCCCCGGCCGCCTGGTTTCGGGCGGGGGGTCGAGGGCGGCGGGATCTCGCTCCTCGCAACAAGAGGGGGGAGGGGCAAAGAGATGCCTCTCCGGACAGGCGGTGCATCGACGAGTGTCGGCCGACGAGGCCAGAGCCTGCGCGCCGTTGACCCGGGCATTCGCTGATGTCCATCGTCAACCCGACGTCGCCCTCGGAGTCAACCCTGGCGCGCCGCCACAGCGGTCGCGGACGGGATCGGGCCGAGGACCACGCGTCCCTGGCGCAGAAGGCGGTGCACCAGTCGCTGGACGACGACGCGCTCGCCGTCTTGGCGACGCTGTCCGCGCCCATCCTCTCGACGGCCCTCCCTGCTCCAGGTGAGGTCGTCAATGGTCATCACTCGGAGCGCGACGATGCCACACATGACGTTGGGCGCCTCACGGCGATGCACACGCGGGCCCGCCGCTCCGCCCGGATCGAGGCCGGTGCCACGATCAGCGTCGATCTGACGGCGCTCGTCGGCGCCATGTTCGTCGGGCTGATCGCCCTGGCCACCGTGTCCGGGGTCGAGGCCAACTCGGTGTCGAAGCTGTGGCAGAACCTGCGGTTCGATCTGCCCTTCCCGCTCGTCACCTTGATCCTGTTCGCCGTGTACGGCCTGTACCGTCAGCGTCGACGGCGCTTCCGGCCCCGCGGGTTTCACGACGTGGGCCTCTTCTTCCACGCCGTGGCCGCCGGCGCCCTGGCCACACTGGGTGTCGGTGTGGTCATCCACCGGCTCACCGGTCACCCCGAGATCGCCTCGGCCCAGCTCGTTGCCATCGCTCTGGCTACCCTCGTCCTCGTCCCTGTCGGCCGGGCAGCCTCTCACCCGCTGTTGCGGAACCGCCCCAATCTTCGAACGCGCGTGCTGATCGTCGGGAGTGGTGTCGTTGCTGAACAAGTCCGTCAGCACTGCGCGGAAGATCCCGGGGTCGAAGTGGTTGGCTTGCTTGACGACGACCCCGCCCCCGGATCCGAGGTCCTCGGGCCCATCACCGAGATCTCGCACATCTGTGACGACCTCATGGTCGACCGCGTGCTCGTGACCTTTTCGCGTTCACACCCGTCCGACACGATCGACAAACTGCGCGCCCTGCACGGCACCGTGCCCATCTCGGTGGTGCCCAGGTACTTCGAGCTCATGTCGTATCGCTCCCAGGTCGACGAGATCGACGGCCTACCCATGATCGACGTCGCCCCCAGGCTCCTCGGTCCCGGCTCCCGCTTCATCAAGCGCAGCCTCGACATCGTGGGGTCGGCGCTCGGGTTCCTCGTCCTGGCCCCGGTGCTGGTCGGCGCCGGGCTCGCCATCAAGCTCTCGTCGAGGGGGCCGATGTTCTTCGGACAGACCCGTGTCGGTCGAGGCGGCCAAGCGTTCACGATCTGGAAGCTGCGAACGATGCGTATCGGCGCCGAGGCCGAGCACGGCGCTCTGGCGGCACACCTCCCGGCCGGCCGACGGCTGTTGAAGTTGGAGAAAGACCCGCGTGTGTTTCGCGTCGGCAGCTTCCTCCGGCGCACCAGCATCGACGAGATCCCGCAGCTGTTCAACGTGCTGCGCGGCGAGATGTCGCTGGTCGGCCCGCGCCCGTTCATCCCCGAGGAGTCGGGGTCCTCCGACGGATGGGCGTCCCGGCGCTACGAGATGCGTCCCGGCCTCACCGGGCTGTGGCAGGTGTCCGGGCGCAGCGATCTGAGCCATGACCAGCTCCAGCAGCTCGACTATCTTTACGTGGCCTCATGGTCGATCCTCTGGGACCTGCGCATCTTGTGGAAGACGCCGGCGGTGGTACTGCGCGGGCGGGGGGCGTACTGATGTTCTTCGGCCCCTTGGCATGGCGGCCGCAGCTCGAGCTCGGGCTGACACCAAGCGGCAAGGGGCAGGGCACACAACGTCCGCTCCATGGACGGGCACGCTAGACACGTGTCGCCGGTGAGGGTAGGTGTAGGGCTTGTCCGGGTGGCCTCCTGATCCCCCTGTGGCCGGCGCCCGCACCCTTGCCGTGCGCGGAGTCCTGTGGCTGTCGGTGGGTTCTTGGGGCGCAAAGGGCGCTCAGACCGTGGCGCTGCTGGTGCTGGCCCGAGCGCTCGTGCCCTCGCAGTTCGGGATCCTGGCCATCGCCGCCCTCACCTACAACCTCTTGTCTGCTGTCAACCAGCTGGGGGTCGGCGACGCCCTGACCTACCTGGAGGACCGGATCGAGGAGGCGTCGAGGACCGCTCTGTCCATGGTCCTTGTCACCGGGCTGACCCTCATGGGCGCGACCTGGGTCCTGGCCCCGGTGATCGCGTCCTTCTTTCACAGCCCCGACGCCACCTTCGTGATCAGGGGCTTTGCCGTCTGCTTGCCCTTCGACGCGGCCGCAAACGTGCCGATCGGTCGCCTGACTCGTTCGCTGAGGTTCTCTCGGCGCGCCGTCACCGACGCGCTGCCCTCGGTGATCGGCGCCGCGGTCACGATCGGGGTGGTCGTGAGCGGTTACCCGCTCATCGGCCTGGTGGCCGGTCAGATCGCGGGATCGACGGCCAACTTCGCCGTGGCCATGCTGCTCGGGCCCCGATGCCTGCCCGGCTGGAGCATGGTCATGGCCCGGCGGCTCCTGAGCTACGGCGGGTATCTCAGCGCGGCGGACCTCCTCAATCTTGGCCTCCTCAACGTCGACTACATCATCGTCGGTCACGTTCTGGGTCCGGTGGCACTCGGCTACTACTCACTGGCATATCGGATTTGTTTCATGCCGTATCTGTCGATTTCGGTGGTCGCCAACGGGGCCGTCTTTCCCTACTATTGCCGGCTCCCCTCCCCTGAGGCCAAGGCTCGGACCGCAGAGAACACCTTCTGCCTTATCAACGCGCTGAGCGTTCCTTGGTTCGCGGGCCTTGTGTTGTTTGCCGGTGACATCGCTCTGCTGGGCCACAAGTGGGCCCCGGCGACGGGAGCCGTGCGGTTCCTGGCCGTGTACGGATTCTTCCTTTCCTTGATCCTGAGTGCCCTCCAGGTCCTGAAGGCGGTGGGCCGGAGCGACCTTGTCTTCCTGGGTAGGGGGTTGCACCTGGCGATCTTGACCGCCGTCCTGATGGCCACGGTCCGGGGGGGCATTACGGTCGTCGCCTTGGACCAGGCGCTCGTGGCCGGCGTGATCGCCCTTACGACCGGCGTGTGGATCGTTCGCCGCGCCGGCGTGCGGCCGGCCGCCCTGGTCCGGTCCGTGGCCATGCCATTGCTGGGCGCGCTCGGCATGGTCCCCGTGGTCCTCTTGATCAGCCGTCTCCCTGGTGCCACGTCGCTACAATCCGTTCCGTCATTGACGTCGGTGCTGATCCTCGGTCCGCTGGCCTTGGCCGTCTTCGCCGCCGTCTTGCTGGCGGTCATGCCCGAACCTCTTCGCAACGGATGGGCGGCCCTGCGCGGAGGTTCCGAGGGCGCCCTGAGCGCGCCACGCGGCGGGGAGGGGCCTACCGCACAAAGAAGTGGCGGCGGGCAGTGCGGCCCAGAGAACGAACGGTAATCACAGTGGGCACAGCCCGAGCCAGAGGAGAGCAGCCCGGGGACGCGACACGGTCCCTGTCGTACCGCACGAGCCATCTCGGCGCCAGAAAGGCGCGTTCGTATGACGAGGATCTCTGGGACCCGCGGGCGGCGAAGGGACTGGAGTGGCTGGTCGAACAGCGGCTTCTTGCTGACGTTCTGCGCGCTGATGTTGCGCCCGGGCCCCGTTCTGTGGCCGACTTCGCGTGTGGCACGGGCCGGGTCCTCGAGTTCTTGGGCCGCTACTTCCCCTCGCCGGTCGGCATCGACGTCTCGCCCGACATGCTCGCCCTGGCTCGTGACCGATGTCCTGGCGCCACGGTGATCCTCGGTGACGTGACTACCACTCCCGGCCTGGCACCGGGTCCCTTCGATCTCATCACCGCCTTCCGGTTCTTCCTCAACGCCGAGCCCGACCTGCAAAGCGAGGTGCTGGCCTGGATGCGAGAGTCGCTCCGCCCAGGAGGTCTCGTTGTCGCCAACTTCCACCTCAACCCGCGCAGCGTGCGGGGCGCGTACCTGCGGCTCCGGATGACCCCGGCGACAAGGCCACCGATGATGTCGCTCCAAAACACTCGCCGGTTGTTCGCGGCGCACGGCTTCACCGTCCGCCGGATCCACGGATACAGCTTTCTCCCCTACCGGCGCGACGGGCGGACGCTGCTGGCACCGAAGGCCAGGCTCTCGATAGAGACGCGCCTGGCCGGGACCGGGGCCCTCCTGCCCATGGCCGGCAGCTTCCTGGTGGTCGCTGGGCGTGAACCCTCCGGACGCGACGATTGAAGACCGACGACGGCGCTGATCACCAGGGCCCGACCGATGCCACCGGCCACATCGCCGAGGAAACCGTCAGGCACCCTGGGGCGTGGCGGTTCCTGCTGCCCCGCCGCGTCCCCGGGCCCGTCGTGCTCGCCAACCTGGAGCCGATCACGACCCAGAACCTGCTCCGTTCCTACCCTGGTGCGGTCGTGTTGAGCCGGTCGATGCCGAAACTGGAGGAGTCGGCGCGTGTGGTGATCTGGGATGGCCACCGGTCGCCTCTCGGCCCGGGGACCGTCGCTCTGGTCGTCTGCGACGATCGCGACGGCGTGTGTGCCGAGGCCCTGGCCCCCGCTCTGGCGGCGGGTGGCCAGCACGTGGCGATTGTCCGGTCCGCCCGGCCGTATCGCTTTGCCCTGTTCCCTACGCCCGAGCAGTTGCGGGCGGTGATCGGCCCCGGGTGGCCCCTCACCTACGACGGTTCTCCCCGCCGTTGGCTCGGATACTGGCTCGCTACCACCCCCCTGTGGCGCTATCTGGGCCGCTCTGGACTCGCCCTGCCGGGGACAGGCGACAGTGTGGTCCACGTGGTGCTCGACCAGGTGGGCGCGGCGGTGGGAGGCAGGGCCGATCTGCGCGGTCTCATCGCGGGCCGCGGGCTCGGGCAGCTGACTCTTCGGGTGCGGTGCGCAGGGCGCGAACTGGCCGTCCGGGTGGCTGCCAGTGCCGATAGCGCCCGGCGACTCGGCAATCACCAGCGCGCCATAGCTGAGCTGTCGGCCCGCCTCGGATCGCAGCTCAGCACCTTCGCGTTTCCCGTCGCGGTGGCTTCGGGGTCGGCGCAAGGCATCTCGTGGGCCGCCGAGGGCTGGCTCAGGAGGCCGACCGTGCGCTCCAGCCGGGCGTGGCGAGCGTCGGGTCAGGGCTGGGACGCGCTGCGGGCTATTGCCGCGGAACTGGCCCTCAGGGCCCAAACCGGCCGCACGGGTGCGGGTTGGGCCCGTGGCTGGGTGACCGGCTTGGGCGCCACTGCGCCCGGGTTGGTGGAGAAGATCGTGGTCGCCTTGGGGCCCATCGAGGCCGCAGGGATGGCCACGGCGTGGAGTCATGGCGACCTCTGGCGCGACAACGTCCTGCTGCGGAGACGACCACGGACTCCCGTGGTCATCGACTGGGAACGCGCCCGGCCCGACGCCCCCGCGGGCCTCGACGCCGTGTATGGCGAAGTGAGCCGTATCGTCTTGGCCCGGCGATGTAGCTTCGGAGAGGCAGCGGCTTGGCTGGCTCGGTCCCCCTCCCCACAGCTGGTCGCCACGGAGGTGGCCGGAAGGCCCTTCGCGAACTGGGAGCGACCCCAACAACTGGCCGTGCTTCTGGCGACGGTCACCCATTATGTGACCGGTGAGAACGAGGACGGGCCCATTGACCACTGGACCGAGAGCTGGGGGGAGATGAACCTCCGGCCCATCATGAAGGCTCTACGGGCGGTCCCGTGAGAGACGAAGGGCCCGGCGTGCTCGTTCTCCCGCACCTGGACCGTTGGGTTTCGCAGTGGGATCAGCTCGTCGATCTCTCGCCCCTCCCCTCCCCTTTCCTGCGTTCGTGGTGGCTTATCGCCACGGGTGGGCCTCAGCTTCGCTTCCTCCTCGTCGTGGAAGATGACCGGCTCTTGGGTGGCCTCGCCCTGCAGCAAGGACGCCGGTTGGGCCTTCCCTGTCTGCAGATGATGGGCGACGGGCCGCTGTGCCCCGATCATCTCGACCTCCTGGCCCGCGACGGTCACGAGGATGCCGTGGTCAGGGCGGTGGGGAACTGGCTACGCCGACCCGGAGCGCGCCTGTTGGACCTGGAAGGCATCCGAGCCGGCTCCCGGCTCATCACCGCCCTCCCCGGTCGCGTCCGCTGCGAAGCGCTCGCGGTTGCGCCGTGGGTACCCCTGCCCGCCGACGTCACGCTCAGCACGACGGGATTCGGCCGGAACCTCCGGCGAGTCTCATCTCGCCTGGCGGCCGAAGGCGCAACGCATCGCATCAACCGGGGCGCGGCCGCGGTCGGGTCCCTCGGGGCCTTCCGGCAGCTCCACAGCGCTCAGCGGGGGGACCGCTCCCACTTCTTGCCCGGCTTCGATCGCTTCGCTGCAGCCTGTCGCCTGGCGGCCGATGTCGACGAGGTGGCGGTCCATGAGCTCGCGGCGGGCGAGACCGTCATCGCCATCGTGGTCGCTTTCGAGGTGGCGGGACGCGTGAGCCTCTACCAGAGTGCTCGGCTGACCGATTTCCGCTGGCGCGATGCCACCATGGTGCTGCTGGCGGCGATCATCACCGACGCGTGTGACCGCGGTTTTGCCGAAGTCGACTTTCTCCGCGGCGACGAGCCGTACAAGGACAACTTCGCTCCCCAACGCCGAGAGCTGCTCCGGCTGCGGGCAGCCAGCGGCAGGACGGGCCGAGTTGTGCTGGTGATGGAGACCGCAGTGCGCCACATCGGGCTCCTCGCGGCGCGCTCGGTTCGTAGCAGGTGGCGGGTCTACGAACGCCCCACGAAAACCACAGGGGCCCGCCCCCGGTCACCGGGCCACTCAGCCCTCCCGCTGGGCTCCCCCGCGTGTGATTGTGGCCCCGATCCTCGAGTGCACGTGCCGAGCGAGTCCCCTGGCTCGCATGGCCGCCACCTTGGCCGCATCGACGGGAACGGAGCGCCCCGGGCGCCGAGGGGAGAGATGAAGGCGCCGTAGGTGAGCGTTGAAGGCCTCGATCATGTTCTCCCGCTCAGTGGCGGCGGTGAAGTACGTGAAGGTGACAGACAGCGAGACGGCCGGCCCGTTATGCACCCAGTGCGGTGCGACCGGGGGGATGTACACGCCCCGCCCCGGCGTGAGGTCGTACGACGCCAGCTCCTGAGGCAGGGACGCAACGCGCCCGTGAGAGCCGTCCCAGTACCGCTCGATCTCGTGGCGACGGGCCGGGTCGCTCTCGAAGCGGCCCACGCTGACCGCCTTGGACCCACTGACCTGCATCAGCAGGCTGTGTTCGATGTCGAAATGGGCGGGGGTGACGGAGTTGGGCGAAGACACGAAGATGAACCCCACCCGGTTGCACATCTTGCCTTGCCGCTCCAGCATGCCGGGCTCGAGCTCATCGAGGGTCCTGTGCATCAGCTCGGCGTAGGTGGGGTCATCTTCGATGTTGAGCAAGGTAAGCCAGGCGTTGGCGTCTTCGATCGTGCGGATGACGTCGCCGGGCCGGGCCAGTGATCCCCTCGGCGGCCCTCCCTGGGGAACCAGGAGAGGCTGAGAAGCGGTGTCATAGATCACCGATCGACGGGGCAGGCAGTCAGCCAGCTCCGCAATGGCCTCTACGCTGAGACGGGCATCTTCATGCAGGTCATGGACGAACTCCGCCGGCTGCTCAGGGAAGGCTCCACCGAAGGGAAGCCGTCCGAGGGTCGGTAACTCCTGCCCAGCTGGAAGCATCGCGTCCGTTCGCGCCCCTGAAGTTGTCGCCCACCACCCGCTGGAATGGTGCCCCCTCGCCTCCAGGCTGTCAATCGATCGGGGTGCGGGCGGTCTTGGCACTCCACACCGTTCGGGACCGTGGCGGCGAGTCTTGGCCTGGCGTTCGAACTCCCCTTCGGCGCTGAACGCCAGCGGTCGCGGCATGCCGCAGTGTTTAGCCCGGGTGAGAGGCCTCCCAGGTCAGGCCCGCACCCAGCCCAAGGATGACGGCCAGAGCCAGGACGACACCCAGCACGAGCTTGACTTTTGGAAACGTCGGTGAGTCGGGCACCGTGGGTTGACTATAAACCTGTGGGATGACGACGCCGTTTCCGCGCAGGTGGGTCAGAAAGACCGCGGTCGTCCTCGCCGCGATCTGCTGGGCCTGGAGGGCGTTCGGGCTATCGGCCACGATGGTGACGACAGCAGCGTTGGACAGTGCTTCGGCGTGCACGTCGTTGGCCAGTTGCGTCTGGGAGATGGCAAAGGGCAGCGTCGCCGCCACTCGATTGAGCAACACCGGGCTGGAAACCAGTTGGACATAGGTCGGGATAAGACTGGCGATCAAGTTGGGGTAGTTGGGCAGGACGCCGGAGTTGGTCGAGACGGGGAGGAGGGCAACAGAGGAGGTCGACTGGTAGATCTTCTGACGGGTGAACAGCCACCCAACACCGCCGACAACAACGACAGCGGCGACGACCAAGCACACGAGCTTGCGGCGCCACAGGATCCTGGCCACACGGGGTGGGGTCATCGATGCGTTACCCAACCACAGAGGTCCAGCTGCCAGAGCCTGCTTGCTAGAAGCCTGCTTGTTCTGTGCCAACCCGTGTGCTCGGCTTCGCTGGCCCTGACTCATTAGTTTAGCATACCGTGATGTCATGACCACAGCCCGAGAGGTGCTCTGGGTGACGCGCCCCGACAGGCGCCACCGGTCACTGCTCACGGGTGCCGTGATGTTGGCGGTCGCACTGGGTGCGGCAATCGCCGCCGTCCACTGGGCGGGGCTCGCCCTGGCCGGGCTCGCCCTCGTGGTCGTGGTCGGTCTCATCCTGTTTCGCCTCGACCTGGCGGTGGCCGTGTTGGCTGGCACCTTCTTCTTCAACGCCTACCTGAACCACGGGGCGGGCATCCTCACCGTCGACAAGGGCATCGGTGCCCTCGCGGTGATGGCCTGGGGGCTGGAGTGGGCTGTGAATCGCCGACCGATCCTCGGCACCCGCCAGCTGTGGCTGATCGGCGCATTTCTCCTGTGGACCGGCGTATCGATCGTCGTGGCCCGCAACGACAGGGCCGCGCTGGTCACCTCGCTGCGGTACGTGACGTTTGCCACCCTCTACTTCCTCGTGATCCAGACGGTCAGGGGGGATCGACGCCGGGCCGACGTCCTTGTCAGCGTGGTGGTGGCGGCCGCCGCGGTGGCCAGCGTGATCGGCCTGGTTGGCTTCTTCGGTCATCACGTCGCCCGGGCCAGCGGGCCGATCAACGATCCCAACGACTTCGGGTTTGTCCTCGCGAGCAGCGTGCCGCTGGCGATCTACCAAGTGCGATGGGCCGTCGCGAGGTGGGGCCACGCGATCTGGAGCGTGGCCCTCGTCCTGATCCTGGCGTGCACGCTGGCCACGTTCTCCCGCAGCGCACTGGCGGGCCTGGGTATCGCGAGCCTCTGGGCTCTCGGGACCCGACGCCTGCGCCTGCGCTGGCTGCTCGCCGTGGTGGCGTGCCTCGCTGCCGCCGGCGGTGTCGCATGGCTGGCCGCACCGCAGCTCGTCCAGACCGCCTTCGGCGAGAAGGCCCACGTGGCCACCAAGAACGTGGATGTCCGGTCCGGCTACTACCGGGTCGAGCTCAACGAGTGGGAGCACTACCCGATCACCGGGGTGGGACCGGGCAACTTCGTCTACCGGTTCTACCAGTTCGCGCCGGCGGCCCAAGAGAGCCTGCCCTTTCCGTCCAACGTCGACACGATCAGCGGCGAGGAGGCCTACCTCGTGATCCTGGCCGAACAGGGAGCGCCGGGACTGGCGCTGTTTCTGGGCTACCTGGCCCTGTCGTGGGCCGACCTCCGACGCCGTTTCCCCACCGATCAGCGAAGGGACCAACTGCAGTCCGCCACGGCCGCCGGCTTTGTCGTGGCCTGTGTCGGCGCCTTGTTCCTCGCCGAACAGTACTACCCGCCCCTGTGGTTCCTGCCCGCTCTCGCCGCCAGCCTGGCCAGCGGTGTGTCGGGCGCCGGGGCCGGCGACCTGCGTGAGGTGACGTCAGGCCCCGCCGAGGCGTCGGCGCTCGTTGCCGGGGGCCGCCGGTGAGGCCGGGGGTTGCCCTTGCGGTTCGGGTACGCGCCCGCTGGCCCCTCCCCCTGGGCCCCGCCGTGGCTGTACTCGGGTGGCACCGGATCGACGTCGAGGGGGGGCGGCTGGCGGTCGCGCCCCCGGTCTTTGCCCGCCAGATGGACATTCTGGGCGAGCACCGCCAGCACTTCCCTGTGGTGGACCTCGATGGGGTCAGGACCGTGCTCGCGGCGCGGGAGCGGCGCGCCCGTGGTGTGGTTCTGACCTTCGACGACGCCTGGGCTGACAACCACGCCCATGCCCTCGGTCCGCTGAGCCGGCATGGCCTGCCCGCCACGCTCTACGCGCCCAGCCGTCTCCTGGGTACGCCCGGGTACATGACGCGCACCCAGCTGTTGGAGATGGATGGCGGCGGCGTGACGATCGGCGCCCACAGTCGTACCCACCCCGATCTACGGGCGTGCAGCCCACGTGAGCTGGAGTGCGAGGTCCGGGGCAGTAAGGACGACCTCGAAGATCTCCTGGGCAAGCCCGTGACCTCCTTCGCCTACCCGACGGGACTGATCAACGACGCGGTGGTCGCCGCCGTGGGGGCGGCCGGCTTCAAGTCGGCGGTGACCACTCGTCCCGGATGGTGGCGGCCGACGACGGCAACGCTACGGATTCCTCGGAGCTTCGTGGAGGACTTCTCCGACGCCACCTACCGGGCGGCGATGGCCGGTGGCCTCAACGTCTGTGGGTTGCTTGACGCCATCAAGGCCCTGGGCCACGGCCACAGCGGCGAGTCATGAAGGTGGTCTTCCTGCTGACCCAGGATCGGGGTGGGCCCGTCGACCTCACCGTCAACCTGGCCCAGGAGCTGGCCGGCCGGCCGGGCGGCCCCGAGATCTTGGTGGTGGGGCCTGCCCCGGTCTCCCACGCCGGACAGCGCTGGAGCCTCCTGCGCACGACACAGGTGCGGTCCAAGACCGATCTCCGCGGCTTCGCCGCCGTCGCCCGGCTGCTTCGGAGCCTGGCGCCCGACATCATTCATGCCCAGGACCGCCGGGCTGGCCTGGTCGCCTCACTCGTGGCCCCAAGCAAGACCCCGGTCGTGATGACCTTTCACGGTGTTCCGGACAACGCCGCGGGCCGGTGGGTGCACGCCGGCCCCCTCCAGGGCCGTCGCCCGGGCCTATCCGGCGGCAGCCGCCTCGTGGCTGACGCCCTCGTCGCTCGCCAGGTGAGGTGCACCGTGGCGCCCTCTCGGGCCATCGCTGGGTTCCTCCACCGGGAGCTGCGGGTGCCGCTGCGTCGGCTCCAGGTGATCCACAACGGGGTCGCCGTCCCGCCCCGGCATGAACAGGGAAATGGCATCCGGACCTTTGCCACGGTCGGCTCATTTGCGCCCTGCAAGGCCACACCGGTGCTGGTCGAGGCGTTCATGGCCCTGGCGGCGAAGCACCCCGCCCTTCGACTCCGCATGATCGGAGACGGCGCCGATCGTCGCCGCTGCGAGGAACTCACTCGACAAGCGGACCGGGAGGGCCAGGTGGAGTTCACGGGCTACCGGACCGACGTGTACGCCCAGCTCGAGCAGGCCGACGCCTTCGTCTTGCCGTCGTTGAACGAGAACCAGCCCCTTGCCCTCCTCCAGGCCATGGCGACGGGTCTGCCCTGCATCGCGACGGATGTGGGCGGGATTCCCGAGGTACTGGGCGCAGACTGCGGGATGCTCGTCGCTCCCGGGAGCGTCACATCGTTGGGTGCAGCCATGGAGCGGCTCATCGATGAGCCGCGTGTAGCGGCCAGGCTCGGCGCGGCGGCTCGAAGCCGCGTCGCGGACCAATTCTCCCTGTCCCGCTGTGCCGACAACCACCTGCAGCTGTGGTCGGACATCCTCCGGAGCAGGCGCACATGAGAATCCTGCACGTGCTGCCGAGCCTGGGCCCAGGCGGCATGGAGCATCTGGTCATCGAGCTGACGGCCGATGCAACCAGCCATGGCGACAGCGTGGTCGTGGCGTCGGGGCCGGGGGCTTGGGTGGAGAAGGTCATCGAGGCCGGTGCCGAGCACGTCGCCCTGCCCACCACCTCGCGCCACTCCCCTTTCAGCATGGAGGCGGCGGCGGCAACGGCTCGCCTGAGCCGGTGCATGAGGCAGGCGCGACCGCACGTCGTGCATGCCCACAACGTCCGGGCCACGGTCCTGGCCAGGATGGCCCTGGTGGGAACGCACCATCGGGCTGTCCTGGTACCGACGCTGCACGGCGTGGCCCCGGGCGATTACCGCGCTGCCAGCCGGGTCCTTCGCCACATGGCGCGCCGGGTCATCGCCTGTGCGCCGTCGGTTGCCCGCTCTCTCGAGGCGGCCGGCTTCCCGGGCGACAGGATTGATGTCATCACCAACGGCGCCGCCCTCCACCCGGCCGGCCTCAAGCGCCAGGCAGAGCTGCGGGTGTCCCTGCAGCTCGGGTCTGCACCCCTCGTCGTCGGTATCGGGCGGCTCGTGGAGCAGAAGAACTGGCCGGCCTTCATTGCGGCCGCGGGACGCGTGGAGGGACCGTCTTTTGCCGTGGCCGGCGACGGTCCCCTGCGCCAGGAATTGATGGACCGGGCCCGGCGCTCGGGCAACCGGGTGCGGTTCCTCGGCGTGGTCGATGACATCGCCGCCCTGGTGGGCCTGGCCTCCTGTGTGGTCTCCACGTCGATCTGGGAGGGGCTGCCCCTGACGCTCCTCGAGGCGCTTTCCTTAGGCGCCCCGGTGGTGGCCACGGCGGTGGACGGCGTCACCGACCTGGTGCCGCCGGGGGCAGCCCTGCTCGTAGCCCCCGGAGACCCGGCAGCGGTGAGCGAGGCCATCTCACGGGTCCTTGCCGACGACAACCTGGCCACGGAACTGCGACGAAATGCCTTGACCGCGGCTCCCAGTTGGGGGCCCGAGGCCATGCTCGACCGCTACCGGAACGCCTACCGAGCCGCCTGGGCCGGGAAGCCTCATTGGGCCTAACCCCATCCTGGGGGGCCGAGGCTCGTGACGGTCAGGACGGAGCGTGAGGGACGAGATCGACGCCTGCACGGCGGGCCCGGCATTGGCGCTCAGCGGTCGAAACAGACCGACGAGCTCGAGAGCCCGGCGAGATGGCTCGCGCTCGATCGGTCCCTTGTCGTCCTCGACGGGTCGAGACCTGGCGGCGACGACCGCCTCGCACCCGGTCTCGATGCCGCCGCCGGGCCTCGTGCGGTGCGACGTGGCGGCGGTCACAGACGTCTCGGCCCAGTTCGGCTTCAACACATGCATCAACTGCCCCGAACGCTGCGCCGAATACCACGCACGGTTCTGGTGTGCGTGCACCTCGTGTCTACGCGTGCGAGCGAGCCGCCCGGCCAATCATGGACATAACCGAGCCCATGAACTGACCCGGGGCACATCAAAGATGTCCGCGCATCCCGGGTCACTCCCGCCACGCGCCGGCGCCCGATCCTGGGGTCTGTCACGCTCAGAAGCAGTGGACCATGGCGAAAAATTATGCCGGCTTGCAAGTCGCCGAGAAGTGCAGTTGATACCAAGCGTCTTGGCACTCCGGGCAGGCCCGTGGGGCCGAGAGGCCGCCTGAAACCCACGCTAACCTCACGCCCCGTGGAGCGACGAACGGTACTCTTCGTCTCGTCAGCTCCGTCTGGGGGCCTCCTACGCCACCAGACGGATCTCATCTCGCTTGTCGACTCGGACCGGTATGCGATTGAAGTCGCTTGCCCCCGGGGATGCGACCTTTGGAAATGGCTCGACACACGAACCGACGTGTGCCGCCACCCCATCGTCGTCCCTCGCGCCCCTGCGCCAGTGGACGCTGCCACTTTGGTTCGCCTCACTCGCCTGGTGTCGCGAGCCGACGTTGTGCACGCCCATGCCGCCAAGGCCGGCCTCCTCTCCCGTCTGGCGGCGCGCCTCGTGGGCCGAAGCTCATCGTGCATCTTCACCCCGCACGGGTGGTCGTTCTGGGCCTTCGACGGCGTCCGACGGAACGCGTATCTGAACATCGAGCGCCGTGCTGCGAGATGGTGTCGAACAATCATCGCCGTTTCGAATTTCGAACGGGACGTTGGCCTGACCGCTGGCATAGGCCCGCCCGAACGGTACCGGGTCATAGCCAACGGAATCGACATAGAGCGCTTTGCCCTCGCTCCCGCGCCCGTGCCGGGACGTGTGATCCTGGTGGCCCGGTTCGTCTCGCAGAAGGATCACGTCGCGGCTGTCCGGGCCATGGCCCTGCTCCGTAGAACACAGCCCGACGCGACGCTCCAATTTGTCGGCGACGGGCCCTTGCGGGGCGACGTGGAACAGCTCGTGGATTCGTTGGGACTGCGCGATCGAGTGAGCTTCCTTGGCGAGCGCGAGGACGTACCCGAGCTGCTGGCACAGGCCAGCTGCTGCTTGCTGGCGACGCACTACGAGGGCTGCTCCCTCGCCGTCCTCGAGGCGATGGCCGCCGGACTTCCCGTGGTGGCGACACGGGTGGGAGGGATGGCCGAGATCGTCTCCGAAGGCGCGACTGGCCTCCTTGTCGACCCGGCTCCGGCATCGCTCGCTCGTGCACTCGATGCCCTGATTGCCGACCCGACCCTGGCGCGGCGTATGGGCGGCGCCGGCCGAGGGGAAGCCCGCCGGAGGCTGTCCAGGGAGCGGATGGCGGCGGAGGTACAACAGGTATACGACGAGACTTGTGCGCGCTCTGAGTGAAGGATGAGCGGCGAGAAACCGCGCTTCAGCGCCCAGCCAACTATGAATCACGGTGCGGATGGCCACCACTGACCGCCCATGCATCGAAGATGCGGTCGCATAAAGGAATCGGCGCATGACTGACGTGGAGTCGAGCAACGAGTCGTCGAGGGGCGTGTTCCGTCGGCGCCCGGATCGACCTGGTTGGACGGTGATCGGCGTGTCGGCGTTCCTCGTACTCGCCGTCTCGGTGCCGACTTTGGCTGTGGAAGAAGATTGGCATGGCATGTCCGATGATCGATCAGCCATCGCTCCTGTGGATCATCGCCGCTTCCGTGGTGGCAGCTACATTCTTCGTCGGTGGGGCTGTCGCTGGGTACCGCCGTCCTTGTGCCGCGGTCACGCACGCCACGGCCGCGGCGGGCCTCACGGTGGCGGTGCTCCTGGTGTGTGCCGTGTCTCGGAGACTTTGGCTGGCTCACGAGGTAGTGCCAATCGCGGTGGCGTGGCTGTGGTGCTTCGGGGCCGTGGCGGCCCTCTTGCTGAGCGCAGCGGGATCGCTACTAGGCCGTCGGCTCACGACTGGCACGCGCTGAGCGCGCCCACGATTGGGGGCGCTCTCGCCCCGGCGTGACAAGGCCGGTTCCCTCGTCGATCTGTGCCGCCGCTATAGCTTCCCCTGCTCCAGGGATCACGGCAACCTTGTGACCGTGGCGGTACCGGCAGCGGGGTTGACGCTGACAGAGCCGTTCACGAAGTTACGGTGCCAGATGCCATTGGACGTCTTGTAGGCGCTATCGGTCGCTGCGCCGAGGGTCGTACTGGAGCCTTGCAGACCTCCGTTACCGTAGCTGACGTAGCTATTGCCGTCCGCATGGAGAAGGATCGACGCCACGCCAAAGTCTTTCTGAGCCAGGGTGAGGGTTCTATCTCCGACGTTGAAGAGGCACACCTTGTGCTCGTTGGCACACGCCTGGACGGATGGCTCAAGAAAGCTCGACCAGTACCGGGCGGATTCGGGAGTCGAGGATCCCGGCCAGTAGTACGAGAACTGGTCCATGAGGCCGCTCACATAGGGGAGCCAGGACGCCCACAGGGTGGGGTAGAGGTTGTCGTAGTCGAGGTTGGCGATGGTTACAGTCCCGCCTGCCGAGAGTCCCGGTCCCACGACTTTCAACATGCTCAGCGTGGCCGCTTGTAGGGCCGCGGGGGTCCGATAGCTGGCTGGTGTGCCGTAGTTGGTGTAGTCAATGGCATTGTCCATGGCCACGCCATTCCATCCCTGACGGGCAACGTCCGCCCTGACGTTGGCGAGCCACTGGGCCTGGTAGGCCGGATTCCCGAAGTCCATCATGTAGGTCCCGGGATAACCCGCGTACTGAATCAGATGGCCCTTTGAGTCTCGCAAGAACCAATTGGGATGATTACGCCACGCCCAGCAGAATCCCATACCCCCGGCGTAGTCCCTCGCGTCATTGGTGCCAGACGGACAGAAGACGCCCTTCACGATGCACGGCGATCCGCCCCCATGGGCCGTGCAGTCATTCGACCGGGTTGAGGATAGGTCCTTGTAGACGTAGACCTGGGTGCTCGGAGACGCTGCTTTGATGGCAGAAGCCCAACTGCCTTCCCAGTCGTTCACCACGATGGCCCGATACTGCGGAGCAACCGCAGCCCAGTCGTAACGGATGCCATCGAGGTTGAACAGGAGCGTTTTGGTGTTGCCCGCCACGCTGCCGCCCGGGTCGGCGGAGGTGGCGACCCCGGAGGAGAGCGTTCCCGAGAGCGTCAGCTTGGTGATTCCTGTGCCCGTCCCCCCAGTGGCGTTGGTGTCGCACATGGCAGCCAACCGAGCAGAGGTGTCGCGCGTGTAGGCCGTCAAGTCCGCATTGGGGAACGAGCCAGCCACACTGGAGGCGTTGCCACGACCGAGAACTGCGAATCCCACGTCGCCAATGCCGTTGGTGACGATTTGCACGCCGTCGTCGCTCACCTGGCTCGCCTTGAACCTGGCCGCACCGGTGAAGGTCGTGAACCCCGTCGGCAACGTGCCGTTGAACGTCCCTCTCCATCTGCTGATCTTGAGCGTCGCTGACGCCATGGTGCTCGACGGGTCTACGCAGTCGAGGGGGCTCCCTGCGAACGATCCGGTGATCTTTGCCCCCGTGACGTTCACCCCGGGGTAGCTCGCGGTACATCCCGACAGCGTGCCTTTGAGCGTTGAATGTTTGGATCCCCCCCCCGAAAGCGTGAGCTTGGGCGAGAACGTCACCGTGGCCGACACGTGGCAGGTAATCGAGCCGGGGACATCCCCCCGGTACTTCGGTGTCGAGGCCGAGGCCTGTACCGCCAACACGCCGACCAATCCCATCAACGCCACTGTGGCCGCTGCGACCAGTCGCCACCGACGCATCGACACCCCCGTCGACCAGACCGACCCCCTTGGGTCGGGCGGTGCCTCCGAGTATGTCTACCCCCAAGGGGGGCCCACGTCGACAGGAGTGGGGAAATCTGGGGCCGGCCACCCTGGGCGAAGGGTATGCGGCACCCACTGAGAACTTGACATGATCCCGGAACGTGGCATGTCGGATGCAGAACGTGGCGTGGGCTGCCAACCCAAACGCCAATCGACGCCTATCGTCTGTTCTCCCCGGGCGGCGGATTGCGCGCCCCACGGTTGCAACACGAGCGATGAGATCGACATCATGCTCGACGCCGTTCGCGCCATGGTTGATGGCTGAGGACCTCGTGGCTATGAGTGCCGAAACTTCGTCCCAGCCTGTTCACCACAAATTTCGTTGCCGCGTCGGCGGGGGCAAGGATCGAGAGCGTTGCTACCTTTCCTCTCCATCGCGTCCCACGGCGTGACCCGCCCATCGGAGCGAGACCAAGCCATGGGCAGATCGGGGATCCTATGGCCATGACCAGATCACCCATCCCGGTGGGCAAGGTCCCCGTCGAGCTTCTCGCCCGCCTGCTTGGCGACATGGGGCCCATGCCTGGCGAGGT
>Ga0209415_10006577_pt1 | contig 20583 bp, 11 predicted proteins | sample PeaSoiSIISIP2007_FD_187696 | JGI IMG/M metagenome (GOLD analysis project Ga0209415, IMG submission 187696) | Peat soil microbial communities from Weissenstadt, Germany - SII-SIP-2007 (SPAdes) (version 2) | ecosystem: Environmental > Terrestrial > Soil > Wetlands > Peat | place: Germany...
GGCGCGGAGCCGCAGCATGCGCTCCAGCGCCATCGCCCGCATCAGGCCGCGGTGGAGGTGGGCCAGGATGGTGTCGACCGCGACGGTACCGAAGAACCGCGCGATCGTGGCGAAGCCGCGCGCGACGGCGCGGTGTTCGAGGGTTTGCGCGAGGTGGCGGCCATAGCTGGTGAGCACGGACACGACGGCGAGGATTTCGGCGATGCGCGCGGGCACGGGCCGGCCGGGCCGCTCCTGTGCGGGAGCGGATGGGGGAGCAAGGCCGGCGGTGTTCGGTGCGGCGGACATTGTTCGGCAGACTAACGGATTGGGAAAGGAGTGTCAAGGATTGTTTTCCGGGAGGGACTGCTTTGGGTGCCTGCCCGCCATTATCGAGAACGCGATCGACTGCGACCGCTTGCGCCGCCGGGTGTGCGTGTGCAACCACCCACTACACAGGGTGGAAGCACGAGCAGACGCATGGCAAGGGCAACCCGCACGCAATCTCGGCCTCGCAACGCCGCCGCCGCTGCGCCGCGGCGCTACGAGCACGAGCAAGACGCTGTCGCCCGGCCGGAGATTGGCGCCGCGCCACGCTTCAAGGCGAAGGCCCCACCGGTTTCCTATCGCTACGACTCCAGCCTCTCGCCCGCGCTCGACTGGGACACCAACCCGGCCCGCGAGACCGCCGCCTTCCTGCTCCGCTGCATCGAGGACGCCGCCGCCCTGCCGGCGCCGCATGAATTCCCCGAACCACGCGAGTTGAAGGGCGCTGACGGCGCGGCGCTGCTGCGCATCGGCGGCCTGCAGGACGCGGTGGCGACGCTGAAGCGCATGCAGGCACCGTTCCTCGACTGGGCCGGCAAGGCCGAGCGGCAGAGCTTCGAAGTGCCGACGCTGCCGCTGTTCGTGCATGAGCGGCTGTCCACCGCGGCGATCATCAAAACGCTTGAGGATCATCGCAAGCGGCCGGACCAGAACGAGATGTTTGATCTGTTCTCTGATCCGCAGATGCCGCTGTCGAAGCAGGTGGACGCGTATCACCACCGCAACAAGTGGGTGAACCGGCTGATCCTGGGGGATTCGCTGGTGGTGATGAACTCGCTGCTGCGGTTCGAGGGATTGGGCGGGCAGGTGCAGATGATCTACATCGACCCGCCTTATGGGGTGAAGTTTGGGTCCAATTTCCAGCCATTTGTGCGCAAGCGCGATGTGTCTCCGAATGACGACGAAGACATGACGCGCGAGCCCGAAATGGTTCAGGCGTACCGCGACACTTGGCAGTTGGGGCTGCACTCGTATCTGAATTATCTGCGCGATCGCCTGCTGGTGGCGCGCGATCTCTTGACGCAGAGTGGCAGCGTGTTCGTACAGATCAGTGATGAGAATTTGCATCACGTCCGCGAGCTGATGGACGAAGCGTTCGGATCGGCCAATTTTGTTTCAGTAATTTCGTTTGTTAAAACGAGTGGCCTAAATAGTCCGGATGCACGCCTTTCGAAGGTGGCAACGAACAACGATTTCCTTGTTTGGTATGCACGGGACATTCAGCGAATAAAGTTCCGACAAGTTTTCCGGCCCAAGGTTGCTGGACTGGACGACCTCGGCACCTTCAATTGGGTTGAGATGCCAGACGGGACACGCCGGGCTCTGACACCCGAAGAACGGAACGGGACGGCGACAATGCCTCTGGGGCGGTTATTTGCGCGCGCCGATCTGACTGCGCAGCGGCCAACGACGGTCTTCGACTTTCGGCATGAAGGGAAAGTCTACAATCCCCTGCCGAGGGGGTGGCGGACCACCCAACAAGGTATGGAGAAGGTGGTCGCCGCTCGTCGAGTCTTTATCGCAGAAAATTCATTGCGGTTTATCCAATACCTCGATGATTTCCCGGTCGCGCCTCACGGGGCGTTTTGGGACGATACTGGCACAGGCAGTTTCACAGACGACAAAATCTACGTTGTGCAGACGCCGGTAAAGGCAGTCCAGCGCTGCGTCCTAATGGCGACCGATCCTGGAGATCTAATCCTTGACCCCACGTGCGGTTCTGGCACGACGGCGTTCGTCGCAGAAAATTGGGGGCGCCGTTGGATCAGCATTGATACTTCCCGCGTGCCTCTTGCACTTACGCGTCAGCGCATTCTATCTGCCACGTTCTCCTGGTATAAACTGCGCGACGAAGCCGGTGGCCCGGCCAGCGGCTTCATCTATGCGCGCCGACAGAATCGCAAGGGCGAGCAGGTTGGTGGTGTCGTCCCGCATGTGACGCTGAAGTCAATCGCTAACAGCGAACCACCAGGCGAGGAAGTCCTGGTGGATCGCCCAGAAACTGATGATGCCGTAACGCGTATTTCCGGTCCATTCGTTATTGAGGCCACACTCCCCACACCTCAACCAATAGCCGACGACACTGCATCATCGACCCCGCAAGACGAACCCAGCGACCACATCGCCCGCATGATCGAAGTCCTGCGCCGCTCGCCCACTATCGCGTTACCCGGCAACCGCAAGGTCACGCTGAAATCCATCCGCCGTCCCGGGCGCTCACTGTCGCTCTCCGCCGAGGCGCAGGTCGATCTCGACGCCTCCGGCAACACCGTGCCGCTCGCCGCCGCACTCGATGCGGCGCACGAGAAGAACACCGGCGGCCTGCCCTTCTCTGCCCGTTCGGTCGCCATCCTGTTTGGCCCCGCCGACGGTCCGGTGACCACCAAGGCGGTGCTCGACGCCGCCAAGGAAGCCAACGTGAAGGGCTACAGCCACCTCTACGCCATCGGCTTCGCAATCACCGCCGAGGCGCGCACCGAACTCGACGCCGGCGAGGACGTGCTCGGCCTGCCCGCCACCTTCGTCGCCGCGACGATGGACCTGCAGATGGGCGACCTGCTGAAGAATCAGCGCTCCAGCCAGATCTTCTCGGTCTGCGGCGCGCCGGACGTCGCCGTGGTCCGCCTCGATGAACCGGCCGACGACGGCACGCCGCGCTGGCAGGTGACACTGCGCGGGCTGGACGTGTTCGATCCGATCACCATGCAGACGCACCACGCGGCCGGCGACGACGTGCCGTGCTGGATGCTGGACACCGCGTACAACGGCCTGGTGTTCCACGCAGACCAGGTGTTCTTTCCGAAAACCTCCGCGTGGGAGAGCCTGCGCAAGGCGCTGCGGGCGACGCATGACGACACGGTGTGGCAGCATCTGGCGGGCGATACCTCGGCGCCTTTTGTCGCGCCGATCGGGACTGATATCGCTGTGAAGGTGATCGATGAACGGGGGAATGAGCTGCCGGTGATCCGGCGGCTGGGGGCGTGAAGAAGAAAGAAAGATTTAACGCAAATGAACGCAAATGGACGCAAATGAACGCGAATGGTGCGGCGCGGTGGGCGGCGGCGGCGTGGGCGTCACAGGTCCTGAACGACCCTGCGGACCTCCAGGCGAGGCGCACCGAAATTGATCAGAAGGCAAAGGTGCATGTCGGTGGCTCGCAGATAATTTATACATTGCGCGCGATGCGCGCGGTCAAGCGCCTGGACGATCTTCAATTCGACCAGGACAGCGCCCTCAACCAGCAGATCAGTAAAATATTCACCGACCAAGACGCCTTTGTAGCTAACATTCACGCCGCGCTGCTGCTCAACAGCAAGCCCCGCCGTGCGCAGCTCAAACGCCAGTGCATTCTCATAGACCTTCTCCAGGAATCCGGTCCCCAGAGTGTTTGCCACCATAAACGCGCAACCAATGATCCTGTTCGATATCGCATCCAGCGCAGGCCTATTCGCGTTCATTTGCGTCCATTTGCGTTCATTTGCGTTAAACCTTTCTTCCTTCCGATGCTGCCCCCAAAATATTGCCAAACCATTGACGCACCCGGGCGACCGAGGCACGCATGAGCGGCGCACTGGAAGCCAGCGGGGGGTTCGAAGTCCCCACCCCGATCCTCAATTCTCCCTTCATAGCCCCGGCTGAATACTGGGACCTGCGCGAAGGCGAACCGCCGCGGCGCCTGCCGGGCCGCCGCGCCGCGGGATACTGGTATCGCGACCCGCGCGCCGGCGTGCAGGGGCCGGCCGGCAGTCGCGGCGTCTGGCGTGAGATGCCGCTGGTCAACACCATCCGCGCGCGTCTGGACGAATGGCGCGCGGCCGACCGCCCCGGCATCTCCCGCGTCACCGCCGAATTGCTCGGCTGGTGGGAACGCGATGGCCGCAACCCGCGCCTGTTTTACGCGCAGAAGGAAGCTGTCGAGACCATCATCTTCCTGACCGAGGCACGCGCGGATTTCCTCACCGGCCTGACGATTCCGCGCGACGACCCCGGCGACGAACGGCGCGCCCAGGGCTACCCGGGATTCGAACGCCGCTGCTGCAAGATGGCAACCGGCACCGGCAAAAGCACGGTCGCCGCGATGGTGGCGGCATGGTCCATCCTCAATAAGCAGGCGGATCGCGGCGATGCACGCTTTTCCGATACGGTGCTGATCGTCTGCCCGAACGTGACAATCCGCCGCCGCCTGGGCGAACTCGATCCACAAACCGGCGAGGCCAGCCTGTACCGCACGCGCGACCTGGTGCCCCCGGCGATGATGGCGGACCTCGCGCGCGGGCGCGTGCTGATCAAGAACTGGCACGAATTCGAGCCCGGCACGCCGGAAGGTGGCGGCGGAGCGCGGGTGGTCAAGGCCGGGAAGCCGGAGGTCCGCGAGGAGACGATCCGTATCGCCGACAGGATGACATCGGCACGCGGCAGTCGCTACTACACACCGGAAGCCTATGCCGCGGCCAAAGCTGCCGGGACAATTCGCGTCCGCCGCGAAGAAACCGACGCGGCCGGTAATGTGTCCAAAGCCGATGTGGTTGTGACCCGCTACATCGAAAGTGACGGTGCCTTGGTGGACCGTGTACTGAAGGAAGCCGGCGCCCGGCAGAACATTCTGGTCATCAACGACGAGGCGCACCACGCCTACCGCATCCCGCCGAAAATCGACGATCTGGATGACGATTTGTTTGAGGAGGACGAGGAAGACGCGGAAGAGGAGGAAGCAAGCCGCAAGGAGGCGACAGTCTGGATAGACGGACTCGACAAGATCGCCGGCAAGCGCGGCATCAACCTCTGCATCGACCTGAGCGCCACCCCATACTACCTCGGCCGCATGGGCGGTGCGACGAACACCGTATATCCCTGGGTGGTCAGCGACTTCAGTTTGACTGACTCGATCGAAAGCGGATTGGTGAAAGTGCCACAGCTCGTAGCCCGGGACGGGACTGGGGCCCTAATGCCCGCGTATTTCAACATATGGGCATGGATTCTGCCGAAGCTCACGGCGGCTGAGCGGGGCGCGAAACGCGGCAGCCCGCGGCCAGAGGCGATTCTGAAATGGGCGCACCCGCCGATCGAGATTCTTGGCGGCATGTGGAACGACAAGCGTATGGAATGGGAGAAAGACGACGATCCACGCCCGCCCGTGTTCATCCTGGTGTGCAAGAACAAGCGAATCGCACGCACGCTTTACGAGTGGATCGGTGAGAACAAGCAGCCGCCGAATATTCCGCCGCTGAACATCCCGGCGTTGCACAACACGCCGGGTCGCATGGTGACGGTCCGCATCGACACCGGCGTCGTGCACGAGACCGACACCGGCAACGCGAAGTCGGACGACAACACGTGGATGCGCCTGATCCTCGATACGGTCGGCAAAACGCACTGGCCCACCGATCCGCAAGGCAAGCCAATCTACCCGGAGGGTTTCGAGGAGCTGGCGAAGAAGCTCGGCAACCCGCTGCATCCGCCCGGTCGGGACATTCGCTGCATCGTCAGCGTCGGCATGCTAACCGAGGGCTGGGACTGCAACACCGTCACGCATGTCGTGGGGCTACGGCCGTTCCAGTCGCAACTGCTGTGCGAGCAGGTGGTGGGGCGCGCGCTACGCCGGCGGTTCTACAACCCCGATCCTGACAACGACGATCGGTTCGACGAGGAAGTGGCGCAAATTTTTGGCGTGCCGTTCGAGGTCGTGCCGTTCAAGGCAACCGGTGCCACGCCGAAGCCGCGCCCACCGCAGCGGCGCATCCACGCCGTCCCACAGAAATCGCAATTCGCCCTCACCGTGCCGCGCGTGCTCGGCTACTCGATTGGCGTGCGCAATCGCGTCGCGGTGCCGGGCTGGCCCGCCGTGGCGCGCATGGTGCTTGATCCAGCGGAGATTCCGTCCCACTCGGACCTCGGGGCAATGCTCAACCAGGGGCGACCAAGCGCGCTGTCGCCCGGCGGTCTGGTTCGTGCCGATCTGACAGCTTTCCACCGCGACCATCGCGTGCAGCAACTGTGTTTCCAGATGGCGGCGGATTTGACGCGGCATTACGTCGGGAAAGAGACATGCGAGGCACCGCCGCACGTACTGTTCCCGCAGGTGCTAGGAATCGTGCAGCGCTACATTGCGGAGAAGGTCGATCCGTTGCCGCCGGCCCAGCGCATCGATGCGTTCCTATCGCCCTACTACGGCTGGATTGTCGAGCGCTTGCTTGAAGCAATTCGCCCCGACACCGAAGCCGGCGAGGCACCGGAGGTCCCTGATCTCGATCGCGATCGTCCTTGCGCAACCGCGGATATCAGCCACTTTACCGGTAAGCAGGTGCGCGAGGCGGTGCGCAGTCACGTGAATCTGGTCATCGTCGATTCGGTTTGGGAAGCACGCGCCGCGGACCTGATGGACTCACACCCCGCGGTTGATGCCTACATCAAGAACGATGGCCTGAACTTTACCATTCCCTACCTGCACAACGGCAAACCGTCCGAATATCTGCCCGACTTCGTCATCCGGCTGAATGGCGAGCCAAATCGCTTCCTGATTGCCGAGGTAAAGGGGGCGGATTGGGGGCGCTTGGCCGAGGTGAAGGCGCAAGCAGCGCATCGTTGGTGCGCCGCAGTGAATGCGACCGGTGAATTCGGCCGGTGGGACTACACGCTGGCGTTTGCCGTGCGCGACCTCGCCGCCTACCTCGACACACTCGCAGTCGCGGTCTCGGCATAGGGTAGGCGTAGGCGATCAGTTGTCCCGGTTGTCGGATGAAGCAATCCCCCGCCTGGGGAGCCGCCGTTCGTCACGCGGGGGATTGCTTCCCCGGCCCAAGCCCGGGGACCGCCCCGCTCCTCGCAATGACGGGGCGATGGCCGGCGGTTCCAGTCAGAGTGGAAATGCGCTAGCCCGGGTCGAAACCAAGGAGCGTTTCGATGCGGGTCAACAACTTCACTGTCATCGAATCCGAGTTTGGCCGGTTCATCGTCAACCGCCACTGCGCGCACCAGGCGGAAAGCCTGATCAAGACCGGACGTCCCCACATCTGGAACGAACTTAACAAGATCCTTACGTTGGTCGGCGGACTGCCCGACAACTGCGTCGTGGTCGATGCCGGCGCGAATATCGGCCTCGTGGCCCTGCCCGTGGCTCAGGCGGTGCTCCCCCGCGGTGGTGTCGTGCATGCGTTCGAAGCCCAGCGCATGATGTGCTACGCCTTGTGCGGCAGCGCAGCGCTCAACGATCTGGAAAACCTGATCGTGCGCAACCAGGCGCTCGGCTCGGCCCTCGGAACCGTGGCCGCCGGCAAACCCGATTACGGGAAACCACAGGATTTCGGCACATTCAGCCTGCTCGGCCAGGCCGGACCACTGCTCGAGCAGGTTGAGGTCGTTACTGTCGATTCGCTTGGGCTGCCGCGCCTGGATTTCCTCAAAATCGACGTCGAGGGGATGGAAATCGAGGTATTGCAGGGCGCCCGCGGCAGCATCGAACGGCATTTGCCGTGGGGCTGGGTCGAATATTGGAAGGTCAATATCGACGACATCAAGGCGCAGTTCGCCGGCCTCGGATACAAGTTCTACATCATGGACACCCTGAACATGCTGTGTGCGCCGGCAGACCGGCTGGCGCTGCAAAAAATCTCGGTCACGGCGCCGGAGGCGTAGCGGCCGTTTACGGCACCCAGCCGAAATTCGGAAACATCCAGCCGAGTTCCCGCAGGATCGTCTCGTTCATCGCGGGCGTGAGGGTCGAACGCCAGTCTCCCACAACACCCTTGCGGAAAAACGACCCGTCTTGCGCCACGCCGGACGTGCGGCCACCGGACAACGCGGCGAACGACGTCCGTGCGACGCAATCCGCCACGACATCGTCACCGTCGGATACACCGAGGAACCGGAAAAGCTGGGCCGCGACCGGTGCCGGCGCCTCCCGCATGTTCTCATAGGTCACGATCATGCAGTCGGACGGGAATTGCGTCGCCAACGCAAGCATCGTGCGCGCGCCTTGATCCAGCGATGGGATCGCACTGGCAATAAACGCGAGCTTGGCCGCGGCTTCGTCCTCCCCCGCCGCCGGCTTGTGAAAGAAGTGCCACGCCGAGGTCAGCACGTCGCGTGGGTCGCGCGCGATGCCAATGAACCTGGCACAAGGGAACAGACGCTTGAGCCGCGGGAAGAAGAAGACGTTCTCGGGCGTCTTCTCGCCGACCGCCAGATAGTCCTTGCCCTCGGTCTGCTGGTGCAAGGCCAGCAGGATGGCGGTCCCGACCAGGAACTCGACATCGTCCGGTGCCGGCAGCGGATAGCCGCCGGAGTGGCCGAACAGCAGGTGGCTGTTCTTGGCCACAACCGCCTTGCGCCGCTCCACAATCATGGTCTCGAGCGGTGCGGCGAGATCCTGCATGAACAGCCCCGACCCGCGGCACGAGACCTCCGGATGGCTGTCGAGGAGATATTGCAACCATGTCGTGCCGGAGCGCGGCGCACCGCCCACGAAGAACAACTGCCGCCGTGCGAGACGCGCGATCTCCTCCTGACGTTCCGTCCAACTTTGCAACGGGCCGATCCTGTCAAGTCTGCTGTAAGCGAGTCAGGTTCCCCAGGGCAGGCAACCACACGTGCCCACCGGTCGCCCCCTGGTGCGCCACGTCATAGGCCCTGAATGCCCGCACCGTCACGCTGGGACGATCGCAACGGTGCGTCACGCGACGGCGGCATTCCCGCGCATCACGCTCGCCTTGCGGCCGCCAGTACGGAACTCCCACGGCCGGCGAAGACGGCGTCCTCGACCGGGTATCGCATCGCACCAGCCAGTTCCACCTCCAGCACCCCCGCACCCGGCGACGGCAGCATCGCGTCTCCGTGGGTCCAGCGGCACGGAACCCCAGCGTCCCACTCGACCGCCCACCAGCCGCGGTCCAGCATCGGGTCGTCCATCGCCACGACCCGGACATCCTGACCGCGGGTCAGGGTCAACCGTCGGACCATCACCCCCAGCCGGCGGCGATCCTCGACCCATGGCCGCACATCGCACGGCCGGGCCGCACGCGACACCAGCCGCATCGGCACGTCGCCCGCCGGCAGCACGAAGACGTAACGGCCATCCTTCGCGAGCACCGGATTGAGCCGCCGCGTGCCGGCGAGGATGTGCACGTCCGGCTCATCCACCAGCTCCGGCAGCTCCGGCAGCACCCAACCCAGAGCTTCGGCCCGTTCCGCCAGTGCCCGCCAGACCGGTTCCACCCGGGCGGGTTCGGCCACGAAGGGCGCGCAGGAGCCCGCCTCGCGCAGGCGTTGGTCATTGGTGAAATCCGGATGCAGGCGCAGCGGCGACGACCCGTTCTCGAACATCGCGCGGTTGCCGGTGTCGAGGTAACTCTCCGCCGGCAATCCTTCCGCCAGAAGAATGTCATGGCTGTCGAGTTCGACGTGATGATACGCGACGCGCCGGCACTCCGTCGCAGTAACGATCGAGGCGCCGTTGGTCAGCAGCCGCGCCGGGATCAGCATCCCGTCGATCAACAGCGCGTGGTCCGGGGAGACCAGCAGATCGCGCCGGGGCAATCCCTCGGCGATCGCGCCGGCGAGGATACGCACTGGCTGGACCAGCGCTGGCTCGGCGTGGCGGATCACGTCGATCCGGCGGTGGCCGAGCCAGCGTATGGGCCGCGCCGCACCGGAATGCAGCACGACGGTATCGCCTTCCCGCAGATCTTCGACCGGCACCTCGCCGCGATCGGTCAGGATGCGGGTGCCGCGGCAGAAGCACGGCGTGGTCTCCACAGTGACCAGCGTGCCCGTGCCGTTGTCCTGGCCCACCTGGAAATACAATCCGCTGTAGTCGCCCGACAGTTGCTGCGTGTAAACGTCGGCACCTTCGGTGACGGTCAGGATATTCGTCGACGGGTCCAGGACGGCCGATCCGCCGCTGCTGAACACAAAGTTCGGCAGATCGAGCGCGGCGCCGCTGCTCAGGACCGATTCGCTGGCGATGCCGCCTGAATATACGACCTCTTTACCGCCGCTATTCACCACGCTACCGCCGGCCGAGCCGGTCGCGTAAACGTACTCGGATGCGTCGGCATTGACCGTCGTGTCGCTGGCCGTGCCCCCGGAAAAGACGAACAACACGCCGCTGTCCAGCACCGTGCCGCTGGCGGCGCCACCGGAATAAACCCCTTCGGCGCCGCCGCTGCTGACGGTGGTGAAGTCCGCGTTGCCGCCGGAGACAACGACTTCCACGCCCAGTTCAAGCACTGTGCTCGAGACGGTGGTCCCGCCGCTGTATACCGTTTCGGTGCCGTCGGCGCTGACCGTGGTGCTGATGGCGCTGCCGCCGCCATCGACGTCGTCGTAGCCGTAGTCGCTGACGGTGGTGGAGTCGATGATACCCGAGAAGACGAACAGGGCGCCGCCACCGGTGGCCGAGGTGAAGCTGGCGCGGCCGCCGGCATTCACGGCCTCGACGCCGCCAGCGGTCACAACGGCGCTTACGGCGCTGCCGCCCTGGTAGACGTACCCGTTGCCGCCGCTGCCGATCGTGGTTCCGACGGCGGAGCCGCCCGAGTTAACGATCTCGTTGCCGCCGCTGCTCACCATCGTCTCGCTGGCAACGCCGCCGGCAAAGACGTACTGGTTGCCGCCACTCACCGTCGCAAAGCTGGCCACGCCGGCGGAAAACACGTCCTCGGTGCCGCCAGAGCCGATCAGCGAACTGACGGCGACGCCACCCGGTAGCACATACTCGGTTTCCTGTGCGGTGATGACGTTGCCGGTCACCGTTCCGGGTGCATCGGAAATCAGCGCGGTGCCCGACACCACCACCACACCGGTGCTCAGGACGTAGCTTCCCGCGCTGGACTGCGTGCCGCTGACCAGAGCTCCCGGCAGTACGATCAGGACGCCGCCGCTGCTGACCGTGGTGACATTGGCCGTCCCGCCCGACGACACGATCATGAAGCCGGCGTTGTCCACCGTGCTGGACTCGGCGTCCCCGCCGGAGGACACGATTTCGCTGCCACCGCCGCTGACAGTGGTAAAGCCGGCCGTTCCCAGCACAGTCTCATTACCGCCGCTGCCCACCACGGTGGCCAGACTGCTGCCGTAGACGTATTCGTAGCCGCCGCTGATCACGGTGCCGCTGGCCAGACCGCCGCCGTAGATGATTTCGTAGCCGCTGCTGATTACGGTGCCGCTGGCCACGCCGCTGCCATAAATGTACTGGGCCCCGCCGCGGATCTCGGTGCCGATGTCCACGCCGCCCGAATACACGTACTCGTAGCTGGCAACGTCCAGAATGGTGCCGCTGGCCTGGCCGCGCGCGAAGACGGACAGTTGGCCACCGCCGGTCACCACCGAGCTGGTGACCACGCCGCCCGCGAATACGTGCTGGTTGCCGCCACTCACCGTCGCGAAGCTGGCCATGCCGCCGGAATACACGTCCTCGGTGCCGCCATTGCCGAGCAGCGAACTGACGGCGACGCCGCCCGGCAGCACATACTCGGTTTCGTTGGCAGTGATGTCGTTGCCGGTAACCGTTCCGATTGCATCGGAAATCACCGCACCGCCCGAAACCACCACCACGCCGGCGCTCAAAACGTAGCTTCCCGCGCTGGACTGCGTGCCGCTGACCAGAGCCCCTGGCAGTACGATCAGGATGCCGCCGCTGCTGACCGTGGTGAAGTTGGCCGTCCCACCGGACGACACGATCATGAAGCCGGCGTCGTCCACCGTGCTCGACTCGGCGTCGCCGCCGGAGGATACGGTTTCGCTGCCACCGCCGCTGATCACGGTGAAGCTGGCCTCGCCGAATACGTATTGGGTGCCGCCGCTCCCCACGGTGGTGAAGCTGGCCATGCCGCCGCCCCACACGGCCTCGTTGCCGCCGGCGCTCAGTATGGCGCTCACGGCGGAACCGCCGTTCTGCTGATAAAACTGCCCGCCGCTGCTGACCACGGTGTTGCTGGCCACACCGCCGAAGGTAACATTCTGCGTGCCGCCGGCGCTCACAGTGACGAAGTCGGCGGTGCCGCCATCGCTCACGTCCTGCTCGCCGGCGTTGCCCACCACGTCGAAATTGGCGGAGCCACCGAACTCCACCTCCTGGTAGCCACCGGAGCCCACGGTGGTGGCGCTGTCCGTGCCGCCGGAGTAGACGTATTCGTAACCGCCGCTGAGCACCGTGGTGCTGATGACAGTGGCGCCAGAGTAAACGTTCTGATTGCCGCCGCTGCTCACCACTGTGAAACTGGCGGAGCCGCCCTGCACAAGTTGGTCGCCGCCGCCCGTCAGTACGGTGCCACTTGCCTGGCCGCCGAAATAGACGGCCTCGATCCCGGCGCTGCCCACCACCGTGGCGCTGGCGACGCCGCCGGACGATATGGAGTCCTGGGCCAGGCCGCCCGTGACGGTGGTGCTGATGATCAAGCCGCTGTTGAACACGACGACGTTGCCGAAGGCGCTCACGGTGGTGAAGCTGGCCGTGCCGCCGCTGCCAACGTATTCGAAGCCACCGCTGCTCACGGTGGTACTGATGGCGGTGCCGCCGGAGGACACGACCTGGTAGCCGCCGTTGCTCACGACGGTGAAATCGGCCACTCCGCCGGAAAACACGTACTGGACGCCCCCGCTGTCGATCACGGTGCCGTCGGCAGTGCCGCTGGTTCCAACATATTGAGAGCCACCATTGCTCAAGGTGGTGAAGCCGGCCGTGCCGCCGGAGGTCACGACCTCGTAGCCGCCGCTGCTCACGACGGTCGCGTCGGCCACACCGCCGGCGGACACGTATTGGACGCCGCCGTTGTCGATCACGGTGCCGCTGGCGCTGCCGCCGGCGCCCACGTATTGAACGCCACCGCTCAACGTGGTGAAGCCGGCCGAGCCGCCGGAGCTGACGACCTCGTAGCCGCCGTTGGTCACGACTGTGCCGCTGGCGACCGCGCCGCTGCCGAACACGTAGTCGGCGCCGCCGTCGATCACGCTGCCACTGGCGGTTCCGCCAGCCTCCACGTACAGCAGGCCACCGCCACTCACAGTGGCGGACACGGCCGTGCCGCCGGCGGACACGAACTCGTAGCCGCCGTTGCCCACCGTGGTGAAGCTGGCGGTGCCCCCGGTGCGCACGATTTCCTGGCCGCCGTTGCTGACTACGGTGAAGCTGGCTGTGCCGTCGGACGACACGAACTCATAGCCCCCGTTCACCATGGTGCCGCTGGCCACGCCGCTGTCGTAAACGAGTTGCTCGCCGCCGCCGGTCAAGATGGTGCCGCTGGCCAGGCCACCCAGCACCACGTCCTGGGCGCCGCCATTGCTCACCGTGGTGGAGTCGGCCACGCCACCGTCGATGTACGCGACGCCGCCGTTGCTCACGGTGGTGAAGGCAGCCGTGCCGCCGGCGTACACGTTCGCCTGACCGCCGCTGCTCACCGTGGTGGCGCTGGCCGTGCCGCCGGAGGACACGTAGAGGAAATCGCCGTTGCCGAGCGTAATGCCGCTGCTCGTCTGGCCGTTGGTCACATAGTAGTTGGATGTGGTCATGACGGCCTACTCCCTCTGCATGGCCTGGATGCCTGTGCCGGCAAGCCACCCTTCGCGCCGAAGCCTGGAATACGCGCGATCGCCTGCTTCACCTGCGCCGGCGTGATCAACCTGGTGCACTCGAACTGCCGGGGCGTGCCCTGATGCCGGGGACACCAGAAAAAATCCCGATGATCGAAACGATGCCGCGGGTCATTCCAGCACGAGTTGCAGGCGTGCCAGTTGATCACCCGGTACGGCGTCGCGAACTCATTGGTCGGGTGGGTGAAACCGCTGATCAGTACCACCGGGCAACCCGCCGCCCAGGCGAGCCAGGACAGCCCACTCGACAGGCCGACGAACAGCGAGGCGTGCCGAAGCCATCGCGCCCGCTCGGTCAGCGGCCGGTCTCCGGTCTCGTCCTCGCTGCCGTGCGGGATATGCGTCCACATCAGCCCGTTTCCGTGCACCGGCTTCTGGTCGATGCAGATCACCCGGTAGCCGTTGGCTTTGAGAAAGCCGACAACCTCCCGCCAGCCATTCGGGTTGTTCCAGTATTTGCAGCCGCTGCTGCTCTGAACGGCGATGACGGCATAGGGCTCGGCAATCGGCCGGCTTTCGTCCGGCAGCGCCAGGCGCGGCGCTTCCTCCGCCGGATCGACGCCGAGGATGTAGCCGGCGGTGCGGTGCAGGCCGACAAGGCGGAAGTCGGTCGGCTGCCAGTCGTGCGCCTCGTCGCCGAAGAAGATGCCGAGCGAGTAGGTGGCGTACATCGCCTCCGCCAGCTTTTGCTCGACCAGTTCCTCATGCGTGACGAAACGCAGATTGGGGTATGCGTCGCGCAGCATGGGGATGATCAGACCGGACAGCGCGCAGGTGACGCGACAGCCCGGGTGGTGCTCGGCGAAACGCGCGGCATAGGGGAACCAGGCGAGGATGTCGCCGACGGTGCCGACCGGGAACTGGATCAGCACGTCACGGTCGCGCGGGTCGAAATCGTGCGACAGCACGGCGCGTGGCTGGTCGGGCGCGGCCTCGTCGATCGACCAGACCTCGACGCGGAAGCGGACGAACCAGCGCTTGGCGGAATTGACGAAGGCACCCTGGTTCTCGCTCTGGAACAGGATGTTTTCGGTGTCCAGGTCGCGCAGGCGCACACGCCACTTGCCCTCGGTCCGGTTGGGCAGGACGACACGCGCACCCTGGTTGAAGTCGAATCGGATGCCCTGTGGCCCCGCTTGGGTCGGCAAGCCGGCTGGGGGTGGGTAGGGCGGCTTCTTGTCGGTCTCGGGCGCCGCCGCGGTTGTGGCGGTGGCCGAAGCGTCGGATGGTCGCGGATCGGCCTCCACCGGCGTGGCGGGAAGCTGCTGATCCTGGATAACGGCGCTTCGGTCCATTTGTGTGTCGTGTCTTCAACTCGCCGGATAGTTGCACAAGGTTATTTCGATACAACTATCATTACAATATCAGGCACTGAGAGAAATTGCAATTGTTTAGACTCATGTACGTTTCCCAGGCAGCAATGCTGGGGGCAGCGGCCACAAGATGTGGACCCGACCGGCGGTTGATACCAGCGCGTTATCACGACGCGCGCAGTCGTGCCGGGCTCCTCGGTCCGCCCGCGCCTCACGCGCGCGGGTGCGCCTTGCGCCAGACCTCCATCAGCCGCGCCGTTTCCACGCTGGTGTAACGTTGCGTGGTGGACAGGCTGGCATGCCCCAGCAACTCCTGGATCGAGCGCAGATCCGCCCCGCCCTCCAGCAGATGTGTCGCGAACGAATGCCGCAGCGCGTGCGGCGTCGCATGTTCCGGCATGCCGCGTAACCGGCGGAACAGCCGCATCGTGCGCTGCGCCACCGCCGGGTCCAGCCGCCCCCCGCGCACGCCGACGAACAGCGGCGCGTCCGGCTGCGGAGCCGGATGCAGCGCCAGCCAGGCACCGATCGCCTGGCGCACCGCCGGCAGCACCGGCACCACCCGCTGCTTCGACCCCTTCCCCACCACGCGCAGCATCCCATCCGCCCCGGGCAACGGCGCGTCGCGCACATCGAGCGAGAGCGCCTCCGCGATGCGCAGCCCGCAGCCGTAGAGCAGGGTGAACAGCGCCTCGTCGCGCGCCTGGACCAGGGCGCGGTCGGACATCTCGCCCCCTTCCTCGGCAACGGCGCGAGCGTGCGCCGGCGCCAGCGCCTTCGGCACCGGCCGCTTCGCCCGCGGCGTGGCGATCAGTTTTACCGCCGGGTTATCCACGCCCTGCCGCCGAGCCAGCCAGCGGAAGAACGTCCGCACCGCCGCCAGATGCCGCGCCCGTGTGGCGTTGCCCGCGCCGTCCGCCGCCTCGGCCGCCAGCCAGGCGCGGAAATCCGCCGGGCGCAGTCCCCCCAGCGCCGCGACATCCGGTTCGCCCGCCAGATGCTGCGTCAGGAACCCCAGGAACGCCGCGAGGTCGGCGCCATAAGCCTCCACCGTCAACGGCGACGCCCGCCGCTCCTGGCCGAGCCAGTCAAGGAACGCCACCCGCGCCGCCTCGGCGAGCATTCAGGGGCCCGGCCCGGCGGTGCCGCGCCGGACGGAGGAAGCGCCAGGGGCTCTGCCCCTGGACCCCGCCAGTGGGCTTTGCCCCCCTGGACCCCCCAGCAAAGGCAGAGCCTTTGCAATCCATCCGTTTGGCTGGGTGGAGGGGAGGGGGGACGACACGCGGGATTTGCATCGCCATCGTGGCGATGCCAATCCGGCGTGTCGTCCCCCCTCCCCTCCACCCAGCCAACTGAAGGGTCCCAAGGGCTCCGCCCTTGGCGGGGATCCAAGGGGCAGCGCCCCTTGGTGGGGGTTCGGGGGCAACGCCCCCGACACTTCCTCCGTCCAGCGCATCACCGGCCCAGCGACGCGGCGACAGCGCGGCCCAGGAACGCCAGCGCACCAGCCCCCTGCCCCGGGTCAAGCGCCCACGGATCGCGTGCCAGCAGCGCCAGCAGGGCCGGCGGCCCCTCCCCCGGCACCAGTGCCAGTGCGTCATGCCCGGCCAGCCCAGCGGCCTCGGCGTGCAGCAGCCGGGCATCGGTGGCGACCTCGCGGAACAGTACCTGCCGCCCCTCCAGCAGCCGCGCCACGGTGCCCTGCGGCAGCGGGCGGGTGCCGACGTGCAGCGCCTCCAGGCACAGATGCACCGCGTCGACGCCCAGGATGCCCGGCATCTCGTGCCCGACGCAGTCCACCGGGTCGGGCGAACGCAACAGCGCCAGCACCGCCTCCTGCACCCGCGCGGCCAGGCCCGCGGCGGCACGGCCGGCAGCCAGCACGTTATCGGCCCGCTCCGCCATCGCCGCCGCATGCGCCCGCTCCGCCCGCACCATCGCCGCCATGTGGTCCGCCAACTGCTCTCCGTGCACCCGCACCGGCGGGGCCAGCAGCCGGTAAAGACCCGGGTGCTCCGCCAGCCAGTTCGGATGGGCGCGCAAGAACGCCTCGACGAGCGCGGCCTCCGACTCGTCGGGCTGCAGCAGGGGAAGGGTCATTCGCCCGGTTCAGGCGATATGCTGGCCGGTCTTCGCCCAGTCGGCCAGGAAGGCAGCGAGGCCCTTGTCGGTCAACGGATGGTTGAACAGCGAGCGCAGCACCGCCGGCGGCAGCGTGGCGACATGGGCGCCCAGCTTGGCCGCCTCGATCACGTGCATCGGGTGGCGCACCGAGGCGACCAGCACCTCGGTCTTGAACGCCGGGTAGTTGCGGTAGATCTGCACGATGTCGGCGATCAGCGCCATGCCCGACTCGCCGATATCGTCCAGCCGGCCGACGAACGGACTGACAAACGTGGCGCCGGCCTTGGCCGCCAGGATCGCCTGGGCGGCGGAGAAGCACAGCGTCACGTTGACCATGGCGCCGTCGTCGGTCAGCCGGCGGCACGCGCGCAGCCCGTCCGGCGTCAGCGGCACCTTCACCGCGATGTTCTTGGCGACGGAGCGCACCACGCGCGCCTCGGCCATCATGCCGTCGAAATCGGTGGCGGCGACCTCGGCGCTGACCGGTCCGGGCACGGTCGCGCAAATATCCGCCAGCACGTCGAGGAATTTTTTACCGGTCTTGGCGACAAGTGACGGGTTGGTGGTGACGCCGTCGAGCAATCCGCTGGCGGCGAGCGACCTGATCTCCGCCGTGTCGGCGGTATCGACAAAGAACTTCATGCCATCGCTCCGTTTTGCGGCTACGCCTGGGGGTTCAGACGCGTGGGGTTCTTCGGATCATATAGGATGGCGGGGGCGGATCGAAAGCAAGGCGCGGAGGCAATCCGGCGGGTGCCGGTGCTATTGCCCTACCCGTTTCCCGGGCCGTTCGACTACCGCGTGCCGCCGGACTGCGACCCGCAGCCCGGCGACATCGCGCTGGTGCCGCTGAACCGGCGCGAGGAGCTGGGCGTGGTGTGGGACACACCGCCGAGTTCTCCCCCTCCCCTTGTGGGAGGGGGTTGGGGGGAGGGGTGCGAACCGACGGCGGACGGCGGGAGTACGCACCCCTCCCCCCAACACCCTCCCACAAGGGGAGGTGGAGAACTTTTTCCGCAGTCCGGTGCTTACCCTGCCTCTTACGCCGGAACAGGCTCGGTGCCCGACCACAAGCTGAAGCCGCTGATCGGCCTGGTGGACACCCCGCCGATGCGCGAGGACCTGCGGCGGCTGGTGGACTGGATGGCCGCCTACACTCTGGCACCGCCCGGCGAAGTGATGGCGATGGCCCTGCGCGTGAACCGCGCCGCGCCCGCCCCGGTCACCGGCTGGCGCCTCGCCGACCCCCAGCCGGAGACTCGCCTGACCGACGCCCGCCGCCGGGTGATCGAGGCTCTGACGCAAACCCAGCCGCGCAGCACTGCGGAGCTGGCACGCGTCGCCGGCGTGAGCAACGGCGTGGTGCGCGGCATGGCGGATGCCGGGCTGCTGGTCCCCGTCACGCTGTCCGGCGCGGCACCGTTCGCCATCCCCGATCCGGACTATCCCGGCAGCGTCCTGTCGGCAGACCAGCAGCAAGCCGCCGCAGTGTTGCGCCAGGCGGTGGCGGCGCGGGCGTTTTCCGTCACCCTGCTGGACGGCGTCACCGGCTCGGGCAAGACCGAGGTCTACCTGGAAGCCATCGCCGAATGCCTCCGCCACCGGCGTCAGGCGCTGGTGCTGCTGCCGGAGATCGCCCTGTCATCGCAGTGGCTGGAGCGGTTCGAGCGCCGCTTCGGCGTGGCGCCGGCGGTATGGCACTCCGACCTGACCTCGCGGGTGCGGCGCTTCACCTGGCGGGCGGTGGCGGAGGGTGCGGCACCGGTGGTGGTGGGCGCGCGCTCGGCGCTGTTCCTGCCGTTTCCCGATCTCGGCCTGGTCGTGGTGGACGAGGAACACGAGACCGCGTTCAAGCAGGAGGAAGGCGTGGTCTACCACGCCCGCGACATGGCGGTGGTGCGGGCGCGGTTCTGCGCGGCACCGGCGGTACTGGTGTCGGCAACGCCCAGCCTGGAGACGGTCGCCAACGTCGAGGCCGGCCGCTACCAGCGCATCACCCTGCCGACCCGCCACGCCGGCGCCCTGATGCCGCACGTCGCGGCGATCGATATGCGTGAGACGCCGCCGGCGCGCGGCCACTTCCTGGCTCCGCCGCTGATTGAGGCGGTACGCGAGACGCTGGCGCGGGGCGAGCAGGCGATGCTGTTCCTGAACCGTCGGGGCTATGCGCCGCTGACGCTGTGCCGGCATTGCGGCCACCGCATGCAATGCCCGAACTGCACCGCGTGGCTGGTGGAGCACCGCACCCGGCGCGAGTTGCAATGCCACCATTGCGGCCACACCGTGCCGATCCCGGACGCCTGCCCCGCCTGCGCCGCGGCGAACAGCCTGACCGCCGTCGGCCCCGGCGTGGAACGGATCACCGAGGAGGCCGCTTCGCTGTTCCCCGAGGCTCGGCGCCTGGTGATGGCGAGCGACACGATGCCCGGCCCGCACGCCGCGGCCGAAGCGTCCCGCGCGATCGCGGCGCGCGAGGTGGACCTGATCATCGGCACCCAGATCGTCGCCAAAGGGTGGCACTTCCCGCATCTGACGCTGGTGGGCGTGGTGGACGCCGACCTGGGCCTGGCCGGGGGAGATCTGCGCGCGGCGGAGCGCACCGTGCAGTTGCTGCACCAGGTGGCCGGCCGCGCCGGCCGGGCCGAGGCGCCCGGCCGCGTCCTGCTGCAAACTTTTTCCCCTGAACACCCTGTGATGCAGGCGCTGGTAGCTGGCGACCTGGCGGGCTTCATGGCAAGCGAGGCAGCGCAGCGCCGCCCCGGCCACTGGCCACCCTACGGACGGCTGGCGGCCCTGATCGTCAGCGCGGACTCGGCGTTGCTGGCGGACGCGCTGGCGCGCGACCTGGGGCGGGCGGCGCCGCATGGCGAAGGGATGGACGTGCTGGGGCCGGCACCCGCGCCGCTGGCGATCCTGCGCGGCCGGCACCGCCGCCGTCTGTTGCTCAAGACCCGCCGGGATGTCGCGGTGCAGCCGATCCTGCGCGCATGGCTGGCGAAAGTGCCGGTGCCCCGTGGCGGGAGGGTGGACGTGGATGTCGATCCAGTGTCGTTTCTGTAGCGCAGCTTGTCATTGCGACTAGTACTTCGGCACAGAGGTCTTGACGGGTCGGATCGGATCGCTCTGCTTCGGGTCGGAAGCGGACGGTTCCGGCCGGTCAAGTTTTGGAGCGCTGTTCGGCCTCACGCGCATAGACGGCCAGGAAAGCCTTACCCATCAGCGAGCCCTCGCGGTCGATGCACTTCCGTAGAACCAG
>Ga0209415_10006578_pt1 | contig 20582 bp, 19 predicted proteins | sample PeaSoiSIISIP2007_FD_187696 | JGI IMG/M metagenome (GOLD analysis project Ga0209415, IMG submission 187696) | Peat soil microbial communities from Weissenstadt, Germany - SII-SIP-2007 (SPAdes) (version 2) | ecosystem: Environmental > Terrestrial > Soil > Wetlands > Peat | place: Germany...
GGCGGCTGGTGGTCGCGGGATGCGCCCAGAGGGGGCCGGTCGGCTGGGGGATCGCCATCGGCAGCGCAGCCGCCGCAACCGGGGCCTCGGTGGTGGCCCCGTGGGCGATAACGTGCCTGCCCGAGCTCCCAGGCTCACGACACGGGCCTGCGCGACCCGCCGTCTGAGGCGGCGATCGCCGTGACGATGCGCGCGCGTGCGTCGCATCCTGACGCGCCCGACAGCCTTCGTGGGCCACGACTCTGCCAGGCATCTTCGCCCTGGGGACCGCGCACAGCAGCACCGGGCGGTGGGCTCTGTCTACGCGAGCACGTTGGGAAATGCGCCGGTGAGCGCGCCAATTGCCATTCGGCGTGAGCGATCGATCGGGGGCCCGGTGCCTCGGCTTTGACGCCAGGGCGGTCCGGGACCCGAGGTGGAGAACCGGGCGGCCGACGAGCTGGCCATCGTCGCCAACGGCATACTCACCGGCGTCGTCGTCGACCCTCGGACGCGGCAGACGGTCGGCGGATTCCTCGGCCCCAGATCCTTCCCCGTATCGTCGTGCGGTCGTGCCCGCGGGCACTGATCAGAGGAACTGCGAGTGTCGTGCCCGGACCCGGCTCCGCGGTTCCGCGCGGCGAGTGTGCGGTGCGCGTCGCCATGATCCTCGGTGACGGCGACAGGCGAGCCGCTCGGCATGGCGATCACCGTGACCGGGTGAGGCTGCGAGGCGCGGCGCCCGACGTCAGCGCGCCCCGGCCGGACCGGGGCCGTCGCCACCCTGCCACGATCGCCACAAGGCGGCATAGGCGCCCGACGCGGCCAGCAACTCGTCGTGGGCGCCGAACTCGGTGATCCGGCCGTCCTCCACGACGGCGATGACGCTGGCGTCGTTGGCGGTGTGCAACCGGTGGGAGATGGCGATCACCGTCCGACCCTCGAGGAGGCGGCCCAGCGAACGCTCGAGGTGGCGCGCCGCCCCCGGGTTGAGGAGGGATGTCGCCTCGTCGAGCACCAGGGTGTGGGGATCCGCCAGGACCAGCCGGGCGATGGCGATCTGCTGGGCCACCCCCGGGGCCAGCACGGAGCCGGCCGAGCCGATGCGGGTGTCGAGACCGCCGGGCAGGGCCCGCACGGCGGGGCCGGCGTCGACGGCGTCGAGCGCCGCGTAGAGCTCCTCGTCGTCGGCGCCGGGGGCCACGAGCCGGAGGTTGTCGCGGATCGAAGCGGCGAAGAGGTGGTGCTCCTGGGTGACGAGCGCGATCTCGCGGCGCAGGCGCGCCGGGGGCATGAGGTGCGCGTCGACGCCGCCGACGGTCGCCCGGCCGGCCAGCGGCGCGTACACGCCGGCGAGCAGGAGGGCGAGGGTGCTCTTGCCGGCACCGGTCGGGCCCACGACCGCCACGCGGGCGCCGGGCACCGGCGCCAGGTCCACGCCCCGCACCACGTCGTGGCCCGCCCGGTACGCGAAGTGCAGGCCCCGGGCGACCACCTGCTGATCGGCGGGCTCGGCCGTCGTGGTGCGCGCCGGTTCGACCTCGTGGACGCCGAGGACACGCGACAGCGACGCCGACGCCACCTGCACCTCGTCCATCCAGGCCAACAGGGTGTCGACGGGGCCGATCAGCTGCTGGGCGTACAGGGCGGCCGCCGTGACGGCCCCCACCGACAGGCGCCCGCTCATGTGCAGCAGACCGCCGAGGAGGACGGTGAGGACGAGCGGGACGACGTAGCTGATCTCGCTGGCCCCGAAGAACACGGTGCGGAGTCCGAGTGTCGTGCGCTCCCAGCCGATCCACGCCTTGATGTGGCCATCGGTCTGCGCGATGCGCTTCGGTCCAAGGCGGAAGGCCTCAATGGTGCGCCCGGCGGCCACGCTCTCCTGGATGTCGCTGTTGACCCTGGCGTAGGCGGCCATCTCCCCCTGGTAGGCACTGCGGGCGCGGCGCAGGTACCACCGCGTGCCCACGGCCAGGATCGGCATGCTCGGCACCAGAGCGAGGGCCAGGACCGGCGCCGTCCAGATCAAGGCGGCCACGGCGAGCAGGGCGGTCACGCTCGCCACCAGGAGCTGCGGGAGCCCGGCGCGCACGGAGTAGGACAGGTCGTCGACGTCGGTCGACGCCCGGGTGAGCAGGTCACCGGAACCGGCCTGCTCGACCACGCCCAGCGGGAGGTCGAGGACCCGGCTGACCAGCTGCTCGCGCAGGCGCGCCAGGACGCGTTCGCCGAGGACGGCCCCGAGGCCACGGCTCAGGCCGGTGAGGACGGTCTGCACCACCAGGGCGCCGGCGAAGACGGCGATGGCCGCGTCGATCCGGCCGGTCCCGCCGCTCTTGGTCGTGGTGTTGATGACGTCCTCGAGCACCCGCGGGCCGACCAGCCCGGCGGCGCTCGCCACGGCCTGCAGGGCCAGGACGGCGGTGATGGGGCGGCGCTGTTCGTTGAGCAGGCGGCGCAGATGACGCCACGACGCCCGGCCCGACGCCACGGGCAGGATGCCGGACTCGCCGACGGGGGACGCGGCGTCGGGCGTGCTCATGGGTCGCCCCTCGTGACCAGGCGGTGGTAGCGCGGCTCGCGGAGCAGCAGCTCGCCATGGGTGCCCACGGCGCGCACGCGCCCGTCGAGGAAGGCGACGGTGTCGGCGTGCTCCAGCAGGAACGGGCTCGTGGAGAACACCACGGTGGTCCTCCCCGCACGGGTGTGACGGAGGCCGGTCGCGATGTCGGCCTCGGTGTGGGCGTCCACCGCGCTGGTCGGCTCGTCCAGGACCAACACCTCGGGGTCGGCGCGCAACGCGGCGGCCAGCACGATGCGCTGTCGCTGGCCGCCCGACAGCGTGCGCCCGCGTTCGGGCAGCCTCGTGTGCAGCCCTTCGGCCGAGCCCTCGACGATGTCGGTGGCGGCCGCGGCGGCCAGCGCCTCGGCCACCGTGGGACGGCCGACGCCGTCGGCACCGAGGCTCGGCACGTCGACGGCGTCGGCCAGCGTCCCGGCCAGCAGCTGGGGCTCACGGTCGACGACCAGCACGCGACGACGCACCACCTCGAGCGGCAGGTCGGCGAGCGACGTCCCGGCGAGGTCCACCCCGGTGCCGGGGCCGTCGACATAACGGCCCAGGCGGGCCGCCACCGCGCTCGCCTCGTCGGGGTCGGCGGCGGCCACCACCGTGAGGCGGCCGGGCTCGACCACGAGGCCCGTGGCCGGGTCGGAGAGCGGGCCGGCCGGCGGCTGCGCCACGGGCACGGTCGGACGCGGGAGATCGGGGACCTGGCGGAGCACGGTGAGCACCCGGCCGGCGGCAACGGTGGCCGCCGACCACCGGCTGGCCGCCTCGATCAGGGTCTGGATGGGCAGGGTCAGGAACGCGGCGTAGGCGTAGAAGGCGACGAGCTGCCCCGGGGAGACGGTGTGCGTGAGCACCAGGTGGGCGCCGATGTACGTGACGACCACCAGGATGACCCCGGGCACGAAGACCTGGAAGGAGTCGAGGACCGACTGGGTGAGCGCCGTGCGCACGGTGGCGGCGCGCACGTGCTGCGAGGCCCGCGCGTAGCGGTCGGCGAAGACCTCTTCCCCACCGAGGCCGCGCAGGACGCGCAGGCCGACCACGGTGTCGGCCGCCAGCGACGACGCGCCGGCGCGCGCCGAGCGCTCGGCGCTCTGGCGGCGCTCGAGCGGACCCATGACCGGCAGGATCAACAAGGCGCAGACCGGCGCCCCGATCACCAGCACGAGCCCGAGGCGCACCGACGAGGCGAACAGGAGCGCGGCCACGATGGCGTAGGACACGACCGCGCCCGTGGCGCGGGCGCTCACGTCGAGCAGACGGCCGATCCGCTGCACGTCGGTGGTGCCGATGCTGGCCACCTCCCCTGCGTCCACGTGTCGGGTCAGGTCGCCGCCGAGATCGCTGGCCTGGCGGGCCACCAGCTGCTGCACCCGCACCGCCGCCGTCAGGAAATTGGTGACGGCACGCCGATGCCGCAGCACACCGGCGACGGCCTGCACGGCGCCGAGGCCCAACAGCACGCCGCACCACGCCCACAGCTCGGCGGCCTCCCGACGGACCACGGCGTCGATGGCGGCGCCCAGCACCGCGGGGATCAACCCCTGGGCGCCCATCCAGAGGGCACCGAACACCCCGCCGCCGATGACGGTGGCGAGCTGCTGGCGCGCCAACCAGACGAGGAAGCGCACCGGCGAGCGGGTGTCGGGTTCACCGGGATCGGTCAGTGGGAGCCGTGCGAGCAAAGCCGACGATCTTATGCGACCGAGGACCGTCGTTGCTCCGGCGGTTCTCGTGGCGCTGGGCGGTCACCGGCCCACGGAGCGAGGAGATGGCGTCTCGCGCCACGGCACCGGCGGCGTCCGCAGAGGGCACGCCTCAAAGCAGTCCCACAGGTTGGCACGCCACGGTGGAGGCCCTGGCATATTGGGACGATCACACCACGGCGGGCGGACGGACCGGAAGACAGGGGCACGTGAGCGCCGAGGACGACGACAACGACGAGGTGCACGCCGGCGGTGACCGAGCACCGGCGCCGGCAGAGGACACGTCCGCACCCGTCGAGCCCGCGCCCCACACGCCCCCCGAGCCGGCGACCGCGGGCTCGCCGATGCCCGAGGGGCCGCCCTCGCCCACCGTGGGGGCGGGGGGCGGCGGGACCCCTCCGTGGCTGGCTCCCCCACCTCCCGGGGTGCCCTGGGCCGGCGGCGCGGGCAGCTACTGGGAACGCGGGCCCGAACCTCCTCCTGGCGCGCCCCCGTATCCCTACGCCACGCCCCCGCCCCCGTTCGGGACGCCGCCCCCCTACCCCCCCGGCGCGTTCGCGCACGGCGCGCCGCCGCCCCCTCCCGGAACGTCCCCGTACCCCTACGGGGTCCCGCCGTACCCGTACCCCGTCCCCCCGTACACCTACGCACCGCCACCGCACCCCTACGGGGAGCCGCGGCCGATACGCATCGGGATCTTCGTCGTGATCGCCGTGGTCCTCATCGCCGTGGCCGCCGCCGCGGGCGCCGGTGTCGAGTACGCGCTGGACCACAACACGCACGGCGCCGTCGCGTCGGCGGCCGCCGGCGTCGCCGGCAAGGTCGACCCGGCCATCGTCGACATCAGCACCACGCTGGCCCAGGGCGCAGGCGCGGCCACGGGCATGGTGCTCACCTCGTCGGGCCTGGTGCTCACCAACAACCATGTGGTGGAGAACGCCACCTCCGTCAACGCCCAGGTCGTCGACACCGGCCGCGTCTACAGCGCCACCGTCCTCGGCTACTCGGTCACCGACGACGTCGCCCTGCTCCAGTTGCGGGGGGCGTCGGGGCTCAAGACGATCACCACGACGAGCTCGTCGGACCTGCCCGTGGGCACCCCGGTGGTGGCCATCGGCAACGCCGGCGGGACGGGCGGCACGCCCACGGCGGCGGCCGGAGCCATCACGGCGATCGACCAGACCATCACCGCCGGGGGCGACGGCACGCTGAGCGAGACGCTGCAGGGGATGATCCAGGTGAACGCCACCATCGTGCCCGGCGACTCCGGAGGGCCGCTGGTGAACACCGCCGGCCACGTCATCGGCATGGACACGGCGGCCTCGGTGAGCGGGAGCGGGTTCGGCGCCCAATCGGGCGGCGGGCAGGGCTTCGCCATCGCCATCGGCAACGCACTGACCATCGCCGACCAGATCAAGGCCAAGGCGGCGAGCGCCACCGTCCACATCGGGCCGCGCGCGGTGATGGGCGTCGAGGTCAACGACGTCCCCCAGGCGGCGGGCGCCTACGTCGAGAGCGTGGAGCCCGGCAGCCCCGCCGCAGCGGCGGGCATCAGCGCCGGCGACGCCATCGTGTCGGTCGACGGCACCACCGTCTCGTCGGCGGCGGACCTGGGCACGGTGCTCGGCAGCGAGAAGCCGGGGGCCTCGGTGACCGTCGGATGGGTCGGCTCCGCCGGTGCCCGGCACAGCGCCTCGCTGCACCTGATCGTCGGGCCGCCCGCCTGACCGGCGGGCTGCACCCGCCCCGAATCCAACGTGGCGCCTTCCCCCCCACCACCGGGGGTCCCGGCCACCTTCGAGGGTCCTTGCAACGATTCGAGGGGAGCTGGGCGTCCTTTACGGCATGGGGCGGGGGGAGGCGGCGGCGTCGTTGTCGGCCAGTGATGGTGGGACAGCCCGTGATGGCGGTGCGGAGCCGGACCTCGGGGACCTCTTTCAGGGCTCCTGGGCCGATCTGGTGCGGTGGCCACCTTCTTGACGGGGTCGCTGCCGGCGGCCGAGGACCTCGTCCAGGACACCTTCGTGCGCCTCGGAGCGAGCCGGGCCCGGCCCGACGACCCGGTCCGGTACCTGCGCACGTCGGTGGTAAACGCCTGCCGCTCCTACCACCGGCGTCGCCTGGTCGAGCACCGCCATCGGCCGGGCCTTCCCCGTCCGGGGATCGACCACCCGAGCGACCTGTGGGACGTGCTCGACCGGATCTCCGGGCGTCAGCGGACGGCCCTGGTGCTGCGCTACTACCTGGAGAGATCGCCGCCGTCCTGGGCTGCCGTCCCTCGACGGTCCGCAGCCTCGTCCTGCGGGGGCTGGCGAGGTTGCGAGAGGAGCTGATGCCATGACCGGACCCGAGACGGCGGCCGAGGCCCGGCTGCGCCAGCTGTTTCGCGACGCCGCTGCCGGCATCGGTCCGACCCGCCCGGCGCCGGCACCCGAGGCCCGGCCGCCGCGGCCCGGGCGGGCGGGCGCGTCCCGACTGGTGCTCGGCCTGGCCGTGGGCATCGTCGTGGCGGCGGTGGCCGCGTTCGGCGTCCACGCCTGGGGCGGGTCGGCTGCTCCCGCCTCTGGCGGCGGCACCGGCGCCCTGCTCGCCATCCGGTCGGACGGGGCCGTCGACCTGCTCGCCGCCGACACCGGGGCCGTCCTGCGCACGCTCGTGGGCCCGTCCGCCGTCGACGCCTCCGGGCGCCACCTGGGCCGCCCCGTGGCCGTCACAGCGAGCGCCACCGAGGGGTACATCGCCTTCGGCCGCCTGAACGCGGTCATCGAACGCGTCCCGCTCGCCGGCGGCCCCTTGACCTACGTGACGACCGGCATGGCGCCCTCGGTGAGCCCGGACGGCGCCGAGCTCGCCGTCTTCCGGCTCTCGACGGCGACCAAGACGGGACGCGTCGTCGTCCGGGACCTGGCCACCGGATCGGAGCGGACGGTCGATGCCATGACGGGCGGCACGATCCTGGACAGCCTGTCGTGGTCGAGCGACGACACCCAGCTGGCGCTGAGCGGGGTGTTCTTGAACCCGAACGCCGGCTCGCTCATCGACGCGATCTCGATCGGCGTCCAGGTCCTGGCGCTCACCCAGCCGACCTCGGCGACGAACCCGCATCTCGTGGGGACGGCGTCGTCCCCCGCCAACGCCGTCCCCACGTGGACCGACGCGCAGTTTCTGGGGAGCGCCGACCTCGGCGTCCTCGTGAGCACCCGGGGGGCGTGCCAGGCGGCGGCCACCGTCGTGGCGTCGGTCGATCCGGCCACCGGTCAGCAGACGACCGTGGTCACCTTCGCCGGCGCGGTGGCCCACGCCGTGTTCGACCCGGCCGGCCACCTCGTGGCCTACCTCCGCCCCCAGCCGGTGTCGTGCGCACCGTCGGTGACGACGACCTCCGCCCCACCCGGGGGGCTGGGGAGGGTCGGGACGAGCGGTGGGGGGTCGTTCACCGCCTCGTCGACGCAGACGGTCCTCTACCGGTGGACGGACGGCACGTCGAGACAGCTGGACGACGACGTCGTGGCCGCCGTGTTCGTGCCCCCCGTCGCGTGACCGCTCACCCCGAGGCCGAGACGACCGGGGGCCTGCCTCCGGGCGTCAGGACCTCGATGCCCGCCGACTGCACGTTGTAGGTCGAGCCCACGCCGAGCACCACGGCGTCGCCCACCGTGGCGACGCCCGACCAGTTGGCCTGGGGCAATTTGACCTGGACGATGAGGCGACCCGTGGTGGCGTCGCGCACCTGGAGGGCGGGAGCCACCAGGGCCAGGCCGTCGAACACCATGCCCCCGGCGACGGTGGAGGGAGCGAAGGACGCCGCCTGGCTCGCCTGCCAGACCACCGCACCCGTCTGAGCGTCGAAGGAATGATCCGAGGGTTCCTGCGACGCCGTGTCCCGCGGGTTCGAGGGGTCGCAGCGGGTGTTGCCGTTGCTCTCGAAACGGCCGAAGTCCCCGATGGCGGTGGCCCCGTAGACGCGCTGGCCGTCGTAGGCAGTCGACGCGATGAACCCTCCGGAGAAGCCGCCGAACACCACGTTGGTCGACCATCGCAGGTGCCCGGTGGCCGGGTCGAGCGAGTAGTAGGTACCGTCCTTGCCGCCCTCGCCGAGGAACAAGGCGTTGCCCTGGGCGTCGACGCCGGCGTTGGCGGTGGCGCCGAAGTCCCAGTCGCAGTCGATGTCGGGGCGCGGCGGATGGAAGACCCACGCGAGCTGGCCGGTGTCGACGTGCAGGGCGATGATGGTCTCCGCCAGCGGTTCGACATTGGCGAAACCGCAGTCGGCCGTGCCGAACACCACCAGCCCGAGCGCCGGCAGCGTGGTGCCCGAGGACCAGACACTGCCGCACCCGTCCTCGAGCAGCTGCCCCTGGGCGTTGACATCGGTCTGGTACTGCCACACGGGGTCCCCGGTGGCGAGGCTGGCGCCCACGATGTAGCCCCCGTACCCCTTCGCCCCGTCGGCGTCCACGCCGAAGACGACCAAGCCGTCGGCCACCACCGGCGACGAGAAGATCCGGGTGCCGTCCACATTGGGATCGGGGGGCTGAGTGGGTCGCCCGGTGTAGGCGTGCGACCAGTACACGGCGCCGGTGGCGGCGTTCAGCGCGTACAGCGTGTAGCCCCCGCCGAAGATGACCAGCGCCGGCCGGGCCCCCGACGCCGGCTCGAACCACGCCGAGGAGGTCACGAGCCCACCGTCCGACGTCGCGGCGCGGTGCTTCTCCCCCGGATAGGGCATCACGGCGTTCTGGGGGGTGAGCCGCGTCCTCCACCGCAGCCTCCCGCTCTCGAGGTCCACGGCGTAGAAGTAGTCGTCCCACGAGCCGACGTAGACGGTCCCCCCCACCACCGTGGGCGTGGCGGTCACCGCGTCGTCGGTCGAGAAGAACCATGCCCTGCGCAACGTCCGGGCCGACGCTTCGGTCAGCGTCGTGCGTCCGTTGAACGTGTGCTGGGCGTCGTGGCCGTAGGTGGGCCAGTCCCACGGGCCCGGTGTCATCGACGCCGGCGACAAGGCCAGGGTCGTGGTCGTGGCGCTGGACAGCGCCGAGGGCGAAGGGCTCCCGCCGCAGGCGGCCAGGGCCGCGGCGACGACCAGGGCACCGCCCACGGCGCGCCAAGGACGAGGCAGCCTCGTGCGTCTCGACATCGAGCCGGGCAAGTGGCCGTTACCCGAAGCCTGCGGTGGCGGGTGCGTTGGACGGGGGCCCGGCATCGGGGGCGGGGTTCTCCGCCGGACCCGACAGCGGCGCCACGATCGCCCCCGAGGGGTACGGGCACACGGTCGTGGCCGGGACGCAGACGGTGACGCTCGTGGGGAAGTCGAAACCACTGGCGACGGCCACGGGCGTCGCCGGCTGGCCGTTGGTGAAGGTCACCTTCATCACCCGGCCCCCGTAGTCGGCCGGACCGCAGCCGGTCAGTAGCCCCGTGCAGGCGACGTGGATGTCGATGAAGTACAGCGTGCCGTCGGGGGCGAAGGCCATGCCGAAGGGGTTGTACTGGCCCGGGCTCTTCCCGAGGTTGCTCACCGTGGTGCCCGGCACCGAGCCACGCCCGGGCTCAGGCGCCCCCGCCGCCGTGAACCAACGGATCGACGGGTCCCCGATGTAGCTGCTCACCGCGAAGCAGTCGCATGTCGGGTCCTTGGCGATCCCCGCCGGGAACGTCACCTTGACGAACGTCGAGATGCGCAGCTTGCTCCGCGGGTAGATCCCGCCCGGGCACTGCGCGGCGCCGGTGGGCAGCGACGACTTGGCGAATCGGAGCACGCTCGAGGTCCCCACGTTCGGGACGAGCACGTCGCCGTTGTCGGCCTGGGCCATCATCCCGGGCTGGGCCAGCCCACCCGTGCCGTCGGTGTGGTGCGGCCCCACGCCTCCGGCGTTCGGGCCGTAGAGGATGCAGTACGTGGTGTAGTTGGGCGCGAACCACTCCACCAGCCGTCCGCTGCTCGGCGGCGGGTACGACCCCTGCGCGGTGGCGATGTCGTTGCCGAACACGTCGCCGGCCTTGTCGATCATGCACCCGGTGTAGGTCTGGTTGTTGTTGAACACGCCGTTGGAGGTCGGAGGAGAGTCACTCCCGATGCTCTGCCCGGGCATCTTGTAGGGGCCCGGGACATAGAGGTTCTGGCCGCTGAACGACCCGTTGGGCTCGTCCAGCTCCTCGCCGTCGGCCGGCTGCTTGTACGGCTTGGCGCTGCCGAGGTTGCGCTGGCCGGGGAGCGTCGGGTCGTACCCGCCGACGAAGCGTCCGTCGGGCAGGATGCACATCTGCCCGTTGAGGTCCCAGGCGGGCAGCAGCTGGCCCTGGGTCCCCGAGGGCATCGACAAGAAGTCCACCTCCTCGTTCTGGTCCCAGTAGACGAGGTACCCGGGCTTGCCCGTCACGCCCCCGGCCACGGTCGGGACGCTGTCGCCCGGGGGCGCCGCCACCGTCGTGGTCGATGCCAACGAGGTCGACGGGGAAGACCCCGACGAGCACGCCGCCAGCAGCACCCCACAACACACGACGGCCCCGGCCGCCCCCAGCCTTCCGAGGTATCGCATCCCGCCCTCCCCCTGCGTCCCCGGGCGTCCCGAGGTCGAGACGCTGTTATATCAGGCGACGGTGCTGGTATCAGGCGACGGTGCCGGTATCAGGGGAAGGCCCTCCACCAGGAAACGCTCCGCACGAGCCACCACGTCACGGTGCGGCGTCGCACCAGGGGCGCATGTCCAGGCCGGGGTAGCGGGCGGCCACGCCGGCCAGGGTCTCCGGCGTCCAGTACGGGTGGCCGGGGCGCGGAAAGCCGAGCACGGCCAACTGCCGCGCGCTGGCCTGCGGAACGAACTTGTGCCATTCGGCCGAAAAGCCCTTGAAGGGCCACGCCTGGTACCCGATCCAGTCGGCGCCGCCCGGCTTGTAGGCGGCGTGCAGCATGAAGCGCGACGCGCCCGCCTCGCTGACATCCACAGATCGGTGGTACACGTCGGGGCGGTAGGCCACGACGCATCCGGCACGCCCCGACGCCTCCCCCGGATCGTCGTAGAGGTGCCCGTACTCCTCGAGGTTCAGCGTGTGCTGCTCGACGGGGATGTGGGCGGTCTTGCGGCGTGAGACGAAGCGCGTCGCCCCGTTGGCCGCGGACACGTCGTTGAGGTAGATGAACGTCTCGAGGTGCTGGTAGCCGGCATCGCGGCGAGGCACCACCAGCGAATGGTTGGGATAGTCCGTGTGCAGGAGCTGGTTGTAGCCCGACGGCTGGCCGGCGTACTTGGCGGTGGCAATGGCGAGGTAGAGGCGGACGTCGTCGGTCTCGAGCAACTCCGTGGCGAGGTCGATCAGCGCGTCGTGCACGACGAGCTTGTTCAGACGCGTGCTCCTGAAGGGGAACTCGGGCCAGGCCGCGTCCCACGTTCGCCACGGAGCGGTCCGCTCGTCGTCGGCGCCACGCTCCATCTCCTCAGCCGTCGGGAAGAGGCGGGTGAGGGCGTCCTGGGCGTCGGCGAGATCAGCGGCGGGAATCGCCCCTTCCATGACGCACCACCCGTCGTGCTCCCACGATTCCCTGAGCGCCGGGGACAAGACACTGCGGTGCACGAGGCCAACGTAGCCGGGCGCCCGGCGCCGGAGCACGGCCACGACCGGCTCGCGCGACGAGTGGGGCGCCCTTCGTGGCGTCGGGCGATGCGGGCCCGGGCGAACCGGCTCAGCGCCCGAGGTCCGCGAGTGCGTCACCCCGGTGGCGGGGCGTGCGGCACCGGGGGTGGCGGGGCGTGCGGCACCGGGGGTGGCGGTGCGGCAGTGCCGTCTCGTGGTCGCTGCGCCGCCTGCTCCTCGGCGACCGCTCCCATGTAGACGAAGATGCCGATGAGGACGAACCAGAAGTCGTAGGTGATGCCGGCGACGATGAGCAGGAGCGCCAGGACCCGGGCGATCCTGGCCGCTTGGCGGGTGGCCGTGAGCCGGTCGTGGCGTCGCTCGAGCATGGCGCGCAGGACGCGCCCACCGTCCATGGGGAGCGCCGGCAGCAGGTTGAAGCCCCCGAGCACGACGTTGAGCCATGCCAGGCGGGCGAACCACGAGCCGGCGAACAGCGTCGGTGGCCACAGGTGGGCGCCGACGAGGATCCCGGCGGCGAAGGCGACCGCAGCGAGGCCCAGGCTGGTGAGCGGTCCGACGATGGCGATGACGAACTCGTCGTCCGCGTCCTCCGGCATCGCGTGCAGCTGCGAGACCCCGCCGATCGGCAGCAGCAGGATGTCCTCCACGACGGCCCCCCGTCGACGGGCGACGATGCAGTGGGCGTACTCGTGGACGAGCACCGAGGCGAAGACGGCACCGATCCACACCAGGTTGGCCACCATGGTGGCGGCGCCGCTTCCTGTGCTCGCCCACACCACCACGACGACGAGGGCGAGAAAGGTCCAGTGCATCCGGATCTCGATGCCCGCGATCCGGGCGACCCGGACCGAACTCCGCGTGCTGTGACGTTGCGCCATGGCACCTACCTCGTCGCCAGGCCCTAGTACGAGGATTGCCCCCGGGGTGCCTGCGCACCAGGGCACAACGCCCCTTCGTCGACTACCCGGCCCCGCCGGCGGCGCGCGGGACAGAACCGGGGGGCGCCGGGACGTGCCGGTAAGGTCGAAGTCGTGGCCTTGACACCCCTGCGGCCCTCGCCCGGCGTGCTCGCCCGGCTGCTCGCCCGGCTGGTCGACCAGCCGGTGACGTACCCCGAGGTCGGGGCCACCCGGGCGGCCACCCTCCCCGCCGGATACCGCCACGTGCAGCGCTCGTCGGTCGTGGGCGCGGGCGCGGGCGCGTTCGGCGCGGGGAGGGACGCGCTGCGACGGTGGGAGGCGCAGCGGCGGGCGGGGGCGCGCCTCACGCCTGAGATGCCCGCCCTCGCCCCCGGCACCGTCGTGGTGAGCGTCCTGCGCGTCGGGCCGCTGTACGCCGTGGCGCCGTGCCGGGTCGTGTACGTGACCGACGAGGACGCCCGGTTCGGCTTCGCCTACGGCACCCTGCCGGGGCATCCCGAGCGCGGCGAGGAGTCGTTCCACGTTTCCCTCGACGCCGCGGGCACGGTGCGCTTCGACATCGTGGCCTTCTCCCGGCCGGCGACGCTGCTCTCGCGCCTGGGGGGTCCAGTGGCCCGGCGGGTCCAGGACACCGTCACCGACCGCTACGTCGACGGTGTCTCGGCCTACGTGGCGCGGGCACCCTCAGCGGGATCGGCGTCCGGTTGACAGACCTACCGCCGGTCACCGGCGGCGGGGCCGGCGCGCGGGCGCGCACGTCAGGCGCGCGCCGTGCAGTACCAGCCGAGGGTGGTGACGCCGACGCTGGCCGCGCTGAAGCCGGCGTCGGCCAGGCGCTGCGCCAGCCCGTCGGGATCGATGGGGTTGTAGATGTCGCCCTCGTGAAAGGCACGCGACCCTTCGTTCTCCACCCCGTCGGCGGCGACCAGCACGCCGCCGGGCCGCAGCACCCGCGCCAGCTCGGCGAAGGCCCGGTCCTGGGCGCCAGCCGACTCCAGGTGGTGGAGCATGTGGAACGACGCCGCCCCGGTGAAACGGTCGTCCTCGAGGTCGAGGGCGGTGGCGTCGCCGCGTACCACGGTGACGTTCGTCCCCTGCAACCGGTGCGCCAGCGGGCCGGCCAGTACCGGGTCGACCTCGACGGCGGTGAGCCTCTCGGTCAGGGTCCGGAGCACGTCGGTGGTGAACCCGGGCCCAGGTCCGATCTCGATCACATCGCTGCCCAGCTCCACGTCGCGCAAGACGTGCGGCAGGATGGTCTCCTCCACGATCTTCCGCCACTCGGGGCTCGCACAGTAGGCAAGATGGCCCTCGTTCATCCCACGATCCTACGGACGCGAGCGCCGCGCCGGCGCCGAGCTACGCGTCGCCGGCGGTGGGATCGTCCGGGGTGGGATCATCCGGAGCGCGATCGTCGGCCGCCGCGCCGGCCACGTGGGGCCCCGGTGCCGTGTCCGGGCCCCCCTCGGCCAGCCGGGCGCTCCATTGCCCGACGCAGTGCTCGCAGATGAAGGCGCCGGGCCGGCCAGCGATCAGCCGTCCGGTCTCGGGAGCCTTGCGCTCGCAGAACGAGCACCCGGCGAGCGACCCCCGCCGGGGCCTCGGGTCGAGCGTCGACCCCTCGAGCCGCGTGCCCGCCGTCGCCGGGATCGACACCAGGCTGAGGACGATCGCCCGCACGTGCTCCAGGTCCGCCCCTTCAGCCACCAGGGCGCGGGCGCCGACCCCTTCGCCCTCGCGCAGGACGCCGAGGAGGATGTGTTCGGTCCCGATGTAGTTGTGGCCCAGCTGCAGCGCCTCGCGCAGCGAGTACTCCAGGACCTTCTTCGCCCGCGGCGTGAACGGTGGCGAGCCGACGACCTCCGGACCGGTCGAAGGTCCCAGCATGTCCTCGACCGTGGCCCGTGTCCGCTCCAGTGAGATGCCCAGCACGGCGAGCGCTTTGGCCGCCACACCGTCGTCCTCGTGGATCAGGCCGAGCAGGAGGTGCTCGGTCCCGATGAAGCCGTGGTTCAGGAGGCGGGCCTCTTCCTGCGCGAGCACCAGGACCCGCCGGGCCCGGTCAGTGAAGCGCTCGAACATCGCCCTCAGGCTGCCACGACGGCGCCCGCCGCGCTACCGCGCGTCGCCGCGCTCGCCCGGAGCGGTTCCGACCGGCGGACCCGACCCCAGCACTCGGGATCACGACGTGGGCGCATCCTCGTGCACGATCACCGGGGAACGGGCCAGGGCGAACACCCCGACGACCACCAGGACGAGGCCCAGGGCCTCGGCGACCGGCGCCAGGCCCCGCGAGTCCACGGGCTCCCCGAACATCCCGAGCCCGATGACCACGGCGACGAGGGGCTGGGCGACGGTGAGGGTGGGCAGCGAAAGGCGCAGCGCCCCGGCGTGGAAGGCGCTCTGGGTGAGCAACAGCGCCGCCACCCCACCGGCGAGCAGGGCATAGGGCGCCCACGTGGTCAGGGTGCGCAGCACGCCGCCGTCGAGGAGGTGGCCGGTGCGTTCGGTGACCGCCGCCACGTAGCCGAACGCGGTTCCCGAGGCTGCTCCGAGGAGCACGGCGCGCCGGTGGGGCCCGCCCCGGGCGCCGAGCACCATGGCCCCGCACCCGGCGGCCACGCTGAGCGACAACACCAACCACGCCGTCGCCGAGGCATGGGGATGTCCGACGCCGGGGCGCGCCACGCCGAGGAACAGGGCCAAGCCAGCGGCGACGATGCCGGTCGACGCCACGTCGGAGAACGTCACCCGCCGGTGCTCGAGGGCGGCGGCCACCGGGAGGGCGAAGACGAGGCTCAGGACGAGCAGCGGTTCGACCAGCGCGAGCGACCCCCGCCGGAGTGCGAGGAACTGCAAGAGATAGCCGACCCCGTCCAAGGCGTTGCCGATGAGCCACCGGGGCCGGCGGGCCAGGTTCATGAGCAATCCGGCGCGCAGCGACAGCTCCGGGGGCTCGCGCACCGCCGCCTGGTGCTGGAGCACGGCCGCCAGGCCGTAGGAGGCGGCGCTGGCCAGCGACAGCACGACGATGACGACCACGCCACCGCTCACGTGGTGGTGGAAGACCCTCAGACTCGAGCCCGCCACCGCCCAGACCATGGCCGTTCCCCCCGCCCGCCGTCGAGGTCCCAACACTACGGGGCGCCGGACCGACCGAGTCGTGTGACGGTCCCGGCGCCGAGGCGGCGCTCCCTCGGTGCAGCACGAGCGCCGTGGCGGTCCGGGCGGCACCCCGCCCCGGGATTCCGGCCACGACGTTGGCCACGACCAGCGCCCCGAGCGGCGTCGCGTGCCGATGCGGTCAGCCGGTGTCGGGGCCTCGTGCCTCCACGACGTCGCCACTGCGGCCGTGCTTCCAGTAGCCCCGCACCGTCGCGCTGGCGCGCGGGATCCCCCGTTCGGCGAAGAGCTCGCCGCGGATGCGCTGCACGGCGGCCGCCTCGCCGGCCACCCACACCCGGGATCCGGGGGCGAGCCGCACGTCGCGCACGGCGGCCACGAGCGCCTCGCCGGGGGCCGCGCCGGGCGGCAGGTCGTGCCACGCCACGGTCGCGCGGCGATGGGGGGGCAGCTCGAGCCGGGCGTCGGGGTGGGAGACCTCGAGGCACACCTGCACCGGCGTCGCCGCCGGGAGGGCCTCGAGCAATTGGCTGATGGCGGGGAGGGCGGTGTCGTCGCCGGCCAGCACGAATGCCGCTGCACCCGGGTCGATGTCGTAGCCGCGGCCGGGGCCCGAGATCGCCACGGGATCGCCCGGCTCGGCGGACACCACCCACCGCGACGCCAGGCCGCCGTCATGGATGACGATGTCGACGTCCAACTCGAGGGACTCGATGTCGAGGCGCCGAGGCGTGAACGTCCGCATCGCCGGGCGAGCGCCGTCGGGGAGGAGGAACTCGTTGCCGTTCCAGCGCGGGAGCACGAGACCGTGCGCCTCGGCGGTGGGAAGGAGCACCCGGATGCTCGACGCCGGCTGCGTGACGCGCAGCCCCTCGAGGTCGGGGCCGCACAGCGTGACCCGGGCCATGCGGGGGGTCAGGGAGCGGACGTGGCGCACCACGGCGGGCCGAAGCGGCGGGGGCTGGCGTCGGGCGCGTGCCGGCGACATGCTCGGTTCCCGGCGGGCCATCGCGCCCAGCGTCCCACCTTTCCGACGCCACCGCCGACCACAAGTGCACCCGCTGGTGGCCCGGCTGGTGGCCCGGCGCCGCCCGAGCGTTCTCAGTCCTCGATCGCTCCGTACGCGCAATCCCAGAAATCGACGAAGATTTCCGGGGGCTCGGGAGACGTCAGCTCCCGCTGGGTGAACAGGATCCCCGTCAGGTCGTTCTCGACGTCGGTGCGCCACGTCGTGCCACTCCCGCCGTCCCAGCCGAACCCGCGCGGCGCAGCGTCGGGGTGCCGTGCACCGGCCGTCACGGCGCCGGCAGCTGCATCGGGGGCACCGCCGGCAGGCGTGGCCATGCCGAGCCCCCACCCACCGTTGGCGCCGAGGAGCACCGGGTTCGCCGCCCGCTGTTCAGGGGTCAGGTGATCGGTGGTCATCAACGCCACGGATGCGGGCGAGATGATGCGCGTCCCGTGGTATTCGCCGTGGGCGAGCATCATCTGGACGAACGCCCAGTAGTCGTCGATCGTCGAGACGAGCCAGGATGCGGCGCTCGGAAACGCCGGTGGTTCGCTCCAGTAGCTCCCCTCGTTGCCGTCGGCCACACGCGGCGCACCGGACGCCGGATCAGGTCGGTACGCCGTGGTCAGGCGATCGCGCTTGGTCGGGGGCACGCTGAACCCGGTGTCGTGCATGGCCAGCGGGTCGAGGATGCGGTCGCGCAAGAGCTTCTCGAGGGGCACGCCCGCGGCGCGCTCGAGCACGACGCCGAGCACCTGCGACCCCGTGTTGTACATCCACTGCTCGCCTGGCTGGTGCATGAGCGGCAGCGTCCCGAGGCGCTTGATCCACTCGTCGGGGGTGTGGCGTGGGTGGCACGGGAGGGCCGAGCGTGGCCAGCTGCAATTCCTCCTCGGCCGCCTGGATCGGGTACGTGCCCGGCGGCGCCATGATGCAGCCGAAGCCCAGTCGAAACGTGAGCAGGTCCTCGAGAGTGATCGCACGACGCGCCGGCACCGTGTCGTCGAGCGTGCTGTCGAGGCTGCGCAGCACCCGCCGGGCAGCGAGCTCGGGGGGCAGCGCCTCGATGGCGCCGTCGAGCTCCAGCACGCCGTCTTCGACGAGGGCCATGGCCAGCACCGCGGTGATCGGCTTGGTGAGCGACGCCATCCGGAAGATGGCGTCGCGCGGCATCGGCGTGCGGTCGCCGAACGCCTTGGTCCCGATCACCTCCACGTGGGCCCGTCCCCCGCGCGCCACCAGGGCGACGAGCCCGGGCATGCTCCCCGCTCGACATGCCCCGTCATGACGTCGTGCAGGTGACGAAGACCTCGGTGGGAGAATCGGCTGCCCATCAGTGGGGGTGCCTTTCGTCCGTGCCCTCCCGGCCCGCTGCGGGAAGCCTCGCCGGGGACGGGGACTCATCGGCGGGCCGTCTGCGCGACCGTCCCGTCTCGGAGGGCTGCGTCGTGGCCGCCCCCATGGTCGCACAGCCGTAGGTTGTGGACGTGCTGACCGCGTACGGGGTGGCCGTCTTGACGTTCATGATGGTGATGTACGGCCTCGAGGGACGTGGGAGGGCATTCGTGGCCGCCTTCGCGTTGGGATGTGCGTTGTCGAGCAGCTACGGGTTCCTGAGCGGGGCGTGGCCCTTCGGAGTCATCGAGGCCGTCTGGTGCGCCATCGCTGCCCGGCGCTTCGTGCGCAGCCCCCCGCCCGCCGAGCGCGCCTGAGCGCTTCCTCCGAGGAGCACGCCGCCCTGCCCGCGGCGCCCCGGGCGGGGACGGCCGTGCGCCACCGGGGGAGGCCGAAGCCAGCGCCGGCGCTGTGCCGGGGCTCGGGAGCGCCGGCGCTGTGCCGGGGCTCGGGAGCCCCGGCACGCACCGTCGCGCCACGCGGTTGCCCGGGCTCTGCTTCGACCCCCGCGACCACCGGTTCGGCCACCTGGTGGGAGTGTGCCGCACGCCCGGGGTGGCGCCAAGGGGGGTACCTTGCCCGGCGCCGTCGCACCAGCAAGACGCCCACGGCCACGATCGCCGCCGGCACGCGTCCCACCCGCACCCGGGCCGGCCCTGGCACTTGTGACCGGCGGGGCGCGGCCCGTAGCCTCAGCCCACCTGGGGCACGCGAGGAGGGGTGGAAGTGAAGGTCGTCGGCCTGTTCCGCAACGCGCAGCGCACGGTGAACGCGCCCGCGGGGACCGTCGTGTTCCAAGAGGGTGACCCGGGACAGGAGATGTACGGGATCGTCCAGGGGGAGATCCAGCTCCGTACGGCGAGCCGGGTCATCGCCACCCTGGGGGCCGACGACATCTTCGGCGAGATGGCGGTGGTCGACTCGTCCCCCCGCATGGCCACCGCCGTGGCGACCACCGACTCCGTGCTGGCGGTCATCGACCGCGAGCGGTTCCTGTTTCTGGTCCACGAGACGCCCATGTTCGCCCTGTCGGTCATGTCCGCCATGGCCAACCGGTTCCGGGCCCAGACCTGATAAAGCCCGGGCTGCCGGGCGCCGCAGCCGCGCCGGAGACCCGGGCCGGCCTGGGGGCAAGGTTGTGGACGCAAGAACGTCTGGTTGTGGAAGTTTCCCCAGGGTTTCGCGAACCCTCGCGCAGCGTTCACCAGGGCCGGGGCCGGGGAATCCGGGGCCGGGGCCAGCCGGGGCCGGGGGCTCGGGGGTCCGAGCACGAGCGCGGGTGCCCACCGGCGGCCCGGCGGGACCGGAGAGGGGGTGCGCGTGATCGAGATCGACCATGGTGACGGCACGGCCACCGTGCGGCTGGCCCGGGGCAAGGTCAACGCCCTGGACGTCGAGCTGCTCCAGGCGCTCACCGACAGCCTGACCGAGCTCGAGCGCGCCGAGGTCGGTGCCGTGGTCGTGACCGGCGCGGGGCGGGCGTTCTGCGCTGGGGTCGACCTGTTCCGCGTGCTCGAGGGCGGCCGTGCCTACGTCGAGCGGCTCCTGCCGGCGCTTTCGGACACCTTGGAGGCACTGTTCCGGTTCCCCGGGCCGGTGGTGGCCGCCATCAACGGGGCGGCCATCGCCGGCGGCTGCGTCCTGGCATGCGCGTGCGACCGCCGCATCGCCGCGCCGGAGGCGCTCATCGGCGCATCGGAGCTGCGGGTCGGCGTGCCGTTCCCGGCGGCGGCACTCGAGATCCTGCGCTACGCCTGTGGCGACCACGCCGAGGATGTCATCTTGTCGGCCGGAGTGTTCCGCGGCGCCGACGCGCTGTCGCGACGCCTGGTGGACGAGATCGTGCCGGCCGACACCGTCGTGGCTCGGGCCACCGACGTCGCCCGTGACCTTGGCACCTTGTCACCGGTCGGCTACCGGATGGCCAAAGCGCGGCTGCGCCGGCCGGCGCTCGACGCCATGGTCTCCGGGCGCGGAGGCGACGCCGAGATTCGGCGCCTGTGGGCGTCGCCGCAGACCGCTGCCGCCATCGAGGAGTCGCTGCGCCGGACGACCGCATCACGCGGGTAGACGGGATCAGCGCGCCTCGCCGACGCACAACGATTCGCACGGTTGTGGCGGGGACTCGCAGTCGACGTCGGACCCGTCATCGGCCCACGGTGCGTCCTGATCGAACACGGGCGCGCGTGCGCGGTCCCGCTCAGCGAAGTCCCGAGTCATGTTCCTCGCCTCCTCCGTGGCACGACGTCGTGCGGACCGGTCATCGAACACGACAA
>Ga0209415_10006579_pt1 | contig 20581 bp, 15 predicted proteins | sample PeaSoiSIISIP2007_FD_187696 | JGI IMG/M metagenome (GOLD analysis project Ga0209415, IMG submission 187696) | Peat soil microbial communities from Weissenstadt, Germany - SII-SIP-2007 (SPAdes) (version 2) | ecosystem: Environmental > Terrestrial > Soil > Wetlands > Peat | place: Germany...
CCTCATGGCGGGCAACGTCGGGCTGCTGAAACACGCGTCCAATGTCCCCCAGACGGCTCTGTACCTCGGCGAGCTGTTCACACGTGCCGGCTTCCCCGACGGCAGCTTCCAGGCGCTGCTAATGGGGTCGGCCCGGGTCGAGCGTGTGATCCGCGACCCCCGCGTCGCAGCCGTAACCCTGACCGGGTCCGGTCCGGCAGGAGCCGCGGTAGGCGCTGTCGCGGGTGAGATGATAAAGCCGAGCGTCCTCGAGCTTGGCGGCAGCGACGCCTTCGTGGTGATGCCAAGTGCCGACCTCGAAAAAGCGGCAGCCGTAGCGACGACGGCGCGCTGCCAGAACAACGGGCAGTCCTGCATCGCCGCCAAGCGTTTCATCGTGCACGAGGCGGTCGCTGACGAGTTCGAGAGGCGGTTTGTCGAGCACATGTCGGCCCTCACGATCGGCGACCCGCTTGAAGACGCAACCGATGTCGGTCCCCTCGCGACCAGTTCGGGGAGGGACGACGTAGAAGAACTCGTCGCCGATGCGGTAGCCAAGGGCGCCAAAGTGCTCTGTGGGGGGGAGCGATGGACGGGCCCAGGCTGGTTCTACCCCCCAACGGTGGTCAGCGAGCTGACCCCGGAGATGCGCATGTACCGCGAAGAGGTCTTCGGGCCGGTTGCCGGGCTGTTCCGCGTCGGCAGCGCCGAAGAAGCCGTCGCCCTCGCCAACGACACCGAGTTTGGCCTCGGCGCCAACGCGTGGACAAACGACGAGGACGAGCGCGACCTTTTCGTGCGCGACCTCGCCGCCGGAGCGGTGTTCATCAACGGGATGGTTACTTCCTATCCCGAGCTCCCCTTCGGCGGTATCAAGACCTCGGGCTACGGCCGCGAGCTCTCAGCACAGGGCATCCGTGCGTTTTGCAACCTGAAGACCGTATGGGTGGGGCGGGACTAGACCGAGGCGGCTCGCCTGTCGTCCTCACGTACGGCCGGCGCTACTAGGCTGCAAAACGACGTGGGCTCCTTGCGACCCTGCGAACAGCTCGTCCAGCGCTGCCACAGTCAGAGGACGAGCAAACAAATATCCTTGCCCACTTTGGCATTCTTCGAGCCGCAACCGCGTCAGTTGTTCGGCCGTCTCGATCCCTTCCGCCACGGTGTTCAGGTTGAGATCTCGGGCCATCTGGACGATCGTGTGGATGAGTGCAGCGCCTTCAGCCGATGATCCCATTTGTGAGACGAAAGAACGGTCGATCTTCAACGAATCGACAGGGAACTGCTGGAGATAGGCCAGAGAACAGTACCCCGTGCCGAAGTCGTCGATAGCCAGCGTGACACCAAGCCGCTTGAGGCCCCGCAGCCGCGTGGCAGAAAGTCGGGTATCCTGCATGAGCGTCGTCTCGGTGATCTCGATGGTCAGCAGTCGCGGCGGCAAGCCCGAAAGCGCAAGAGTTTGCTCGACTAAGTCGACGAAATCTTCCCGGTCGAGCTGACGCCCGGAGGCGTTGACCGACACCGTGAGCGTCCGCCCGGCTTTTGCCCACAGGGCCGCCTGACAGCACGCCTCCTCGAGGACGAACCGGCCAACGTTTAGGATCATCCCGGTCGCTTCGAGCGTCGGGATGAACTCACTGGGCGCAACCAGCCCACGTGTTGGGTGGCGCCACCGTAGCAGCGCTTCCACACCGGTCATCGTCTGATCTTCGAGGCGGAAAATAGGTTGATATACAAGGAAAAACTCGTTGTGGCGGACGGCTTCGCGAAGCTCTGATTCAAACCCGACGCGGCTGGCGATGGCGGCTTGCATCTCGGGATGGAAGGACACGAAATTGCCCTGAGAATGGGCCTTCGCCTCCGAGAGGGCGATGTCGGCGTCACGGAGCAGCTCGCTGGCGGAATCGCGAGCCCCGGAGGCTATCCCGACGCTGGCGGACACGGAGCTGGGACGACGGTCCTTGCCAAGGTAGAACGGCTCCCGCAACGAAAAGAGCAGGTCCCGCGCGATGTCCTCCGGGCCCGGCACACCGTCCGCGGTCTCGACCAGGACTACGAACTCGTCGCCACCGAGCCGGCCGACGGTATCGGTTTCCCGCACCACCGCGCCAAAGCGATGGGAAACCTGGCGTAGAAGTTCGTCGCCGGCCGCGTGGCCGAAGGTGTCGTTGACATCCTTGAACTGGTCGAGGTCGACGAACAGGGCGGCCACGCCGGTGTGGTCGCGGCGCGCCCGAGCCGTCATCTGCTCGGCGCGGTCGAAAATGAGAGCACGGTTGGGGAGGCCCGTCAGGGCGTCATGACCCGCCTGGTGGCGGAGCTGTGCGGTGCGCTCCTCGATGAGCTGAAGCCCTTTCAACCGCGCCTTCGACACCGCCCTCGCTAGGAAGTAAAGCAGCAGCGACAGGATGACGCCGCCACAGAGGATTGCCAATCCCTGGGCTGTAGCAGGGAGCCCTGAAACCGGAGGAGCAGCCGAAAAGGCCACCACCCAGGCGTGATTGTTCGACAGCGGGAAGCTGTGAACCAGGGCGTTCTTAGCAGGCACCCCGACGCTTGCCAGGACGGTCCGGGCCCCTGAAGGCTCCACGTATGACAGGGTCGCCGACTCCCCGCGGTGCCCCTGCACAATCGGGTCGAGAATGCTGTCCGCTTGATATATGGCCATGATCCAGCCCGTCACAGAGGCGAGGCGCGCTGCTGGCGTCGCGGGCGTCACCCCCACCGGGTAGATGGGCGTCATCGTCACGATGAGCCCGCTTTTCGCGAGGAACACGGGGAGCACGGCCGGGATCGTGGGTACGCCGACCTCATGGGGCGATTCGGCGATCAACGAGGCCAGGGTGACGGCCGCCGGTTCACCGCTGCGCGACGACGCCCGCAACATGGCGCCGATAGGCAAGGCACAGTAGTTGAGGTCCGGCGCGGTGAACGCGAACAGCGCCGTGAGCGACGTGAGCGAGATCCCTGTGCTCGCGGCGACTTGGACCGCGACGGCACGCGTCAAGCAGTACGGGCCGTTAGATTTCGGCGGGGTAATGGCGAACGGTCCCGTGATCGGCAGGCCAAGCGGGGGGTCGTCCAGGACTTGGCGCGAGAAGCGGGCCAGCTGAGCTTGGCGGACGTTTTCGATGTATATCAGCCCGAAGGAGCCCGGGTAGCTGTCGCCGGACCCGAGCAAACGGAACCACGTCGAAAACTGGTGGTTCGTCAGAGCCGGAGTCGTTTCGACCAAGGTCCGGGCGGTCTGGCCTAGGTCGTCGTCGCGTTGCAGGGAGGAGCCGACCGCGTCCGCGGCCATCGTCGCCATCGAAGTGAACGTCCTGCTGGCCTGCGTGTGGACGTAAGCGCTCCAGGCCCCTCCTCCCAGGACCGAGCAACCGACGCCGACAAGGAGCATCGCCGCGACTACGAGGCTCGCACGGCGCACGCGCGGCGGCGCGCCTCCTATCCCCGGGCCGTCGGCAACCGAGCGCGCCGAGAGGTCGAGGCCATCTCTGTCCATCACCTCTTAACTCGGTACCCTTTACCCCCCACCTTAGGGAGCGCTCACACCGGGACTAGCAAGCCTCGTTACCCTCGCACGCGTTGGCCCTTATCGTGCGAACACTGCGGAGCGGGACGAGCACAAGGAGCGGCGCCGGCCGGCGCCTCGCACGCAGACGGGCGCCTAGGCGCGAAATCAGGGGGAACGTGCGGCCGCTCGCACCTTCATAGGACGCGACCAGCGCCTTTTGTCTTGCTCGCGCGCTCAGGTCGTGGGCGTGCTGGGCACCCAGCTGCTCGATCGTGTAAGGGTTCATAGCCGCGCCTCCTCTTGCGGGACTTCCTGTACAAGCATGCCGGCCTGCGCCCGCTCTGCACTCCGTGATGAGTACGGAACTCGCCACGGGCCCTTCACGCAGACTTCCGAGGGGTTGAGTAAATTGCCGGCCATGTTCAGCGGCGTGGGCCACAATGAAGCTCATGGAGCTGGGCCCGTCGCCCCGGGAGGCCGAGGTTCTCGAGCTCGTGGGGGATCACCTTAGCAACGGTGAGATCGCCAAGCGGCTGTTCATTTCGGAACGAACCGTCGAGAGCCACGTCTCCTCGCTGCTGCGAAAACTCGGCCTAGCTGACCGCCGCGCCCTCGCCACTCATGCCGGGGAACAGGCACGCTCAGAGGTGAACCAGTTCGGCTGGCCACGCGAGCCGCTCACGTCGTTCGTTGGCCGGGAGGTCGAGCTCGACCAGGTTGGTGCGGCGCTCCGCCAATACCGGCTCGTGACCTTGGTCGGACCAGGTGGTGTCGGCAAGACGCGGTTGGCCCTGCGGGCGCTGGCCGGAGAACCGGCAGCTTTCGCTGACCTTGCCTCCCTGCCCGCCGGCGCCGACAGGGAGGCTGTCGCTCGGACGGTGGCGGCGGCCCTGGGGATGGTTGAGCCAGCGGGGGTCAACTCCCTCACGGCGGTTTCCGACCTGCTTTCCTCCGCCCCGGCGGTGGTTGTGCTGGACAACTGCGAGCATCTCGTCGATGGTGCGGCCTCGGTTGCAGAGCACGTAGTGGCGCGGGGCGGGACGGTGCTCGCCACCAGCAGGGAGCTTCTGGCTGTGGCCGGGGAGCACGTGATGCAAGTTGGCCCCTTACCTGACGACGTCGCGACCACCCTGTTCATCGAACGCGCCGAGCGCGTGGGCCCTGGAGCTGTCCCGGGCCGCGAGCGAGTGGCCGAACTGTGCGGCCGCCTAGAAGGCATGCCTCTGGTGATCGAACTCGCAGCAGCGCGGCTCGGAGCTCTCAGCTTCGACGACCTCACGAGCCGGCTCGACCAGGCACTCGAGCTACTCGGTTCGGGCGGCCGTTCACAGCACCGCCACCGCAGCCTTCGCGCCACCCTTAACTGGAGCTATGACCTGCTCGCCCCCGACGAACAGGCCCTCTACCGCTCGCTGGGGGCCCTGCGGGGGCCCTTCCGCCTCGCTGTAGCCGAAGAACTGGTCCCCGGCGGCGGCTCGACGACAGTCGCAGCAGGCATCGCCCACCTCGTCGACACCTCCCTCCTGGTACGCCAGGGCGACAGGTACCGGCAGCTTATGCTGATACGCGCCGACGCCATCGAGCGGTTGCGCAGCTCCGGCGAAGAGAGCGATGTGCTCGGCCGCTTGATCGATTGGGCGTTGCGGGCTCTCCAGGAGGGGTTACAGAGAGGTGACGAGGCCGATCTGAGAGCAGCCGTCGAGGCTGCCCACTCACTCGGGCGCCCCGAGCTCGTGAACTTGGCCAAGGGATTGGCCGAGGCATGGCAGGAAATCGGCCACGGGCGGTGGGCCGACGCAGAGGCGCTCTACGAGCTGGCCGCGACGGCGTCCAAAGACCCAACCCTTGCGATCATCGGGGCGGAGCTGGCATGGAGCCGCTTTCACGGGGACAGGGCGGTGGCCCTCTTCCAACTGGCGGCAGAACTGGCGGCGGCGCGCGATGACTACATCTCGGAGGCACACGCAACAGCCGGAGCGGCTGAGGTCATGTCCCGCTATGCCGGCACCGTCAGCGAGGGGTGGCCACCTGAGACAATCGCCCGTCTTGTCGAGCGCAGCGAGGCTGCGGCCGAGATGGCCGGCGACGACTGTTCCTTGGCTCGCGCCGCTGTCGCAAGGATGTGGCTCGTTCACAGGGACAACGACCTAGACGCAGTGCGTAAAGCAACCGCTTTGGGGATCGCGGCGTCACAGCGCTGCGGTGACCCGGCTGTACTTTCGTCTGCGCTCGATGGGCAAAGTTCGATGGCTCAGCACAGCCTCCGCGCCGGGGAATCCAGGGCGATAATCGCTGAACGGCTACGGATAACAGAGGGTTTTGACAAGAAGAACGGGCGCAAGGTCCTTGAAAGGATCGACGCTCTGTCGATGGCATGTGAGCTGTCATTGCTCCTTGGCGAGTTCGAGGCGGCGCTGTCCAAGGGACAGCAACTGGACAAACTTGCCCGACAGCGGGGTATTTTCTATGGGGGCCTTCCCCATCTGCTCCCCGCCATTTTCTTCCTCGGCCGCTTTGACGACTGCCTTGCGCAGGCCTCGGCTGTTTACGGCGAGGTCGCGAAGCGGCCCGAGATACGCGTGGCGCACCTGGTCAGCGTGCTTTCTTGCGCAGGGGCGGTTTGCGGGTACAGGGGCGAAGAAGATGAGGCGGACCGCTGGTTCGCACGTGCCGAGCAGGTGGCAGGGGGGTCCTACCTCTGCGACAAAACCGTGTTCCACACCTTCGTGAAGGCCGACGTACACCTTCACCACGGACGGCACGAGGCTGCCGCCGCCTTGCTGGCCGCTCCCCCGTCGGAACTGTTCAGCGAGTGGACCGGCTGGTACGCGGCCGTTCGGGCCGAAGCCCTCGGAGGGAGGGCGATCGATGAGGCTGAAGCCGCCATGGAAGGTGGGGCCTATTCACTCGCTGTACTCGCCCGCGCACGCGGGGAACTGGAAAAGGCCCTATCGCTTTTCCAGAGCTGCGGCGCCATTTACCAAGCTGCCCGGACGGCGCTGCGAATGGGCGCGCCAAATCGTCAACAGGGTCTGTCGACCTACAAAACTCTCGGTTTGGAGGTTCATTAGGACGAGCTTCCGCACACAGCCGCGTCAGGGGGCCACCCCTCGTGCTCGTCGACCCATTGCAAAACGGCAGTCCACTCGGTGTACCAATCGGAGGCCACTTTCGGCGAGATCCACTTGCTCATAAGGTCCACGAACTTCTGGATGTACGGTGGGCGGTGGCCTACTGGGATGTCGCCGTCGACCAGCAGGTGGGCCATCTCGTGAAGCGCCGCGAGCTGCGTGAGCCCATCGTCGTCAACTTCGATAACCGGGCGTATACGCGCCGATAGCGCCGTTGCGCAGTACGGCAGATCCGGGAACCTCGCCTCATCACCACTTGTTGAGCTCAGGTGGCGGGTGATCAATTTGCACGGCCCCGGCACTTCCGCATGCCAGACCGTATGGCAGAACGCACGCCAATCAGGCACGCACAGCCGCTCGTATGCATGTTCAGGCAGCGAGCCGCGGCTCACCAGTTTTTCCGTAGCAATACGCACGATCATGCCTGGCTTGGGCGGCACGAGCGTCTCGGCCCGGTAACGGAGGTTGTCTGCTAGAGCCAGATCCATCGTCCTAGCCATCCCGCGCTCGAGCACGGGCCGTGCCTGCTGGACGCAACTTCATTTCTTGTCCCCAACCTCCCCTTCCCACGTTCGACTGGCCAATTCGGCCAGTCGAACGCGTCGCCCGTGCGGGACGGGCCCGGTAGCACTCCAACTGACCACCGCGATGCCCATCAGCATTAAGAGGTCCCCGGGGCTCAGGACCGTACGCGCCAAATGGAAGGGGATGATGTCCCCAAGCATCCGGAGCCGAGTGAGGTCGGTCATCGCGATGTGCTTGTAAAAGTGCCCTTCCGCGACGTTCATCGTCTTCGGGAAGCCAGCGGCGGCCAAGGCGAACTGCGAGACCGGCATGCCCCCGTTCAAAGCCATCACTATCGCGTTGAGCACCACTCCGGCGCCGATCAGGCCGAGCCCGTACGGGAACCGCTGCCCCGGGCGCGTGTTGGCGGCACACCAGCCGACCACTCCCAGGCAGGCCATGACAGCAAGGGCCGGGCGCAGCGGGCCGGACGTCGCGCCAAGACAAACCTCAATGAGGACCGCGGACACCAGTATTGGCCAGGCTCTGATGCGGGCGCCAGCCAGACGGGTCAGGCTCCCGCCCGCTGCCAGGCCCGCGACGCACCCGGCTATCAGTGCTGCTGCCATGACGACCATTTCGCTTCGCCCCCGAGTTTTGCTGCTCTATTTCTTGTCCAGAGGCACGGCGACGTCGTATCGGTACGGTCAAAGCGCGCAAATTGGGTGCCAAACGTACCGCCTAGGCGCCGGTGAGCTCTGAATAACGTAGGCCGAGAAACACCCGGCCACGGAAAGGGGTTCACCAAAATGCGAACTGTGCTTGCAAACCGCGCCTTTCGAGTCGGCGCTATCATCGCCGGCTTGGCTGCCGTCTGGGTAGTGGGCGGCGCTCCGGTTTGGGGCGGTCTCTAGGCGCTCCGGTCTGGGGGCTGTCTCTAGTAGTCTCTCGCGACGTGGATGAGGTCCGCGAACTCGTAGAGCGAGCGGCGTCCGGGGACTGGGAAGCGTGGTCGGAACTGGTAGACCGGTTCGCCAACCTGATCTGGTCGGTAGCGCGCTCGGTGGGCCTCAACGCGTCGGATGCTGCAGACGTGAGCCAGACCACCTGGCTCCGCTTTTGCGAGCACCTTCGCGACCTTCAGGACCCGTCCCGGGCTGGCGCCTGGCTGGCAACCACAGCCCGCCGCGAGGCAATCCGGGTGTCGCGGCTCGGAGCTCGCCAAGTGGTGGTGGACCCATGGACTTGGCTGGATCACACCGACCTGTCCGCAGATGGGGTCGACCACCAACTGCTCGCTGGAGAAAGAGATATGACGGTGCAGTATGCCCTCGCGGTGTTGCCTGACCGCTGCCGTGCGTTGCTGCTTGCCGCCGTCGAGGACCCTCCGGTGCCATACCAGGAACTGGCCGGACGTCTCGGTATGGCAGTCGGCAGCGTCGGCCCCACTCGGGCGCGCTGTCTGGAAAAGCTGCGCCAGGTGATCGACAACTTAGGACGGGAAATGGCAGAAGAGACGACTAGCTCTTGGGCGGCACCATGAGGACCGAGGAGAACGGCATAGAAGACGCGAGGCTTTTGGCGGAACTGAGGTCGTTGGCACTGCGGATCGGGCCCACACCACCCGCGTTGGTGGAAGCAGCCAAAGCCGCGTTCAGTTGGCGCAGCGTCGCGACCGCCATCGCCGGGCTGGAGTTTGACTCAGCCGTTGACGACGATGACCTGGCGCGGGTGCGGGATGGGGGGCCTGAACGGCGGCTCCGGTTCCGTTGCCCGGACCATGTTGTCGAAGTGACCGTTGCCGAGAACAACCGTGCCTTGGCAGGCCGGGTCGACCCCCCTTTTGCCGGCACAGTGGTCCTCAGACATCCTGACGGTGTCTGGCTCAGCGCCGCGGTCAACCAGTTCGGCCAGTTCTTCTTCGACGCGGTGCCGCGTGGCGCAGTCAGCTTAAGGCCTGTCGCGACAGACCAGAGCGTTGCAGACTTCGAAACCGAATGGGTGACAATCTGAGCCCCAAGGCTCCCGCTGTTGAGGACCTGGCAACCGAAGCCGTTCATATAGCCGAATCTGACCCGCAACGGGCGTTCGCCTTAGCTCGACAGGTGGAGTCTCAACCGGTGGAGGGCCTGGGCCAACCCGACGGCGGCGGTTTGCGGGCACGCGCATTGGCAAAATGGGCCATAGGTCGCGCCAGCCTCCATTTAGGCCTGCACCGCGAGGCGGAGGTGGCGTTGGAGGCTGCCGTAGAATTGTTCGCATCCGCGGGAGACCGGCCGGGGGCTGCGCGGGCGATGGTATCCCTGGCTTTGGAGCGGGTCGGCGCCGGGCGTTTTGACGAGGCGATCGCAATGCTTTACAAAGCCGAGGGGGACCTGACTGGGGCCGACGCAGCTCGCGCCGCAGGTCAACGAGCGTTGGCGCTTCAGCGAGCCGGCCGGGTCGTGGACGCACGGGACGACTTCGACCGGGCGGTGCGGGCACTCGAATCCGCCGGCATGGAGGTTGAGGCGGCCGTAGTGAAACAGAACCGGGCCCTGGTCCATGCTTACCGGGGGGAGCTGGACGAAGCGGACGACGACCTCGAGGCCGCAGCGAGGACCTTCGCTCGGCTCGGTCAGCCAATCCGGAACGCCGAGGTGCTCCACAACCAGGGTTTTGTGGCTGCGCGACGCGGAGATCTCCCACGAGCGCTCTCGCTGTTCGACCAGGCCCAGAGGTGCGCCGCCGAGCTGGGAGCACTGCGGCCCGAGATGCTTGTGGACCGCGTGGAAGTCTGCCTCCAAGCCGGCCTGAGCCACGAGGGACGGGCCTTGGCTGAGGCTGCCGTCGGGGTTCTCGAAGAAGCGGGTTTTACTGCTGACGTGCCTGAAGCCTGCCTGCTCGCCGCTCGAGGCTGCGAGCAGGACGGTGACCACTCGGCAGCCGCGGAGTGGGCGCTGCGAGCCGTCGAGCTCTTTGGTGACCAGCACCGTCCGCGCTGGGAAATCTTGGCGCGCTATGCCGTGCTCAGAGCAAAGGCAACTGGCGAAAACCCTCCGTCAGAGCTGGCCGACCGCCTGTTAGCCACGGCCGGGGAACTGCGCAGGTCGGGTTGGGCTGGCCCGGCCGTCGAGGCCGAGGTGCTCGCTGTCGAGCTGCTAGTCGCGAGGCGCAGGCTCGACCCGGCAAAAGAAATCCTCGACCACTTGGTCCCCGGCGTGGCAAGAATGCTGCCTCTGCACCGGCTCGGGGCAAGGCTCTGCCAGGCACGCTGGCACTTGACGGCGGGCGATGCCAACGGTGCCGAACGGGCACTGGTCTCGGGCCTCGGGGCCCTGCTGGCCTACCAAGCCACGCTGGGATCGATAGAGCTCCGCGCCGCCGCCGGAGGGCGTGCGGGCGAAGTCATGGCGCTGGGGGTCGCCCTGGCCAGGGACAGCGAGCAACCCGCGCGTGCACTGTGGTGGATGGAGACCGTACGCGCCGCACAGCAGACCGATCCCGCCAGCCGCGTTGAGGACCCCGAAATGGAGGCGTCGCTGGCATCGTTGCGAGACGTGATGACCCTCCTGGCACGCGAACCAGCCAACGTGAAGGAGACAACGGTCCTTCGCCGGCGACAGTCAGTGCTCGAAGAGGTGGTCCGGCGGCGAAGCCGGCATGCCACCGGCCTGCGCGCCTTCGGGCGGCGGACCTTCAGCGTCGAGCGGATATCCGAGGCCTTGGGTGACAAGGTCCTCGTTGAGTACGCGCCGGTCGACAAAAGCCTCGTCGCAGTTGTCCTTTACCGCGGAGAGTGCCGCATGGTCGAGCTGGCGCCCCTCTCCGAGGTGCGTCACGCAGTCGCCAGTCTGCGACTGGCCCTTCAGGCCGCTCTGGTCACGAGCCCGACCGCTGTTGCCTTGGGAGCACTGGCCGCAGCGGGTAACGCCGTCCAAAGGCTCGTCCTTGACCCCCTCGTCCTCCCCCGTTCCGACGAGGTCGTCGTCGTCGCCGACGGGCCGGTCGCATCCACGCCGTGGGCCCTGCTACCGGACCTGGCCCGGGCAACCTTGGTCGTCGCCACGTCGGCTGACGCGGCGCTACGGCCTGCCAAGCATTTCCCGCGGGCGGAGCCAAGGGCCGTCACCGTGGCCGGCCCGGACCTGCGCTATGCCGAGGAGGAGGCTGAGGCCGTGAGCGCGCTATGGCAGGACGGCTCGGGCACCCTGAAAGGCGCCCAAGCCACCATAGGCGCCGCCAAGGCCGCCATGAGCTGCGCCGACGTCGTACATGTCGCCGCCCACGGCGTGTTCCGCGGCGACAGCCCACTGCTGTCGTCTATCCGGCTGAGCGACGGGCCGATGACAGGCGACGAGCTCGCTCAGGCCACCAAGGCGGCCCGCCTCGTCGTACTCTCCTGCTGTAACAGTGGCATGGCCGATGCCAGCGGGATCGGCCTCAGTCGCCTCCTCACCAGGGCCGGTGCGACCGCCGTCGTAGCGAGCGTGAGCCCTGTATCCGATGCGGGCTCGGTGGAACTGATGATCGCCTTGCACCGCGAGCTGGTGAGGGGTGCCAACCCGGCGAGCGCACTCACTACCGCGCGTCAAACGGTGGGTGGGCCGTTGCGCTCACCCTCGTCGGCCGGCTTCGCTTGTTTCGGCAACGGTTTCGACAGCGTCGTCGTCTAGGCCCGAGGGCTCCCGGCCCGACCTGGTCGGCCGGCAAGCCCGGGCCCGCCTCTCCAAGGCTTCGGCCAATTCCAAGCAGGTTCGCGCCCTTCGCCTGAGCTCGTCTGCAACTTCGTAAATGTGGCCCAGCGGGACATCCCCAAGGACCAGATCCTCAATGTCCAATTGAAGAACCCCAATGTCCAAAGGCCCAAGAGGTGCGGACGGTGCAGCCCGCTTAGGAAGCTCGCCTCGCAGCCCGTGAAGCCCTGCGCTCGCTCGATGCACGGTGGAGGGTGCCACGCCCGCGGCTTCGGCCACTTGCCGGAAGCTGCTTGCAGGCCCCTCTGCCAGGGCTTTGACGATGGCTCTCCGGCCCGCTGCGGGGTCGACCGGCCTGCGGCGCCCGTCCCGACCGGTCCTTACTCCCGGCCCCAAGGCCTCGGCAGCCTTTCGTATGCGGGCGATCGTGGAGTGCGAGAGGCCGCACACTTCCGCCACCCAGCGGTCAGAGCGGTCCGGGCAGCGGCGAAGTAGGTTCCCGGCTGCCGCTTGCCGCTCACTACGGGTGAGCGGCTTTCCGTGCCTGACGTTGGCCTGGACCGCGACGACCAACGCATCGGTCTCACTGCCCGAGAACAAAAGAGCCCTGATCTCGGTCCGGCCCAACCTTCGCGAGGCCTCGACGCGGTGTACGCCGTCGATCACTTTCATCGTCCGTTGGTCCACCACCACGGGAGGGAGCCGGTCGAGCACCTCGGCGAGCGCCAGCACATGGTCCTCGTCCACCCTTACAGCCCTGGGGGAATAGCTCCCCGCGAGGTCTGACAAGCGCACGACACGCCCCTCGGACCAATCTTGGCCCGGGGGGCGCGCCATGTTGTTGCCCGAGATCGCCGCTCGACTGTCCACGATGAACTAGAGGTGCGAGCTCGCCGTTCCGTACAACCTGCTTCCTCGGGACTTCGGCGGCGGTAACGGCCGCGGCGGTCAACCTGGGACTTCGAAGTTGGCGCGCGCCAATTCCGTTGTAGGTCGACAGTGGCACCCTTCGAGGTGGTCGTTGACGAGGCCAAGCGACTGCATCGCGGCATAAGCGGTGGTCTCCCCGATGAAACGGAAACCGTTGCGGCGCAGCTCCGCTGAGAGGGCTTTCGACTCAGGGGTCGACGCTGGTAGGTCGCTCAAGGTCTTGGGCGCCGGGCGGGCACCCGGCTCGTGCCTCCATAGAAGAGCTGCGAGCGAAATACCTTGCGCGGCCAGGCGCATGGTGGACTGCGCGTTGGCGATGGTTGCGGCAATTTTGCCGCGATGGCGGATAATCCCCGCGTCGCCAAGCAGCCGGGAGATGTCGGCGTCATCGAAACGGGAGACCGTGCTCGGGTCGAACAACGCGAATGCCCTTCGGAAGCCTTCGCGTTTTCGCAAGATAGTAAGCCAGGAAAGACCGGCCTGGAACCCTTCGAGGCAGAGCTTCTCGAAAACGCGGTTATCGTCGCCGACCGGCAACCCCCACTCATTGTCGTGGTAGGCCTGGTACTCGGGTGACGACGCTCCCCACCGACATCGGGCTACACCGTCTTCGCCGGTAACTAGGTCGCTAGACATTTCTCAGTGAAGACAGCCGCGAAGTATCAGCTCTGCCCGGCGACGGCCAGCTCTTCGTCCATCGGCGCCTGGCTCCCCTCCGGGTCACGCGGTGGACGGCTGGGCCACCAAATCCGGTCGCCCAGGTCGAAGTTGAGAGCGGTGACCAGGATGGAGCGGACCACGAGCGTGTCGAGCAGCACCCCGAACGCCACTGCGAAGCCGATCTGCGCGAACTCAGTGACAGGTAGCGTCCCGAGAACTGCGAACGTCCCAGCCAGCACGAAGCCGGCCGAGGTGATAACGCCACCGGTAGCGGCGAGACCCAGGAGCGCGCCGGTACGGGTGTCGTGAGCACGTGTCTCCTCGCGCACGCGGGTCATCAAGAAAATGTTGTAGTCGATGCCGAGTGCCACCAGGAAGACGAACACGAACAACGGGAACGCGCTGTCCTCGGCTGGGACACCGAATATATGGTCGAACACGAGCGCGCTAACGCCGAGCGCGGCTCCAAACGACAGCACAACCGTTGCGACGAGCAGAAGAGGGGCGAACAGGGCACGAAGCAGAAGTGCCAAGATGCTGAAAACGACTAAAAGGGTGATCGGGATAATCAGGTCCCGGTCATGGTGGGCCGCGTTTTCCACATCGAGGTTCACCGCGCTCGCACCACCCACGAGGGCGTGCGCGCCAGCGATGGAATGGACCGCGGTGCGGACCTTTTCGACGGTGATGTAAGCGGCATTGCTGACGGGGTTGGCGGTCATGGTGCCTTGCAGGTACGCCACACCGTGCTCCACGATGGGCGGCGCTACCGAGGCGACCCCCGGCGTGGCTTTGAGCGCCGCTTGGACCTGATCGGTCTCAGCAGCGTTCGCGACAACGACGACAGGACTGCCCAGCCCGGCGGGGAAGTGGCGGGCGAGGACCTCTTGGCCGACGATCGAGCTCGGCGTACCCCGGAACGATTGCTTCTCCGTGAGACCGTCGGCGTGCAGGTCGAGGGTGCCAAGAGCCAGCGCGGCCAGGGCAAGCGCGGTGACTACCCAGACCCAGCGAGGTCGGCGGCTGACCTGCCTGCCGATCCGTGCCCACACTCCCGTGGAGGTTGGCTCGGTTGAACCTACGGAGGGGCGGTACGGCCAGAAGATCCAGCGGCCCGCGATCACCAAGAGCGCCGGCAGGAGGGTAAGCATTGACGCCAGGCCGACAACAATGCCGATGGCGGCGACCGGTCCCAACCCGCGCGTGGAATTGCTCTCCGCGATCAGGAGGCACAGCAGGCCCGCTATGACGGTGCTGGCGCTCGCGACGATGGCCGGCCCGGCTCGGTGTAGTGCGATCGCCATTGCTTCATGGCGGTCGGTGTGGCGACGCAGCTCCTCGCGGTAACGGGCTACCAGGAGCAGCGCGTAGTCAGTGCCGGCCCCGAACACAAGTACGGTCAGGATGCCAGCGCTCTCCGCGTTGACCAGCAGCCCGGCGTGACGGTCCAACAAGTAGATGACCGCCTCAGCACTCGTCAAGGCGATGCCGGCGGAGATGACGGGCAGGAGCCAGACGAACGGGCTCCGGTAGGTCAGCAGCAAGATGACCACGACAACAGCGATGGCCGCGTACAACAGGGTGCCGTCAATGCCTTTGAAGGCGTTCTCCGAGTCGGCCGCGTTGCCGAGCGCCCCGGTCACGTATACCGACAGCCCTGGTGAGCCCCCGGCGATCTGCTTGACCTTGTCTACGACTGTCGGCGTAGCGGACCATCCGTCGGCGCCAAGGTTGTACGGGGCGGCGACCTGAGCGGCCTCACCGTCGCGTGACCAGACCGGCCCGACAATCGGCCCGCCGAGTGGTGCCACGCCCGCGAAAGTGCGAGCGTTGGCCACAATTTTCTCCCGGTCAGCGGCGGTAAGACCCTGTGAGCGCTGGTAGACGATAACAGCGACCAGCGTGTTCGCGCTTTGAAAGGCGCTCTGCGCATTCAGGACCTTGGTCGACTCGGCGCCGCCGGGCAGGTACGCGCTGGCGTTGTTTTGCTCGGCCCCCATCAACTTCCCCGCGAGAGGCCCGGCAGCTGCAACAACGACGAGCCAAAAGACGAGGACCAGCCACTTCCCGCGCCGACCTACGAGCGCGGGGATCCAGCGTGCCTGAAGTGATCCCACGGGAGAGATTTTGGCACCCGCTCAAACTCCGCCGCCAGTGGTTTGTCCGCCAGTGGTTTGTCCGGCAGCGGCTTAGAGGCGGCCCAGCCAATGCTTCGGCGCTCCGCCAGGCGAGGGCCATGATCGTCAGAGCAGGGCAAAGCCAGCGTTTCATCGGGGGGCGCCGTCATACTGGTTACATCTTCCGATAAGGCGGTCCGTTTATGTACGTCCCTGCTCATTTCGCCGTTGACGAGGGACAGCTCGGTCAGCTCCTCGATGACTTCCCCGTCGCAGACTTGGTGACGGTCACGCCCCAGGGCCTGCTCGCCACGTTCCTCCCCGTCCTTTACGAACCCACGACCGGTGAACGGGGCTCCATTATCGGCCACGTCGCCCGGGGCAACGAACAGTGGCGCGGCCCCGTGCTCGCTGAGGCGCTGGTAATCCTTCACGGCCTGAATGCTTACGTTTCACCTTCGTGGTACCCGTCCAAAGCCGAGCACGGCCGAGTCGTGCCGACGTGGGACTACCTCGTCGCCCATGTCTATGGCCGTTTGGTCGTCCACGACGACGCGGGGTGGGTCGAGGCGTTGGTCCGCAGGCTCACTGCCAAGCACGAGGCGGGCCGCCAGCGACCTTGGTCGGTTGACGACGCGCCTGCAACGTTCACAGCCGCCCAGCTGAAAGGGATCGTCGGGGTCGAGATAGTCATTAGCAGCGTGCAGGTCAAAGCCAAGTGGAGCCAAAACCGCCCGGGGCCTGATATCGACGGGGTTATATCCGGTCTGGAAGCGAGCGGGCAAGGCGACGCCGCAGCGGCCGTGCGGGAGGCTCGTCGCTAACCGGGCGCAGCCCCCGGCCCGATCTCGACGCGCCTACCGGACGAAGCCGACGCAACCATGGCCTCGCTGATCAGAGCCACTCGGTAGCCGTCCTCGAAGGTGGCCCCGTCCGGCGCCACCGGGCGGTCCTCGCCTAGGCACCGGAAGAAATGGATAAACATGTTGGTATGGGCGTGTTCCCAACCGAGCAGGTGGCCGCTCGGCCACCACAGGTCCATAAAGGGATGGCCGGGTTCGCAAACGATGACATCCGCCAAACCCTCCACAGCCGTCCCGGCATCGTTCGAGGCGCTCACCCGCAGCTCGTTCAACCGCTCCAGGTCCCACGCCAATGTGCCTCGCTCGCAGTTGACCTCCCAGGCCAACATATTTCTCCGACCTCGGCAATAACCGGAGGCGTCGATGGTGCCGGGGGCGCCGCTGGCGAAGCGGACTAGCGCTGTGACAACATCACCCGGAGCGGGCAGCTCGCGGTTAGCTTTGTCCTTCGGCCTGCTGAGAGGGTCACTGAACAGCGCCGAGACGCTGGTGATCTCGCCGACCAGAAATCGCGCCTGGTCGATGGCATGACAACCGATGGTTACCAAGGATCCGTCCGGCGATAAAGAGCTCCAGCCTTGCGAGTAGCGGAAGCGAGCTTGGTAGACCTCGCCCAAGGCTCCGCCCCGCAACATGTTGCGCGCCAGCTGCACGGCAGGAACGAAACGGTAGTTGTAACAGCACAGGTGTTTGACTCGAGCTCGCTCGGCCGCCTGCCACAGGATCCGGGCGTCAGCGGCGCTGCGTGCCAGGGGCTTTTCACAAACGACGTGCTTACCTGCCGCTATGGCGCCCAGGGTGGGCTCTACGTGGGCAGCGTCCGCTGCGGCGTTGTCAAAGACGGTTATCCGTTCGTCCTCAACCAGGCCGTGCCAGTCCCTGTAGTAGCCGTCAAAGCCGTAACGCATGGCGGCAACAGCCACTCGCTCCTGGGCCCGGCCGGCGACGGCCACTAGTTCGGGGCGCAGCACGCCGGGCCAATCGATGTAGGTAAGCGTGCGCAGAGCGTTGCTGTGGGCCTTGCCCATGAAGCCGTACCCGAGCATCCCCACGCCGGCCCGTGGGCGGGGGTCGGGCGCCGACCGCCGGTAGCCCGGTCCTGGTGCGAGAGCCCCTTGCGGCGGTCCGGCTTCAGCCGCCTGCGACAACAGGGCCCCCTACTTTGCCACCCTCCTGGGCTGCCACCAGGCTACGGAGCTCGGCGATGCTCTGACGCACCGCCAGGTGCTCGTCATAGCCGTAATCCGGATGGAGGTGGTCTATCTCGACAGCCAGGAGCCCGTCATAGCCGGCCTCCACCAGCAATCGCACGATCTGGCCCATGTCGATCAGCCCCTCGCCGACTGGGGTGCTGGAAAAGAAGAACCATGCCGCAGGGGAAACGTCGGCCCGCACCTTCAGGTCTTTTATGTGAGTGGCGAACACGTGCTTTGCCAACTTCTCCATCGCGGCCACTGGGTCGTCCAAGAGGCGCAAGAAATTGCCCGTATCGAAGTTCACGCCAAAGTAGGGCGACCCGACAGCTTCCACCAGCCAGAGCATTTCCTTGGCGGTGTAATCACCATGGTTTTCAGCAGCAAGCCTGATCCCCCGACGGCCGGCCTCACGAGCCGCCTCTTGGAACCAGTCCGCCAGCACCTCGAGCCGTGGCTGGCGTGGTTCGTAACGCCAGTCGGTGGGCCCAGGACCAGGGGTCACCCGCATCACCTCGGCACCTATCAGGTGGGCGTTACCGATCTGGGCCAGCAAGTCTTGCAAGGCCGAGCGGTTGGTGCCGTCCTCGAGCCCGGTTGGGTGGCCCCAGGCGTATACTCGGTCCAGGTCATAGTCGTCCAGCTGTGCTCTCAGCTCAACGAACCACGAGCTCTCCATGCTGGGAAAGAAGCACGATTCCAGGGATACACCGTCAACTCCCAGTTCTACGGCGAAGGCAAGGAAATCCTCCATCGCCATCCGTCGGCCCGGAGGGGGTTGCCCGTCGTAGACCTCCCCGAAAAACCGGTGGAAACAGTAGCTGTCGATCCCGATCTTCATGCTCGCCCCTTGGTCGATCTCTACCGCAGGCTAAACCCACCGTCCATCAAGAGCTCCGTGCCGCAACAGTAACCCGAATCGGTGCTCAATAAGAACGCCACCGCCCGAGCCACCTCGTCCGGCTCGGCAAAGCGGTTGAGCACGATCCCCGGCAACCACTGGTCGAACTGGTGCGCCTTCTTCGCCAATAGCGGCGTGCCCACGTACCCAGGTGAGACGGCGTTCACACGCACCCCGCGAGGCCCCCACTCGACCGCCAGCGACTTCGACAGGGCGGTGACGGCGGCCTTGGAGGCGTTGTACGCGCATTGATGTTGAGGAAAATTGACGACATAGTTACCTGACATCGAGGCAATGTTGACAATGCTGCCTCCACCTCTCGCCAACAACTGGCGCCCGAAGGCCTGGCAACTGAGGAACAGGCCCCGGAGGTTCACACCCAAAACGGCGTCAAAAAGCTCTATGGGCATGTCCTCGGCCGCCACATTGTCTTCGACAATGCCGGCGCAACAAACGAGGTCGACCGGTCCCGATGCCGTCTCGTACACCGACGATACCGCGGCTTCTACGCTCGGAGGGTCCGTGACGTCGAGGCTCACAAACTCGACACCGGTCAGTGGCTCGATCGCCACGCGGTCGAGAGCGAACACCGACAGGCCGAGAGCCGCCAGGTGAGCGCAAAGGGCCCGGCCGATGCCACCGCTCGCACCAGTCACCGCGACTTGCCCGTTACGGAACTCCATGTTCAGCCTCCGTTCCTTGCTCCCGGTCGGTCAGCTCGGACAGCTCTGGCTCCCATCATTACCGTCCCGCTGAGCCTCGCGCAGCGTGGGTCACCCATCACATGGCGGGAGCGGCACCTGGTGCATCCAGCCGCTCCAGGTCGATGTCCAAAAAGCGGCAAGCGGCGGCCAGCTCCGCGGTTATGTCGCCGGGGACGGCGTGGATGTGGTTGGCGCCGAAGCGCGACAGGAACACCTCGGCCGGTGCGTCGAAACGGGTGAACGCGTGAGGCCAGACGTAGGTGCTCTGGCGCATGAGGGCCTCGTTGGTCTCGGCGTCGTAGCGCTCGAAACGGCCGAGGGTGACCTGCAGGCGGTAGCGGCCGTCCGCCCTTGAAAGACGCCCAAGAGTTATATCTCCCGCAGCAGCGAGGTGATGGACAGAGGCGCCTCCGGCGGGGAAGTAGAACTCTTCGGGATAAAGGTGGACCTGGGCCATGTTCTCCGCAGGGTCCTCGCTGCGGGCGGCGAACCAGGTGGCGTGCTGGCCGGAGTTCTCGAGGTCCCAGATCCCTCGGTCGGTGAAATAGTGGCGCACATCTGCAAAAAGCACGGGCGTGCCGGTGACCCGGTGCATGATCAGCATCGTGAGCGCCCCGTCCATGTCGCACTCGGTGGCGCAGATGTGGGTGTCCTTGGGGCCGTCCCAGTCGTAGGGGTCGTTCAGGAACGCTTCGGCTATATCGGTGGTGGCAAAGTTATTGGTCAGCTCGGGCTGGCCCTTGATCCCCGAGAAGTCGAGGTGCCATTCGTCGATGATGTCGCGCATGGCGTGGTAAGAACGGACCTGGCGCTCCAGGATCTCAGGCGTCAGGCGAGTGCCGTCATAATGGACGCCGGCGGCGTGCTTTTCCAACCATTGCCGGCCGGCAGCCGCTTGAGCGGCCGGCACAAGCTCCGAGCGCCGCACTATCTCCCACTGGTCTATCTCTTCGACGTCGATGCCGAAGCGGCGCATCCATTCGTCGGTGCGCGCAACGGCGGTGTACATGCCCATGGAACGACCGCCGACCCGGCCGAACGTGCACCCTTCGAGCGACCTCACCGCGTGGGCGGCGCGGACGAGCGCGCCAAGTTGTTTGCTCACGGCATCGTCGTCGATGTCGCCCCACATCCTCTCGTGGCGCCGGCCTATTTGGTCCAGGCTCCCCCCTGCCGCCAAAAGGCTGACCATGCCCGGGTACGTGGGGTCGATGTTCGAGAACAACAGCAGCGGCCCGACAGTGGCCTTTGCTGCGTGCACAGAAAAGTGCGGGAAGGCCCAGACCGGGTAGTTGAAAATCGTCAGGTCTGGGCGCTCGAGCGCCATGCGGCGTGCCTCACGTACCGCCACCTGGTTGGATGTGATGGGCTCGGTGCCAACGATCACCTCGAACCCTGATGCGCGG
>Ga0209415_10006580_pt1 | contig 20574 bp, 18 predicted proteins | sample PeaSoiSIISIP2007_FD_187696 | JGI IMG/M metagenome (GOLD analysis project Ga0209415, IMG submission 187696) | Peat soil microbial communities from Weissenstadt, Germany - SII-SIP-2007 (SPAdes) (version 2) | ecosystem: Environmental > Terrestrial > Soil > Wetlands > Peat | place: Germany...
CCCTGCCGAACGGGCCGGGTGCCACCACGCCGTGACGACCCGCTTTCCTGCGTCTCTTAGCTGATCCCGAAGGGCCGAGCCTTGCTGCTCGGCCCTTCGTGCATTGAGGAACCGCACTGGGCGCTATCGCGGCGGCGCCGGCGCATTTGAATGAGCGTTGGGCAGGGGCTACGCGGTGACGCAGGCTCGGTGCGCCGTCCCCGCACGCTTGACGAAGAATTCACCTGGCAACTGTTGCGGCAGCGCGCGTGGGCGCTAAGATGTCGCGCGATAGCGGCGACCAGGAGGAGACGCTACAACCATGCGAGGCTGGACCGTTCGCGACAGCGCCGAGCTGTACAATGTCGCCAACTGGGGTGCGGGGTTCTTCACCGTCAACGAGAAGGGCCACGTCGAGGTGCGACCGCGCGGTGACCAGGGTTCCGGCATCGATCTACTCGATCTGGTGCAAGATCTCCACCAGCGTGGCTTGCGGACGCCGCTCCTGGTACGTCTTTCCGACATTCTTGCCAGCCGTGTGCAAGGGCTGTGTGCCGCCTTCGGTAAGGCGATCAGCGAGTACGGTTACAAGGGCGGCTTCCGCGGCGTCTATCCCATCAAGGTCAACCAGCAGCGCCACGTGGTCGAAGAGATCGTGCAGTACGGCGCCGCGGAGCACGTCGGCCTCGAGGCCGGCAGCAAACCCGAGCTGCTGATCGCGCTCGCCATTCTGGATACCCCCGGCGCCCTCATCATCTGCAACGGCTACAAGGACCGGGCGTACATCGAGACCGCGCTCCTGGCGCAACGCTTGGGGCGCACGCCGATCATCGTCGTCGATCGCTTCCACGAGGTCGACCTCATCATCAAGGTCTCCCGCGAGCTGGGTATCCGGCCGCACATCGGCGTGCGTGCCCGGCTCACGACCAAGGGAGCCGGCAAATGGATTGAATCGACCGGCGATCGCTCGAAGTTCGGGCTCACTGCCGTGGAGATGGTCGAGGCCGTCGATCTCTTGCAGGCCGAGGGCATGCTCGATTGCCTCGAGCTGTTGCACTTCCACATCGGCTCACAGATCACCGCGATTCGCGCCCACAAGGACGCGCTGCGCGAAGCCAGCCGCATTCTGGTCGGCCTGTATCAAATGGGTGCGCACGTGCGTTTCGTCGACGTCGGCGGCGGTCTCGGCGTCGACTACGACGGCTCGCAGACCAACTTCCACTCGTCGATGAACTACACGGTGCAGGAATACGCCAACGACGTGGTCGCGGCGATCCAGGAAGCCTGTGACAAGGAGCAAATTCCCCATCCGGACATCGTGACCGAGGCTGGCCGGGCGATGACTGCTCACCACTCCCTTCTCATCTTCGACGTGCTCGGTGTGCACCAGATGATCTCCGGCAGGTCACCGGATCCGGTGCGCGACGACGATCATAAGGTCATCAAGGACCTCGCCGAGGTGTGGGCTTCGATCTCGCAAAAGAACGTGCAGGAGGTGTATCACGACAGCCTGCAGCTCAAGGAGGAAGCGACGGAGCTGTTCTCGCTCGGCTACCTCGACCTGCGCGCGCGCGCGCGGGTGGAACGGCTCTTCTGGGACTGCTGCGAGAAGATCCTGCGCATCGTGCGCGAGCTGCCGTATGTTCCGGACGAGCTGGAGCCGTTAGAGAAGGGGCTGGCCGACACCTACTACGGCAACTTCTCCGTCTTCCAGTCGGCGCCCGACCATTGGGCGGTGAAGCAGCTCTTCCCGATCATGCCCATTCACCGGCTGGAGGAACGGCCGACGCGGCGCGGGGTGTTCGCCGACCTCACCTGCGACAGCGACGGCAAGATCGACAAGTTCATCGATCAACGCGACGTCAAGGACGTTCTAGAGCTCCACCCGGTGAACGGCCAGCCGTACTACATCGGCCTCTTCCTGGTGGGTGCCTACCAGGAGATCCTCGGCGATTTGCATAACCTGTTCGGCGATACCGATGCCGTGCACGTGCGCCTCGGCGTCGACGGACGCTACGAGGTCGAGCACGTCGTCGAAGGCGACGAGGTGACCGACGTGCTGCGCTACGTGCAGTACGACAAGGGCGCGCTCGTCGAGCGGGTCCGCCGCACCATCGAAGACGCGATGCGCGCGGGGCAGATCAGCCTCGAAGACTCGGCGCGCCTCCGCCGCCACTACGAGCAAGGCCTGCAGGAATACACCTACCTCAGCCGCGGCGAGTGAGCGTCGTCGGCGCAGGCCCCAGCCTGCGCGTCGTTGCACCGCGTGGCTTACAGCGTGACCGACGGCCGGTACTCGCCGAACACGCGGCGCATGGCGTCGGAGATCTCGCCGAGCGTGGCGTACACGCGCACGGCATCGACGATCGCCGGCATGAGGTTACCGTCGCCGCGCGCCGTCTCTTCGACGCGTTGGACCGCTGTGGCGGCTGCGTCCCGGTTGCGTTCCGCCCGCACGCGGGCGACGCTCGCCTTTTGCTGTTCTTCCAACTTCGGGTCGATCCTGAGGATGTCCGGCACCGGCTCTTCCGCCAGCGTGAACTCGTTCACGCCGACGATGATACGATCTTTGCGCTCGATCTCCTGCTGATACCGGAAGGCCGCGTTGTGAATCTCGCGCTGCTGATAGCCGAGCTCGACGGCACGCACCGCGCCGCCCAGCTTGTCGATCCTGTCGATGTACTCGACGGCCCTGCGCTCCAGCTCGTCGGTCAGCGACTCGACGAAGTAGGAGCCGGCGAGCGGGTCGATGGTGTCGGCGACGCCGCTTTCGTAGGCGATGACTTGTTGGGTGCGCAGCGCCAACCGCGCCGAATCCTCCGTCGGCAGACCGAGGGCTTCGTCGCGGCCGTTGGTGTGCAGCGACTGCGCGCCGCCGAGCACGCCGGCGAGTGCCTGGATGGTCGTGCGCACCACGTTGTTGTCGGGCTGCTGCGCCGTGAGTGAGGATCCCGCCGTCTGCGCATGCGTGCGCAGCATCAGCGAGCGCGGATCCTTGGCGCCGAAACGCTCGGTCATGATGCGTGCCCACAACCGCCGGGCGGCGCGAAACTTCGCGACCTCTTCGAGGAAGTTGTTGTGCACGTTGAAGAAGAAGGACAGCCGCGCGCCGAACTCGTCGACGTTCAGTCCCGCCTTTACCGCTGCTTCAACATAAGCGATGCCGTCGGCGAGCGTGAAGGCGATCTCTTGCGCTGCAGTCGAGCCGGCTTCGCGGATGTGATAGCCGGAGATCGAGATCGTATTCCAGTTCGGAACTTCCTGGGTGCAGAACGCGAAGATGTCGGTAATGATCCGCATCGACCCGGTCGGCGGGTAGATGTATGTGCCGCGGGCGATGTACTCTTTGAGCAGGTCGTTCTGAATAGTGCCGCCGACCTTGTCCCAGCTCACGCCCTGCTTCTCGGCGACGGCGAGGTAGAGCGCCAGCAGGATCGACGCGGTGGCGTTGATGGTCATCGAGGTGGTGACCTTGTCGAGCGGAAGCCCGCCGAGCATCGTCTCCATATCGGCGAGCGAATCGATCGCGACGCCGACACGACCCACTTCGCCCTGCGCCCGCGGGTGATCCGAGTCGCGGCCCATCTGCGTCGGCAGATCGAAGGCGACGCTCAGGCCCGTCTGTCCCTGCTCGAGCAGGTAGCGGTAGCGGTGGTTCGATTCCTCCGCCGTGCCGAAACCGGCGTATTGGCGCATGGTCCACAGGCGGCCGCGATACATCGTCGGCTGCACGCCGCGGGTGAAGGGGTAGGTGCCGGGAAACCCGACGCGCTCGAGATACTGCTTGTCGTCCCGGTCGTCCGGCCCGTACAGGCGTTTGACCTCGATGTCGGAGGTGGTCTCGAACTGGTCGCGGCGTTCCGGGGTACGGCTGAGCGTGCGCTTGAGGGTGTGCTCTTCCCACGCCTGTCGCGCTTTCTTGATGTCGTCGAGTGTGCTCATCCTTCCCACTGCGCGCTACTGCGCGTCGATCACGGCCAGTACCTGGCCTGCCTCGACGGTTTGGCCTGGCTGCACCAGCACTTCTTTTACTTCGCCCGGCGCCGGCGACTTGACCTCGTTTTCCATCTTCATCGCTTCGATGATCAGCACGCCCTGGTCGCGCACGACGATGCTCCCGACTTCGACGAGGACGTCGACGACCTTGCCGGGCATCAGCGCCCGAATCTCACGCCGGCCCTTTTCTTCCTCCGGCTCTCCCAGGGTAATCTGTCGGCGGTGCTCGTCAACCAGGCGCACGCGGAAAAGTTCGCCGCCGATGGAAACCGTAAACTGGTCGCCGTCGATCGACACCTCCGCAACCACGGACCGGCCGTCGATCAGCAGCGAATACGTCGTATGGCCGATACGACGGCTGTCGACCGTGCGTGGAACACCGTCGATCTCGATAGTGAACGTCGAGTCGCCGGCAGGATGCACCGCGACGCGGTGCGACGCGGTTTCCAATTCCGCCAGGTAGGCCATCAGCTGCGTGTGGCGTCGCGGCGGGCCGCGTCCCTCCACGGTGAGCGTTGCTGGCGCACCGTCGCCGACTCGGCGAGTCGGCCGCGTTCGTGCTCGCGGTCGCGCAACGCCAGCGCCGCCGCGGCCAGCGCTGCATCGCGGCGCGCGGGGTCATCGGCGCCTGCGAGTCCGTGAAACTCCTGCGCGATGAAATTGGTGTCGAAGTCACCGGCGAGGAAGCGCGGGTGCTGTAACACCCAGCGGTGAAACGCAAGGTTGGTCACCAGTCCGTGGATGCTGTACTCGTCCAACGCGCGCCGCATGCGATGGATCGCCTCGTCGCGCGTGCTTCCCCACGCCACGAGCTTCGAGATGAGCGGATCGTAGTACATGGTGACTTCGTAGCCTTCATAGACGCCGCTGTCGTCGCGGATGCCGATGCTGCCGGGCACCTGCAGGAAGACGATCTTGCCGGGCGACGGGAAGAAGTTATTGTACGGATCTTCGGCGTAGACGCGGCACTCGATAGCGTGCCCCCGCGTCGCCAGATTTTCCTGCCGAAACGGCAGGGGCTTGCCGGCGGCGACCTCGATCTGCGTTTTGACCAGATCGACCCCGGTGATCATTTCGGTGACCGGGTGCTCGACCTGGATGCGGGTGTTCATTTCGAGAAAGTAGAAGTTGCGGTCGGCGTCGACGAGGAACTCGATGGTCCCCGCGCCGACGTAGTTGACGGCCTTGGCCGCCTGCACGGCGACCTTGCCCATGGCATTGCGGACGCGGTCGTCGATCGCCGGGCTCGGCGATTCCTCGATGACCTTCTGGTGACGGCGCTGAATGGAGCACTCGCGCTCGAACACGTGGACGGTGTGCCCGTGCGCGTCGGCCATCACCTGCACTTCGACGTGGCGCGGCTTGGTGACGTACTTCTCGACGTACATGCGATCGTCGCCGAATGACGACTTGGCTTCCGATCGCACGGCGCGCAGCGCCGACTGCAGCTCTTCGGCCTTGTGGACGAGCCGCATGCCCTTGCCGCCTCCGCCGGCGGCCGCCTTGAGCATCACCGGGTAACCGATGCGATTGCACGCGTTGATGACTTCTTCCGGCGTGTCGAGCGTGCCGCCGGAACCAGGTACGACCGGTACGCCGGCCTTCTGCATCAACGTGCGCGCCGCCACCTTGTCGCCCATCTGCTCCATGGCTTCAGGGCTTGGGCCGATGAAGACGATGCCCGCGTCCTTACAACGGCGCGCGAAGTCCGGATTCTCGGCGAGGAAGCCGTAGCCAGGGTGGATGGCCTCAGCGCCGCTCTGTCGCGCGGCGGCGAGGATATTGTTGATGACGAGATAGCTTTCCTTCGAGGGCGCCGGGCCGATCGGATAGGCGTAGTCCGCTTCCTTCACATGCAGCGCGGTCCGGTCCGCCTCCGAAAACACAGCGACCGTCTCGATGTCCAACTCGCGGCAGGCACGGATCACGCGCACCGCAATTTCGCCGCGGTTGGCGATTAGGACGCGCTTGAACATCGGCCCTCGTCTCCCTCTCCCAGCGGGCGAGGGAACCTCGTGTTGCTACAGCGGAATGTTCCCATGCTTCTTGGGGGGGTTCTTGTCGCGCTTGTTCTCGAGGATCTGCAGCGCGCGGATGAGCTTGGGACGCGTGTCCTCAGGCATGATGATCTCGTCGATGTAGCCGAGCTCCGCCGCCTTGAACGGGTTCGCGAAGGTGTGGCGGTATTCGGCGACCAGCCGTTCCTTTTCCTGGACCGCATCGTCGGCGTGGTCCAGCTCGTTGCGAAAGACGATGCTCACGGCCCCGTCCGGGCCCATGACCGCGATCTCGCCCGTCGGGTACGCGAAGTTGATGTCGCCGCGGATGTGTTTCGACGACATGACGACGTACGCGCCGCCGTATGCCTTGCGCGTGATCACCGTGACCTTCGGCACCGTGGCTTCGCAAAAGGCGTACAGCAGCTTGGCGCCGTGTGTGATGATGCCGCCGTACTCCTGCGCCGTGCCGGGGAGAAAGCCCGGGACGTCGACGAAGGTGATGATCGGGATGTTGAAACAGTCGCAGAAGCGCACGAAACGCCCGGCCTTGCGCGATGAGTCGATATCGAGAACGCCGGCGAGGAACGCCGGCTGGTTGGCGACGATGCCGACCGAGCGACCGCCGAGGTGCGCGAAGCCGATGACGATGTTCTTGGCGTAGTCGCGCTGCACCTCGAAGAAATGCCGGTCATCGACGACGGCGGTGATGATCTCTTTGATGTCGTACGGTTTGTTGGGGTTGTCGGGAACGGCGTTCCGCAGCTTCTCGTCGCGCCGATTCGGATCATCGGCGGTTGGCACGACGGGCGGGTCTTCGAGGTTGTTGCTCGGGATGTAGCTGAGCAGCTCGCGAATCATCGCGATGCATTCCGCTTCGCTACGCGCCGCGAAGTGGGAGACGCCGCTGCGCGTGCTGTGTGTGAATGCGCCGCCGAGGTCTTCCTGCGTGACCTCCTCGTGGGTGACCGTCCTGATCACGTCCGGGCCGGTGATGAACATGCGGCTGGTCTTGTCGACCATGAAGATGAAGTCGGTCATCGCCGGCGAGTACACCGCGCCGCCGGCGCACGGTCCCAAAATGGCCGAGATCTGCGGGATGACTCCCGACGACATGACGTTGCGTTGGAAGATGTCGGCGTAGCCGGCCAAGCTGACGACCCCTTCCTGGATGCGCGCCCCGCCCGAATCATTGAGGCCGATCACCGGCCCGCCGGTCTTCATCGCCAGGTCCATGACCTTGCAGACCTTTTCGGCGAAGGCCCCGCTCAGGCTGCCGCCGAAGACGGTGAAATCCTGCGAGAACACGTAGACCAGCCGGCCGTCGACCGTGCCGTAGCCGGTGACGACGCCGTCGCCGGGGATCTTCTTCGTGTCCATGTCAAAGTCGGTGCAGCGGTGGGTCTTGAACTTGTCGGTCTCGACGAAGCTTCCCGCGTCGAGCAGCATCTCGACGCGCTCGCGCGCCGTCAGCTTGCCGGAGGCATGCTGGCGCTCGATGCGATCTTCGCCACCTCCGAGCTCGGCTTCACGGTGCAGCCGCTCGAGCTGCTCCAGATTCTCTTTCAGTCCCATAGACGCATATCCCGACCTGTGGGTCGGGACACGCGTGTCTTAGTATGCGCGCGGTGGGAATTCAAGAATGCCACCAACTGCTTGTTTCTCGACGACTGCTTGGGGTAGAGACCGCACAGCGCTCTGCACGGCCAAGGAGGGAACGCATGGATGCGAATGGCAAGATCCGCACGCGCCAGATGCTAGTAGTGCAGGTGATGTTGGCCCTGACCGCAGTCGTGATGCTTGGACGGATGTGTGTTTCCTCTGCGGCAGCTGCGGAGTGGAACCCCGCCGCGTTTGCCAAGGAGGACACGCTGAAGTTGCGCACCAACTGCCCGGGTGAAGGGGAGTACTGGTTTCCGGTATGGCTCGTGGTGATCGATGGGCAGGTGTACGTGCGTCTCGGCGGCCGCGCCACGCAGCGTATCGGGTGCAACACGACGGCGCCGTTCGTGGGTGTGGAAGTCGCCGGGCAGCGCTTCGATCACGTCCACGGCGTGCCCGCGCCCGAGCAGGCGCCCAAGGTGATGGCGGCGATGGCGGAGAAGTATTGGAGCGACATCCTGGTGCGGTTCTTCTCGCACCCGCTGACGCTGCGGCTGGTGCCGGAGTGATCTGCGTGAGAGAGTGAAAGCGTGAGAGCGTGAGAGCGCAAGAACTCTCTTAACGCTCCCACTCTGCAACCCTCTCACTCTCTCACGTCCTCACTCGCCGCTATCGGTCACCCGCTCGAAGTCAACCTGATTGCCAGCGGTGATGCCGTGGCTTGCGCAGAAGCCGCCGTGTACCTCGAGGACGTACTGCGACAAGCCATCCACGCCCAGCGGGTTGGTGGTGAAGGGGCGCGTGTCCGCAACAATGCCGACGATCCTCTTGTCGGCGCCTATGAAGACCATGTCGAGCGGCAGCGGCGTGTTCTTCATCCAGAAGCGCTGCTCCGACTCGTTCGGGAAAATGAACAACATGCCGGCGTCGGCTGCGAGGTCCTTGCGGTACATGAGGCCACGGGCACGCGTGTCCGGGGTGTCGGCGACTTCGACCTGAACGGTAATCGGTCCCTGCGTGGAATGGATCGTCACCTGCGGTTGCCGTACGCACGCGGCGAGCAACGCGAGCCCCAGAAACAGCGTGGCTTCTCGCTGACATAAGCCACGCCGCACGCGCTGCAACCTGCCTTGCAATGACCAAATGTTTCTTTTAGGAGTCGAGTCAGTCGGCGGTCGACCAGCCCGGGAGGTGTCGCAATGAGTACGCTGATTTTCAGCGTGATTATCGTCGTCGCGTTGGGATATTTCGCGCGCACCATCTACCGGCGCTTCGGCGTGCTGCTGCGCGTGCAGGCGACGCCGCGCTTCGATCGGATCCCCGAGCGCGCCAAAGCCGTTCTGATCTACTTCTTCGGACAGAAGAAGTTCGTGCAACGCGAGCCGCGTCCCGACACCCGCATCAGCGAGCAAACCGCCGGCTGGATGCATTTCTTCATCTTTTGGGGCTTCACGGTCCTCGCGATCCAAGTGCTCACCATGTTCGGACGCGGCTTCGTCACCGACTTCTATGTGCCACTGTTCAGCCCGCATCTGCTGGGCGGACCGTACCTGTTGCTCAAGGACATCATGGAGGTCGCGGTGCTGTGCGCCATCAGCGTCGCGATCTATCGCTGGGGCCTGTCGCATCCTGCACGGCTCTACGGCTACAAGCCGGCGGAGGAGCGCCTCGCCGGGCAGTCGCACTGGGAAGCCTATCTGATCCTGGTCTTCATCGGCTGCATCATGATCGGCGGCCTGTTGTACGACGGCGGACGCTCGGTGTACGAGGCCTCCAACCCGAACGTGCAGGCGGAGATTCGGTGGCAGCCGTTCAGTCATCTGGTTGGTCTCGTGCTCGGCAGCATGAGCGTCGGCGCCGCGAAATTCTTCAGCGACGCCGGCTGGTGGCTGCACAACTGCGTCATCCTGGTGTTCCTCAACCTGCTGCCGCTCTCGAAGCATTTTCACATCATCACCTCGTTGCCGAACGTCTTCTTCCTCAAGACCGAGCCGCGCGGCGCGCTCAGCAAGATGGACCTGGAGAACGCCACGACTTTCGGCACATCCTACATCAACCAATTCACCTGGAAGCAAGTCCTGGACATGTATTCGTGCACCGAATGCGGCCGCTGCTCATCGCATTGTCCGGCCACCTTCAGCGGAAAGGAGCTGGCCCCGCGGCAGCTGCTGCTCAACCTGCGCGACTATCTGTACGAGCACGAGAGTGAGGCGCTCGCCCTGAAGCCCGCTGGCAACGGTGGTGAAGTCGTGAATTTGGGAGAGAACATCGTTGGGGAGCGCTTGATCCACGACGAGGTGCTGTGGGCGTGTACGACGTGCCGCGCCTGCGAAGAAGCCTGCCCGGTGATGATCGAGTACGTCGACAAGATCGTCGACATGCGCCGCCACCTCGTACAAGAGGAGTCACGCTTTCCCGCCGAGCTCACGCGCACCTTCAAGGGCATGGAGACGCAGAGCAACCCGTGGGGCGTGGACGCGATGCAACGCGACGCGTGGGCGGAAGGGCTCGACATTCCGACCGTCGCCAACAAACCCGATGCCGAGTATCTCTACTACGTCGGCTGCGCCGGTTCGTTCGACGACCGCGCCAAGCGCACGACGCAGGCGCTGGCGAAGATCCTCAAGAAGGCCGGCGTCGACTTCGCCATCCTCGGCAAGGAAGAGCTGTGCAACGGCGAGACGGCGCGCCGCATCGGCAACGAGTACCTGTTCCAGACGATGGCGCAGATGTGCGTCGAGGTCCTCAATGGCTACAAGGTGAAGAAGATCCTTACCAACTGCCCGCACTGCTTCAACACGCTGAAGAACGAGTACCCGCAGTTCGGCGGCAACTTCGAGGTGATCCACGCCACCGAGTTCGTGGAGCAGCTCATTACCGCCGGCAAGATCGAGTTCAATCTCAACGGCAGCCAAACGATCACCTACCACGACTCCTGCTACCTCGGGCGATACAACGAGGTCTACGACGCGCCGCGCGACATCCTGCAGCTGATTCCCGGTGTCACGCTGAAGGAGCCGGAGCGCAGCCGCAAGTTCGGCATGTGCTGCGGCGCCGGCGGCGGCCGCATGTGGATGGAAGAGGAGCCGACGCAGCGCGTGAACACGCGGCGCGTCGAGCAACTGCTGGAGACCAACCCCGACACCGTCGCGGTCGCCTGCCCCTACTGCATGACCATGGTCGACGACGGCATCAAGGGGAAGGGCATGGAAGAGAAGGTCCAGGCGCTGGATGTGATGGAATTGGTCGCTGAGAACATGCGGTGAGAGCAGCAGTCGAAGACTCACCCCTTCAGCTTCTTCACCTCGTCGACCATTTCCGGCACGGCCTTGAAGAGATCCGCGATCAAGCCGTAGTCGGAAACTTGGAAAATCGGGGCCTCCTCGTCCTTGTTGATGGCGACGATGATTTTCGAGTCCTTCATGCCGGCGAGGTGCTGGATGGCGCCGGAGATGCCCACGGCGATGTACAGCTCGGGGGCGACCACCTTGCCGGTCTGGCCGACCTGTAGATCATTGGGGACATAGCCGGCGTCGACCGCGGCGCGGCTCGCGCCCATGGCGGCGCCGAGGGCGTCGACGAGCGGCTCCAGTACGATCTTGAAGTTCTCACCCGACTTCAACGCGCGACCGCCGGAGACGACGATGCGGGCTTCCGTGAGCACCGGCCGGTCCGATTTCATCTCGTTGAAGCTGACAAATTTCGTGGCTTTCGCGGCGGCGTCGATGTTCACGGAAACCTTCTCGACGTCCCCCTGACCTGCCTTTGCGGCAGGGTCGAACGCTGTAGCGCGCACGCTCACGACCTTCGGAGATCCTTCAATGCTCACCGTGGCGACGACGTTGCCGGCGTACATCGGCCGCTTCATCGTACCATCGGCGTCGAAGGTAACGACTTCGCTGGCCATGCCGGCGCCCAGCAACGCTGCCGTGCGCGGCAGCAGGTCCTTGCCGACGGCGGTCGCGGTGGCCAGCAGCATCTCGATGCCTTTGTCCTTCACCAGCTGCGCAAGCGCCGCGGCATGCGCGTCGGCAGTGTAGTGTTCAAGCGCAGGATCGTCGACGGCGAAAACCTTCTTGACGCCGTATTGCGCGAGCTCGTTCGCAAGGTCGTCAATGCTCTTGCCGAAGACCGCTGCGTAACACTCACCACCGATCTTGGTCGCGGCGTCTTTGCCCGCGGCGATGGCGACCAGCGTGGTCTTCGCAAACTTGTGGTGCTGGTGTTCCGCGAATACGAGAACGTTTCCCATGGTGGACTCCAATCCCGGTCAGGACCCGGCGGGTCAAATGACCTTGGCTTCGTTGTGAAGGACCTGTACCAGCTCTTGGACCGAGCCGACCTTGCGCCCGGCTTGGCGCTTGGGCGGTGGGTCGAGCTTGAGCACCTTGAGCCGCGGCTTCACGTCGACGCCGAGACTGGCGACCGGAATCTCCTTCATCTCCTTCTTGCGCGCCTTCATGATGCCGGGCAGCGAGGCGTAGCGCGGCGTGTTCAGCCGCAGATCCACGGTCACCACCGCAGGCAGCGGAACCTCGACCGTTTCCAGCCCGCCATCGACCTCACGCACCACGTTGACGCTTTTCCCGTCTTGCAACACGATGCCCGGTACGCCTTGCTTCTCGGCTTCCGACTCGAGGCTTTCGGCCTTCGAGGCGAAGGTGGCTTGCGGCCAGCCGAGGAGCGCGGCGAGCATCTGGCCCGTCTGGTTCGCGTCGTCGTCGATGGCCTGCTTGCCCATCAACACCAGGTCCGCCTTTTCGTCAGCGACGATCTTCTGGAAGATGCGGGCTGCGGCGAGCGCGTCGAGCTCTTGTTCGGCAACCACCAGGATGGCGCGATCGGCACCCATCGCGAGGCCGGTACGGAGCTGCTCCGCGGACGTCTTGCCGCCAATGCTCACTAAGACGACCTCGGCTCCACCGCCCTTATCTTTGACGCGCAGCGCTTCTTCAATGCCGATCTCGTCAAAGGGGTTGACGACGTACTTGAGGTTGTCGGTGACGATTCCGCTGCCGTCCGGCTTCACCTTGATCGAGGCGTTCGGGTCCGGTACACGCTTCACAGTGACAAGGATTTTCACGGGGAGCCTCCTCGGTGGGAATTCAGAACCGACGGACCGGTTAGCATAGGGATCTGATGGGGTCAAGGCAACTTTTGCAGCTTCAACATCGCATTAGCGCAGCTTTTGCCGGCGACGGTGTACCGATGCGGTCTCTCACTGATCGCCGTCGTATCCGAGGCGCGTCGACAGCTCGCGGCCGGCCTTCAGCATCAGCGGCACGACCTCCTTGTCCAAGCGCTCCTGTGTCAGCCGGTACGCCGGGCCCGCCACCGCGAGAGCGCCGACGACGGCGCGGGTATAGTCACGGACCGGCACGGCGACCGAGCGCACGTCTTCGATGTGCTCGCCGAGATCGATGGCATAGCCGTTCTCTGCGATCTTCTTGAGCTGCTGCAGCAGTACGTTGCGATCCACGATGGTCCGGTCGGTGAACTTGGGCAACGTGTCCGGCAGCGAGTTGCGTAGCTCGTCATCGGCGAACGCCAGGTGCATCTTGCCGACGGCGGTGCCATGCAGGGGCAGGGAATCGCCGATGCGCGATACTAGCCGCACCGGCTGCTCGGCTTCAACGGCGTCGAGAGGGACGATGGTACCGTTGCGCAGCACGGCGATGAACGCCGTTTCGCGGCTGCCCTTGGCGATCTGGCTCATCACCGGACGCGCCTGCCGCAGCAGACCCATCTGGTTCAGGAAGCGTTGCCCGAGCCGCAAGCAGCGAATGCCGAGCCGGTAGTTCTCCGTCGACTTGTTCTGTTCGATGTACCCGCGTGCCTCCAGTGTCGCGAGCAGGCGGAAGACGTTGTTCTTGTGCAGCTTGAGCCGCTTGCTCAACTCCGTCACTCCGAGCTCGTCGGGCTCGCCGGTAAACTGTTCCAGCACATCCAGCGCGTGCGAGACGGACTGGATGATATAATTGGTTTTCTCGCGCCGAACCATCGGTCCTCCAGGCAATTCGAAAAAGGCGTTTTACCTAATTGAGTTTGCCCGTGCATGTCAAACGGACGCCCTCATCTTGCAAATTCTCCGCCGGCTTTCTATACGGGACCTCAGTCCTTCACGGAGGTAAGCCATGGAAATTACGTCGGGAATGGTGCAGGTTTCCGCTGAGGCCGGACGGATGCCGGCGTTTGTGGCGCGGCCCACGGCTGACGGCAAGCACGCCGCGGTGGTCGTCGTGCAAGAAGCCTTCGGGCTCAATGCGCACATCAAGGAGGTGGCCGCGCGCTTCGCACGCGAAGGCTACGTGGCGCTGGCGCCCGACCTCTACTACCGCGAGCAGGGTGCCGTGGTGGGATACGACAACCTGCCGGAAGCGATTCGGCTGATGATGACGCTGTGGGACGACAAGATCGTTGCCGACATGAACGGCGCGATCAACTTCCTCAAGGCGCAACCGTTCGTGCGCGCCGATCGCATCGGCGTGACCGGCTTCTGCATGGGCGGCCGCGTGACGTTTCTCACCGCCTGCAAGAATGCCGACGTGAAGGCGGCGGTACCGTTCTACGGCGGCGGCATCGGTGCGGTGGCGCCGAGCGAACGCACGCCGAAGGCGCCCCTCGACTACGCCGACCAGTTGCGCTGCCCGATGCTCTTGTTCTTCGGTGAGAATGACCCCTTCATTCCGCTGGACGAGGTGAACAAGATCAAGGCGCGGCTGGCTGAGCTGAAAAAGCAGGCGGAAGTCGTCGTGTATCCGGGCGCGCCGCACGGCTTCTTCTGTAACGAACGCGATTCATACCGCGCCGACGCGGCCAAAGACGCGTGGGCGCGGCTATTGAAATTTTTCGAGCAGCACCTCAAAGCCTGAGCGCAATGGAGCCGGTCTCCATCTTCAACCCGTCGGGCGCGGCGCCGCTCGTGCTGACGTGCGAGCACGCGTCGTGCGCGGTTCCGGTTGAGTACGACAACCTCGGCCTCGACGAGGAGGATTTGCGCGAGCACATCGGCTGGGACATCGGGGCGCGTGACGTGACGAAGGCATTGGCGCGCCAATTCGATGCGTCCGCGGTGCTCGCGGGCGTGTCGCGACTGGTGATCGACTGCAACCGCGATCTCGGAGACCACGACCTCATTGTTACCGAAAGCCACGGTGTGACCGTGCCCGGCAACGCGTCCATCGACGCCGTCGAGCGCGAGCGTCGGATCCGGGATTTCTACGCACCGTACCACGCTGCCATCGATGCCGTGTTGTCGCAGCAGCCCAATGCCTTTCTGCTCAGCGTCCACAGCTTCACGCCGCAGCTCAACGGCCGTGAGCGCCGCTTCGACGTGGGAGTGCTGTTCGATGCCTTCGGTGCAGAAGCCGAGCAGCTCGGCGAGGCGCTGAGCCGCGACGGCTTGCGGGTGCGGTACAACGAGCCGTATTCGGGGCTCGACGGGCTCATCTTCAGCGCGCGCACGCATGGGATGCGCCACACGATCCGCTACCTCGAGCTGGAGATCAACAACCGCCTCCTGCGCGCATCCGAGCAGGCTGCCGCAATCGCCTCGACAGTCGGGCGCGCCGTGTCGCAGTGCGTGGGGTGCTGATGCGTATCATCCTCGTTGGTCAAGCGGCGTTTGCCGAGCGGGTGCTCGACGGGCTACGTGGCAACGGCCACGACGTTGCGGTGGTGTATTGTCCGCCCGACGCGCCGGGCGGCAAGCCGGACCCGGTCAAAGCCCGTGCGCTGGCGCTCCGCGTCCCCGTGCGTCAATACGCGTCGCTGAAGGGGCCCGAGGTGCGGCGCGAGTTCGAAAGCTTCAACGCCGATCTCGGCGTGCTCGCCTACGTCACGCAGATCGTTCCCAAGAGCGTTTTCGAGATACCGCGGTTGGGCAGCATCTGTTTCCATCCGTCGCTCTTGCCGAAGTATCGCGGCGGCAGCGCGATCAACTGGCAGATCATCAAGGGAGAGACCGAGACGGGCGTGTCGGTCTTCTGGGTCGATCCGGGAATCGATACGGGTCCGGTCCTGCTGCAGAAGCGCGCGCCGATTGGTCCGGACGACACCGCCGGCTCGGTGTACTACAACGCGCTCTTTTCGCTCGGCGTCGCGACCGTGCTCGAATCCGTCGAGCTGGTGGCCGCGGGCAAGGCCCCGCGCATGTCCCAAGACGAGTCGATGGCGAGCTACGATCCGCTGTGCCGCGACGAACACGCGTTGATCGACTGGTCGCGTGCCGTGCGCGACGTCTACAACCTCATCCGCGGCTGCGACCCGCAACCCGGCGCTTACACGATGTTCAGGGGCGAGAAGCTGCGGTTCTACGATTGCGCGGCGCTCACCGAAGGATCGCATCGCAGCGGCGTGGTCGAGGAAGTGTCCGGCGATGGCCTCGTCATCGGCGCGCCCGACGGCGCCATTCGTGCGAAGCGCGTGCGCTTCGGTGACAAGAAAATCGATGCGGCGGTGTTTGCCGCCGCCCACGGGCTCGAAGTCGGGATGCGTTTGGGGGTGTAGCAGCCTGGCCGCGCCTACGGAGAAACCCCAAGGTCGTGTCGGGAAATTCCGCGGTTACAATGCGCGGCCCCGTCCGGTACTAAGAACGCAGCCGCTTCCTTTTCTCCGGCCTTCACACGCAGCGCGGAGGCTCACGTCCCCCCCGTGAGCCTCCGCCTTCCTCGTCGACTCTCAACTCAAGATGCTTCCGGCTTGTCGTAACTGAGCACCACAAGGACCTGCCCGCCTTCGACCATCTGACCGTCGGTGACGCGGGCCTCGACGACCGTCGCCGCGGAGTCGGCGATCAACCGATTTTCCATCTTCATCGCTTCGAGGATCACTAACCCGTCGCCTGCGGCCACGTGATCGCCGGGGTGCACCAGGACCTTCAACACCTTGCCGGGCATCGGCGCGACAATCTCCGGCGGGGCAACGATCGCCATACTGTGTGCGGCCGTGGCGCCGGCTTCGGAGACGAACGTGTATGTCTCGCCGTTAATGGCGACGAGCCGCTCGCGTCCCTTGCGCGCGAGGCCGATCTGAAAATGGCGGCCGTCGACGATGAGCGCGAGCGTGCCGCCGTCTGTGAGATGTGCCTCGACCGCATACGGAACACCGTCGATGACCATGCGATAGCCGGTGCCGACGGGTTCGACATCGACCGCGAAATGCTGCTGTTTGTGGCGCAGGTGCAGGCGCATGCGATGGCCTCTAGCTTTGCCCCAACCGCCAGGAGCCGAGCGTCGCCCACGGTGACGTCGATTGTGTCGGTTCGTGCGGCGTCGCGTGCGGTGCACGCAGCAGATCGATGGCGGCGGCGATCGCCGCAATATTGCGGTGCGTCTCGCGTCCGAGCCACGTGGGGAAGTGGTCGCCGATGAAATGCGTATGGGTGTCGCCATGCACGAAAGCCGGGTGCTCGAGCACATCGAGCGAAAAGGGAATACCCGTGGTGCAGCCGAGAATCGCATAGTTGCGCAAGGCGGCGATCATGCGGCGGCGCGCCGCCTCGCGCGTCTCCGCCCAGACAATGAGCTTGGCGAGCAGCGGATCGTAGTGCAGTGGCACCTCGAAGCCGGCCGCGATACCCGAGTCGACGCGGATGCCCGGCCCCTGCGGCTCGCGCAAATGCAGGATGGTTCCCGGGCTGGGCAGGAATTGTTGCGCCGGGTCCTCGGCGCAGATGCGGCACTCGATGGCATGGCCGCGCGACACGATGTCCGTCTGCCGCAGCCAGAGACGCTCGCCTGCCGCGATGCGCAGCTGTGCCTGAACGATGTCGACGCCGGTCACCAACTCGGTGATCGGGTGCTCGACCTGCAACCGCGTGTTCATTTCGAGAAAATAGAAGCGGCCGTCGGGGGCGAGCAGAAACTCGACCGTGCCGGCGTTGCGATAGCCGACGGTGCGCGCGACGGCGATCGCGGCATCGGTCATTTGCGTGCGTAACGCCGGATCGACCGCCGGCGAGGGCGTTTCTTCGATGATCTTCTGATGCCGGCGCTGCACCGAGCATTCGCGCTCGCCGAGATGGACGGTGTGACCGTGATGATCGGCAAGGATTTGCACCTCGACGTGCCGCGGCCGCTCGATGTAACGCTCGAGGAAGAGCCGATCGTCTCCGAAGGCTCCGAGCGCCTCGCGTGCGGCGGCGGCGAAGGCGTCCGGCAGATCGGCTTCGCTCCGCACGATGCGCATGCCCTTGCCGCCCCCGCCGGCGGCGGCCTTGATGAGCAGCGGGTAGCCGAGACGCCGCGCGGCGGCGGTGAGCTGCGCAGGCTCGCGCGGCGGATCCTCGTCCGCCGGTGCGACTGGAACGCCGGCGGCTGCGACGGTGCGGCGCGCGAGCGGTTTGTCGCCCATCGCGGCGATGGCGTCGGCACTCGGACCGATGAAGACGAGACCGCCTTCCTCGACGGCGCGCGCGAAGGCGGCGTTCTCCGCCAAGAAGCCGTAGCCCGGGTGTACCGCGTCCGCGTGCGTCGATCGCGCCGCGTCGACGATGCGCGTGATGTTCAGGTAGCTCTCACGGCTCGGCGGCGGACCAATGCAGACGGCATGATCCGCGCCCGCAACGTGCGGGGCGCGCGCGTCCGCTTCGGAGTACACCGCGACCGTCTCGATGCCCGCTTCGCGGCAGGCCCGCATGACACGGATGGCGATCTCGCCGCGATTGGCGATCAGGATTCGGTGGAACATCGAACTACGTCACATTCTGAACACGCCCGGCCGCGTGTCCGGAACCGGAGCGTTGGACGCGGCGGCGAGGGCGAGGCCGAGGACGTCGCGGGTTTCCACCGGATCGAGCACGCCGTCGTCCCACAGCCGCGCCGTCGAGTAGTACGGGCTGCCTTCCTTCTCGTACTTGGCCAGCGTCGGCGCGACGAAGGTCCGCTGCTCCTCGGGCGTCATCGTCTCGTTTTTCGCGGCGAGCTGCTGCAGCTTGACGGTGAGCAGCGTATTGGCGGCTTGCTCGCCGCCCATGACCGAGATGCGCCCGTTCGGCCACATGAACAGCAGGCGCGGCTGGTAGGCGCGGCCGCACATGCCGTAGTTGCCGGCGCCGTTCGATGCGCCGATGATCACCGTGAGCTTCGGGACGGCGACGGTGCTCACGGCGTGCACCATCTTGGCGCCGTCCTTGGCGATGCCGCCGTGCTCGTATTGCTTCCCGACGATGAAGCCCGTGATGTTCTGCAAGAACAGCAGCGGCACTTTGCGCTGACCGCACAGCTCGATGAAATGCGTCGCCTTGAGCGAGGACTCCGAGAACAGCACGCCGTTGTTGGCGACGATACCCACCAGATAGCCGTGGATGCGCGCGAAGCCGGTGACTACGGTGGGAGCGTACAGCGCCTTGAACTCGTGCAGGCGGCTGCCGTCGACCATGCGGGCAATGACCTCGTGTACGTCGTACTGCTTGCGCGGATCGCGCGGAATGATGCCGTAGATTTCCTGCGGGTCGTACGCCGGGTCTTCAGGGGACTGATAGTCGAGCCGGGTGCGCGTCACCACGCCGAGGTTCTCGAAGATCGAACGCGTAATCTCGATGGCGTGCTGGTCGTTGGCGGCGAGGTGGTCGGAGACGCCGGAGATGCGCGTGTGCACGTCGCCGCCGCCGAGCTCTTCGGCGGTCACCTCTTCGCCGGTGGCGGCTTTCACCAGCGGCGGCCCGCCGAGGAAGATCGTGCCGACGCCGCGCACGATGACGTTCTCGTCGCACATCGCCGGCACGTACGCACCGCCCGCCGTGCACGAGCCCATCACCACGGCGATCTGCGGAATGCTCTGTGCGGAGAGGCGCGCTTGGTTGTAGAAAATACGCCCGAAGTGGTCGCGGTCCGGAAAGATCTCGGCTTGCAGGGGAAGAAACGCACCGCCCGAGTCGACCAGGTAGACGCAGGGCAGGCGGTTCTCGAGGGCGATCTCTTGCGCGCGCAGATGCTTCTTCACCGTCAGCGGAAAGTACGTGCCGCCCTTGACCGTGGCGTCGTTGGCGACGATCACGGTCTCGCGTCCGTGGATCACGCCGATGCCGGTGACGATGCCGGCGGCGGGCGCGTCGTCGTCGTACATGCCAGAGGCCGCCAGCGGCGAAAGCTCGAGGAACGGGGTGTCCGCGTCGATGAGGGTGTTGATACGCTCGCGCGCCAGCAGCTTGCCGCGTTCCTTGTGGCGACGGCGCGATTCCTCCGGGCCGCCTGCCTGCGCGCGCTGCAGTCGCTCGCGCAGTGCCGTCACCAACGCTTCCGAGTGCCGCCGGTTCTCCAGGAACTCGGGATCAGCGGGACGGATCTTGGTTTCGATGCGTCGCATCAATGAACTGATATCAAATCTCCGACCGCCAGGGCTAGCGGTGCCGCCCCGCGCAGGCGAGACGCCTGCGCCACTTCGGAGTTCTTCAGAAGCAGGAAAATTTGGAGGTAGTGGGGCAGGCGTCTCGCCTGCCGTCCTACTCACCCATCCCAATGGCCCATACCCATGGATATTCCTCCAACTCCGGCCATCGCTTCCACGGATTGTTCAGCATGTACTGGGTCTTCTCCACGAATTCGGCCTCGTTGCGTACGACCCGGTCGAAGTATTCGTCCTGCCACACTGCTCCCTGGCGGCCATTGCGAGCGAAGGCGTGTGCGGTGAAGGACTTCCACGAGTGCAGGATGTCCTGGAGACGGTGGTCCGGCCGCGCTGCCACGAGAACATGGACGTGATCGTTCATCACCACCCACGCGAGCAGGTCGTAGCGTTGCACGTCGAAGTGATGCAGCGCCGAAGCGACAGCTGTTCGCTCCTCGGGCACCAGATCAGACTGTCCAGAAGCGAGCCGCCAGGTGACGAAGTAAGTGGCGCCAAGTAGGCGCCAGTGCGGCAGCCGCCGCTTGTACGAGTAGAACTGCGCCTTGGGCATGCGACCTTCGACAATACTATCACCTCTGGCGCCGCCGGGTGAGGGAGGCGCGCAGGCGGGACGCCTGCGCCACTTCGGAGATCCTCAAGCAGCAGTGGCGCA
>Ga0209415_10006581_pt1 | contig 20573 bp, 14 predicted proteins | sample PeaSoiSIISIP2007_FD_187696 | JGI IMG/M metagenome (GOLD analysis project Ga0209415, IMG submission 187696) | Peat soil microbial communities from Weissenstadt, Germany - SII-SIP-2007 (SPAdes) (version 2) | ecosystem: Environmental > Terrestrial > Soil > Wetlands > Peat | place: Germany...
ATCCCAACAGCACCGCCGCGTACCTGGTGATGAGCCGGTCCCTCACCGAAGAAGGTTGGAACACGTTCGGGGGATTCTCGTACTATCAAGGAGAGGGACCATGTCCCGTGGGCTCAGCCTCCTATCCCGTCTGCAACCGCGCCCGGGTGGTCTCGTTCGATCGCCCCTACGAAGGGAACGGCGCGTCGGATTTTCTGAGCAACGAGTACCCGCTCATTCGGTACATGGAAGAGCACGGCCTAGATGTCGCCTATTGCACCGACATCACGGTTGACGAGCATCCCACGACTCTTCTTCAACACCGCGCGCTGCTCTCGCTCGGCCACGACGAGACGTGGACGTACAACGAACGTGAGGCAGCAAAGACTGCGCTCAACGGTGGTGTCAATATCGTGTTCTTTGGCGCGGCGTCGGTTCTACGTCACTCGCGGCTCCAAGTCTCGCCGCTTGGCCCGGATCGAGAAGAGGTCGACTATCGAGACGAGGGCGAGGACCCGCTGAACGGAACGGGAAATCCTATGGAGGTGACAGGAAACACATGGAGTTCGCCTCCGACGAACTGGCCGGAAAGCGGGTTTGTCGGCGAGATTTACAGCGGTTATCTGAACGTCGGACAGACTGCTCCCTTTGTGGTCGAGGACGCTTCAGCGTGGATCTTCAAGGGTACGGGCCTACACGACGGGTCGACCCTGGCGCGTGTGGTTGCCTCGGACATCGATCACATCGATCCATCCGAACCGATGCCTTCGAATCTGCAGATACTCGGTCATTCATCAATTCCGCTGAGCGAGATCTACACAAACCAGGGACAGTGGGGCGGTTACACGTACTCCGACATGACGTATTACACCGATCCCGCAAGCGAGGGGGGAGTCTTCGACACAGGCACCGTCAATTGGATCGATCAGCTCCTCCCTTGCCCCAGCACCACGGTGGACTGTCCGGCAACGGCAGTCGGGCAGATCACCGGCAATCTCTTGTGGCTCTTCGGTCAAGAGCCGGCTGGCAGCCTCATTCCCTCCGTTCCGAACTGGCAAAGCGTTACCCCGGCCGGCTCTTGACTCGCCCGAAGGGCACGGCCGAGCCCCGGTCATCAGCTCGGGGCGCGGCCACGAACAACCACGCCTTGTGGTGATGGGTCATGACCAATTTATGGGTCCCGGCACCGATCCCCACTGGGTGGGGCCCAGTACGCTTGCTGGGTTCGACGAGACGCAAGGCCGAGGAGGCCACCGATGCGGCGGATCATTTTGGCGGGGGCGATTGCCGCCGCCGGCATCCTGGGTGTTGCGGTTGCAGCCTCGACCGTAGTGGCGACGCCAGCGGCGGCGGCGAAGCACAAGGCGAAGCCGAAGCCTAAGAAGAAGGCTGTGGCCAAGCTCACCGCCAACTTCAACTCCTGCTCGGTGGTCACCCAGGCCGAGGCGGCCAGCGCCATCGGAGCGTCTGTGACCGCGGGGGTCCTCGGTAACGCCACCATCGAAGGGGGCCTCGCCTGTGTGTTCTACGGGCCTTCGGCACCCACCCCCACCACCCCGAACGTGGCCCAGTCCGACACCGTTCGGGTCGTCGTAGTCAAGGGCTCCGACGCCTTGACCTGGTACAACGCCTATAAGTCCAAGGTCAGTGCCCAGCCGATCACCGGCTACGGCAACCAGGCCTTCTACGACGGCTACGCCTCTTTGAGTGTCCTCAAGGGCGACTGCTACATCCGGATCGCCGTCAGCCCCGCCGACGCTCCGCCGTCCCTGTCCGATGAGGAGCACCTCGCCACCGCCATTCTGCCGAAGTTGTAACGGGGGACAGCACGGACCGGGACCGGCCATTCCCCACTCACGCCGGTGAGCGGAGATCGGCGCGGCCATCCCGCTTCCGGTCTCGGCCGGATCCGGCTTGAGGCGACTGGTCTCCACGACCGAACCCGGGCGCGAACTGACCGAGTTACGACGTAAGCACCTCAGAGCGCGAAGGGTTCAGCGGCTTCGGGGTTGATTCCGAAACGGGTGATCGCGTCGGCGACCTCGTCGGCGCTGGCCTCGCCGGTTCGGGCGAGCGACGACAGGACCGCCACCACGATGTGGCCGGCGTCGACCTCGAAGTGGCGCCGCAACGCGGGCCGGGCATCGGAGCGGCCGAAGCCGTCGGTGCCGAGCGAGACGAAGGGTCGGTGCACCCAGCGGGCCACCTGGTCCGGCACCGCGCGCATGTAGTCGGTCACCGCCACCACCGGCGAGCTCCCGTATCCCAACTCGGTGGTGACGACCGGCCGGCGCGGATCGCTACCGGGGTGGAGGCGGTTCCAGCGCTCGACGCTGATGGCGTCGCGACGCAGCGTCGACCACGACGTCACCGACCAGGTGTCGCACCCGATGCCCCAATGCTCGGCCAGGACTCGCCGCGCCTCGTCGGCCGCCTGCCACATCGGTCCCGAGAAGCAGACCGTGGCCCGACGGGTCAGGGCGTCGTCGCACTCTTGGAACCGGTAGAGGCCGCGCAGCACGCCGGCCTTGATCGCGTCGCCCTCGGCTCCCTCGGGCAGGGCCGGCATCGGGTAGTTCTCGTTGTAGAGGGTGATGTAGAAGAAGCGGTCCTCGGCGCCGGGCCCGAGAGTCTTGGCGACCGCCTCCTCGACCACGATCGCGACCTCGTACGCGAACGCAGGGTCATAGATGCGGGCGGCCGGGTTGGTCGAGGCGACCAGCGGCGAGTGGCCGTCGTCATGCTGGAGGCCCTCCCCCTGCAGGGTGGTGCGCCCGGCCGTGCACCCGGCCAGGATCCCCCTCCCGCGGATATCGCCGAGCGCCCACGCCAGGTCGCCGACCCGCTGGAACCCGAACATCGAATAGAAGAGGAACACCGGGACCATCGGCCTCGCCCACGTCGCGTACGACGTCGCCAGGGCGATGAAGCTGGACAGCGCGCCGGCCTCGGTGATCCCCTCCTGGAGGACCTGGCCCGAGGTGCTCTCGGCGTAGCGCAGCGGGAGATCGGCGTCGACCGGTGTGTAGCGCTGACCCTCGGGGGCGTAGATCTTCGACTCGGCGATGATCGACTCGAGACCGAAGGTCCGGGCCTCGTCGGCCACGATCGGGGCGATCGCCGAGCCGATGGACGGGTCCCGCACGAGGTTCCGGAGCAGCCGGGCGAAGGCCATGGTGGTCGAAACCGCCTGGCCCCCCGACCCGGCCAACAGATCGGCGTAGACCTTGGGGTCGGGGAGGGCCGGCGGAGCGGGACGGACCACCCGTGCCGGTACCGGACCGCTCAGCACCCCGCGCCGCGCCATCAGGTACTGGTGGGCCTCGGAGCCCTCCTGGGGCCGATAGTACGGGGGGAGGTCCGCCTCGAGGAGCGAGTCGGGGATCTCCTCGGCCAGGTAGAGCCGGTCCCGCAGCGCGAGCAGCTGAGCCTTGGTCATCTTCTTGATCTGGTGGGTGGCGTTGCGCGCCTCGATCTGGGGCCCGAGGGTCCAACCCTTGATCGTCTTGGCGAGGATCACGGTCGGGGCACCTCGCTGTTCGACGGCCAACTTGTAGGCGGCGTACAGCTTCCGATAATCGTGACCGCCCCGGGGCAGCGTTCGGAGCTCATCGTCGCTCAGGTGCTCGACCAAGCGGCGGAGCCGGGGGTCGGGCCCGAAGAAGTTCTCCCGGATATAGGCCCCCGACTCCGTCGCATACTTCTGGAACTCGCCGTCGACGGTGGTGTTCATCCGATCGACCAGCACCCCGTCGACGTCGCGGGCCAGCAGCTCGTCCCAGCGCGAGCCCCAGATGACCTTGATGACGTTCCATCCGGCGCCCCGGAAGACCGCCTCGAGCTCTTGGATGATCTTGCCGTTCCCACGAACCGGCCCGTCGAGGCGCTGCAGATTGCAGTTGACCACGAACACGAGGTTGTCGAGGTGCTCGCGCCCGGCCACCCCGAGTGCGCCGATGGATTCAGGCTCGTCCATCTCCCCGTCGCCGACGAAGCACCACACACGGCTGTCGCTCGTGTCGACCAGGTGGCGCTGGTGGAGGTAGCGGTTGATGTGGGCCTGGTAGATGGCGATGATCGGGCCGAGGCCCATCGACACCGTGGGGAACTCCCAGAAGTCGGGGAGGAGCCGGGGGTGGGGGTAGCTCGGCAGCCCCTTCCCCCCGACCTCGTGGCGGAAATTGTCGAGCTGGTCCTCGCTCAAGCGACCCTCGACGTACGCGCGCGCATAGATGCCCGGGGAGGCGTGGCCCTGGATGAACACCTGGTCGCCCGCCCCGCCGTTCGCCTTCCCCCGGAAGAAGTGGTTGAAGCCAACTTCGTAGAGCGACGCCGAGCTCGCATACGTCGACAGGTGGCCGCCTATGCCCTCGGTGCGCGCGTTGGCCCGGGTCACCATGACCGCGGCGTTCCACCGGATGAAGGCGCGGATCCGACGCTCGAGGAGCTCGTCGCCGGGGAACCACGGTTCGTCGGAGGCCGGGATGGTGTTCACGTACGGGGTGGAGACCGTCGCCGGGAAGTCGACCTGGAGGCTCCGTGCTCGCTCGAGCAGCTTCATGAGGAGGAACCGGGCCCGTGTGCGTCCGTGCACGTCGACCACGGCACCGAACGAGTCCAGCCATTCGGCGGTCTCGGCCGGATCGATGTCGGGGACCTGGTGGGAGATGCCGTCGAAAAGCATGACCCCATGTTCCCACCCACGCGCGACGACCGGAACAAAGGTGCCGAATGGGCCGCCCCGGGGGTTCCGCGTAGTACACATGTCCGGTGGCCGCCCCCGCCCAACCCGTCGTGGTGTACACGGACGGCTCGTGCCTCGGGAACCCCGGGCCGGGCGGATGGGCGTGGGCGGTGCCCGACGGGCCCTATGCGAAGGGCGGCGAGGCCCGCACCACCAACCAGCGCATGGAGATCACGGCGGTGCTCGAGGCCCTCCGCTCCATCGGCGAGGACGACGGAGCGGACCCGATCACGGTGATCAGCGACTCGACGTACGTAGTCAAGTGCTTTCAGGACCGATGGTGGGAGGGGTGGCTGCGCCGCGACTGGCGAAACTCCCAGCGCCAACCGGTGGCGAACCGGGACCTGTGGGAACCCCTCCTCGCCCTGGTGCTCGAGTCGGACCGCGAGGTCGTGTTCCGGTGGGTGAAGGGCCACAGCGGCGACCGCTGGAACGACTTCGTGGACGAGCTCGCCGTCGCCGCGGCCACCGAGGCACGCGCATAGTCCTGAGCCAGGTTCTGGGGAGTGGTGGTCTCCGTTGGCTTGGCCGTACCATCGGCCCATGGAACTGAACAACAGCTCGGCGATCGTCACGGGGGGTGCGTCGGGTCTCGGGGCGGCGACCGCCCGGGCCCTGTCGGAGCGGGGTGCGCGTGTGGTCATCTTCGACCGCAACGAGGACGGCGCCAAGCAGGTCGCCGGCGAGGTCGGCGGCGAGTACGTCGGGGGCGATGTCACCAACCCCGATGACTGCCAGAAGGCGGTCGACCAGGCCGCCGAGGGGGGAGCGCTGCGGGTCGCGGTCAACTGTGCCGGCACCGGCTGGGCCGAGCGGGTCATCAACCGAGACGGCACCCCGCACGACCCGAGGTCCTTCGAGTTCATCCTCCGGTTGAACGTCATCGGGACGTTCAACGTGATGACCAGGGCCGCCGCGGCGATCGCCAAGACCGAACCCACCGAGGACGGCGAGCGCGGCGTGATCGTGAACACCGCCTCGGTCGCCGCGTTCGACGGTCAAATCGGCCAGCTGGCCTACTCCGCCTCCAAGGGGGCCGTCGTCGGCATGACGCTGCCCGCCGCCCGCGACCTTTCGGTGGTGGGCATCCGGGTGCTGACCATCGCTCCCGGCCTGTTCGACACCCCCCTGCTCGCCATGTTGCCCGAGCCGCAGCGAAAGGCGCTCGGGGAGTCGGTCCTGTTCCCCAAGGTGCTCGGGATGCCCTCGCAGTACGCGCAGCTTGTGGTCGACATCGTCGGCAACCGGTACCTGAACGCCGAGGTCATCCGGCTCGACGGGGGCATCCGGATGCCGCCTAAGTGAAGGCCATCGGCGCGATCGTGGGACCGTGAAGTTCCGCGAGGTCTCGGGGGTCCGGCTGTCTGCGGTCGGCCTCGGCACATGGCAGTTCGGGTCGCGTGAGTGGGGGTACGGGCCCGTCTATGCGATGGGCATCGCCCCGGAGATCCTGGGGCGCTCGCTCGACCTCGGTGTGAACCTCATCGACACCGCCGAGATCTACGGCTTCGGGCGATCCGAGCGCATCGTCGGTGAGGCGCTCTCGGACCGTCGCGGCGAAGCGTTCATCGCCACCAAGCTCTTCCCGATCCTGCCGTTCGACCCGATCGTGACCCGGCGCGCCCACCTCAGTGCCGGCCGGCTCGGGATCGACGTCATCGACCTGTACCAGGTGCATTGGCCGAACCCGGTGGTTCCCCTGTCGGCCACCATGGGCCCCCTGGCCCGCCTGCAACGCGAGGGCCTCATCGGCCACGTCGGGGTGAGCAACTTTCCCCTCGAGCACTGGCGCCGGGCCGAGGAGCTCCTGGGCGGTCCGGTGCTCTCCAACCAGGTCCGCTACAACCTGGTCGACCGGCGCATCGAGCGCGAGCTGCTGCCATGGGCCCAGGAGCACGATCGGCTGGTCATCGCGTACAGCCCGCTGGCCCAGGGGCTGCTGTCGGGCCGCTACGGGCCCGACAACGCGCCCAAGGGGCTCCGCTCGAACACCACCGAGTTCCTCCCCGAGAACCTCCGTCGAATCGTCCCGCTGCTCGAGGTGCTGGGCCGGGTCGCCGACGCCCACGACGCGTCCCCGGGCCAGGTCGCGCTGGCGTGGTGCCTTCGCCGTCCCAACGTGGTCGTGATCCCGGGCGCCTCCTCGGTCGCCCAGGCCGAGTCGAACGCCGAGGCGGCGGAGCTCGAGCTGACCGACGACGAGGACGCGGAGCTCACCGCGGCGTCCGACGACTACCTCCCGGTCCGGGGCGCCGAGGCTTTCGGGAGCCTGGCCCGGCGGGCGGCCGAGCGGGTCGGCGAACGGGTCCGCGGAATCGTCCAAGGACTGCGCGCATAGAGACGCATCGAGATAGGAATCGCCGGTCGCCACCGATAGGGTGGGATCGAGCGACCGACTCGGTTGCTCGTGGTGTCTCGGGCCGAGTGCGAACCGGAGCTTCGGGACCCCGCTCGGGGAGGGGCGAAGCCGACCAGAGGAGCCAGTGAAGGTGACGACCACGGGGACACAGTTCGATGTCGTCGTCATCGGAGGTGGCCCGGGCGGCTATGCGACCGCCCTGTACGGGGCCGCCGCCGGGCTCTCGGTGGCCATCGTCGAGCGGGACAAGCTCGGCGGGACCTGCCTGCACCGCGGGTGCGTGCCCGCGAAGGAGTTCCTCGAGACCGCCGCCGTCTACCGGACCGTCAAGGGCTCGTCGGAGTTCGGCATCACGACCGGGGACCCCAAGGTCGACTTCGCGGTCAGCCAGAGCCGCAAGAACGCGGTGGTGGAGCGGCTCTTCCGGGGCCTCTCGGGCCTCTTGAAGGGGCGAAAGGTCACCGTGCTGTCGGGAACCGGCACGCTGCTGCCGGGCCGGCGAGTGCGGGTCAGCGAGGGCCCGGACGCGGGTGCCGAGATCGCCGGCCGCAACGTCGTCCTGGCCGCCGGGTCGGTCCCCCGAACCCTGCCCGGATTGCCGGTCGACGGTCGCACCGTCGTCACCTCGGACGAGTTCTTGGACCTGCAGGCGATCCCCGAGTCGGTGGCGGTCATCGGTGCCGGCGCCATCGGGTGCGAGTTCGCGTCGCTCCTGTCCGACCTCGGCGCGCGGGTCACCCTGGTCGAGGCCCTGGACGCCATTCTGACCGGGTGTGACGGGGAGGTCGCCGCGGTCGTGCACCGGTCCTTCCGCAAGCGGGGGATCGAGCTGTACACGGGGGCCCAGGTGAAGGGGTTCGTGCCGCGATCGAGCGGCACCGGCGGGGTCCTCCACCTCGCCGCGGGTGCCGAGATCGACACCGACATGGTCGTCGTGTCGGTCGGTCGGCGGGCACGGACCGAGGGACTGGTCGCGGCGGGCACGGCGGTGGTGATCGACGACCGGGGGTTCGTGGTCGCCGACCGCTACCAGCGCACCCACGAGCCGAGCGTGTGGGCGGTCGGCGACGTCGTCGCCGGGACGCCGCAGCTCGCGCATGTGGGCTTCGCCGAGGCGATCGTGGCGGTGCATTGCATGCTGGGCGAGCCCGCGGTCCCGGTCGACTACGAGCGGGTCCCGTGGGCCATCTACTCGCACCCCGAGGTCGCGTTCGCCGGGCTGACCGAGGAGCAGGCCAAGGCCCGCGGGCTCGACGTCGTGGTCAAGAAGGACCCGTTCGGCGCGAACAGCCGGGCTCAGATCATCGGCGACACAGAGGGAATGGTGAAGGTGGTCGTCGAGCGACGCGCCGATGGGGCGGAGGGCAGGATCCTCGGCGTCCACATGGTCGGCCCCTGGGTGACCGAACAGCTCGGTGCCGGCTACCTCGCCGTCAACTGGGAGGCCACCCCGAGCGAGGTCGCGCAGTTCATCCAGCCGCACCCGTCGCTCTCCGAGACGTTCGGCGAGACCATGCTGGCCTTGACCGGAAGGGGGCTCCACGTTGGCTGACGTGACCATGCCACAGCTCGGCGAGACGGTGACCGAGGGCACCATCACCCGGTGGATGAAGTCGGTCGGCGAGACGGTCGAGCGAGACGAGCCGCTGTTCGAGGTCTCGACGGACAAGGTTGACACCGAGGTCCCGTCCCCGGCCGCCGGGGTGCTGTCGGAGATCCTGGTCCCAGAGGGCGAGACGGTCGACGTCGGGACGAGGCTGGCCGTCATCGGCGACGGGCAGGCGGTGACGGCCAGCACCGTCGCCGAGACCCCCGCGCCGCCCCCGGCGACACCGGCGGCGGAGCCGGCACCGGCACCACCACCCGCGCCGGTGGTGCAGCCGGCACCGGCGAGCGTCCCGGCCCCCGAGCCGGCCCGGGCCGAGGTCATGCCACCCCCGGTGAGCCCGCCACCCCCGGTCCCACCCACCTTCGCCCCGGGTGCTCCGGGCGCGTCCGATGGGGCCGGGCAGGACGACTCGCTACTGCTTTCGCCGATGGTCCGTCGCCTCTTGGCCGAGCACGGCATCAACCCCGTCCAGGTGCGGGGCACCGGACTCGGCGGCCGCATCACGAGGGAGGACGTCCTCGGGTTCATCGACGCCCAACACGCCAACGGCCGGACCCGGGTCGAGTCGGCGCCCGCCCCTGACGCGATCGCGGTCGGGTCGGCGCCCCAGGGCTCCTCGACGCTCCCGGCATCGGCGCCCCAGCGCGCGGTGACTCCCGCAGCCGGCGACCTTGTCGTGCCGTTCTCCAACGTCCGCCGGCGCACCGCCGAGCACATGGTGCGCTCGAAGTCCACGTCCCCCCACGCGTTCATCGCCGCGGAGACCGACTTCGAGAACGTCGAACGGGTGCGTCGATCCCACGGCCTGCGCTTCCGGGCCGAGGAGGGGTTCTCCCTCACCTACCTCCCGTTCGTGGCCCGGGCGGCCGTCGAGGCGCTGCGTGAGTTCCCCCACCTGAACGCGTCGGTGTCGGAGGACTCCCTCGTCGTGCATCCGGAGATCAACCTCGGGATCGCGGTCGACCTCGACTACGAGGGTTTGATCGTGCCGGTGGTGCACCGGGCCGAGGAGGTCACCCTCCGCGGCATCGCTCGGCGGATCCGTGACCTGGCCGACCGGGCCCGCACCCGCCAATTGAGCGCGGACGACATCGCCGGCGGCACGTTCTCGATCACCAACGACGGGCCGTTCGGCACCTTCTTCACGGTGCCGATCATCAACCAGCCCCAGGTGGCCATCCTGGCCACCGACGGCGTCAAGCGCCGCCCGGTGGTGGTCGTGACGCCGGACGGGAGCGAGTCGATCGCCATCCATTCGGTCGGCGTCCTCGGGATGTCGTGGGACCACCGGGCCGTCGACGGTGCGTATGTGTCCTCGTACCTGCGCCGGGTGGGCGAGCTGCTCTCGACCCGCGACTGGTCCGCCGAGCTCTGAGCCGACCGGTGCTGCGGGTCCGAAGGCTGGGGACCGTCCCCTACGAGGAGGCCTACGCGCTCCAGCGCGCCTTGTCGGAGCGGGCCCGGGACGACTACCTGCTCGTCCTCGAGCACCCCCACGTCTTCACCCTGGGCGTCCGGGCCGACCCCGCCCACGTGCTCGGCGACCCGCGGGCGCTCGGGGCCGACCTGGTGCGGACCGATCGGGGCGGCGACGTCACCTACCACGGGCCGGGCCAGCTGGTCGTCTACCCGATTGTGACCGTGGCCGACCGCCTGTCGTCGGGCCGCGATCACGTCCATCGCCTCGAGCAGGTCGTCATCGACGCGCTGGGGTCGCTCGGCGTGGACGGGGTGGGGCGGTTGGCCGGCTACCCGGGGATCTGGCTCGACCCGCACGGGCAGCACCCGGCCAAGGTCGCGGCGATCGGGGTGCGGACCTGGCGGGTTTCGGGCGGACGGCGACGGACGCTGCATGGTGTCGCGTTGAACGTGGACTGCGACCTCGCGATGTTCGGCCACATCGTGCCGTGCGGCATCAGTGACCGGCCGGTGACGTCGCTCGCCGCGTCCGGGCATTCGGTCCCCATCGACGCGGTGGCCGACGCCATCGTCGAGCGAGCGGTGGCCGAATGGTCCGCGACCCACGACGCAGACGAACGGGCGGTCATGGCCCGCCGCCCCCCGGCCCGGCCAGTCGAGCTGCGAAGCGGCGCATCCGAGCGGCCGCCGCTCCGCCGCCTGCGCCAGGCCGGGGTGGACCCGGCGGCCGGCCTGCCGGTGACGGCCCGCAAGCCGCCGTGGCTCCGGGTGCCGGCGCGCATGGGCGACGACTACCGCGCCGTCGCCAAGACGATCGGCTCGCTCTCGCTCACCACCGTGTGCGAGGAGGCCGGTTGCCCCAATGTCTACGAGTGCTGGGCGCAGGGCACCGCGACCTTCATGGTCAACGGGTCGCGCTGCACCCGGGCGTGCGGCTTCTGCCAGGTCGACACGCGCCACCCGCTCCCGCTCGACGGAGGGGAGCCGGACCGGGTCGGCGAGGCGGTCGCGCGCATGAACCTCGCCCACGCGGTGGTGACCTGCGTGGCCCGGGACGACCTCGCCGACGGCGGGGCCGGGGCGATCGCGGCGACCGTCGACGCGATCCGGCGCCACCGTCCGGGGACCACAGTGGAGACCCTGATCTCGGACTGCAAGGGCGACCGCGACGCCCTCGGGCTCGTCTTCGCGTCCCGCCCGGACGTCTTGAACCACAACATCGAGACGGTGGCCCGGCTGCAGCGGGCCGTACGTCCGTCGGCCGGCTACGCCCGCAGCCTGGCCGTGCTGGCCCGGGCCGCTGACGCCGGCCTGGTGGTCAAGTCGGGGCTGATGGTCGGGCTCGGCGAGACCGAGGACGAGGTCACCGCCACGCTGGCCGACCTGGCCGGGGTGGGGGTGCGGATCGCGACGATCGGCCAGTACCTGCGGCCGAGCGCGCAGCACCTACCGGTGGCGCGCTGGTGGAGCCCCGAGGAGTTCGATCGGTTGCGGGTGGCCGGCCTCGAGCTCGGGTTCGACTACGTGGAGTCCTCGCCGCTCACCCGCTCCTCGTACCACGCCCACGACGCTGCCGAGGCGGTGCGCGAGAAGTCGGGGGGGTCGCTCGAGGTGGTGCCGGGCTGACCGGCCGCTCGCGCAGGACGCGTGCGACGCCGGGCGGCTCGGTGGTTCAGTAGCTCAGTTGCGCCTGGCGACGTGCTGGGTCCAGCTCATGCCGTCCCAGTAACGCAGCGTGTCCGGGGTACCCGCCGGATCGGGCAGCCAACTGGCCGGGGTGCCCGGAGGCGGCATGGCCGGTTGCGCGGGTGCCGGCGGTGGGGGAGGAGGAGGCGCGGCGTAGCGGTTCTGCTCCATCCCGCCACCGAAGCCCGCGAACGGATCGGACTGCGCCGGTCCGCCGTATCCCTGACCACCCATGACACCGGGCGCCGGGAGCGTTCCCACGTCGCTGTAGTACGAGGCCGCCGTGGGCGTGCTCGCCGCGTGCCCGGCTCCCGCCTTGGCCGGCCTGCTGTTGCGCTTGTACAGGATCAGGATCGTCCCGAGCAGGATGACCACGACTGCCAGGATCACCACTTCCAGCATCTTGGTGCTGCTGCCCAAGGCCGCCAGCACTGAAGTCAGGTGCGTTCCCACGAACCGAACGGTATCGCCCCGATCCCAGAAAAACGGGGATATCCCGGGCTGCTCCAGGCGCGATGCGGGCTGGGCGGGCGGGCTACGTGATGAAGTACTTCGCCGCGGGGTGCGAGCAGATGATGGCGTCGGTGGTCTGTTCCGGCTCCAACTGGGAATTCTCGCTCACCTCGACGCCGATGCGGTCCGCGCCGAGGAGCTCGACGACCTTGGCATTGTCGGCCAGATCGGGGCAGGCCGGGTAGCCCCACGAGTAGCGGCCGCCCCGGTACTGCTGGCGAAACAGCCCGGTCAGGGTGGGTCCGTCCTGGTCGGCGAAGCCCAGCTCCTCTCTGATTCTGCGGTGCCAGTACTCGGCCAGCGCCTCGGTCATCTCCACCCCGAGGCCGTGCAGGAACAGGTAGTTCTGGTACTCGTTGTCGGCGAACAGCCTTGCGGTCTCTTGGGAGACCCGGCGGCCCATCGTGACCAGCTGGAAGCTGGCCCAGTCCCGCTCCCCGGAAGCCTCCGAGCGGAAGAAGTCGGCGATGCACAGCCACGGCTCCTTGGGTTGCCGGGGGAAGGTGAACCGCATGATCTCGCCGTCTCGGCGCTCGTCCCCGTAGATGACCAGGTCGTCACCCTGCGAGTTGGCCGGGAAGTGGCCCCACACGACCTGGGGGACGAGCAGGTCGGCCTCCTTGGCCTTGGCCAGCTGCTCGCGCAGCACCGCCGAGACCCGCTCTTTGAACTCGGGGTCGGCCTCCTGGGTGACCTTGTCGGGCCGGAACCCCCACTGGTTCCTGAACAGCGACGTCAGGTTCAGGTAGTTCGCGATCTCGTCGAGGGAGATGCCCTTGGCCACCCGGCTGCCCAAGAACGGTGGCGGGAAGACCGGGTTGTCGGTGGCCACCTCTGCGGAACGCTCCGGCGCGTTCTCCGGGCGCGGCTTGACCGTGAGGCCCGAGCGGGCCGGCACTTTGCGCTCGGAGATCTCCCGACCGAAGTCGGGGTCCTCTTCGCCCCCCTTGATCTCCATCAGGCGGTCCATGGTCCGGAGCCCCTCGAAGGCGTCACGCCCGTAGAAGACCCGACCCGTGTAGACGGTCCGGAGATCCCGTTCGACATACGTGCGGGTGAGCGCGGCGCCGCCCAAGAGGACCGGGAGGTGGGCCAGGTGCCGGTCGTTCAGTTCCTCGAGGTTCTCGCGCATGATGAGGGTGGACTTGACCAAGAGGCCGCTCATGCCGATGGCATCGGCACGGCGCTCTTCGGCAGCGGTGATCATCTCGCCGATGCCGACCTTGATCCCGAGGTTGACCACTTCGTAGCCGTTGTTGGTGAAGATGATGTCGACCAGGTTCTTGCCGATGTCATGGACGTCGCCCTTCACCGTTGCCAGCACGATGGTGCCCTTCCCACCCTGGTCGCTCCGGGCCATGTGCGGTTCGAGGTAGGCCACCGCACCCTTCATCGTCTCGGCCGACGACAGCACGAACGGGAGCTGCATCTCGCCGGAGGCGAACAGCTCCCCGACCGTCCGCATCCCCGCCAGCAGGAAGTTGTTGATGACGTCGAGCGGCTCGAAACCCGCCTCCAAGGCCGCGTCGAGGTCGGGCTCGAGCCCGTTACGGTTGCCGTCGACGATCCGCTGCTCGAGGCGGCGTTCGACCGGCCAGTCCAGGTAGTCCTCGGTCGAGGCCGACGAGATCGACACCCCCTCGAAGAGCCCGAGGAGCTCTTGGAGGGGGTCGTAGTCGGGGCGCCGACGGTCATAGATGAGGTCGAGGCAGACCTCTCGGGCGTGCTCGTCGATCTTGGACAGCGGCAGGATCTTCGACGCGTTCACGATTGCGGCATCGAGCCCGGCCTCGACGCACTCGTGCAGGAAGACCGAGTTGAGGGTCTGGCGGGCGGCCGGGTTCAGCCCGAACGAGACGTTGGAGAGCCCGAGGATCGTCGAGGTGCCGGGCAGCTCGGATTTGATCCGGCGGATCCCCTCGATGGTCTCGATGCCGTCGCGCCGGCCCTCCTCCATCCCGGTCGACAGCGGCAACGCGAGGGGATCGAAGAAGAGGTCCTCGGGAGCGAGCCCGTAACGCCCGATGGCGATCGCCGCGATCTCCTTCGCCGCCCTGAGCTTCCACTCGCCGGTGCGGGCCTGCCCCTCGCCGTCGATGCACGTGCACACCACGGCAGCGCCGTAGGTGCGGGCCAGCCGAAGGAACGTGTCGAGCCTGGTGCCGGGCCCGTCGCCGTCCTCGAGGTTGACCGAGTTGAGGATGGCCCGGCCGCCCAGCCACCGCAAGGCGGCCTCAGCCACCGGGGCTTCGGTGGTGTCGACCATGATCGGCACGCTCGACTGCGTGGCCAGCCGGCTGACCAGTTCGCCCATGTCGGCGACCCCGTCGGCGCCGGTGTAGTCGACGCACACGTCGATCAGGTGCGAGCCCTCCTTCACCTGGTCGCGCGCGATGGCGACGCAGGTGTCCCATTCGGCCGCGAGCATCGCCTCGCGGAACTGGCGGGACCCGTTGGCGTTGGCCCGCTCGCCCACCACGAGGAAGGAGGTGTCCTGGTGGAACGGCATGGCCGAATAGATGGACGCCGCCGCGGGCTCGGGTTCCGGCGAGCGCTCGGCCGGGGTGGCCTTCGCACATCGCTCGACGACCGCGGACAGATGGGCTGGGGTGGTGCCGCAGCAACCGCCGACCGCGCGCACGCCGAACTCCGTGATGAAGCGGTGGTGGTGCTCGGCCAGCTCGTCGGGGGAAAGGTCGTAGTGCATGGCTCCGTCCACGACGCTCGGAAGCCCGGCGTTGGGCTGGCACGAGATCGGCATGGTGCTGTTGGCCGAGAGGTAGCGCAGGGCCTCGCCCATCTCGGCCGGGCCGGTGGCGCAGTTCAGCCCGACCACGTCGACCTGCATCGCGTCGAGCGTGGTCAGCGCGGCCGCGATCTCGGTGCCCGGCAGCATGCGACCGGTGAGCTCGATGGTGACCTGCACCTGCAACGGGACCTGGCGGCCCTGCATCGCCATGGCTTGCCGGGCGCCGTTGATGGCCGCCTTGGCGCCCAAGAGGTCGTAGACGGTCTCGATGACGAGCAGGTCGACCCCCCCCTCGAGCAACCCGAGGGCCTGCTCCTCGTACGCGGCGCAAAGGCCGACGTAGGAGATCTGACCGAGCGTGGCGAACTTGGTGCCCGGGCCCATGCTCCCGCCGACCCAGATCGGTCGCTCCGGGGTCGAGTACTCGTCGGCCACCCGCCGGGCCAGCCTCGCTGCGGCCAGGTTGATCTCGGCCGCCCGATCGGCGATCTGGTACTCGGCGAGGACCACCGAGAACGCCCCGAAGGTGTTGGTCTCGATCACATCGACCCCGACGTCGAGGAACGAGCGGTGCAGCTGCTCGACCAGGTTCGGTGCCGTGAGGGCCAACATCTCGTAGCAACCCTCCAGCTGGTGACCGCCGAACACCTCCGCTTCGAGGCCGAGCGGCTGGAGATTGGTCACGGCCGCTCCGTCGAAGACCACGACGCGTTCCCGCAGGGCGCTCAGGTAGCTCGAGGAGGCCGGGTCCAGGCGGCCAAAGGGCACGTCGGAGGCGGTCATGGACCTCCAAGGGTAGCTGCGGGCCCCGGTAGCATCCGCACTTGTGCGTATCTACACGCGAAAGGGAGACGACGGCACGACCGGGCTGCTCTTCGGTGGACGAGTGCCCAAGAACTCCTCACGCATCGAGACGAACGGCGCAGTCGACGAGGCCCAGGCGGCCCTCGGTTTCGCCCGCGCGGAGGCGAACCCGGGCTCCGAGCTCGACGAGCTCCTGGTCGGGCTCGAGCGCGACCTGTACGTACTGATGGCCGAGGTGGCGACGGCGCCGGAGAACCGGCACAAGCTGACGCCGGGCACCTCGCAGGTGACCACCGAGATGGTCGACGCCCTCGAGGCCCGCATCGACCAGTTGTCCGAGCGGACCGCCATGCCCACCGAGTTCGTCATCCCCGGTGACAACCGACGCTCAGCGTCGCTCGATGTCGCCCGCACCGCGGTGCGTCGGGCCGAGCGGGTCGCGGTGTCCGAACCGATCGAGGGCTCCCTTGCGGCCACCTACCTCAACCGGCTATCCGACCTGGTGTGGACCATGGCCCGTTGGCAGGAGGGAGACCAGCACTTGGAAGCCCGCTCCGAGGGTCCCGAGAAGAGGGAGAGCACGTGAGCCTGTCCGTTGAGGTCGTCGGGCCGGACCAGTTGGGTGACGTCTCGACCGTTGGCGTGTTCGCGCTGGCGGCAGAGGACGGCGGCCGCCCGACCCTCCTGGCGGGTCTGCCCGCTCGGGCCGCAGAGCTCGGGGTCCCGGCGGAGCTCGATGTGAACGAGTGCACCAGGGAGGGATTCACAGGCAAGGTCAGCCAGGTCCTGAAGCTCAGCGCGACCGCAGGTTCCCGCGTGCTCGTGATCGGGCTCGGCCCCGCCAACGGCCTGGACGCCGAGCGCTGGCGTCGCGGAGCGGCGGCGGTGGTCCGATCGGCCGGCGAGGGTGGCGACGCGGCGCTCTTGGTTCCCCGAGATGCTCCCGGAGCTGCGTTGGCGGAGGGTTCGGTCCTGGCGGCGTACCGCTTCGATACCTACCGGTCGAAGCCGTCACCGGCAACACTCGAGCGACTGTTCGTCGTGACCGACTCGCAGACCGTGCGCGAGTCGGTCCGACGGGGGGTGGTCGCCGCCGACGCGGTGTCCTTCGCCCGCGACCTGGTCAACACCCCGCCGAGCGACCTCAATCCGACCCAGCTGGCCGACCGGGTGACCGAGCGGTTGCGCGGCCGCTCGGGCACGACCGTCGAGGTGTGGGATGAGGACAAGATCGAAGCCCAGCGGCTTGGTGGGCTCCTCGCGGTGGCGCGGGGTTCGGGTCAACCGCCGCGACTGGTGATGGCGACCTATGTGCCCGCGAACCCGGTCGAGGTCGACGGACAAGTCCCCCACGTGGTGCTGGTCGGCAAGGGCATCACCTTTGACTCGGGTGGGCTCTCGCTCAAGACGCCCGACGGGATGACCACGATGAAGACCGACATGAGCGGTGCCGCCATCGTGTTGGCGACGATCTCTGTGTGCGGCGAGCTCGACGTGGGGGTCCGGGTGACCGCGATCGCGCCGGTGACCGAGAACATGCCGGGACCGAACGCGACCAAACCCGGCGACGTGTTCCGGGCCCGCAACGGGGCCACCATCGAGGTGCTCAACACCGACGCCGAGGGCCGGCTCGTCCTCGCCGACGGCCTGTCGTTGGCCGCGGAGCTCGAACCCGACGCGATCGTCGACGTGGCCACGCTGACCGGTGCGGCGGTGGTCGCACTGGGCCGGGGGATGGGCGCACTCTTCGGATCTGACCCAGGGCTCATGGACAGGCTGCGGGAGGCTGGCCGGTCGGCCGGCGAACCCCTGTGGCCGATGCCACTGCCCGACGAGTACGCGGACCACATCGACTCAGAGGTGGCCGACATGAAGAACATGGGCCGGGCCGGCGAGGCCGGATCGATTGCGGCGGCGCTGCTCCTGGCCCGATTCGTTGGTGACGTGCCCTGGGCCCACCTCGACATCGCAGGACCGGCCCGGGCTGCCGAGTCGTCGGGCTATCTCACCAAGGGCGGCACGGCATTCGGCGTCCGGACCCTGCTGGGCCTGCTGTCCTCCTACCGCCAGTCCTGAGACCTCGGGGGCCGCGCCCCCGAGGTCTCGACGACCTCAGGCGCCGCCGACGACGCAGGAGCGGTCGCCCTCGGCCTCGGGCGACCACACCCACCGGGCCGCCTCGAACGCCGTGGCCGGGTGCACTCCCCGCCGGAGAAGGTGACGTTCGATGGACGCGTCGTCGACCCCGAGGTCGCGCAGGTCGAGGGCGACCAGGCGGGCCCGTCGACGAAGCCGCACCGCCTCGTTAGGCACCGGCTCGGCGGCTTCCCATGCTCGGTGCCGCCCCTGAAGCGCGGTTGGCAGCCGCAGCAGTTGGCGGCGGGGCAACGGGGGGACGCGCCGCCGCACGCCGAGTGCGTCGCCCGCCCGGCGGGCCATGCCGTAGCGGGCCAAGCGGTCGACCGCTCGCTGCAGCGGGGAATGTCGGCTGTCGGATGCACCGAGCCCGAGGCTCCGGGCCGTCTCATCGAGGTCGAGATCGAATCCTTCAGGCTCCAGATCGAACCGGTCGGCCAGCCGACGCAGCAGCCATGTCGCCGACGGACCTAGCACGGCTAACCAGAATGTCTCGACGTACAAGGAGCGTGGATCGACGCCGATCCGATCGACGACTGGATCGATCCAGGCGACGACGTGCAACGTCGAAGGTTGCTTGGAATCGAGGTCAGCGTCGACCGGCCGAGTGGAAGTGACCGAGGCATCCATGGCCCGATACTGGGTGAACCACCTTGCGGCCAACCTTGCTTCGGTCAGTCGATGGTCCCAGCTGCGGATACCCATTCGGTGGCTTGTCCGGTCACCTGCGCGATGAAGTCAAAATCGGCGTCGTAGTGGAGCACGACGAGTCCCTGGTCCTCTGCAGCGGCGGCAACGAGCAAGTCCGGCACCTTGCGTCCCCTCAAGTTCCGGTCCGCCAACATGCGCTGGACATGGCGGGCCCGCCTGAGGTGGACATCCGTCGTTTCGACCAAGGGGAAGACACCGACCGCCTCGTTCAATCGATCCCACTCAGCGACGTTGCGGGCAGAGAAGCCGATCTCGAGATCTGAGATCCCCGCACGGGCAGCCGTCCCGTTGGTCAAGTGCGGTTCGAGTGCGGAGCGAACGGTGGGGTTGGAGACTCGCGTCAGAACGCTCGTGTCGACCAGGTGGGTCAGCGCCATGCCTCGGACCGGTCCGCCAGCGGAGCCCCGGCGAGGGCGTCAAGCGCGTGCGCAATCATTTCCTCCCGTGTGCCGCTGGCTCGGCGAAGCGCCTCGTTGACGGTGTCCTTGATTGTTCCCGTGCCCAGATGCGCCCGGGCAGCGTCGAGCGCTTCGTCGTCGATGTCGACCAGTCGTTTGCTCACGCGTCCCAGTATATACGATCACCTGCGCTGTATATACACCTAGAGGACCTCCGCCAGGAGTTCGGCGTCGTGAATGGGGTTCCTGCGGGCCGGACGGACAGACGGGCTCGCTCTCACGGCAGCGCTCCCCGCGGTGATCAGCGCAGACGCACGTCGAGACAGGCTTCCGCACGGCGGAGGACGTCTTCGACGATCTTCGCCGTCGGTCCACGAGCAAAGAGGAACCCGAGGTAACGATCGCCCTCGGGGAGAGGGATCACCGGCCGCCCCGACGCGATGGTGATCTCGACACCGACGACTCCTTCGATGGCGAGGGCCCGATCCTGGCCCGATACCTCGTCGAGGACCCCGGCCGATCGGATCGGGAGCATCATCACGCCCGACGCATGTGGCTCCCGGACGAGGCCGTCCAGCCCGAGACCGAGGGCGTGACGGACGATGACCTCTTCGAGACTCACCCCGGCCCCGAATCGCAAGGCCCGGGCGCACAAGCCGCCGATGGACCGAGCGGCGAGCTCGAGAATGGTGACATTGCCTGCCGAGCCGACGCGCAGCTCGATGTGCACAGGGCCCTCGCGGAGCCCCATTGCCGCGGCCGCTCGGGCCGCGGTGGCCTCGATGTTGGCGAGGATCGAGGGCGGTTGCCGAGACGGGGTGACGTAGATGGTCTCCTCGAAGAAGGGGCCGTCCATGGGATCGGGTTTGTCGAATACGGCGAGCACTTCCAAGCGCCCACCGAGAAGCAGACCCTCGACCGCGACCTCGGCTCCGGACACGAAGCTCTCCACGAGGAGGGGCTCCGGACAATCCCCCAAGATGGCCCGAATGCGGGCGCCGGCCGCGGCGGCCTGGATCGCGTCGTCGACGCGGATGACGCCCTGGCTGGCCGACCGTGAGATCGGCTTGAGCACGCACGGATATCCGACCTCGGTTACCGCCGAGGCGACGTCTGCGTCACGAGCAACGATTCGATAGAAGGGCTGGGGGAGCGAGGCGTCGGCCAGGCAATCCCGCATGCGAGCTTTGTCCCTGGTGGTGGCGACCGCTTCGGGCGGATTGTGGCGCAACCCGAGGCGCTCGGCCGCGGCAGCCGCCACCTCTACTCCCTGATCATCGGCGGCCACGACAGCGTCGAGTGGTGTCCGCCGATCGAGGGCAACGATGGCCTCCACGGCAGCGTCGGTCGCATCCAGGGGCACGACCACCGCCCGGTCGCCCATGAACTCGGCCAGGGCCTGAGGATGCTCGGAGCCGACCACAACGTCAACACCCAGACGAGAGGCCGCGGCCAGGAAGTCCGTG
>Ga0209415_10006582_pt1 | contig 20573 bp, 18 predicted proteins | sample PeaSoiSIISIP2007_FD_187696 | JGI IMG/M metagenome (GOLD analysis project Ga0209415, IMG submission 187696) | Peat soil microbial communities from Weissenstadt, Germany - SII-SIP-2007 (SPAdes) (version 2) | ecosystem: Environmental > Terrestrial > Soil > Wetlands > Peat | place: Germany...
GGTCTCACGGCCGCGGTGGGCGATGCCCTGATGTTCCTCTACCTCGCGCTCCACCCACGGCAACCGGCCGACCACGTGGGCGAGATCTTCAGCTGACGAACCCGCCAGGCCAGAGCGCGCCACCGGGTATTTCGCACCGTCACCGGGTTGAGGGAACTACGCCACCCCCATCGCCGCCAGCACCCGCTCCGGCGTCAGCGGGTAGTCGCGGACCCGGGCGCCGCAGGCGTTGTAGACCGCGTTGGCGATGGCCGCGCCGGCGCCGCAGATGCCGGCTTCGCCGACGCCCTTGATGCCGAGCGGGTTGGCCTTGTCGTCGACCTCGGGGAGGAAATAGGCGTCGAGGTTGGCGATGTCGGCGTGCACCGGGGCCAGGTAGGTCCCGAGGTCCTGGCCCGTCAGGCTGCCGTAGCGCGCGTCGACGCGGTTGGTCTCGGTCAGCGCCGTGCCGACGCCCCAGATCATGCCGCCGGTGATCTGGCTCCTGGCGGTCTTGGGGTTGAGGATGCGCCCGCAGGCGAACACGCCCAGCATCCGCCGCAGCCGCACCTCGCCGGTGATCGGATCGACCCCGACCTCGGCGAACTGGGCGCCGTGCGAGTAGCTGGCGAAGTTGCGGATGTCGGGCGCGGGCGCCGAAGCGCCCTCGGCCTCGACCCCCTGGGGCGCGAGGCGCTGCACCAGCGCGGCGATGGTCTCGGAGCGGTTCTCCACCGTGATCAGGCCGTCGCGGAACTCCACCGCCTCGGGCGCCGCGCCAAAGAGCGGCGAGTCCGGATCGCCCACCGCCATCTCGGTGAGCTTGGCTCGCAGCGCCATGCCGCCGGCCAGCGCGCCGGAGCCCGCCGAGGCCGCGCCGAACTGGCCGCCGGACCCGGGCGCGGGCGCGAAGCCGGAATCGCCGATCTCGACGATCACCTTCTCCAGCGGCACGCCCATGGTCTCGGCGGCGATCTGGGCCAGGATGGTGTAGCTGCCGGTGCCGATGTCGGTCATGCCCTGTTGCAGGCGGATGGTCCCGTCGGCCTCGGCCTTGAGGCTGGCCTTGGCGGGCAACAGGAAGTTGCCGCGGATCGCGGCGGCCATGCCCATGCCGACCAGCCAGCGGCCGTCGCGCACCTGGCCGGGCTTGAGCTGGCGATGGCGCCAGCCGAACTTCTCGGCCCCGTCGCGCATGCATTCGATCAGCTGGCGCGCGGAATAGGGCTGGCCGCTCTCGGGGTGCCTGTCCGGCTCGTTGCGGATGCGAAGCTCGATCGGATCGATGCCAAGCCGGTCGGCCAGCTCGTCCATCGCCGCCTCCAGGCTCATCATGCCCGACGCTTCACCCGGCGCCCGCATGGCGCTGGCGACGGCGACGTCCAGGAGCTGCAGCCGGTGCCCGGTCAGCCGGTTCGGCGCGGCGTAGAGGGCGCGCGAGAAGGCGGCGGCGCGCTCGATGAACGGGGCGTTGCGGGCGCAGTGGGTGGCCGCCATCAGTGACAGCGCGGTCAACCGGCCATCCGGCGTGGCGCCGAGCCGCACGCGCTGCACCGTGGCCGGGCGATGGACCGTGGCGTTGAACATCTGCTGCCGGGTCAGCGCGATCTTCACCGGCATCGCCAACGTCCGCGAGGCCAGCGCCGCCAGCGCCAGATCCTCGTAGCAGGAGCCCTTGCCGCCGAAGCCGCCGCCGACATACAGCGACATCAGGTGCACATTGCTGCGGTGGATCTGCAGCGTCTCGGCCACCAGGTGCTGCGGACCCTTGATCATCTGCACCGAGGTGTTGATCTGCACCTTGCCGTCCTCCCACCAGGCGGTGGTGGCGCAGGGCTCCATCTGGCAGTGGTTCTGGATCGGGGTGGAGTAGACCTCGTCGAGCTGGATCGGCGCTTCGGCGTAGGCGAGGTCGAAGTCGCCGACCATGCTGTCCTGGTCGTGCTGGGTCGGCGCCGCCTCGGCCGGATCGAACGCGTATTGCGCTTCCAGGTCCTGATCATAGTTGACCTGCACCAGCGCCGCGGCCGCGGTGGCGTTCTCCAGCGTGTCGGCGACCACCAGCGCCACCGGCTGGCCGAAGTAGCGGACCTTGGGGTTGACCAGCACCGGGTCCGCCACCGCCTGGCCCTGGACGTAGGACTTGGCGCCCGCCTCGCCCTGGCCGGGCGGCTGGTCGAACACATGCCAGACCAGCTTGACGCCGGGCGCCGCTCTGGCCGCCGCGTCGTCCACCGCCGTGATCATGCCGCAACCGATCGCGGCGGCGACCAGCACGCCGTAGGCCGGCGGCGAAGGCGTCTTCACCTCATAGGCGTAAGGCGCCGTGCCGGAGACCTTCAGCGGCCCCTCGTAACGGTCGACCGCGCGGCCGATGATGCCGGAGCGGTTCTGGTTGATCGGATTGGGCAGAGCGTAGTCGGTGATGCTGCTCATCGCACGGGTGTTCCTTCCAGCGCCGCGACCATGACCCGCCGCGCCAGGGTGATCTTGAAGGCGTTGCGGCCGAGGGCGCGGGCTTCTTCCAGCTCGGCCTGCGCGGCGTCGGCCGGCGAGGCGCCGGCGGCCAGCGCCGCCTCGGCTTTGGTCGCCCGCCACGGTTTCAGCGCCACCGCGCCCAGCGCCAATCGCTCGCCCGCCAAGGCCAGGCTGAACAGGCCGCCGGCGTAGGAGGCGCGGTCGCGCACCTTGCGGTACTCCTGCCGGCCCTGAGGCGGGGGCGGCAGCACGACGGAAGTGACCAGCTCGCCGGGCGCGAGATTGTGCTCGACGTGCGGCGTCTCGCCGGGCAGGCGGCAAACGTCGTCGATGGCGAGGGTGCGGGTCGACCCGGCCGGCGTCACGGTCTCGACCTTGGCCTCCAGCGCCGAGAGCGCAACGGCCATGTCAGAGGGATGGGTGGCGACGCAGTGCTCGCTCGCGCCGAGGATGGCGTTGGCGCGGACATCGCCGCCCAGCGCGCTGCAGCCGGCGCCGGGGTCGCGTTTGTTGCAGGGCTTGGCGGCGTCGTAGAAATAGGCGCAGCGGGTGCGCTGCATCAGGTTGCCGCCGATGGTGGCCTTGTTGCGCAGCTGCGCCGAGGCGCCGGCGATCAGCGCGTGGGTCAGCACCGGGTAGAGCGTGCGCACGCGCCGGTCGGACGCGGCATCGCTGTTGCTGACCACCGCGCCGATGCGCAGGCCGCCGTCCGACGTCGGGTCGATCTGGGTGAGCGGCAGGCGGCCGACGTCGATCAGGTGGCTCGGCCGCTCGATCTCCAGCTTCATCAGGTCCAAGAGGTTGGTGCCGCCGGCGAGGAACCTGGCGCCCGGCGTCTCCGCCGCCGCCTTGGCCGCGGCTGCCGCGCTTTCGGCCCGCTCGTAGGTGAACGGTCTCATGCGGCGGCCCCGGCGACATCTCGGATGGCTTCGAGTATCTGCGGATAGGCGGAGCAGCGGCAGATGTTGCCACTCATCCGTTCACGGATTTCCTCGTCAGTGAGCACGATGATCGCGGCGGCGAGGTCCTCCGTCACCTGACTGGGCTCGCCGCGCCGGACCTCCGCCAGCATCCCCAGCGCCGAGCAGATCTGGCCGGGCGTGCAGTAGCCGCACTGGAACGCATCGCGCTCGAGGAACGCCGCCTGCAGCGGATGCAGGTTGCCCGGCAGCCCGACCCCCTCGATGGTGGTGACGCTTTCGCCCTCGTGCATCACCGCCAGCGACAGGCACGCATTGATCCGCACACCCCCAACCAGCACCGTGCAGGCGCCGCACTGCCCGTGGTCACACCCCTTCTTGGTCCCCGGCAGGCCAAGATGTTCGCGCAGCAGGTCGAGCAAGGTGGTGCGCACATCCACCGCCACCTGCCGTAGCGCCCCGTTGACGGTGATCTCGAACGCCACAATAGGCGCTTGGCGCCGCGGCAAATCCATTATTCAAATCCCAAAAGGTACGTCTGAAATGGCCTTCTTCTTACGACCGACCGGCCGCGCGGCAAAGGCGCTCCAGCCCTGACGGTGCACGAGGCCCTGCCGTGGCGCCAGTGAGCGTCATGCCGTAATACTGCACTCCGAAGACGCCTCCAGGTCGCACTGCGCCGGTAGGTGGGCTTCGACGCGGAGACAGGTCCCGGGAGAGGATTGGCGATGGACTATCTTGAATGCAAGAACGCCAGTGACGTCACCAGCTATTGCAACCAGTTCTGGACGAACCTTCAGGCGACGAACAATGAAAAGGCGATCGCCGACGCCACCTCCATGTTCAACTCCATCAAGGGCGCCGCCAGCATGTACAACGGTGCGCTTGGACGGAAGCAGGCCGGCAGGATCATTGCCTCAGTGAGCGATCAGGGCGAGGTGGTCGGATTGATGCGACTGAAGGACGAGGGCGCCCGCATGCACCTGATGAACGTTGTGGGCGTTCCCGGCGCCGGGGGCGGACAGGCGCTGATCGACCTGGCCAAGGCCATCGCGATGAGTGTCTCCAAACCGCTTGAGCTCGAGGCCGCCGACGCTGAACTGCTCGACTACTATGGGAAGCGGAACTTCGTCGTCACAGCGGGCTCGACCATGCGCTGGGCCGTCGAGAACAAGCTGGGCTGAAGTCGGCTCAGGCAGTAGCCCCCGCCCGCTCCAGCGCCGCTCGCACCAGCGGCAGGCGATCGTTGCCGAAATACATGTCGGTTGCGTTGACGAAGATGGTCGGGGAGCCGAAGCCGCCGCGGGCCATCACCTCGTCGGTGTTGGCGCGCAGCTGAGCCTTGATATCATCGCCCGCCTGGGCGGCAAGCAGGGCGTCGGCGTCCAGGCCGACGCGGGCGCAGACCTCGCGCAGCACGGCGTCCTGCGAGATGTCCTGGTCGGCGCCCCAGTAGGCTTCGAACACGGCGGTCGCGAATGGGACCAGTTTGCCCTGCGGTTCCAGCACCAGGCACATCCGCATGGCCTTGACGCTGTTCACCGGGAAGACGCTGGGCGGCATCTTGATCTTCAGGCCGGCGACCCGGGCCCAGTCCTGCAGGTCCTTGCCGGAGTAGCGCGCCTTGGCCGGCACCGGGTGGGCGCGGCCCTCGTAGACGCTGGGGTTGATGGTGTTGAAGATGCCGCCGACCAGGATCGGCCGCCACGTGATCGCCGCGCCGAACTCCGCCGCCAACGGCTGGAAGTTGTGGAACGCCAGATAGGTCCACGGGCTGGAGCAGTCGAAGAAGAACTCGATCATGAGGGGCTCCGTTGCGGCCCTTCTACCTACACCGCGCCCTTATGAATCCCCAGACCCCGCTCATCCCGGCGCAAGCCGGGACCTAGGCAGGGAGACGTTGAAGGGGAACCACGAAAAACACGAAAAGCACGAACGTGAACCTGACTCAGGCGGGTCGCGTGGCTGAAGTTGACGGCCAGCTTGGTGTTTTTCGTGTTTTTCGTGGTTCAATTCTTTCCCACCGATTTCCTGCCTGGGTCCCGGCGTTCGCCGGGATGAGCGGGTAAGTGAGTCACCTCAAGCAACCACGCCTCGGGCCCGCGAGACGGTCCCAAAGCTTATCGTCATCAGGCCCGGCTGCACGATGTGGAAGTCGCGGCCGCGGCGACGATAGTCGTTGGCCATCTCCCGCCGCAACTCGGCCGCCGCGTCGGCCGCCGCAACGCCGCGCGCCGTCAGCGCGGCCAGCACATGTTCGAAGGCCGCCTCGTCGGCGGGCCCGGCAAGGCCGTCATCGCAGATCGCCCCGAACAGGCGTTCCTTCTCCGGCGTATCCAGCGGCGGAAATGACAGGCGCACGGCGTCGCTGACCCGCGCCTGCACGTCGCGCAACCCGGCCTGGCGCATCAGCACCGGGGTCTTCATACCGATATTCCGGTCCATGTCGGTCTCGTGGCGAACGTGGGCGTTCATCGCCTGCCAGAGCGCCAACGGCGTCTTTTCCTGCTCGTCGGTCTCGTGCACGTGCAGCAAGGCGTTGATGGCGTTGTGGCTGGCGTCACAGGTGATCACCAGGCCGCCGTCCCGCGTGACCCGGATCATCTCGGCGAGCGCCTCGGCTGGCCGCGGCAGGTGCATCAGCAGCGCGTGGGCGATGGTGACGTCGAACTGGCCGTCCGGCAGACCGGTCGTGCTGGCATCGGCTTGGAGAAGCTGGGCGGCGTACGGCAGGTCGGCGAACAAGGCCCGTCCCCGCGCCAGCAACGGCTCCGACCGGTCGAGGCCGACGTACTCGCTGCCCGGCGCCAGCATCGGCAGCAGGAACAGGCCCATCCAGCCGTAGCCGCAGCCGAAATCTGCCAGACGCGTCGGACGCTGGTCGATCCGCCAGACGTCACGGACCAGGAACCGCCAGTAGTCCTGGTTGTGGTACATCGGCCGCGTGGCGGCGAGCAGCTCGAACTTGTCGTCCCAGGTCTCGCTCAGGGCATGGGCCTCAGTTCCAGATCGCCGGATGCTTGTCCTTCCACGGCGCTTCCTTCTCCAGCTGCGCGGCGAGGCGGAACAGGGTGGCTTCGTCGGCGTAGCGCGCGCCGAACATCATGCCCATCGGCAGGCCCTGCGACGACCACGCCAGCGGCAGGGAGATCGAGGGCGCGCCGGTCATGTTGGCGACGCCAGGATAGGAGAAGAACTCGCCGTTGCGCCGGCCGATATCGCGCGGCGCGTTCAGCACCGGCGAAAGGTAGCCGATCGGCGGCGGCGGCGCGGCCAGCGTCGGCGTTAGGAACACATCGTAGGTTTCGAAGATCTGCAGCGCCGCGCGGCCCAGCATGCGCAGCGTCTGGGCGTCGGCCATGGCGTCCATGCCGGTGGCGCGCTGGCCGCCCTTCCAGCTGGCCCAGGTCAGCGGCTCGAAGTCGTCGCCTTCCGGCTCGCGCCCGATCTCCTCGATCATCCGGCGCATGCCGGCGGCGAAGTTGGCCCCGGAGAACGCGCCCTGCGAGCCCCAGAGCGCGCGCTGGTCGACGCCGAGCCCCTGCGGGACCACCTCGTGGCCCAGCCGCCGCAGCAGCTCCGCCGTCGCCTCCAGCGCCGCCTGCACCTCGGGATGGCACGGCCGGCCGTTGGCGGTCTCGGACGAGTAGGCGATCTTCAGCTTGCCGGGCGAGCGAAGGGTCTCCTCGGCGTAGGGGCGATCCTTGGCCGGCGCCGCGTAGGGCGAGCCGGGCTCCGGCTGGCCGGTGACATCGAGCATCACCGCGCTGTCGCGCACCGTGCGGGTGATCACGTGCTCGACCACGAAGCCCTGGGCGAAGTCGTAGCCGTCCGGCAGATGCGGGCTGCGGTCGCGGGTGGGTTTCAGACCCACGAGACCGCAACACGAGGCCGGGATGCGGATCGAGCCGCGCCCGTCGCCGCCGTGCGCCATCGGTACGATGCCGGAAGCCACCGCCGCCGCCGCGCCGCCGGACGAGCCGCCGACGATGTGCTCGAGGTTCCACGGGTTGCGGCAGGGGCCGTAGAGCTGGCCCTCGGTGGTGCCGGCGATGCCGAACTCGGAGAGATTGGTCTTGCCGATCGCCGCGACGCCGCTGGCGCGATAGCGCCGCATCAGGCCGTCGTCCTCGGCGTCGACCACGCCGCGGCAATAGCGGCTGCCGCTGGTGCGCGGCCAGCCGGCGACCTGGATCAACAGGTCCTTGACCAGGAACGGCACGCCGCGGAACGGCCCCTCGGGAAGCGCATCCGCCTTGGCGCGCGCCTCGTCGAACGCCTGATAGACCACGGCGTTGATCGCCGGGTTGTGTTGCTCGACGCGCGCGACCGCCGCCTCGATCAGTTCCGACGGCTTCACCTCGCCGCTGCGCACCAGCTCGGCAAGGCCGACGCCGTCGTAGTTGGAATAGTCATCCATCCTGCGGCTCCTTCCACTGGGCGCACAAGAACCACATCCGCTCTCCCCCGCGAAGGCGGGGCCCAGGCTTTTTCTGAAATCAGCGGCGCCCTTCGATAAAACGCCTGAGTCCCCGCCTTCGCGGGGAGAGCGGAGAGACCCATGCACGCCGAAACGCTTCACGCCCACCTGATCGGCCGCCAGGGTTCGCGGCGTTCGCTCAACACCCCCGCGCTGGTGCTCGACGTCGAGGCGCTGGATCGCAACATCGCGGCGATGGCGGATTTCGCCGCCGCCAACGGCCTGAAGCTGCGGCCGCACGCCAAGACCCACAAGAGCGTCGACATCGCCCGCCGCCAGATCGCCGCCGGCGCGCTGGGCGTCTGCTGCGCCAAGCTGGGCGAAGCGGAGGCGCTGGCGGACGGCGGGATCGCGGGCATGCTGATCACCTCGCCGATCGTCGGCGAGCCGGCGGTGGCGCGGCTGGCAGCCCTGGCGGCAAGGTCGCCGACGCTGATGCATTCCTGCGATCACCCGGACGCCGTCGGCGCCATCGGCGCAGCCGCCAAGGCGGCCGGGGCGACCATCACCCTGTTGGTCGATCTGGATCCGGGCCTGCGCCGAACTGGGGTCGCGACCGCTGCGGACGCCGTCGCCCTCGCCCGCCAGATCGCGGATCACGAGGCGCTCAAGTTCGGCGGGCTGCAGTTCTACTGCGGCGCCGAGCAGCACATCGAGGCCTACGCCGACCGTCGCGAGGCGATCATCGCCAGGACCGCGAAGCTGACCGAGACCATCGCGGCGCTGAAGGCTGCCGGGCTCGCGCCGCCGATCGTCACCGGCGGCGGCACCGGGAGCCACGCCATCGACGCCGAGCTCGGCGTGTTCACCGAGCTGCAGGTCGGCTCGTACATCTTCATGGACCGCCAGTACGGCGACTGCGCGCTGCGCGAGGCAGCGCCAACACCGTTCGAGACCGCGCTGATGATCGATGCGCGGGTGATCAGCGCCAACCACCCGATGATGGTGACCATCGACGCTGGCCTGAAGGCCTTCGCCACCGAGGCCGGCGCGCCGCCGATCCTGGCCGGCGCGCCGGAGGGCAGCACCTATGCCTTCATGGGCGACGAACACGGCGCCATCGTGCCGCCGCGCGGCGTCGCCCCGCCGAAGCTCGGCGAGCGCCTCACCCTGGCCGCTCCACACTGCGACCCGACGGTCAACCTCTACGAGGCGTTCCACGTGGTGCGCGGCGAGACGCTGGAGGCAATCTGGCCGGTCAGCGCGCGGGGACGGTCGGCCTAGACGTTGCCTGCGAACGCCCTCCTTTTTTCATGTCATCCCGGACAAGCTGCGAAGCGGCGCAGATCCGGGATCTACTCCGCACCGGCCGCGAAAGTAGATCCCGGACGAGTCCGCTTCGCGGCTCTCCGGGATGACAATGTAATTGTTGCTATTTTCGCGTCTCATGGACTCGGCAGCACGCGCCACTCGACCAGCCGCCCCAGCCACTTGCGGAACATCGTCTCGGTGTCGACGCAGCCAGCGAACCCCGCCTGGCGCAGCTTGATCGTGCTGACCAGGATCGGCGGGCTGGGTCCCGTCGCGCCCCAGCGGAACAGCAGATCGGCGTAGTGGTGCGACTCGCCGACCAGATCGGCCATGCGGATGGGCTTGAGCCCATGCCTGGCGACGATGCGGTCCCACACCTCGGCGTGGGCGGGCAGGAACTGCGATAGCCGCACCGGGTGGCCGAACGCGGGCTCAAGCCCCAGCGCCTCGGCGATGCCCGGCCAGACGTTCTCCCAGACGAAGACATCGCCGTTGGTGATGTTGAAGGTCTGACCCCGCGCGGCGGGCGCGTCGGCCGCCCACGCCAGCGCCTCGGCGATCAAATCGGCGTCGACCGCCTCGATCACCGATCCGTACTCGCCCGGGCAGTAGAACGGCGTCCCCAACTCGCGGCAGATCGCGCCATAGACGCCCAGGATCGGGATCAGGTTCATCGCCACGCCGACGGCGCCGCCGAACACGACCTGCGGACGCCAGACGGTGAAGCTCCAGCCGGCGCCGGCCTGGCGCCCGCGGATGTAGTCCTCCTGCAGCCAATAGAAGTTCTCGTGCTGATCGCGCGGCCGGTCCTCGCGCGCCGGGATCGCGATCTGATGCACGTGGGCGCCGTAGGCCTTGGTCCCCTGCAGCACGCTGACGTGGCGCAGCGATGACGCTCGCGCCAGCAGCGGGTCCATCAGGTTGCGCATCATGGCCAGGTTGGTCTGCATCTGGTCCTGCTCGCGCCAGCCGGCGACCAGGCCCGGCTTCTCGAACAGCGCGGCGTAGACCACGTGAGTCACGCCGCCGAACCGCTCGGCCGCGGCGCGGCAGGCGGCGGCGTCGGTGAGGTCGAGCGCGATGTGCTGGTAGCTGGCCGGCGCGGGGTCGGGCGGGCGGCGCGAGACGCCGAGCACGCGCCAGTCCGGCAGCGCCGCGAAGTGCGCCGCCGCGCTGGCGCCGATCACGCCGCTCGCGCCGACGATCAGGACCGTGTTGGTTGGGTCAGGCATCGCCAGCCCTTCATGCGCCGCTTTACGTCCGCCGCGTCAAGGGCTCAGAGTCGGTGACAATCCACGAAAATCCGGTTGGAGCCGACTGCCATGACCGACCACAAAGCCGAGCTCGATCAAGCGCTCGCCGACGCCCATCTGCCCGCCCTCGCCGCCGCGCTGGTGCATCTGACCGGGGACGCGAGCCAGATCACCCGCGAGAATTGGCCGGTCTACGACTTCTTCGGCGACTCCAAGCTGGGCGGCTATTCGCCGGAGCGGCAGGCGGAGCTCCGCGAGGCGGCGCGCACGGCGATCGAGGCGCACCTGGCCGGCGCGCCGCTGCCGCCGCAGCCGAGCTTCGAGACCGTCCGCAAGATGATGGACTTCGTCGCCGGCGCCGAGATCCCCGAGCACTACGCGCCCTTTCTGATGGAAGAGCTGCAGATGTCCGGCCAGGATCCCAAGCGGCCGGACTGGTCGTCGCCGAAGCTGAAGGCGGCCGCGCCGAAGCTGCCGGTGGTGGTGATCGGCGCTGGGATGTCGGGCATCCTCTCCGGCATCCGGCTGAAGGAAGCCGGCATCCCCTTCACCATCGTGGAGAAGAACGCCGAGGTCGGCGGCACTTGGTTCGAGAACCAGTATCCCGACTGCCGGGTCGACAACCCCAGCCACCTCTATTCCTACTCGTTCGAGCCCAACCACGAGTGGCCGAACCACTTCTCGCCGCAGCCGGTGCTGCTGGCCTACTTCCAGGGCGTCGCCAAGAAGCATGGGCTGCTCCCGCACATCCGTTTCGAGACCACGGTCGAGGAGGCCGCGTTCGACGAGGCCAGTGGCGCCTGGAAGGTCCGCATCCGCGACAAGGCCGGCAAGGTCGAGACCCTGACCGCCAGGGCGGTGATCTCCGCGGTCGGCCAGCTGAACCAGCCGCGCCTGCCCGACATTCCCGGCCGCGACGACTTCAAGGGGCCAGCTTTCCACTCGGCGCGCTGGCGCAAGGACGTCGACTTCAAGGGCAAGCGGGTCGCCGTGATCGGCACCGGGGCCAGCGCGTTCCAGTTCGTGCCGGAGGTGGCCAAGGACGCGGCCCAGCTCACCGTGTTCCAGCGCACGCCGCCGTGGCTGGCGCCGACGCCCGACTACCATGAGCCGACCTCCGCGGCCGAAGGCTGGCTGATCGAGCACTTGCCGTTCTACGGCAAATGGTACCGCTTCTGGCTATTCTGGATGCTGACCGATGGCATCTACGAGGCGGTGAAGGCCGATCCAGAATGGAACGGCGGACCTGGCGCGGTGAGCGCGGCCAACGCGATGATGCGCGAGATGCTGACGGCCGCGATCGGCCTGCAGGCGCAGGACCGTCCCGAGCTGCTGAAGCACCTGATCCCGGAGTATCCGCTGGGCGGCAAGCGCATGCTGCGCGACGACGGCCTGTGGATCGCGGCGCTGAAGCGGCCCAACGTCGAGCTGGCCACCTCCCCGATCACCCAGATCACCGAAACCGGCATCGTCACGTCAGACGGGACGACGCGCGAGTTCGACGTGATCATCTACGGCACCGGCTTTACCGCCAGCCATTTCCTTAGGACGTACAAGGTCAAGGGCCGGGGCGGTCGCGAGCTGCACGAGGTGTGGGCCGGCGACGCCAGGGCCTATCTCGGCGTGACCACGCCGGGCTTCCCCAACTTCTTCATGATCTACGGGCCTAACACCAACATCGTCGTCAACGGCTCGATCATCTTCTTCTCCGAGTGCGCGGTGCGCTACATCATCGGCTGCCTGAAGCTGATGGCCGAACAGGGCGCCGAGACCCTGGAGGTGCGCAAGGACGTCCACGACGCGTTCAACGCCAAGGTCGACGCCACCAACGCCCAGATGGCCTGGGGCTCGCCGCACGTGACCAGCTGGTACAAGAACGAGAAGGGCCGCGTGTCGCAGAACTGGCCGTTCCCGCTGGTCGACTACTGGAGCGCGACCCTGTCCCCCAATCCGGCCGATTTCCTGATCGGAACCAGGGTGACCGAACCGGCGGAGTAGCTTGGCGTCGCCTCGCTCCTCGCGCTAACGTTGCGCCCGGGGGAATTCTCGATGTCTGCCGTCAACGCGTCGCCGGCGCAGATCAGCCTCGGCCGGGTCATCGCCGCGGGTTTCCAACTGATGGCGCAGCGGCCAGTCTCGATCCTGGCGCTCACGGTCGCCCTTGCCTACGTCCCGTCCATCGCCTCGATATGGACGGACACCCATCTGGTCGGTGGCTTCACCCCCGCGGGCGCGCCGGACTACCTCGTCCGCGAGGCGCGCCGGTTCGGTGGGCTGGAACTGGTGGGGTTCGTCGTCGCCGGCGTGAACTGGATGTTCCAGGGCTCGGTCGCGCTCTTCGCACTCGCCGCGGCGGTCGAGCCGGATGCCGACCCGATCGCCCTGGCGGGGCGCTTGCCCGGACGTTGGCCCCTCTCGTTCGGCTTCGGGATGGTGGCGACAGCGGCCGTCGCGCTGGGCACGCTGGCGCTGATCGTCCCTGGCCTGTTGCTGGCGCTCGCGTGGGGCGTGGCGCCAGCCGTGGTGGCGGTGGAGCGCCGAGGCTTCCCCGGGGTGTTCAGGCGCAGCGCCGAACTGACCCGCGGCAATCGCGGATCGCTGTTCGGCCTGTTTCTGATCTACGGCGTCGTCCGTGCGGTTTCGACCTATGGGCTGCGCTTTGCCTTCGGCGCCCCGATACGGGTAGGCGCGGGCTCTGACATGCTGAACTACGGCTTACAGCCGGTGCTGTCCGCAGCGCTCAGCGCCGTCTATGCCTGCGTGATGGCTGCGACCTACCTTGAACTGCGCGGGCTGCACGAAGGCGCCCGCGTGGGGACCGTCGCAGGCACATTCGACTGACATCCGTTGCCAGCGGCCGCGCCGATCCCCTATCGATGGACCGGGCTCAGGGCGAGGGAACCGCTTCACGATGACGGCGACGCTGCCGGCGGCCGGCTTCAACATCGGACAGGTGATCTCGCGGCTGTTCGGCGTCGTCAGCCGAAACTTTGTCCTCCTCCTGCTGCTGGCGCTGCTGCTGGTCGGCCTGCCGGGCGCGATGCTGGCCTACGCGCAGGTCAGCGTCCTCGGCGACATGCTGAGCGCCCAGAACGGCGGTGATCCGAACGCCGCGTTCGCCGCCATGTTCTCACCGGCGCGCGTCGGCCTCGGCATCGCCGGCGCGCTGATCGGCGTGGTCGGCAACGCGGCGCTGCAGGGAGCGGTGATCCACGCCAGCGTCAGCGATCTTTCAGGCCGGCGCGCCACGTTCGGCGAGTGCCTGTCGACCGGCTTTCGCTTCTTCCTGCCGCTGTTCTGCATCGGCCTGATCGTGGCGATCTGCTGCTTCTTCGGCTACCTGATCTTCTTCGTGCCGGGCGTGCTGCTTGGGCTGGCCTGGTGCGTCGCGGCCCCGGCGGAGGTGGTCGAGCGCACGGGCATCTTCGCCGCCTTCAGCCGCAGCGCCGACCTCACGCGCAACAACCGCGCCGCGATCTTCGCCCTGATCATCGCCTTCTTCGTCGCCGTGTTCATCGTCCAGATGGTGCTGAACGCGGTCGGCCAGATTGGATTCGGCTTCGGCAGCGCGGCGGTGCTGCGCAGCGGCGCCCCGGACCTACGCAACTTCGTGGCGGTGCAATCGGTGATGGGCGTGGTGCTGCAGGTCGCGGTGTCGAGCCTGGCCTCGGCGGGCATCGCCGCGATCTATTTCGAGCTGCGCCAGGCGAAGGAAGGCGTCGGCGCCGACCAGCTGGCGGCGGTGTTCGATTGAGCGGCGGCGCTCAGGCCTTGTCGAACTTGTCCTTGCGGCGGTGGCCGAACAGCAGGCGGGTCTCCAGGCGGCCGCGCAGGGCGGCGTAGTAGGCCGAGAGGAAGCTGGCGTCGGTCTCGCCGGACTGGACGCGCCAGGCGATCTTGGCGCGGATGCGCTCGGCGACCGCGGCCATGGTCTTGGCATCCTTGCGCCGCAGCACGTCCTCGAGCACGTGCAGCTCCTTGATGCCGTAGGCGCCGGCCTGGTCGGCGGTGAAGACGAACCCGCCCTGGGCGGTCTCCTGGGCGTCGAGCAGGTCGATGGTCAGCTTCTCGCGCGGCGACTTCACCACCCAGGTGCCGGCCACGAAGTCGCCGACGCGCAGGCGGTCGCGGTTGAACAGCGGGAAGAGCGCGAACCCGCCGGTCCAGAGGATGCCCAGCAGCATCACCCAGCCGGCCACCGGGTCGTCGCCGGCGGCGCCGGAGGCCAGCAGGAAGGTCAGCGGCAGAAAAACCTCGATCTCGCGCATGGCGTTGCGCGCGAAAACGGCCTCCGAGGTCAGCCGGCCGCCGTCGCGCGCCGCGACCCGCAGGCCCAGGATCCGTTTGCCTGGCGTCGCCGCGCGGGCGCTGAGTTCGAAGAAGACGAAGTAGAAGTTGCGCAGGAAGAAGAAGCCCAACAGCCAGACGATGAAGACGGCGCTGCCAAGGCCGTTCCTCAGCTCCTCCACCCCGAGCGAGGCCAGCGCAGCGCCCGCGAACCCAACCAGCAGGACAAACACCACCAGGGTGGTGACGATGAACACCGCATCGAGCAGGAACGCCGCCGCGCGCTCGCCGGCCGCGCCGACGCGCAGACGCAGATCGACCCCCTCCGGGGTGACGAACTCGCGGAACTGGCCGGCGGCCGGCGCCGGCGTTGGCGCGGGCGCGGGCGTCGATCCGACGACGGTCATGCGGCCCTCCCAGACCCGCTCAGAATGGGCGCGCGCGGCCCGGTGCGGCGCGGCAGGTAGAAATACCCGGTCCAGATGATCAGGCTGGAGATGGCGATGGCGTAGCGCGCCCAGTCGTTCTGGATCAGCTGCCGCGCGAAGCCCTCCAGCAGTCCGGCCACCACCAGCATCAGCACCACCCCGGCGACCACCGGCGCGGCCGCACGGCCAGCCTCGGCCGCCGCGTCGAGCCGGGTGCGATCGCCCGGGAACGCGACCCGCCAGCCGATCCGGAAGCCCGCCGCGCCGCCCAGGATGATGGCGAAGAGTTCGGTGACGCCGTGGATGAAGATCCAGCCGCCCAGCTCGAAGCCAAGCCCGTGCGAGACGAACAGGGCGAAGAAGGCGCCCAACATCAGCCCGTTCTGCGCCAGCAGGAACGCCGTCGGCAGGCAGAAGGCGAAGCCCAGCGCAAAGGCGAAGATGGCGATCTGGGCGTTGTGGCTGAACAGATAGGTCGCCAGCAGCGCCAACGGCGCCTGCTTGCCGCCGTCGTCGTAGAGGGTGTGGCGCAGGAAGGCGGTGGTCGCGGTCGGATCGCGGCCGCTCGCCAGGCCCTCGCCGACCATGCCGCCGAACCAGCTGGGATCGCCACTGACCAGGATGTAGCCGACCACCGCCGCCGCGATCGTGATCGCCAGCGACACCAGAGTCTCGCGCCAGAGTCCGCGCACCGCCGCCGGCCAGGTCTCGCGGAAGAAGCGCCCGAGCCGCGTGCCGATGCCGGCCCGGGTGCCGTAGACGAAGAAGTAGGCGCGGGTGGAAAGGCTCTCGAGATAGTCGATCAGCGCATGGTCGAGCGAGGTCGCCCGCGCCACCGACAGCGACGATAGCGTCGCGCGATAGAGCACCGGGATCGCCAGCAGCTCCTCGTCGCTCAGCCCCGCCGCCGAACGCCCCTCGACCCGGGCCAGCAGCGACTCCAGCCGCCGCCAATCGCCCTCCCGCTCGGCCCGGAACCGCCGACTCTTGAGCTGGAGCGCTTTCATGGTGTCGCCCCGGCAGCGTCCTTCTCCCCTTGCGGGAGAAGGTGTCGCCGGAGGCGACGGATGAGGGGTATCAGCGCCAGCGTCGCCTTACGCAGCGCAAGAGCCAAGCGGCCGGCGCGGCCCCTCATCCGACCGCTTCGCGGCCACCTTCTCCCGCAAGGGGAGAAGGAAGTGGGTGATCTTCCCATCACATCAGGTCCCGGCGCTTGAGGTCGATGTAGGCGTTCAGCAGCGCGGGGCCGACCGAGGCGGCGGGGGCGTCGACGATGTGGGCGCCAAGGCGCACCAGGCGGGCGATCACCAGGTCGCGCTCGCGCAGCAGCACCTGCGCCGTCACCGAGCGCGACACCGCCTCCGGATCGACCGGCTCGCGCCGCTCGATCGCCTCCAGCTCCTCGTCGCGGAAGATCACGAACAGCACCAGGTGGCGTTTGATCAGCCGGCCGACGTTCTCGAGCATCAGCTCGGCGCTGGTGGTGTCGGCGAAGTCGGTGAACACCACGATCAGCGAACGCCGCTCCAGCGCGGCGCCGAGCTGGGTCAGCGCCAGGGTGTAGTTGGTCTCCTCGGTCGAATAGTCGAGCCGCGCGGCGATGCGCTGCAGGAACGGGAAGGCATGAGCGCCTGAGACCGCGCCGGAGAACAGCCGCGGCTGCACGTCGAATCCGTAGAACCCGACCCGGTCGCCCAGCTTCAGCGAGACGAAGGCCATCAGCAGCGAGGCGTTGATGGCCCGGTCGATCCGCGGCACGCCCAGCAGCGGCTCGCACATCAGCCGTCCGGTATCGATGGCGAAGACCACCGGGTGGTTGCGCTCGGTGCGGTATTCCTTGGCCAGCAGCTTGCCGTGGCGGGCCGATTGCTTCCAGTCGATCGCCCGCTTGTCCATGCCGGGCGCCAGCTCGCGCAGGGCGTGGAACTCGGAGCCCTCGCCGGTCTCCAGCTGGGCCTTGAGGCCGAAGGCGGCGTCGCGGGCGAAGAGGCGGATCGCCTCGTCCTTCACCGCGCCGACGTTGGGGGTAATGGCGATGATCCGCTTCGGCGCCTCGGTGACCTGCTTCCAGACCAGGCCGAACGGCCCGCGCCAGCGCGCCCAGACCTTCTCGATCTCGCCCTCGCCGCGCCGGGCAGGGGTCAGCTCGAACCTGGCCTCGGCCTCACCGCCGCGCACTGGCGCCGTGGTGCGATCAACGTCGAGATGGAGGCGCGCGTTCACCTGCGCCGCCGCCTCGGTCTCGGCCGGCGCGCGGCGCTCGAAGCTGACCCTCAGGCTCATCGGCGCCGAGCCGGCGGTCGGCAGGTGGCCGGGCGCCTCCAGCGCCAGGCTGACCCGGTCGCGCGGCGCGCCCAGCACGGCGTCGGCCAGGCACAGTCCGCCGATCAGCACCACCCACGCAGCGCCCGCCACCCAATAGCCGGGCTGGAGCAGGCCGATCATCAGGGCGGCGGGCGCGCCCACCGCCATCACGGCCACCGCACGGGAGGTTGGGTAGATCACCCGATCACGACCGTCATCGCGGCGCTTCCACGCGCTCGATCAGGCCCTGGATGATCTCGTCGACCTGGCGGCCCTCGATCTCGGCGGCGGGCGAGAGGATCACCCGGTGGCGCAGCGCCGGCAGCGCCAGCGCCTTGACGTCGTCGGGGATCACATAGTCGCGGCCCTGCAGCGCGGCGCGGGCGCGGGCGGCCGTCGCCAGCATGGCGGCGCTGCGCGGGCTGGCGCCGGTCTCGATGTCCGGCGTCTCGCGCGTGGCCCTGACCAGCCCGACCACATAGTCGATGACGGCGGGCGCCAGGCGGATGTCGCGGATGACCATGACGGCGCCGGCGACGGTGGCGCGGTCGGCGGCCAGACCAACGCCGAGGTCGGCCGGATCAGGGCTGCCGGTGCGCGCGCCGTGGGTGGAGACGATCAGCCGTTCTTCTTCCACGGTGGGGTACTTCAGCGTGATCTTGAACAGGAAGCGGTCGAGCTGGGCTTCGGGCAGGGGATAGGTGCCCTGCTGCTCGATCGGGTTCTGCGTCGCCACCACCATGAACCGCTCGCTGAGCGGGTTGGGATGGCCGTCGATGGTGACGTTGCGCTCCTGCATCGCCTCCAGCAGCGCGGCCTGGGTCTTCGGCGGGGTGCGGTTGATCTCGTCGGCCAGCAGCAGCTCGCAGAAGATCGGCCCGCGGGTCAGGGTGAAGGTCGAGGTCTGGAAGTTGAACAGATTGGAGCCGATGATGTCGCCCGGCATCAGGTCGGGCGTGAACTGGATGCGGCCGAACTGCAGGTCGAGGGCGCGGGCGAAGCACTGCGCCAGGAAGGTCTTGGCGGTGCCGGGCGGGCCCTCGAGCAGCACGTGACCGCCGGCGAGCAGCGCCGTCAGCATCAGCTCGACCGTGTCGAGTTGGCCGATCACGCCCTTGGCGATCTCCCGCCGCATGCGATCGGCGAGGTCTTTCACGTCACTGACGTTCACGCGTCATCTCCAGTCTCCATCGATAGAGGCGCTGCGCGAGCGCGGTAAGGCCATTGCGCCCGGCCACATGGCCGGCTTCGGCGCTGAGGCCGCTCAGGGTGTCGGCGAGGCCGCGCTGGGCGGCCATGCGGTCGAGGAAGCCGGTCAGGGCATCGCCAGTCAGTTCGCGCGGCGCGCCGACGGCTCTCGCGGCCGCCTTCTGGGTCAGGGCGATGTAGCCGGGCGCCATGTTGGGCTCGCGCTTGGCCAGACGGATCAACTGGGCCGAGTTGTCGGTCAGCGCTTCCTTGCCGAGCGCGAAGGCGCGCTGGGCCCGCCGCACCGGGCCAAAGCGGAACGCCGACTGCAACCCGGCCAGGATCATCGCCGCGACGAAGCACAGCGTCACCGCCAGGAAAGGCGGGTCGAACATGAGCCGCAGCGGGCTGCGCTCCATCTTGTAGCCGTTCAAGGTGACATCGAAGATCACCGGACCCTGGCCGGCGCGCAGCCCTTTCACCAGGCCGATCGCGGTCGACAGCGTGTCGAGGTTGGACAGCCCCTGGGTGTTCAGCAGGTCGGGATCCGACAGCAGGAAGATGCGGCTCGACGGCCCCTGCGCCAGCACGACGGCGCCGGTCTCGTCGGTGAGCACCGGCGTCCAGCCGTTGGCCTTGATCGTCTGCAGCGAGGCGATCGGCCCCGGCGTCAGCGTCACGCCCTCGAACGCCGAGCCGGCGGCCCCGGTGAGGCGCGGCCGGGCGGCGGCGACCGCGCGTCGCTCGACGCCGACGGTGTCCAGCAGGTCCTTCTTCGGCATCTCCTCGTGCGGGATCAGACCCTGCTTGAGGCCCCAGCTGGGGTGGTTCGGGTCGTTCGAGACCTCCCATTTCGGCAGCACCACCAGGATCGGGCCGCCGAACCCGAGCGCGCCGACATCGGCGCCCAAGTCGGGCTCTGGCGTCACCACCAGCAGGCCTTCGGTGCGGCCGGCCGGCAGCTTGGCGCGGCTGATCAGCATGGTCGCGCCGTTCTGCTTCACCAGCGCGGCGAAGCCGGCGAAGCCGATCGCGCAGCGGGAATAGACGTTCGGCCGGCAGCGGCCGTCGCGGTCCAGGTCGGGCGCATAGGCCAGCAGGGTGATGAAGGCCGAGAAGGCGATGACGCCGACCAGCACCAGCGTGATCGCCGTCCTCGCCCGAAACACCGGCCGGGTTTCGCCGGCGCTCTCGCTCAAGCCCCCACCCTCACGCCCAGGCTCCAGGGAACGCGAACGCCTCGTAGGTGCGCCGGCACTCGGCGAAGCCGGCGGCGTCGACGTCGCGGCCGCCGAAGAAACTGTGCTCCACCACGCCGGCGATAGCGCTGAAGGTGCTGCGCGCGGACTCGGGGAGGTCATCCAGGCGGCCGATCTCGCGCGAGGTCAGCGCCGGACGGACCAGCCTTGGCCGCCGGCCTTCGATCTCCTCGATGCTGCGATGGAGCAGCAGGCGCGCCGCCTCGGCGTAACGACCGGCGGCGGCCAGTTTGTCGGCGTCCTCCAGCAGCGCGCGCGCCGCGGCCGCCTCGGGTCGCCAGTCGACGATCGGCGGTTTCGGCTTGGCCGGCTTCTTCTTCAGCAGATCGGGCCAGCGGGCGCGGATGAATTCACGCACGAAGAACGCGAGCACGATCAGAAGCGCGGCGATAAGGCCGGCGACGAACACCCAGCCCAGCCCCTGGCCGATCCAGATCAGGAACTTGCCGATCTCGCGCAGCGCCGCCTCGAGCCAGTGCGGCAGGTGGGTCGGCGGCGGCGGCTTGGCGGCCTCATCGAAGCTGAACTGCAGACTGGGATCGCGCATGAGGCGCTCTTGCGCCGCGCGCAGGGCCTCCTGCGACGGCGCCGGGCCGGCCGCGAACACCGGTGGCTGGGCGGCCAAGCCTGCTCCCCTAACGACGTCCCCAGAGACGCGCATCTTGACGACAAATCTTAAGGAGAACCACCACTCAGAGTCGACGATCGGGCGTGCCCTCCCATCCACGGACGACTCCGCTCATCAA
>Ga0209415_10006584_pt1 | contig 20570 bp, 17 predicted proteins | sample PeaSoiSIISIP2007_FD_187696 | JGI IMG/M metagenome (GOLD analysis project Ga0209415, IMG submission 187696) | Peat soil microbial communities from Weissenstadt, Germany - SII-SIP-2007 (SPAdes) (version 2) | ecosystem: Environmental > Terrestrial > Soil > Wetlands > Peat | place: Germany...
GGGTGGAAGCTATGGCGGCTATCTCAGTATGATGTCGGTCACGAAGGCGCCCGACGTTTGGGCCGCGGGCGTGCCCATCGTGCCTTTTGTGAATTGGTTTACTGAGATTGAAAACGAAGACCCGGTGCTGCAGCAGTCCGATCTCGCGACTATGGGTGATGTAGTGAAGAATAAAGCTCTCTACGAAGACCGCTCGCCCATCAACTTCATCGATCAGATCAAGGCGCCGCTGCTGCTGCTGGCTGGCGGACACGATCCGCGCTGCCCGAAATCAGAAACCCAGCAGGTGGTCGACGCTATCAAGAAGCTCGGCGGCACCGTCGAATACAAGATTTACGACAACGAAGGCCACGGCTTCGCGCGCGTGGAAAATCAGATCGACGCCTACAAACGTGTCGCTGATTTCCTGCTGGCCCACGTGCAACCGGCGGATTGCAGTTGCTCGCTCACGGAGTAGTTCCTCTCATGAACCAACGCGGTTATTCCTACGCGGCGTAGTTGGCCACCACGCGCGTGACTTTCCCGGTCGCGGATAACTCCATGAACTCTGCCGTGCGTTTTTCTTTTTGATTCTTGTAATAGAGCACCACGCTGCTTATGCCCCAGAGCACGTCCTGGAGATGAAAGCGCAGATCGGGATACGCTGCCAGTCCGCGCTGAAAGTATGCTTTCAAGTTTGCCTTCCCGATCACCTTGCCATCAGGAGTCCCTAACAACTGGGCAGCGACAGGAGAAGTCAACTCCACGCCTTCGTCATAGTGCGTCATGATCAAATCCAGGTCATGCGCGTTCCAGGCTGCAACCCAATGATTCGCCAACTTCCAGGCCTCGTCTTTTGTCATGGCGGTTCTCCCTGTTCTGATTCAATAACTTACGGCTAAGCCGTTGATTCCAGGCGCCAAAACGTTTTTGTAAGTGGCGTTTCCCGGAGCGACTTTCGCAAAGGGACATGGAGGTAAGGCCAAGGCTCGATCGTCGATGCCAGGGGCCTTAGAAGCTGCAGAAATGGCATCCTGGCGCACGAGCATGACGCCTGGCCCAGTAGTCGGGATTCGAACACTCGCCACTTGTTATCAATAACTTAGCGCTAACCCATTGATTCTATTGCGCCGGGTATGCTGTCGAAATCGTCTCATTATGCTACAGAGACGCAGCCGGCCTCAACGATGGCCTCGACCAGTCCCGGGATGGTGAACTCGCGGGCGGAAATATCCACGGGCAGACCCATTTCACGCAGCGTGGCTGAGGTGACTGGACCGATCGACGCCATGAGGATTGCGTCACTGCTCGTGTGGGCGCGGGCGACTCGCCCGTGCGCCGTGTGCAGCGCTCGGCTCGCTGCGCGCGAGCCTCCCAGTAGCGCCACGAAGTTGCGCACTGTTGATGAACTGGTGAAAGTCACTACATGCGGACATCGCCGCGGATTGTTAAGCGCCGCCCGCAGCCGGACCCGGGACGATTGCGGCACCACGGTTTCGTAAGCTTCCACGACATCGACGTGGGCTCCGGCTTTACGCAACTCGCGGGGAATCACGTCGCGGGCAACCTTGGCACGGACCAGCAACACTCGCTTCCCTTTCATGCGGCGGCGCAGGCTGCGCACCACGGATTCGGCGACGTACTCTTTGGGAACAACGTCGACCTTGGCGCCGCGTTGTTCGATGGCTTTCTTGGTGGCGGGGCCGATGGCGGCGATGTGGAGATGCTTGAGGCTTAATTCTCTTGGACGCAACTTCTGCATGCGCTCCCACATGGCTTCGACGCCGTTCACGCTGGTCAGGATAAGCCAGTCGTAGTCTGCAAGATTCTTGAGCGCCGAATCCAGTGGCTGGAACGAGCGCGGCTTGCGGATCTCGATGAACGGTATCTCGATCACATTCGCCCCCAGCTTGCGCAGTTCGGTAGAGAGCGCTCCGGCTTGATGACGGGCGCGGCCCACCAGGATGCGGATTGTTCTCAGGGGCTGGTTCGTATTGGGATTGGCTTTCTTGCTCATGGTTAGAGTTGGCGGGCAAGAGTGCCCGCCCCACACAGGCCCCTTGTTACGGGCGCTTCACTCATTTTCCTTCTTCTTGCCCAGGCCTTGCTGCTGCATCAGGCGGGCTACGCCGGAGACGGCTGTGTCTTCGGATTTGCTCAAGGACGCGAGCATGTTCGACTGCTCTTCTTTGGTGCGATTCTGACCCAGCTTGAATTTGGCTTCGAGTTTGGTCGCGGTGATTTCGAATCCTACGATGTGGCTGAGCATGCGGTCACGGTAGGCCTGGTCGAAGCCATCCCATTGCTGAGCGTAGGCGGCCTCGAAGGTGGCGATCAGGTCATGGAGCATGCCTTGCAGCGCTTCGGGCGAAGAATAGACGCGGGCGTTTCCGTAGACGTGCACTGCGCCGTAGTTCCAGGTGGGAACGTTTTCGCGCGTGACGTAGTTGCTAGTGGAGACGAAGGCGTGCGGGCCGTGGAAAATCGTGAGGCACTGCGGATTCTGTTCGAGATAGCGCCAGTGCGGGTTGGCTTTGGCGACGTGGCCGCGCAGGATAAGTTGATCTCCGGATTCGCGGATGACCACCGGGACGTGGCTGGCGAAGGGAGCGTCTTCCGTTGCCGAGACGAGAATGACAAAGGGGTTCGATTTCATGAACGCGATGGCCGCGGCATGGTCACGAAGAACGAAATGTTCGGGAATGTACACGGATTAGTTTTCTTTCGAGCCCTTTGGTGAAAGAGTCAGTCGTCCCCTCGGGACTGGTTGTGCATTTCCAGTTTACCCAGCGCTGAAGCGCTGGGCTATTCTCGCTTTGCCCCTCCGGGGCTCCACGAAGCCAGGTGACTACGGTTGCGGCGGGACGGCCAGGCCGCGGCCGTAGACGGCGGCGAGGATGGCGTCTCCGCCGCGGGCTAGCAGCGCGGCGCCAGCGGCGTTGCCGAGTTTTTCGGCGCCTTCAATGGTTCCGTCGCGGGAGTCGCGCAGGAGCTTCGAGCCGTCGGGATCGGCGACGATGGATTCGAGATGGAGTTTGCCGTTGAGCATTTGCGCAAACGCGCCGATGGGGACCTGGCAGCCTCCGCCGAGACTGTTGAGCAAGGCACGTTCGCAAGTGGTGGCAGCGCGGGCTGCGGGGTCGTTCAGGAATTCGAGGTGCTGGCGGGTGGCGGCGTCGCCTTGGCGGATTTCGATTCCCAGCGCGCCTTGGCCTGCGGCGGGGCACATGATTTCTGCGGGAATGATTTGCTTGATCAGTTCGGTTTTGCCCAGGCGCTTCAGGCCGGCCGAAGCCAGGATGATGGCGTCGTATTCGCCTTGTTCGAGTTTGCGCAGGCGGGTGTCGACGTTGCCGCGCAGAGGGTGGATGTCGAGATCGGGGCGGATGGCTTTGAGTTGCGCCTGGCGGCGCAGGCTGCTGGTGCCGACGCGGGCGTTTTTCGGGAGGTCTTTTATTTCTGAATAATGCCGCGAGCAGAAGGCGTCGCGCGGGTCTTGTCTTTCTGTGATGGCGGCGATTTCGAATCCTGGGGGAAGTTCGGTGGGCAGGTCTTTCAACGAATGGACGGCGAGGTCGACGCGGCCGGCGGCGAGGGCTTCTTCGATTTCTTTGGTGAACATGCCTTTGGTGCCGACCATGGCGAGGGCGACGTCGGTGATTTTGTCGCCGGTGGTGTGGATGATTTCGATTTCGACTTGGTGTCCGCGGGCGCGCAGCAGGGCGGAGATGTGGTTGGCTTGCCAGAGGGCTAGCTGGGAGCCGCGGGAGCCGATGCGGAGTTTTGCGGGCGTGTGTAACGGGTTCAATTTTCCTCTTTCTTTACAACCTCATTCTTACATCCTGATGAAAGAAAAGACTACCCTCGCGACTGCGAAGATTCCTCCAGCGATCATCAAGATGATCCCGATGACTTTGTTAATCCGTATCTGCCATTGCTCGCCTCGGACGTTCTCGAAGAGGAGCGGATGCCGGTACAGGTACCATCCTGCAAGTACAAAGAGGCAATCCCAGAGGATGAAAAGGACTGTGATCATTCGATCAGGCGGCGATCATGGCCGCGTCCCTACTTCGTTTTTCTTGTTTGGAGTGGACGAGTCTTTGTCGTGAAGGTTGAAGAGGCGGCGGACTACGTCGATTACGGTGGTGGCTTCGGATTCTTTGGCCGCGGTCTTTAGCGTGGTGATGGGGGTGTGCATGACTTTGTTGATGATGCCCCTCGTCAACGCCTCGACGGCGATTTCCTGTTCGGGGGTCATGTGGCCGAGGCGGCCGCGGACGCGGTCGATTTCGGCTTGGCGGATGGTCTCCAGATGATCTTGTAACGACACGATTGTCGGAACCACGTCGAGCGTGAGCAGGCGGGCGTCGAACTTTTCTACTTCGCTGGCGATGATGGCTTCGGCGAGTTCGGCTTCTTTATGGCGGTCGGCGACGTGGCTGGTGACCGCTTGCTGCAGGTCGTCGATGTCGTAGGCGAAGATGCCGTCGAGTTTGGCCATTTCTGGCGAGACATCGCGGGGGACGGCGATGTCGATGAAGAACATGGGCTTGTTCTTGCGGCGGGCGAGGAACTGTTCGCCGTGTTCGCGGCGGAAAATGGCGTGGGGCGCGCCGGTCGAGGTGATGACAATGTCGGCGCGGTCGCAGGTGTTATAGAGGTCGTCGAACTTGATGGCCTGGCCGTTGAATTTTTGCGCCAGACCGATGGCGCGTTCGTAAGTGCGGTTGGCGACGAAGATGGAGGCGCAGCCGTGGGCCATCAGGTGGCGGGCGGCGAGTTCGCTCATTTTTCCGGCGCCCACGATGAATACGGTCTTGCCTTGCAGGCTGCCGAATATCTTCTTCGCTAACTCGACTGCGACGCTCGCGATGGAGACGGACGACGATCCCACTTCGGTCTCGCTGCGCACGCGTTTGGCTACGGCGAAGGCGCGGCTGAAGAGTTGATCGAGTTGTCCGCGGACTGCGCCCACGGCCCGCGCGGTGGCATAGGCCTCTTTGACCTGGCCGAGAATCTGGGCTTCGCCGACCACCATCGAATCGAGGCTTGAGGCCACGCGGAAGATGTGGCGGACGGCGTCTTTCTCGCGGAATTCGTAGAGATGGGCGTCGAGTTCTTCGGCGGTGAGATGAAAGTGATCGTGCAGGAATCCGCGCAGGTCGGCGGAGCCGTTGGTGGTGTGGGTGACCACTTCCACGCGGTTGCAGGTGGAGATGATCATGCCTTCTTCGATTCCGGGATAGGCGGTGAGCTCGCGGCAGACGTCGGGCAGGCGCGCTTCGGGAATCGCCAGGCGCTCGCGCACGTCGAGCGGCGCGCTTTTGTGATTCACGCCGATGAGCTGGTATCTCATGAGGCGGCAAACCTGTGGATGGCGGAGAAATAGTTGGCGGCCCAGGCGACGATTGCCGCGACGAAGGCGAAGGTGGCCAGGACGGCGGCGCGGCGGCCGCGCCACCCCGAATTCCAGCGGGTGAAGACCATGAGCATGTAGACGGCCCACATCAGCACTGAGAGCAAAATCTTAGGGTCGAGAAAATTCATGCGCCCGTAGGCCGAGATTGCGACCACCGAGCCGGTGATCAGGCCGAGCGTCATGAAGGGAAAACCCAGCAGCAGAGAACGGTAGCCGATCTGGTCGATGACTTCGAGCGCGGGAAGAAAAGAAATCAGGCTGGTGGATTTCTTGGCTTTGAGGCGGCGCTCCTGCAAGAGATAGAGCAAGCTGGCGCCGAAACTCAGGACCAGCGCGGCGTAGCCGGTGAAGATGAGGATGATGTGAGCGATCAGCCAGCCTTTGAGATGGACGAAGGAGGTCAGGAGGACCGGTTGCTCGTCCGCGGCGGCGACGAAAGTCAAAAAGAAAACTATGGGAAAGACGACCACTCCTGGCGACGTGGTCTGGTAGATGGCATAGATGAGCATGAAGAAGCTCATCGAGAGGAAGGCTAAAAGCGACTCACCGTTGTGCACTGACGCCCACACGACGTGGCCGGAGAGAAAAAGTTCGACCAGCGACACGAAATGAAAAACCATGCCCAGGCTGGCGGCGTGCAGGGCAATGCGGCTGAAAAGGTCGCTGGTGCGGGTAAGCGCCACGAAGGCGTAGATCAGCCCGATGAAGTAGCAAGCCAGCGCGAAACGCAGCCAGAGCAGAGCCATAGGCTTGGTAAGTATCAGAGTACAGGGAGTTTAATGCAAGTCACGAGGGACCAGAGGCGGGCATAGATTCCGTTTTCTGGTCATTTCCTGTTTATGCAAACCCCTGAACCCCATCCCTTTCCACGGATTATAGTCTGCACAGGGAGTCGGGCTTGGGGAAACGGAGCGGGTCACGGAAGGGTGTGATCAGGATCACAATTTTGGGACGGGTGGGAGCGCGGCCTTCCCGGTTTGAGGCCGGCGAGTGTGGGGATGGGGCAGCCGCGCTTTGCGCTGGCCGGACAGCCGAGAGCCTGCCCTGAGCGGAGTCGAAGGGCGGCTGTCCCTACGTGTTTTGCGTTACTCCACGCCTAGGCTGGCTAGGGCTTCCTCCAGCGAACTCGCGTCGATTGGGAGGCGGCGGCCTTGGGTTTTTACGTCTTCGAGGTCGTCGAAGGCGCGGAAGAGGCGGAGTTTGGCGGCGGCGTATTGTTCGGAGTCGCTGAGGGGGCGGGCGTGGGTGGTGCTCCAGGCGGTTACTGCTTCTGCCGAGAGGAAGATGCTGACGGCGTAGGTTAGCTTGCGGTCGGAAGTTACGTCGAAGATGAATTCCGTGGCTGGGGCGGCGGGATCGTCCGGGAGAGCGGGACGCTTGCCGACGAAATAGTACTGGTAGACGTAGCCCTGGGCTCCGGCGTAGGTCTTCATGCGGCGGATGGTTTTGTCCGGAGACATGAGGACATTATGCTCCTGCGAACTTGTTCTTCACCACGGAGGGGCGGAGAAAAACCTATCTATTAAACCAGAGTTCAAAATCCCCACTTCTCGCCAAGGACGCGAGAAATGGGGCACCCGCGAGTTGACCCCCGGAAGAATCCGGACAGACGGGGCGGCGGACGAAACCAGGATCGCACGAAAGTACTAGCTTTGTTCCCGCCATACTCACTCGAATCGAAAGCGGGCCGATAGCTTTCTTGGGAGATCGACTGCCGCGGCGCTCATGAGGCCGTGGTTGAGCAGTCTTTTGTCTCGGGGGACTGACGATGCTGGAATGGGTTTGGCTGGTTCTGGGGGCGCTGGTCACGCTGGTGGTGTACCAGCAGTGGCGGCTCTACGAGGTTGACCGGCAGACAAGAAATCGCGAGGAGCTGTTTCAGATTGTTACCGAGAACGCCGCCGACATGATCGGTTTGGTGGACGTGAAAGGACGGCGGCTTTACAACAGTCCTGCCTACCAGAGGATTCTCGGTTATTCGCCGTCCGAGTTGGGGGAGACTTCGGCGTTCGAGCAGATTCATCCTGACGACCGGTTCAAGGTGCTGGAAGCGGCGCGGGAGGCGCGGCGCAGCGGCGTGGGCAAGAAGATGGAGTATAGGATCCGGCACAAGAACGGGTCGTGGAAGATTCTGGAATCGGTGGCCAGCACGGTGCGGGATGAGAACGGCGAAGTGGTGAAGCTGGTGATCGTGAACCGGGACGTCACCGATCGCAAGCTGGCGGAAGAGCAACTGGAACATAACTCGTTTCACGATGCCATGACCGGGCTGCCCAACCGGCGTCTGTTTCTGGACCGGCTGGGGCTTTCTTTTATTCGGACGCAGCGCAGGCCGGAGTCGCACTACGCGGTGCTGTCCATGGATATCGACGGTTTTAAGGCATTTAACGACACCATGGGCGCGGCCGCGGGCGATCAGGTGATTTTGGAAATGGGGCGGCGCATGGCGGCGGTGCTGCGGGAAGAGGACACAGTGGCGCGGCCGCAGGTGGCGGGGGCGGGAATCGATGCAGTGCTATCCCGGCTGGGAGGGGACGAGTTCACGGTTCTGCTGGACGGAGTGGCCGGTCCCAGCGATGCGCTGCGGATCGCGAACCGAATTCAGGTGGCGGTGGCGATACCGATTCTGATGAGCGGGCGCGCGGTGTGCATCTCGGCCAGCGTGGGGATTGCCTTGAGCACCTCTTCGCACAGCCAAGCCGAAGACGTGCTGCGGGACGCCGACACTGCCATGCGCAGGGCGAAAGCCCTGGGCGGGTCGCGGTGCGAATTGTTCGACGAGGCCATGCACACCGAGGCAGTGAATCGGCTGACCCTGGAATCGGAATTGCGAACCGCGGTGGATGAGTGGCAATTCCAGGTTTACTACCACCCCGTGGTCGCGCTGAAGACGCGGCAGATCACGGGATTCGAAGCCTTGGTGAGGTGGGCTCATCCGCAACACGGGGTGGTCGCGGCCGATAAGTTTCTGGAAGCTGCCGAAGATACGGGCCTGCTGATCGCGATCGGGCAGCGGACGATGGTGGAAGCTTGCCGGCAGATGCGAAAGTGGCAGGTGAAGTACGCGACCGGGGGGCCGCTGAGCATCGCCATCAATCTTTCGGCGCAGCAGCTGGCGTACGCCAACCTGGTCAGCGACATTCGGGATGCGATCCATATGAGCGGGATCGCAGCGGGCAGCGTGTTGCTGGAAATGTCGGAAGACCTGGCGATGGCGGATCCGCGGCTGACGTCGCGGGTATTGTCGCAGCTTCGGAACCTGGGGGTGCGGGTGATCCTGCAGGAGTTTGGCAGCGGACGCTCGGCGCTGAGCGAGCTGCGCCATTTTCCGGTGGAAGCGCTGAAGGTAGACCGGCCGCTGGTCAGCGAGTTGCTGACGGATTCCGGCGCCTGCGACATCGTGGAGTTGATCACTACGCTGGCCCGCAAACTGAACGTGCGAGTGATTGCCGAAGGAGTGGAAACGGTGCATCATCTGGATCGCCTGCAGGCCCTGGGATGCGAGTTTGGCCAGGGCTATTTTTTTTCGCCGCCGCTCGACGCTAACGGCGCGGATGAACTTTTATCCCGGCAGAGTGCCCGGCCGCAGGCTAGTGGAGTGGGGGCGCAATGAGCAGTGGCCAGGGGACAGAGGACGGTGACCAGTTGCGTTAAGGCTTGCAGCTTTCTGTCCGGCCGGATCGAACGGCTTACCGAGCGCCGTTGCCGGGGGATACTACGCGGCCATATTCGGTGGCGCGGCTGAGGCGGTCGAACATCTGCCAGGCGGCGAGGGAAACTTTGCTGATGGCTTGCTCGCCGTCACGTTCGTTGCGCAGAAACGCGGTCATCACGCAGATCACATAAGGACGGCCATCGACGAAGACGATGCCCGAGTCGTTGCGCACGGCTTCGAGCGAGCCAGACTTGTTCGCGATTTTCACGTCGGGAGGCAGGTCGAGGGGAATCCAGGAATCTTTATTGGTGCTGAGCATGGCGAAGAAATCGGCTTGCGAATCTTTGTTGAGCACTTTTCCGCGGTAGATGTTGGTCAGCAACGTCATCATTTCATGCGGCGTGGAGATGTTTTCGCGGCCTTGTTTGGCGGCTTCGAGGTCCATCATCTTGCGGCGCAGGCGGGTGTGGGCGAGGCCGAGTGAGTCGAGCATGGCGTTGACGTTCTCCATCCCGACGCGATCGATGAGCACGTTGGCAGCGGAATTGTCACTGACGGCGGCCATCATGGTGGCGAGATCGCGCAGCGTGAGGCGGGTGACGCCGGGCGTGAGTCCGCCCATGATTTCACTGTCGGCAACGAGGTCGGAGGTCTGGACGGTGTAGAGGTCCGTCAGCTGGAGCTTGCCTTGCTGGGCTTGGCGGTACAGCTCGGCGAGGACGGCGATCTTGATGGAGCTGGCCTGGGCGAACACTTCGTTTTCGTGCAGAAAGAACTGGTTTCCGGTGGTGAGGTCTTCGATAGCGACGCCCATTACGCCGTCGAGATGCTGGTCGACGTCGCGAATGCGCGACTCGAGCTTCTGCCAGAGGACTTTCTGCTTCTCCTGCTTCCCTTCGTTCGGCGAAGAAAGACCGGCGGTGGGAGGATTTGACATCTGGGCAAGGCACACTGGAACAAGCAGAACCCAACTGAGCAGAAATTTCACGGGGCGTCTCCTGACGGGAGGGATTCTAGCAGGCGGCGGCGATGATTCGAGGGGTGATCAGTCTGCCTGACCGATCAGCAGCACGTAACCGTCGGGATCGGCGGGAGCCCGCAGGCTGCCACGCACTTCCATGCCGAGAAGTTTGTAGAAATCGACCGAGCGTTGCACGTCGGCGGCGTGCGCCATGGGGATCAGGCCGGTGACGATGGGGTTGGACATGATGCAGTGGTCAGTGGCTAGTGTCAGTGGTAAGTAGAATTGCAGTTTCAGCCGTCGATTTTTGCCTCGCGCAGCTGTTTGACTGCGGTCTCGCTGCTGACCGGCGAATAATATACTTCTTTGAACGTATAGGATCGCGCTTTCGAGGCCACTACGGGAAGAATTTCGATGTGCCAGTGGTAGTCTTCGTCGATGGTTTTCCAGTAGCCAAGATTTTTTGAAGGATGAATGCTGCTGGGCGAGGTGTGCAGCACCAAGTGGAAATTTTCGGTGATGGTGCGCACCCGCTGCAGAGTTCGGCGCAACAGAGAGGCGAGGTTGCTGAGCACGGCTCCGCGAGCCATAACCGTGCGCTCGAACGAGGCTTCGTGAGTGCGGGGCAGAATCCAGGTTTCGTAGGGCACGCGTGGCGCATAGGGGCAGAGGGCAACATAGTCGCCGCGAGCTTCGAGCACGCGCAGGGCCTGCCGCTCCTCCTGGTTGAGGATGTCGCAGAAGACGCAGCGCTCTTTGCCGACATAATATTCGCGTCCGGCGCGGAGTTCGTAGAGCACGCGCCGCGGGACGAACATGGTCGCGGTAATCTGCGAGGTGGGATGGCTGAATTCCTGGCCGGCGCTGGGGCCGTAGTCTTTGAAAAGACTGACGTACTTGATGCGCGGGTCGCGCTTGAGGTCGAAGATGCGCTCGGCGGCAAGACGAAGGAATTGTTCGATCTCCCCGTCGCTGGCGTTCCAGAGATGGCGGTCGTGCTGCGGGTTTTCGACGACTACTTCGTGCGCGCCGACCGAGTGCATGCGGTCGTAGAGACCGTCACCCCGGCGTCCGGGTTCGCCTTCGATGTGGTAGAGCGGCGTGGGATGCACCACGGCACGCGCCGACCAGGGAGTTCCCACGGCGTTGGGAACGGCCAGGATCACCTGAGGCGTGTCCTTCGAGTCGGGGCAGAAGCGGCAGGCGGACTGAGGCCGGGGAGCCGCTTCGGCCGGATCATCGCCAGTGATGACCCAAGAGCGCGTGATGGGATCCTTGCGAAGCTCCATGCGACAGGAGAACACTGCGAGAGAAGCGGAGTCAACTGCGATTTCCGGGAGGGACGGATGAGAAAACACGCACAAGCCGCGCATTCAGCTTTGTTATAATCCGCGCCAAGCCCGCCTCGCTCACCGAGACCATGACCGGACCCATGACCGAACCGTCCACTCCGCTGATGCGGCAGTACGCCGCCGTCAAGAAAGGGCACCCTACGGCGTTGCTGTTCTTTCGCCTGGGCGATTTTTACGAGCTTTTCTTCGACGACGCCATCGTGGCGGCCAAAGAATTGCAAATCACCCTGACTTCTCGCAACAAAGAAAAAGGCGTGGCTGTGCCCATGTGCGGCGTGCCTTATCACGCGGCCGAGGGCTACATTGGCAAATTGATCCGCAGAGGATTCAAGGTGGCCATTTGCGAGCAAGTGGAAGATCCGCGGCTGGCCAAGAAACTGGTGCGGCGCGAAGTGACGCGCGTGGTCACGCCCGGCACGGCGGCGGATTCGTTGCTGGGGGCCGAAGACAACAACTTTCTGGCGGCGTTGGCGCAAGTCGGCAACCGAGTGGGCTTTGCGGCGCTGGACGTTTCGACGGGGGAGTTCCGGGCAACGGAGTTTTCCGGTGAGGGGGCGTTGCGGAGGGTGCAGGAGGAACTGGAACAGCTGCGGCCGAAGGAATTGCTTTACGGGTCTGCGGCGCCGCTGTTTGAGGTCAAGAGCGGCCGAGCTTTGCTCGGCCAAACGGGCGACGCGCCCGTTTCCACACAAGCAACACAAACCCCTCAGCCTCGGGCGACTGGGGCTACTTGTACAGAGACTCCGCTGGATGACTGGATTTTCTCGCCCGACCACGCCATTCCTTTGCTGGAAAATCATTTTGGGGTTTTGTCGCTGGAAGGTTTCGGGCTTTCCGGGCGGGCTGCCGCGGCTTCTGCGGCGGGGGCAATTCTTTACTACGTGCGGTCCACGCAGCGCGGATCGCTCGATCATGTGGACCGCATCGGCTGGTACGAGCGGCAGAACTGTCTGGTGCTCGACGCGGTTACGGTGAGGAATCTGGAGCTGATTGAGCCGCTGTTTGCGGCTGCGGACGCGGGCGTCACGCTGTTCCGTTCGATCGACTGCACGGGCACTCCGATGGGCAAGCGGTTGCTGCGGTCGTGGATGCTGCGGCCATCGCTTGACCTAGGCGAGATCAACGCTCGTCTCGACGCGGTGGAAGCCGGCGTGAAGGATACGGTGGCACGGGAAGAGTTGCGCCGCGCTCTTGACGGCGTGTTCGATCTGGAACGGCTGTTGAGCCGCGTGGCGCTCGAAACTGCCAATCCACGCGATGTTCTGGCGCTGGGAAATTCGCTGGGGAAGCTTCCTGCCATCAAAGCGGCGGTGGGGCGCCTGCGGTCGCAGCGACTTCGGACGCTTCAGGATTCGCTCGACGACTTGAAGGACCTACGTGAAAGGATTGAAAAAAACATCGTGCCCGAGCCGCCGCTCACTTTTGCGGACGGCGGGGTGATCGCGCCCGGCGTGGACCGCGAACTCGACGAACTGCGCGAGCTTTCGCGCAACAGCAAACAGGTGTTGGCGCAGATCGAGCAGCGCGAACGCGGGCGCACCGGCATTGGCTCGCTCAAGGTCAAGTTCAATTCGATTTTCGGTTATTACATTGAAATCTCGAAGGCGAACCTGCATCTGGTGCCGCAGGATTACGATCGCAAGCAGACTCTGGTGAACGCCGAGCGATTTACCACTCCGGAGCTCAAGGAGTATGAAGCCAAGATTCTTGACGCGCAGGAAAAAATCGTCGAGATCGAACGACGATTGTTCGCCGCGCTGCGCACTGCGATTGCAGCCGAGGCTAAGCGGATCCGGCAAACCGCGCTGGCGCTGGCCGAGGTGGATGTTCTGGCGTCGCTGGCGCAAATCGCTGCGCGGCGAAATTACTGCCGGCCGCAGTTCGAGTCGAGCGGCGCGGCGGCGAATGGTCCGGCGCAGGCCGGGGAGTCAGGTCTTCTGGAGATTATCGAGGGCCGGCATCCCGTGATCGAGCAACAGGAACTGGCCGGCGGCAGCGAGCGCTTTGTGCCCAACGATCTTTACCTTGACCCCAGCACTCACACGATTGTGTTGTTGACTGGGCCGAATATGGGCGGCAAGTCGACTTATCTGCGGCAGACGGCGCTGATTGTGATTCTGGCGCAGATGGGCTCGTTCGTTCCGGCGCGCTCGGCCCGGCTGGGCGTGGTGGATCGCGTGTTCACGCGCATCGGCGCCAGCGACAATCTGGCCCGCGGGCGTTCGACCTTCATGGTCGAGATGACGGAGACGGCGGCGATTCTGCATACGGCGACGGCGCGGTCGCTGATCTTGCTGGATGAGGTTGGCCGCGGCACTTCCACTTATGACGGGCTGGCGATTGCCTGGGCGGCGATTGAATATCTGCACGCGCGGGTGCGGGCCAAGACTTTGTTCGCTACTCACTATTTCGAGTTGACGGAACTGGCGCAGCAGCTTGCGGGAGTGAAGAATTATCATGTGTCGGTAAAAGAGACTGGTGGCGGGATTGTGTTTCTGCGCAAGGTTGAGCCCGGGGCGGCAGACCGCAGCTATGGGATTGAAGTCGCGAAGCTGGCGGGGCTGCCGAATGAAGTGGTGGTGCGGGCGCGCGAGGTGCTGGCGGAACATGAGTCGGCGGAACGCGAGGTGACGGGACATCTTTCTCCAGGGGCAACGCCTGGGCCGACGCAGTTGACGATTTTCACGCCGATCTCGCAGCCGGTGCTGGAGAGACTGCGGGAAGTGGATTTGAACCGGCTGACGCCGCTGGAGGCGTTGAATTTGCTCGCGGAGTTGAAGAAGCAGATTTAACCGCAGAGTACGCTGAGAGCGCAGAGAAAACCGATTCGGAAATATAGTCGTGACCTCGAATGGCTGCTAAACCCAGGCTGAAAAGCATCCGAACTGTCGGTCAACTTCTGATCGTCGGCTTCAACGGCGTCGAAATGACGGCGCGGCTCAGTTCCCTGCTTGCGCGGGTGCAGCCTGCGGGCGTGATTCTCTTTGCGCGCAATATCAAGAACGCGGAGCAGACGTGGAGGCTGCTGCGGGATTGCCGGAAATGCGTCTCGACTCCGCTATTCACTTGCGTCGATCTCGAGGGCGGAAGCGTTGACCGGTTTCGCGATGTGCTTGGACCTACGCCTTCGGCGGCGGAGGTGTTTGCTACCGCTGACCGCAAGCTGTTTCGTGCGCACGGGCGAGTCATCGGCGAGAACTGCCACGCCCTGGGCTTCAACGTCGACTTTGCGCCGGTGCTCGATCTGGCATTTGAGGCTTCGCGCAGCGTGATGGGGTCGCGGGCGGTCTCGGAGAATCCGCGAAGGACTGTGGCTTATGTCCGCGAGTTTCTTGCTGGGTTACGGGCGGCGAACGTATTGGGTTGCGGTAAGCACTTCCCTGGGCTCGGCGAGGGCAAGCTCGACAGCCATCACGAACTGCCGGTGATCGAGAAGCCGCTGAAGAAGCTTTGGGCTGAGGACCTGGTTCCCTATCGCACGCTGCGGCGGCAACTTCCGCTCGTGATGATCTCGCATGCGGCCTATCCGCAGGTGACGCACGATCGCACGCCCGCATCGCTTTCGAAGCTTTGGATTACGAATATCCTGCGCAAGCGCATCGGCTTCCGCAACCTGATTGTGTCGGATGATCTGGAGATGGGCGGCGTGCTTTCGGCGGCGCCGGTCGGGCAAGCTGCTGTCGAGCATATTCGCGCGGGCGGGGATTTATGCCTGGTCTGCCATCGTGAGGACTACATTCTGCAGGCGCACGAAGAGTTATTGAAGGCCGCGGAGCGCGATAAGACATTCGCCCAGCGGGTGGAAGATTCGACTCGGCGGGTGCTGGGGTTTAAGAAGAAGTGGACAAAGATGCTGTACGCTGGGAAGGCTCCGTCGGCTGCGGGCGTCGAGAAGCTGTCGCGCAGGTTGTGGGAATTTGGGGAACAGGTGCGGCTGGAAGCGTTGAACCGCTCGGAATTTTTGGGGCGCAAAGGCCCCACCCTTCGACAAGCTCAGGGCAGGCTTTCTCGCAAAGAACGCGAGAAATGGGGCACCCGGGCGTGAGCGAAGAGATGATTGTGGCGGGGGTGATGAGCGGGACTTCGGCGGACGGGATTAACGTTGCGCTGGTGCGGGTCGGCTTGGGGAGTTCATCGGGGGCTCGCGTGGAGTTTGGAGTCGAGTCAAAACCTCGCGGGCGAGGCGCCCGCGGCCATACGAGCGGTGCCTACGCCGGCTTTGAGTTATTGGGGCACGCTGAGTATTCCTATCCCAGGAAGGTGCGGGCTGCGGTGCTGGCGGCCATGAATTCGACCGCGGCTTCGGTGGCCGATCTGTCGCGGCTCAACTTTCTGTTAGGGGAACTGTATGCGGATGCGCTGCTGGCGACGCAGCGGCAGTTCCGGATCAAGGCTGCGCTCGCAGGCTGCCACGGGCAGACGCTTTACCATCAGGGCGAAGCGGCGCAGTATCTTGGGCGCAGGCTGGTGGCGACCTGGCAAACCGGCGAGGCGGCGATTATTGCGGCGCGCTTGGGTGTGCCCGTGGTCTCTGACTTTCGTCCCGCGGATATGGCGGCGGGCGGCAAAGGGGCGCCGCTGGTTCCTTTTCTTGACTACATGCTGTTTCGCGACGCGCGCGTAGGAAGAATTGTCCAGAACATTGGTGGGATCGCGAATCTCACCGCGATTCCCGCCGGAGCATCTGCGAACGCCGTGATTGCGTTCGACACCGGGCCGGGGAATATGGTGATTGACGCCGTCACGCAGCAGTTGTTTGGCCGGGCCTTCGATCGAAATGGAAGGATCGCGGCGTCAGGAGCAGTGATCGGGCCGGTCATCGAGAAAATATTGCGGCGTGAGTTTTTTCGCAGAAGATCGTCTAAGACCGCGGGGCGCGAAGAATTCGGACGCGAGTTTGTTGGCGAGTTTCTGCGGATGTGCGGCGACGCTCCGAAGGCGGATGTCGTGGCTACCGCGACCGCGCTGACCGCGCGGTCGATCGCTGAGGCGATTCGCCGCCTTTTGCCGCGACGATTAAATTTGCGCAAACCCGGGCTTGCCGAGATGGTGGTCTCGGGAGGCGGCGCGAAGAATGCAACGCTCATGGCAATGTTATCGGGCGAGATCAGCGGACTGGGCATCGGCCTGAGAACGTCTGACGAATTTGGCTTGCCGTCGGAAGCGAAGGAAGCCGTGGCGTTTGCGGTTCTGGCTTATGAGACCTGGCACCGCAGGCCTTCGAACTTGCCCTCGGCAACCGGGGCCAAGCATGCGGCGGTGCTGGGGAAGATTTCTTATCCGTAGTGTGGGACGACGTTGGCGGAGGCCGGTGACCAATGGCGATTTATGTTGCGATGCTGCGTGGAATTAACGTTGGCGGGCACAAGAAGATCAAGATGGACCGGCTGCGGGAATCGTTTGAAGCCCTCGGATTCGATGCAGTCAAGACTTACATCCAGAGTGGAAACGTCGTTTTCAAGGCAGGCAAGGTCTCGCCGGCAACGTTGAGCAAGAAAATCGAGGAAAGGATCGTCAAGGATTTCGGATTTTCGGTGCTGGTCATTTCCCGAACCATGGACGAGTTCGCGCAGGCTGTGGCCGGCAATCCGTTTCTGAAGAAGGCTGGAATCGACTCCGTGATTGATATCGATAAAGAGAAGCTGCATCTGATGTTTTTGCCCGCGGCTCCGTCCGCGCCTGACCTGAAGCAGTTGCAATCGCTGACTGCCGAGCCCGACCAGTCGCGCTGCCTGGGCAAGGAGATTTACCTGTATCTGCCAAATGGAATGGCTCACAGCAGTCTGGCCAACAATCCGGTGGAACGGAAGCTGCTGCATACCGCGACCACGCGTAACTGGAGAACCGTGACCACCCTGCACCAGATGTGCCTGGAAACGGCATGAGGAACCTGCGCTTTTTTCTTCTATGCGTGACGGCAATCGCGCCGCTGCTTTCCTGTTCGGGCAAGCCCGATCAGAACACGCTGGTCATGATCATCGAGTCAAGCCCCACCAACCTCGACCCGCGGGTGGGACTGGATGCGCAATCGGCACGCATTGACGCCCTCCTCTTTGACGGCCTGCTGGCGCGTGGAGATAACTTGAACGTTGTCCCCGACCTTGCCGAGCGATGGGAGATTCCTGATCCCCTGACCTACATCTTCCATCTCCATCGCGGGGTTCGGTTTCATGACGGCCGTGCTCTGACCTCGCGCGATGTGAAGTGGACGCTCGATTCCCTGCTACAAGGCAACATTCGCAGCACCAAGACCGCCAACTACCGCTTTGTCGACCACATCGACGCGCCGGACGATTTCACGGTGATATTTCACCTGAAGGAACCGGACTCACCCCTGCTCTGGAACCTGGCGGACGCGGTCATGGGCATTGTTCCCTACGGAAGTATGGACGAGATGACGCGGCATCCTATCGGCTCGGGGCCGTTTAAGTTCGTGAGCGCCGAGACCGACAAAGACGTTGTCATCGAACGCAACGACGATTACTGGGGCCAGAAAGCGAAGCTCGGGCGTGTGCGCTTTGCCGTGGTACCCGACGCGACCACGCAGGCGCTGGAACTTCGCAAAGGAAGCGGAGATCTCGTCATCAACGGGTCGTTCCCACCCGATACCGTGCTTACTCTGGAGCGAGAATCTTTCCTTGCGGTCCAGTCAGCTCCGGGGACGAGGCTGGCTTATCTGGCGTTTAACCTGCGGGATCCGATTTTGAAGGATGTCAGAGTGCGGCAGGCCATCGCCTATGCTCTCGACCGCCAGCCCATGATCGATTACCTGTGGCGCGGCGAGGCGCAACCGGCGCGCAGTGTGCTTCCGCCGCAGAGTTGGGCCTATGAAGGCAAGGTGCAGACCTGCGACCACAACCCCAACAAGGCGCGGGACTTGCTGGATGCCGCGGGCTATCCAGCGGTGAACGGCGTGCGCTTTCACATCACCATGAAGACGTCCACGGATGAGAATACGCGGCTGATGGTTGCCGTCATACAGCAGCAACTGCACGACGTGGGGATCGCGCTTGATATTCGCAGCTTCGAGTTTGCGACCTTTTTTTCTGATGTGACGCACGGGGCATTTCAGCTTTACGGATTGCGGTGGATTGGCGGGAACGAAGATCCTGACATCTTTGAGTATGCGTTTCATTCCGCCAAGTTTCCGCCCAACGGGGCGAATCGCGGCTTCTATTCGAATCCCAAAGTGGATGCGCTCATCGATCGCGCGCGGCGGGAAATCGATCCGGCGGTTCGCAAACCGCTGTACGCGGAAGTGCAGCGTACGCTGGCCGAGGAACTGCCTTACGTCAATCTGTGGTATCTGGATAACGTTCTGGTGCACAACCAACGCGTGCGTAATTTGCGGCTGAATCCTGCGGGGAACTACGATTTTCTGCGGACTGCGGAGTTGGCGCCATAGTCTCCTGTAGAGACGTAGCTTGCTACGTCTCCGCGTGCAGCGCGCGGATGATGGCAAGGGAGACGTTGCAAGCAACGTCTCTACGACGGCGGTCGAATGAGTCTAAAATTCCCCGTGTTACCATCGAACTTGAGCGAGGCCGGCGGGACGCTGGGGCTATTTTTTTATGCGAATTCTTTTCATTGGCGACATTTTCGGAAGGCCGGGACGGAACATCGTCAAAGAACGGCTGCCGGGGATTGTTCGCGACCATGCCATCAATCTGATTATTGCCAATGGGGAGAACTCGGCCGCGGGATTTGGCATCACTCCGGCGCTGGCGGAGGAGCTGTTTGAACTGAACATCGACGTCATCACGACCGGGAATCACGTTTGGGATAAGCGCGAGATCGTGGACTACTTTCAGATGGTCGAGGGCAACGGCCACGGGCCGGCGCGGCGGGTGCTGCGTCCGGCAAATTATCCTTCCGATATGCCGGGGTGGGGCCTGTATGAAGGTCGAAAGGGGCAAGTGCCTTATGCGGTGATCAATCTTCAGGGCCGCATTTTCATGGCCTCGAACGATGACCCGTTCCGCGTGGCCGACCAGATTTTGCAGAAAGTGACGGCCAAAGTGATTCTCGTGGATATCCACGCCGAGGCCACTTCAGAGAAGATTTCCCTAGGCTGGTATCTCGATGGACGCGTGACCGCTGTCGTGGGCACGCACACGCATGTTCCCACGGCCGACGAGCGCGTGCTGCCGAACGGTACCGCCTATATCACCGATGTCGGCATGACTGGGCCTTACGACGGCGTGATTGGAGTGAAAAAAGAACTGGTGGTGGGAAAATTTCTCAACGGGATGCCGGTGCGCTTTGAACCGGCCACGGGCGATGTACGGCTCTGCGCGGTGGTGATCGAATGCGACGATAGCACCGGCAAAGCTCGCCAAATCGAACGCCTGATGCTGAGCTGAACTCCTTCAAGTTCGTTCTTTCTTGCAAGACCATCCCCGCCGTGCGTTCCCTTCCTGGGCGCCTGCATCCACCTTTTGGGCCAAACGCGTGACCAAATCTTACGAAGCAAGGGTAAAATCGTAGAAATGTATCGGGCAGCAGCTTTCATTCTGAGCGTAGGGGTCGTTGCCGCCGGACTATCAGCTCCGGCCGCAGCCGCCGACGGTCCAGCGACGGCCGCGCCCATCGCTTGCAGCAACGGGGTTCCTGGCGGCGTGCACTGCGTCCACTCCAAGAAAGATGAGAAAGAGGCCCGCAACGCCTACGCACGCGGGGTGAAACTGGAGCAGCAACAGCAGTTGAGCGAGGCCTACGAGGAATTTGACCGGGCTGCCCGGTTGGCTCCGCAAAGTACCCGGTATCTGCAATCGCGGGAAGTGGCGAAAGCTGGGATGGTCTACGAGCACGTGGAACGCGGCAACCAGTTGTTGTACGGCAACGAGCGAATGGGTGCAGCGAAGGAATTTCAGGCCGCTCTGGACCTGGATCCGGAGAACCAGTTCGCGCGGCAGCGGCTGCAGGACAGTGCGCAGGCCCCCCGTGAAGAACTCCTGAGAGCCGCTTCGACGATCGGCGAATCGCGGGAAATTCACCTTTGGCCGACGACAGAGCGGGCCAGTTTCCATTTTCGCGGCGACGTGCGGGGAATGTTCAGTGAGCTGGCCTCCTCTTACGGCATGAGCGTTCAGTTTGACGATTCCGTGGTTTCGAAGCAGGTGCGGTTCTTCGTGGACGACGTAGATTTCGAAACGGCCTTGAAGCTGGCCTGCGAAGTCAGCAACACCATGTCGACGGCTCTGG
>Ga0209415_10006585_pt1 | contig 20568 bp, 20 predicted proteins | sample PeaSoiSIISIP2007_FD_187696 | JGI IMG/M metagenome (GOLD analysis project Ga0209415, IMG submission 187696) | Peat soil microbial communities from Weissenstadt, Germany - SII-SIP-2007 (SPAdes) (version 2) | ecosystem: Environmental > Terrestrial > Soil > Wetlands > Peat | place: Germany...
TCGTGCGCACCGACCGGCGCACCCTCGTGACCATGGGGGCCACGGGGTCGGTGCTCTACCGCGTGCTGGCGCAGACCCTCGTCGACGGGGGGATCCTGGCGGCGCCGACGATCCGCATGACGGTCTGCCGGCAGGAGGGCACGTGGTCGAAGTACCAGTACCGCGCCGCCGAGCAGACCCTGATCATCCGGTCGCGGCTGCGGAACCGGCTGGTCGTGGAGGCGGCGGCACAGGCAATGAAGCCGGCGCTCGTCTTCGTGCAGAAGCTCCAGCACGGGCGGCACCTCGCCGACATGATGCGGGGCAAGGGGCTGCGCGTCGAGTTCGTGTGGGGCGCGAAGGACAGCGACGCGCGCGTGCGCGCGCTCGCCAAGCTGGTGGCCGGGAAGCTCGACGCCATCGTGTGCTCCGCGATTTTCACATCTGGAATCGACATCCCGTCGCTCGCCGCCGTCGTCGTGGCGGGCGGCGGGGCCTCTCAGATCGCCGCGATCCAGCGGATCGGCCGCGGCACGCGCAACACCACGGACAAGGGCACGTTCGAGGTTTGGGACGTGCTCGATCTCAATTCGGAGTGGATGGAAAGGCACGCGCGCACGCGAAAGAACGCCTACGAGCAGGAGGGCTATGTAGTCGAGGTGCTCGATCCTGAACCGCTGGCGTTGATCAGATCACCGGGGAGAACCGCACCAGACGATGGCCTGTTCCCAAGCATGGATCCCCGGTCCAATAGGTAAACAAAAGTGGGCCCCCTTCTAGCCGCAAGGCATGGTATACAAACAGCCATGCCGGTAATGCCGCGCCCACTCGTTGAACGGTTCTGGCCAAAGGTAGAAAAGACGGAGACGTGTTGGCTATGGCAGGGCGCCCGTTATTCAAACGGATATGGAAACATAGGCTTGGTAGGACGCCGTGGAGGCAACCGGCTGGTACACCGGGTTTCATGGGAATTGCACTTTGGCCAGATACCCCAAGGACTACTGGTTTGCCACCGTTGCGACGTAAAAGCTTGCGTTCGCCCCGATCACCTGTTCCTTGGGACGCAGGGGGACAACATGCGAGACATGCGCGCTAAAGGGCGGGCGGCACACAACGACGGGAGGGCGTTCAGGGCCTACAACGCGGCGCGTGTCTACCCGCGTGGGGCTGGTCATCCCTCTACGAAACAAGCAGACATCACCCAGGTACGTGCGCTTCGCTCCGAGGGGAAGCTTCTACGAGAAATCGCCGCCGCAACAGGGTATTCAATCACCCACGTTGCGGGAATTTTACGAGGGGAGCGACGCAGGCTGGGGTAGATCCTCGCCGACGAGGGCAACGAGTGGATGGAGCGCCACGCGCGCACCCGCCGGCGCAGTTACGAGGACGAGGGCTTCGTCGTGCGGGTCGTCGAGGACGACCGGGCCCCGCTGCTCCAACCCACGGCGCGCGTGCGCCCGAAGCCCCACGACGACGGCTTCTTCCCCCCGATGTAGCGGGCCGGCCGCGGAACCCGCGTGTCCGCGGGGATGACCGGGTAGTAGAAAAAAGCTTGCCACGGAGCAGGCGCCCGTAGTACAAGCGGATCCGTGTTAGCCAAAGGGCCGCTGCCCCTATTGCTGCATACGACCAGTTACGGAGACGTCTACCTGTTGAGCGGCGCCGCGTCGGGGTCAAGAGGCTAGGACCCCTTCCCCCTGCCCCTGACGCAGCGACCGACGCGGGGCCACTCAGCCGGTAGACGTAGGAAGGGTTCGACATGGTTGCGGCACAGGTTCCCGGGCCAGCGCCTTCGTACACGCACGCGCCCGGCTCCACCCCGCCCCGTTTCGTTCGGGGCCAGGCTCGTAAAGCACGACCACACCGGCCTGAATCCTGGTCGGCGAGCACTGTCGAGGCTTTGAATGGAGAAAAGGTCACGCTGGGGGCCGAGTGGCTCCAGCGTGACCTCTTTCTGCGCATGCCGGAGAAGGTCGTCACGACAGCTCGGTATCTCCACTGGCTACGGTGGGAGTACAAGGGGAAGGGCATGCGCGAGGTCTACGAGCGTCGGGATAGGATGCTCCAGGCGAAGCCCATGGCGGGGGTCACGGAGCGCCAGATCGAGTACGCGTTCGCATGGCTGCGTCGGTACGGGCTGCTCAGCACCCGCCTGGAGATCCGGCGCCGCGGAGACGGGACCTTCTACCGTCAGTACACCCACACGGTAAATTGGTGCGAGTACAAGTACCGGCGCGGAGACAGCGTTGACAACCCCCGCGTGGGACTGACCGTGGAGGCCAAGAATGGCCTGTCGGCGAAGGCGCTGCGCGGCCCCCACCACGGGGCCAAGAGGAGGAAGGGAGGGAAACAAACCTTGGGACAAGACCCGGCGAACCTTGGGACAAGACCCGGGCAACCTTGGGACCATAGTTTAGAAGCTAGTACAGAGGCTAGTATCAGAGCTAGTTCAGTACTTCGTACTGAACCCGGCCAAACAGCCGCCGGGTTCCCTGAACAAGATCAAAACCAAGATCCCGAGTACATGCGTCTGTGCTACGCCGCCCTCAACGATGAACCGGACCCCTCCCCTACGCCGCCCGATCCCGTAGCCTCTGCGCCGACCCCAAGCCCCGACCCCGTGGCCTTTACCCCCAAAGCTCCCGCGGCGGGCGGGGCGGGCGCGCCCACGGCCCGGCGGGCCACCACGGAGGAAACGGACGACCGGGCGGAGTTCCGCGGGGGCGGGCGGGTCTATTTCCCACCGTGGCCCGGCCAGGCCGGCGTGCCGAAGGCCCCCTACGACGTGAAGCCCGCGGTGATCCCCGGGGCGCCCCTGCTGCCCGAGGGCGCTTCCGACGACACCCTGATCACCTGGCTCGTGAACGCTTACGCCGGGGCCTGCGCGGACCCCAAGACCGGCCGGCGCCCCTTCGTGCCCCCCGCGGTGATCAACCGCCACCGCGCCGCCATCCTGGAGGGCGCGCGCGCCATGATCGCCCGGAAGATCGCCCCGGCCGAGTGGGCCGTGTGGAGCGTGGGGGTGTTGGGGAAGTACATGGCCCGCGGCGAGGGTAGCCCCCCGCCATTCCACCTGGTCTGGAGCGAGAACCGCATGGCCTTGCGGCAGGGCTGGTTCGCGCACGACGGCGGGGGCCTCGGGGGCCGTTCCCTGGAGGGGGCGAAGTTCCGGGAGCTGTGCCTGCGTCACCGCACGATGCGCGAGCGCCTCCTCGCTACGCGCAGCGACGCCGAGGTCGCCGCCGTGGTGGCGCGGTGCTTCCCGGGCGACCTGTACGACCGCCTGCGCGCCGAGGCCACGCAGGAGGCCAACGACAACGCTGCCCGGCTCGCCGCGATGCGCGACGCCGGGAAGTGGTTGTGGTCTTAGGGGGCACCCGTGGTCGCGAACCTGATGGACCCCGTGGAGGACAAGCTCGTGCGCACGATCCGGCGTGCGCTGGCGCAGGCCTCCGCCACCGACCTCGACACCGTCGTGATGGCCGTCGTGGTGATCCCGGCGCGACGGCCGCCGGTGCTGCCGGGGCGGGACGGGCGGCTCCCCGTCGAGTGGTACGAGGCCCCGGCGACCTGGGACCGGATCGTGCGCCTCGTGGCCGAGACCTTCGGGGTGGAGCCGAAGCGGATCCTCGGACCGGAGCGGCACCCGCGCATCGCCCGCGTGCGGCAGACGGCCATGTGGCTCGCCCGCCGGTACACGTCGCTCTCCCTGTCGGATATTGGGCGCCTGTGCGGTGGGCGCGACCACACGACGGTTATGGCCGCCGTGCGGCGCGTCGGGGAGCTGCGGGCTGGGGACGAGCGGTACACCGTGTGCCTGGCGGAACTGGGGGCGCTGCTCCGGCCGGCCACGCCGGCCCCCGTGGGGGAGGACCCGAATGGCTGAGCCGAAGGTGGAGGGCCTGCCGTACAACTTCGCCGGGGCCTTCGAGCGCCGCGTGGCGTGGCTCTGCTGCACGTCGCCGGGCTTCATGGGGCGCTGCGGACACGCGCTCGACGCCGTGTGCCTGGCGGCCAAGGAGGCGGTCCTGGTGGTTATGGCCGCCCAGGCCATCTTCAAGGACCACGGCGCCGGCCCGCGTGACTGGGCGCTCGTGGAGCAGCGCCTGGCCGGGCAGCGCGAGCAGGGCAAGATCACGCACGAGGCCATCCAGGACGCCGGCCGCTACCTCGACGCCGACCTCGATCCGCCGACCGACCCTCCCGAGGAGGCCGTGATCGCCGAGCTGGTGCCGTTGCTTCGGCAGCGCATCATGCTCCAGATCGCGACGACGGCTTCGGCAGCCTACGCGAAGGGCGGGAAGGACGATCGCAAGATCGCGGAGTTGCTGAACCTCTCCGACGGGCTTGGGCGGGCGGATCAGGGCGCCGGCGTCCGGATGGGCGTGGCCTCCTTCGACGAGATCGAGCACATCCGCCACCTGCAACACCTCCCGACCGGCATCGACGAGTTGGACTTCATCCTAAGCGGCGGCCCGGCGCGGGGGACCTTCAACGTCGTGATGGCCGGCGCGAAAGTGGGCAAGTGTCACGCAAAGGGACAGGGGGTCCTTCTCGCGGATGGAACCATTCGGAAGGTGGAGGACGTACGAGTAGGCGATCTCCTCATGGGCTGGGGGGGGTTCCGTAGGGTGTTGGCGACGAATCGGGGTCGTGGGGAGATGTTTGACATCGTGCCGAAGCGGGGCGCTCCTTGGCGGGTGAATGCTGATCACATCCTGACGCTCGTGCGCACCGGTGTTGGCGGAGAGATGGTGGACGTTTCCGTGAAGGAACTGGGAACGTGGTCTGCTAAGCGGAAGCGAGCCTTCATGCTGACGCGATCTCCAGGAGTGGAATTCGCGCAAACTTCCCTGCGTCAGCTTCCACTCGATCCCTACTTTTTGGGGGTCTTGCTCGGGGACGGGTCCCTAGGGGGGAAGAGCCCTTCGATCGGTGTTACGACGGCTGATCCGGAAATCGTGACAGAGCTACATGCACAGGCCGCACGTTACAACCTCCGGGTACGCCCCGCGTCTCTTAGGTACGCGCCTACCTACCGGCTTTCGAGGATTCCGGAATATGCGCCGCATCCGACTACCCGGGCAGGAAGGCGGAAAAAGGGGGTGAAGAAGGTGTGGAACCGCGTTACTACTCGGCTAGAGAGCCTGGGTCTGCGCGGAAAGACTTCGGGGGACAAGTTCATCCCACAGGCCTATCGGGTGGCGGACCCAAATTCCCGTCGGCAGATCCTGGCCGGCCTGATCGACACCGACGGCTACTTGGCCAAGGCCGGCCTGTCCCCCGCTTATGAGTTCACGCTCAAGTCTCGTCAGTTGGTAGAGGATATTGCCTTCATCGCGAGAAGCCTCGGGCTCGCAGCCTCCCGCGTGGTTGCGTGTCAGAAAACGTGCCAAACGGGGGCGGTGGGGACGTATTACCGCACCCGGATCTCCGGGGAGATCGAGCAGATCCCGGTGCGTGTAGCGCGGAAGCGGGCGCCGCCCTTTCAGAGGAAGCGGAAGGACGTGCGGAAGGTTTCGTTCACGGTCCGCCCCGCTGGGGAAGAGGATTACTACGGGTTTACCCTCGACGGGGACGGGCGTTACCTACTTGACGACTTCACCGTGACCCACAACTCCATCTTCATGACGCACTGCGCCGCGCAGGCGATGATGCTGGGGCTCAACGTCTGCGTCGCCACGCTGGAGCTTTCCGTCGCCGAGTGGTTCGTGCGCGTGAAGTCCAACCTCACGGGGATCCCGATCGACGCCATCAAGGACGGGTCGATGGAACGCGCCCGCGAGATGTTGGCCGGCCGGCCGCTCGGCAACCTGGTGGTGAAGTGGTTCCCGAGCCGCGGCACCGGCGCCCGGGAGATCATCCAGTGGGTCGAGGACGAGGAGCAGCGCGCGGGCGCCCCGGTTTCCCTCTGCACGGTCGACTACCTCCAGAAGCTGAAACCGCGTACCGAGCCGGGGGGGAAGCGGTGGGATTCCCTCGGCGATGCCACGGACGAGCTGCGCGACTGGTCGATGGCCAAGAAGATCTGGACGTGGACCGGGGCGCAGCCACAGCGGGGCGCCGGGCAGGAGCGCGGGAAGAAGTCGAGCGGCGCCTCTCGCATCGGGACCGACGACGTGGCCGGGTCCATGGAGATCGTGCGGAACGCGGACCTCATCGTCACCCTGACGGGCGTAGACGACGACAAAATCGAGTACTACATCGCCGGCGGTCGGTACGGCGGCACCGGGCGCGCGACGCCGGCCTTGCGCCACGAGTTCCCCTGCGCGCAAATGGTTCCACTCAACCGAACGCTGCCCGGGGCCGAACCCACGGGCGACCTACCCTTCTAGGAGGAAATGTACATGATGACACGCAAGCTCCCGGTAGACCTGTCGATGGAAGAGATGGTCTCGAAGTCGCGCGCCCTGGCGGCCAAGATGGCCGAGCGCGACGAGAAGGAGGACGCCGGCAAGGAGGCCGCGTCCGTCCTGCGCAAGCTGCTCAAGAACATGGACGGCGACATCAAGAAGGCCGCCAAGATGATCGTCGACGGGACCGAGGACCGCATGGTCGACGTGATGCTGCGGCCGAACCCGCAGCGCACCACGATCGAGCTGATCCGGCTCGATACCGGCGTCGTCGTGGAGTCGCGCCCGATGAACGCGGACGAGCGCGAGGCGCACCGCCAGGGCACGCTCCAGGCGCTGCTGGACGGCCGGAAGCCGGATCCGTTGGGGGACGACGAGGCGGACGACGAGGCCGAGGCGGAGGAAACGGTCCAGTAGGTGCGCGTCGACCCGCAGGTAGTCCTCGCGGCCGTTGAGGGGAAGCGCCCGAACGCCGAAGGTCGCGTTCGGGCGCGGTGCCCCCTTTGTGACGGCCGGCGCGAGACCTTCTCGTTCCACCCCGGCGAGGGGTTCTTTTCCTGTTTTCGATGCGGCGCGCGGGGGCGCATCCACGTTACCGGCGCGACCTACACGGCCCCGGCCGCGGCCCGGCCGGCCATGCGGGCGCCGGACGGGTACGTGCCCCTGTGGACCGACGACGCGTGGGCGTCGCGCGCGTGTGCGCCGGCGCGCGACTACCTGCTGGGGCGGCGGATCGATCGGGCGCTGATCCGGCGCGCGAGCATCGGCGCCGCCGTCCACCGCGGCAAGGCGTTCGGCCGGGTGATCGTGCCGATCTTCGGCACGGACGGGGAGACCTGGCTCGGCTGGTCGGGGCGCGTCTGGGTGCGCGGCAAGGTCGAGCGGCCCTACCGCTACGCCGACGGCATGGAGCGCGCCTACATGATGTTCAACCACCGGGCGCTGCTCCAGCCCCGTGCGGAGCCCGGGATCGTCGTGGAGGGCGTGTTCGACGTGCTGGGTACGTCGGCGGACGACAGCGTGGCCGTGCTGGGCAAGCCTTCGCCCTGGCAGATCGACGCCTTGCTGATCTCGCCGCGGCCGCTCTCGATCGTGTTCGATGGCGACGCATGGCAACTCGGCCTCGCTACGGCGCTCCAGCTCCGCGTCCGGGGCCTGGAGCGGTACAAGGAGGGGGACCGCCTGGATCCCCTGCGGGTGGGGACGGTGCGGCTCCCGCCGGGGAAGGATCCGGACGAGTACCCGATCGGGACGATCCGCGAGGCGGCGGCGCTGAGCCTCACGCGCGTTTTGCCGGTGGCCGTGTAACAGCGCCCCCGGCGGGGATGATCCAGGGGGCACGGCGCTAGGCGCCGGAGGAGGAACGATGCCGCTCTTGCAGCTCTATGGGTTCCGCGGGCCGGCCGAGATTCTCGGCGCGGTCCACGAGGTCGAGTACGGGCAGCCGGACGGGGAGAGCCTCGGCGCCCTCGTGATCTCCGGGCTGGATCTGGCGGGCGCCCACCGCATCCTCGATGAACTGGCGACGGGGGCGGTCGTGTCGATCGAGCCGCGTCCGGCCGGGGGCGCCGACGTAGCCAGCACGAAGATCGCCCCGGCGGCGAAGGCAGATCCCATCCCACAGGCGGCGGCGCAGCCCGTGGCCGTCGAGGTGAAGCGCGAAGTCACGCCGGAGGGCCTCAAGCCGGCGGCGCCCAGTGTGGCCCTCCAAGGGGCTGCCACGGCGCCTGCGGAGAAGCCGAAGACCACGCGGAAGACGAAGGCGGAACCACCCGCGGAACCGGCCTCGCCAGCCGCGGCAGAGGCGCCCTCCGCCGCTCCGTCGAACGTGATCCCGATGCAGCCGTCTTCGGCGCCGCCGCCCGCCCACCCCAAGACCAACGGCGCGGTGGCCTTGGAAGACGTGCCGGAGCTGTACCGGACGATGGACAAGATGCGTGACCTCCTGACCAACTTGCAGAAGGACGGGCTCGTGCTCGGTATCGAGGTGGTCGAGCGGTGCGTCGCCTGGGGCCCGCATGTGCCCGTCCTGGCCCGGATCGGCGGCGCCGTCGAGATCCGCGAGCGCGTCGGCCGCGCCGTCAACGCGCTCAAGCTGGAGCAAGGGGTCAAGTAGTGCGCTTCGCGATCCCCGCGCCCGCACTGCTCGCGGCGGTACACCACGCCTCCAAGCTGTACGGCGACTCGAAGCCAGCGTTCGCCGGGTTGCGGTTCCGACGCGTCGACGACGTGCTCTACATGGACGCCACCGACCTCCAGATCGGCATGACCGTCGCGCTGGAGGGCGGCGCCCTGGAGGGGCTCGGGTCCTTTATGGTGGGCGCCGACGCGATGCGCGTGGCGGTGGATGCGATGCGCGGCAAGGGCAACATCACGGTCGAACAGGATGGCGCCGGGGGCCGCGTGGAGGTTTCGGCCGGGCGGGCGAAGTACCGGCTGAACCCGGGCGACGCCGGGGCTCTGCCTGTGCCGCAGCCGGTGCCCACGGCGACCGCCACGATCGAGGCCGCCCGGCTCGACGGGCTGATCAGGCGGGCGGCCTACGCCGTGTCGGCGGATCGTTCCGAACTGATGGGCGTGTTCTTCGAGGCCGGCGTAGACGTGTTGACCGTGGCGGCGACCGACGGGCACAGGATGGCGCTCGCCGAGTCGGTCCAGCCCCCCGGCGAGGAGATACCGCCCCTGGTCGACACCTTGGTCCCCACGCACGCGATCCGCGCGATCCGGCGGCTCGTTGCCGACGACGCGGAAACTGGTCACGTGGGCGTGGCGCGCTCGCCGGGGCGCACGCACTGGTCTCGCCGGTTCGCTTGGGGGAGCATCACCCTGTCGGTCCTGCACGACGCCAACCTCCGGTTTCCGCCGTACCGCCAGGTCATCCCGGAGTACGCGAAGACGGCCCCCTTTCAGGTTAAGCGGGAGGTGCTGCTCGGCATGGTCGAGCGCGCAGCGCTCATGGTGAAGCACGGCATGGGCGTGACCATCGTACTGGAACCGGACCCCCTGCTCGCCATGAAGGTCGACGGCGCGGACGGCGCGTACTACGAGGAGACCGACGAGGACGTGCTCTACGCCGGGGGTCACTTTGAGGCCACGTTCAACCCCCGCTACTTCCGCGAGTGGCTGGAAGCGGGGTCCGGCGAGTACGTGCTGCTCCACCCGGATCGGGACATGTCCTACGGCTCCCTGGTCCTGACCGACGGCCCCCATTACCGGGCCGTGCTGATGCCCATGAGGAGCTGAACGGGTGCGGACCGCCCCGCTCTACGAGCAGGCACCGGCCGCCACGATCGAGGCCGTTCACGGCCTGCCTCTCCACCCCGGCTGCCGCCTCTGCCCACGCCACGCCTCTGCTCGCAACGTCTGCCTGTCCCCTGACGGCGCGCCCGGCGGCCTCTACGTGGTCGGGGCCTACCCGGGCGTCGAGGAGGACCGCAGCGGCCGGGTCTTCGCCGGCCAGGGATCCCGCCGGTTCCGCGACCTCGTGGCGCAGTGGTGGCCCGGCCCGGTCATGTACGACAACGCCCTGCGCTGCCAGGATGTGGACGCGGCGAAGGCCACGATCCTGCCGTCGGCGGACAAGTGCCGGCCATACCTCGCCAAAGCCATCGCCGACGCCAAGCCCACCCGGATCCTGCTGCTCGGCGAGGTGGGCGCTTACGGGGTGCTCGGCCGCAAGGTCGAGCCGTTCTCCGCCCGCCGCGCCTTCACCTACCTGGCATCCGGCGTGCCGGTCTTCATGGTGACGCACCCGGCCGCCGCAGCGCGCAACCGCTTCGTGCGCGCCTGGCACGAGCGCGACCTCCAATGGGCCCTACAGGTCGCCGCCCCGCCCTGGGAGCCCGCCTGGGCCGGGAAGGTCTACCACGACGTAGAGACCCCGGAGGACGCCGCCCAGGCCGTAGCTGCCCTGCGCGCCTACGCGCCCCCCGCGCGCCCCGTGGCCTCCGAGACCCCGCAGGCCGCGCTCACGTTCGACTGCGAGACCCGCGGGCGTCTCTACGACGCCTCGTTCGCCGTGGTGTCGATCTCGATCGGCACGCCGGATGACCTGTACGTGTGGGATCGCGCGGCCTTGGAGGATCCGGCGACGCGAGCGTCGGCGCTGGCCCTTCTCGCCGATCCCGCGGTGCTCAAGGGCGGCACCAACGTCAAGGGCGACATTCAGATGATCTGGTGCGCCTACGGCGTGGAGGTGCACGGCATCGCCTTCGACGCCCAGCTCATGACCCACGTGATCGACCCGGACGCCGACGGCTACCTGGCCGCCATGGCCGAGGTCGTGGGGTGTGGCGGCCACAAGCAGGAGGCCGAGGCGGCGAAGGACGAGGCCAAGGCCCGCGCGAAGAGGTGGGACAAGGAACGGTTTCAGGCAAACCTGTTCGGCGGCGTCGATCAGATCGACGAGGTGGCGGCGCGCGGCATCGTCGACCAGGACGGGCCATCCGACCGCTGGGTCTACGCGCTCCTGCCGCCCCCCGTGCGCAAGCGGTACGTCTCCCGCGACGTGCTCGCCACGGCGCGCCTCGGCGTCCACCTGGATCGGCGCCTCGCCCGCGAGCCCGCCGGGCTCCAACAGGCGTGGCGCGAGTCGGTGCTGCCTGCGATCCAGACCTGCGTGCAGGTCGAGAAGTGGGGCGTGCCGGTCGACATAGGCGCCCTGCGCGCGGCCGACGCCCACTTCGCCCGCCTCCAGGAGCAGGCCGAGGTCAAGCTCAAGCACTACAAGTTCAACCCCGCCAGCCCCCCGCAGATTGCCGCATTCCTCTACGACGAGTTGAAGCTCTCGGTGCCGGAGGAGTTCGGCAGGTCGACGGCCGCCGAGGCGCTGGCCGCCATCAAGGGGAAGCACCCGGTCATCGCCGACTTGCTGCACTGGCGCCGGATCGACAAGCTGCGCGACACCTACACGCTGGGCTGGCTGCGCGAGTTGCGCGGGGACGGACGGCTCCACCCCACGATCAAGATCGACGGGGCTCGCACAGGGCGTTTCAGCGCGGTGGAGCCCAACATACAAAACGTCGTGTCGGAGAAGGGCGACGGCCTCAAGGCCGAGTGGGGCACGCTGCTCAAGGGCTGCATCAAGGCGCCGCCCGGCTACGTGCTTTTTTCCGTAGACCTCTCGCAGATCGAGCTTCGCATAGCCGCCGACCTCTCCGGCGACGAACTCATGCGCGAGATCTACCGGAAGGGGCTCGACTACCACCAGCGCACCGCCGAGCTGATCGCCCCGCTAGTGTGGCCGGGCCTAGCCCCCCACGAGGTTGGGAAGAACCAGCGGCGGGTCGCCAAAGAGGTGAACTTCGGCGTCTTCTACCGCCAGGGCGCCGCGTCGCTGGCGGAGAAGCTCCACACCACACAGACGGAAGCGCAGCGCATCCTCGACGCGGTGCTGGGCGCCTTCAAGACCTTCACGGCCTGGCGCGACGCGAAGATCCGCGAGACCCAGCGCACGGGTTGCATGTGGACCCACTGGCACGAGCAGGAGTACCGGCGCCGGTGGCTTTGGCGGATCGCGGAGGCCGGCGACGACGACGAGGCGGGGCGCAACCGCAGCACGGCCGAGACCGGCGCGTTCAACGGAGACATCCAGGGCACCGCCAACGAGGTGTGCATGCGGGCGATGATCGAGGTCGTGCGGTGGATCCGTGAAGAAGGAGTGGACGCGAAGATTTGCGCGCCCATCCACGACCAGCTACTTGGACAGGTACGGGAGCGCGAACTCGACGAGGTACTAGCGGCGACGGTCGAGCGGATGGAGTCCTACAAGTGCTCCGTCCCGATCGTGGCCGAGCCGGAGGTAGGGTACTCCTGGTCTTCGCTTGAGAAGTATGGGAAGCCGAGGCTCGTCGCGTAGCCGCGGCGGATCCGGGGATGTAGGAGGGTACATGGAACCGCGCGATCTGCCGCAGGACGACCCGGACGAAGCCGTCCGCATCGACGATCAGAACCTCAACGGACAGTTCCTGGAGCTGCCGGCGCTCTACGCCCGCTGGGGCTACAAGCACGCGGAGGCGCGCCGGCAGTCCAAGATCGAAAAGACCCTCTACGACCGAGTGCGGGCGCAGGCGCGCCTGACGGTCCGGGAGAAGTACAAGGGCGGCCAGGGTGGCGAGAAGCAGGATCGCGTGAAGGGCCCGACGACCGACGACGTGGACGCCATGGTCGAGGTCGACGAGGAGGTGCAGGAGGCGCGGCTCAACATGATCGCCGCCGAAGCGCGCGCCGACGCCCTGTGGGTCACGGTCAAGGCGCTGGAGTACAAGAAGGACGCCCTGATGAGCGCGGGCGCCGACCGGCGCAAGGAGATGGAGCACGACCCCACCATCCGTGCCCAGGTCGCCCGCGAGTCTTTTCGGGAAGGGGGCGAGTTCTAGATGGAAAACGGCGCCAAGCTCATTGCGGACGAGCGCGACCGCCAGATCGCTGACGAGGGCTGGGGCGCCGACCACGACGACGAGCACAGGCGCGGGGACCTAGCGGACGCCGCCGTGTGTTACGCGGCCCGGATGCCCGTCTACTACCACCAGAAGGACCCCGGTACGTTCCGCTTCTACGACCCTTGGCCGTGGTCCGCGAACGCGGACAAGCGGGACAAGACCTACATGGGCTCCCGCGATCAGCGGGTGCGGCAGCTCGTCAAGGCGGGGGCTCTGATCGCGGCGGAGATCGATCGGCTGCTGCGGATCAATGAACGCGAGGAGACCCGCTTGAGGCAGGAGCAGGAATACGCGCAGCGACATGTGCAACGGATGAAGCAACCGTAGCAAGCGGCCAGGCCCGCGGCCCCGTGGTGGGGCCATGCCGGACGATGGAACGCCGAACACACGAGGAGATCGAGATGAGCGACGAGACCGAGCACAGCATCAACGACTACTACGAGACCTGGGACAAGGACGGTATCAGCGCCGACAACGCCGAGTTCGCCCGCGGCCGAGGCCAGTTCTTCAAGTTCGAAGTCGGGCCCAACGACGTGCGCTTCCTGCCGCCGCCGCGCGGGCGGAAGTCGCCGTTCGTGATCGTCCACGAGCACCGCGTGCAGATCCCCGGCGGCGGCCCGGACGACACCCTCCAGTACGCCTGCCCCCGCATCCACGGGGACAAGACCTGCGACGAGTGTGACAAGGCCGAGGAGCTGATCAAGAGCGGAAACCCCATCGACTACGAGGTCGGCCGCGAGATGCAGCCCCGCCCCAGCGCCCTCACGTCCCTGATCGACCGCAACGAGGAGGCCGCCGGCCCGCAGATCGCCCGGATCGGGAAAAAGCTGTTCCGCCAACTCCGCATCATGCGTGAGAACGCCAAGATCGCCGGGAACTTCACCGACCCGCTGCGCGGCTACGATCTCGTCATCACCCGCAAGGGCACGGGGAAGAACGATACGGAGTACACGGCGGCGATCAACCAGGAGCGCGGCGCGTCCCCGATGGCCGGCCACTGGGACGACGCGGCCGGGGCCTGGGCGCCGAGCGAGGAACAGATGATCCGCTGGTTCCAGGCGCGGCCGGACCTCGACCGCTTCCTGCGCGCCATGTCGCCCGAGCAGATCTCCCAGGCCATCGCGGAGAAGCAGAAGTACATCGGTGGGGCCTCCCGCCGGCAGGGGCAGATCGCCGCCCCGCCTCCCCGTGACGACGCGCCGCCCCCGAGCGACGACGACGCCCCGCCCGCTCGCGCGGCGCGCCCGACGGCCCCCGCGGCGGCCACGCAGCCCCGCGGCAACGCCAAGCCGAAGCCGCGGCCGGAGGACGACCGCGCGGCCGACGACGACCTCGCCTACTAGGTAACAAAGGCGGCGCTTGGGTAGGCGCCCGGCTCACCCCCGGGCGCGGCCGTTCGACTCGGCCACACCGCCCCACATGAAGATCGCCTTCTGCTCGGACGTTCACGCTGGCCTCCACCGCCGCCTCGGCGGCCCCGTTGATGCCGGTCTCAACCGGCGGTGCCGGCAGATCGTCGACACGCTGACGCGCTCGGTGCGGCGTGCCTCCGACCTGCGCTGCGACGCCTTCGTAGTGGCCGGCGACCTCTTCGACGACGCACGCCCGGCGCCCCAGGTGATCGCGGCGGTGCGCGCGGCCCTGGAGTCGGGGTCGACCGACATGCAGGTGATCGTGCTGCTCGGCAATCACGAGATGGTCTCGACGGCGCCCGGGGACCACGCGCTGGCGCCGCTGGCTCACGGGTGCGGCCGCATCAAGGTCGTGGAATGGCCGACCCGCTGGGGCCGTCTGCTGCTCGTGCCCTTCCGGCCCGGCGACGCTCGGGTCTGGTTGCCGGCGGACGTAGAGATGTTGATAGGGGCTGCGCCCGGCGCGGCGACGGTGCTGTGCGGGCACGTCGGGCTGATCGACGGCGACACCCCCGACTACCTGCGGGGCTCGGCCGGCGCGATCGAGGCCGCTTCCGTCTTGGCCCTGATGGAGCAGCACAACCTCCAGTTCGCTGCCTTCGGTGATTGGCACCAGCACGCTTCCTGGCTCGACGGGCACCTCATCCAGATCGGGGCTCTTGTCCCGACCGGGTTCGACAATTTGGGGCTCGACGGCTACGGGACGCTCGCGATCTACGACGATGAGGCTGGCGACCGGATCGTCGAGGAGATCCCCGGCCCGCGCTTCTTGGACGGGGAGGAAGTGGCGGAGAATGGCTGCGTGAGGGACCTTTCTGCCTCGACCAATTGCTGGTCCTTCTACGCGCGTCTCCGTGTGCCCGCCGACGGCCTCGCGGGCGGCCAGGCACGGCTTGCGGCCCTGATCGCGGCCGGTGTCTTGGTGGACGGTGTCGCGGAGATCGACCCGGCCGACGTGCGCGCCCGCCAGCAGGACGTGCGCGGGGCCGCCAATGCCGCCCGCGAGGCCGTGGTGCTGGACGAGGCCGTGGCCGCCTACGTGGGCGCGATGCCGCTGGCCGAGGGCGTGGACCGCGCCTCCGTACTCTCCCACGTGCGCGGCTACCTCAAGGGGGCCTAGATGGCTGTGGAGGACTTCAAGGGCGGAATCGAAGTCGGGTTCCCCGTAGACGATCTTGTCGGGCTCGCGTGCATCCAATGCGGTCATCGAGCGGATCCAAAGGCGCGGTGCGCCATCATCACGATCCCCGATAAGTCCCGAACATCCTCTGCGGGATTCGTTGCCGTGGAGCGGATGATCTGTTGTGCGCCGTGCGTGAAGAGGAACGCGGCGGGGATGCCCGGGACGAGGTGGCTGTCTGTGTGGGAACAGTTGAAGGGCGTGCAGGAGTCATAGATGCCGGATCGGATCACCTACGACCATGCTCGCTGCGGCTGCCCCGACTGCGGCGGCGCGCTTCCCGGGTGGGACGGGCAACTCTTCGCCGGGGAGTCCGCCAAGCCGACGCCGTGGGCGGTGATTTGCCGGATTCACGGCCGCGTCTACCTCACGCACCACGAGTACACGCACCAGATGCGCAAGCCGTACCGGCTCTGGACGTGCCCGCGCGGCGGGACCTTCTGGACGCCCCCCTGCCCGCCGGCCGAATGGGACGACGAGACGGAGGAAGCGGCCATGGAGCAGGCGATGGCGGAGGACTGGCCGTGAAGGCTCTTTCCCTCACCCAGCCGTGGTCGTCCCTCATGGCGATCGGGGCGAAGCGGTACGAAACCCGGAGCTGGAAGACTCCCTATCGGGGGCCGCTTCTCATCCACGCCGCCAAGGGGTTCCCCCGGGAAGCGCGCGACCTGCTGGCGCTGCACCCCTTCTGCTCCGTGCTGGAGGCCGCCTATCCCGGGTTCGTGAACCGGCGGCACGGGGGCCTACCCCTCGGCGTGATCCTTGCCCGGGTCGAACTGGTTGACTGCGTGCCGGCCGAGACGGCTTTCGACGACCTATTCGAGACCCCGTTGCCACACGGCGAGCACGAGCGCGTTTTCGGAGACTTCTCTGCGGGACGGTGGGCGTGGATCACGCGCGGGCTCACGCGCCTCTCCACCCCGATCCCGGCGAAGGGGCACCTCTCCCTGTGGGACTTCGATCTCGTGGAGGAGGCGTGACGTGTCGTGGCCGGCGCTGGCGCCCCCCCACCCGCCCGGTCTCCACGGGTGCGAGTGCCTCGCGTGCCTGCGCGCCTTCCGCGCGGCCGCCGACGCCGCGGAAGACGCGAAGGATCGCGGGAGGGGCCCCATGAGGATTCGGGAAATCAGGCTGCGCGGCTTTATGTCCCACGCCGAAACCACCGTCACGCTGCCCGACCGGGGGGTCGTGCTTGTAAGTGGCGGCAACGGGTCCGGCAAATCGACGTTTGCCGAAGCCGTGTCCTGGGCCCTGTGGGGCCGCACGATCCGCGGGTCCGTGCCGTGGCGCGGCGACGAGGGCTGCGAGGCCGCCGTGGTGCTGGGCGATGGCCTCACGGTGGCTCGCGAGCGGCGCAAGGGGAAGGCGTACCTCGCCTGGCAGCGGGGCGACGCGGCGGCGCCGACCTACGAGTCGGCCACGCGGGCGCAGGAGGCCCTGGAGTACGAGATCGGCACGCAGGACCAGTGGCGCCGCTCGCACGTGTTCAGCAGCGCCGACGCCGCCCACTTCTCCGCGGCCACGGACGCCGAGCGCAAGCGCCTCCTGGAAGGCCTGCTCGGCCTGGCCGTGTTCGACCCGGCGCTGGAGCGATGCCGGGAGGACATCCGCGCCGCCTCCGGCCGCGTGCAGGCGCTCACCCGGGACGTGGAGCGCGCCGCCGTCGGCGCCGAAGCCTGCGGGCGCCGTGTGGCGGACGCCTCCGCCGTGTTGGCCCGCCTGACCGCCGGGGAGGCCTTCCCAAGCCCCGCCGTCGTCATTACCGCCCGACAGGACGCCTCTGACGCCCGCGCCGCGCTGATGCGCGCTGAGGACGCGAGGCGCGAAGGCGCCACCCAGCTGGGGCGTGCGAGGGGTCAAGTGAGCGGTGACGAACGGGCGCTCGCGTTGCTCGCGGCCGACCGCTGCCCGACCTGCGGCCAGGCCGTGACGGGGCTCGTGCGCGCCCCCCATGAGGCCCGCCTTCGCGCCTCCACGGCGGCCGTGGTCGATCTGTCGGAGGCGGATCTCCGCGCGGCATCCGACGTGGGCGAGCTGCGCGAAGAGGCCGGGGCCCTCGCCCGTCATGCCGAAAGCCTCCAGTCGGCCTGCCGGCGCGAGCAGGAGTTGACGGGGCTCCGAGAACAGGCCGAGCGCGCCAAGATCGCCGCCCTGCACGATCAGGCCACCGCGGAGGCCGAAGGGGCGGCAGCGGCAGGCGAATTGGCATTGGCGCGCTCCGCCGTGGCCGAACTCGCGGCCGCCGAACAAGTCCTCGGCTTTCGCGGGGTTCGCGCGCAGATGCTGGCGCGCCTGCTGGACGGCCTCACCACGGTGGCGAACGCCTGGCTCGCCCGCCTGTGCGACCGGCCGATCACCCTGCGCCTCGCCGGCACGACCGAGCGGAAGTCCGGTGCCGTCGTCGACGCCATCTCCCTGGCGGTGGAAGGTGCCGGCGGCGGTCAGGGGTACGACGGCGCCAGTGGCGGAGAACGGCGCCGGATCGACGTGGCGCTGCTGCTGGCGCTCGCCGAGATCACGCCCGGCGCGCGGGGCACCCTGATCTTGGACGAGGCGCTGGACGCGCTCGACACGGCCGGCGTCGAGGCCGTCGTGGGGCTCGTCGAGGAGATCGCGCAGGACCGCGCAGTCCTGCTGATCACGCACAACACCGCGCTGGCCGAGCGGATCCGGCCAGCGCTACACCTGCTGGTGTCGGAAGGAACGGTGGCGCTTGGCTGAGCGATCGATCGAGTACATGGACCTGGCGGCGCTGCGGCCGCACCCGCGGAATCCAAAAAAACATGCACGCGGCGAGATCGAGGCGTCGATGACGAAGCGGGGCTACGCGGCCCCGATCGTGCTGGACGAGCGCACCGGCCTGCTGGCCGCCGGGCACGGCCGGCGCGAGGCCCTCCAGGCGCTCCAGGCCGGTGGCGGCACCCCGCCCGAAGGCGTGCGCGTGGCGGAGGGCCGCTGGCTCGTGCCGGTCTACCGCGGCTGGTCGTCGCGCAACGACGACGAGGCCGAAGAGATGCTCGTGGCCGACAACGCCATCGGGCCTCTCGGTGGCTGGGACGACAAGGGGGTTGCTGCCATCCTGCGCCGCGTGGAGGAGCACGGCGGGGACTTCTCCGGGCTGGGCTGGACCGCCGAGGAAGCGCGGGCGCTGATCCTCCGGTCCGAGGGGGCGTACAACGGGCCTTCGGCGGCCGGGCGCTTGCGCGAGAAGTTCCTCATCCCGCCGTTCTCCGTGCTCGACACGCGCCAGGGCTACTGGCAAGAGCGGCGCCGTATGTGGCTGGAACTCGGGCTGCGCGGGGAGTTGGGCCGCGGGGAGTTCACGCCCGTGGAAGGCCGCGCCTGGCAGGCATCCCCCAACAGCCTGGGGGACATCACGGAGCGCGCCGAGAAGGGCGTCCAGCGCAGCGATGTCGCCCAGCGCATCGCCCGATCAGGGCGCAAGATCGGCGCCCTGGCCGGCGTCGGTGACCACATCCAACGTGGCGCCGTCGTAGGGGAAAAGGGCGGGAACCCGGGACGCCTGACATCGTTCCGGGTTCTCGCCCCGCCTCGGACCTCGACGATACCAGCCGCCGGATCATCGCGCCGGCCCACACCGGCACGTCGATCTTCGACCCCTGGTTCGCCCCGCCCGGCGGCGCCGTACTCGACCCCTTCGCCGGGGGATCGGTGCGCGGCGTCGTCGCCGCCGCCCTCGGCCACCCCTACGTCGGCATCGACCTGCGCGCCGAGCAGATCGCAGCCAACCGCGAGCAGTGGGCCGAGATCGAACCCGCGTGGCAAGGGGACCCCGCGCCCCCGCCGCCTGCCCCCCAGTGGGAAGTGGGCGACTCCTCCGAAGTGCTTGCCCGGAGCGGCGATCCGTACGACCTGGTGTTCAGCTGCCCGCCGTACGCCGACCTGGAGCGTTACAGCGACGACCCCCGCGACATCTCGACCATGGACTACCCGGCGTTTCTCAAAGTCTACCGGGAGATCATCCGGCTCGCCTGCGCCCGCCTGAAACCCGATCGGTTGGCCGTGTGGGTCGTGTCGGAGGTGCGGGACGTCAAGGGCTACTGCCGCGGCTTCGTGCGCGACACGATCGACGCCTTCGCCGCCGCCGACCTGCGCCTCTACAACGAGGCCGTGCTCGTCAACTCCGTCGGCTCGCTCCCGCTGCGCGTGGCGAAGCCGTTTGGGCGCTACCGCAAGCTCGGCCGTACCCACCAGTGCGTCCTGGTCTTCATCAAGGGCGATCCCCGGGCCTTGCCGGGCGCGCTCGGCGACCTTTCCGTCACGCGCGACCCGCTCGAAAGCGAGGCCGACGTGCTCCGGGACGATCCGACGGCCGACGAAGCGTAGCCAGCCCCGTGCCGGGGATGATCTAGGGCATGACCGTCCGCGGGGCCATCGCCGGCTTGCTCGACGAGGCCCATATCGAAGACTTCATCTACGACGTCCGGAGCCGCGCGGCCGAGAGTGCCCCGGCCGGCTACGCAGGCAGCACATGGGATCTGCCGGCGGTCGTGCGGTACAGCGACGCCTGCGCGACCCTCCGGCAGTACCTGACGGTCGACCGCGCCTACCGGGCGAAGTCCGGCAAGCCCGCTAAGAAACTCGGCAAGTAACCACAACCAAAGGAGAACTCAACATGGCTACTACCAAGAAGAAGTCCCCCCGATCTGGCAAGGCCCCTCGGCCAGTGCTGCTCGCCAACAAGTCGTACGGGCTGTACATCGGCGAGGTCGTGGACGACGGTGAACTCGCGCCCGACGGGACGCGCACGATCCGCGCGACCAACGTGCGGCACGTCGCGCACTGGCGTGGCAAGACCGGCGGGATCACCAGCCTCGCCGCACATGGTCCGTGCGGCCCGAACGCCAAGCTCTCGCGCATCGGCGCACCAGCCCCCGCGGCGCTGCTCAGCGGCATCGTCAACGTCTTCGATCTCACCCCGGAGGCGGTCTCCGCGTTCGCGGGGATCGCGGCCACCGATGCCTAGTACCAAGGAAGATCACACCGGGTACGGGTCCGGGTACGGGTACGGGTACGGGTCCGGGTCCGGGTCCGGCTCCGGCTACGGCTCCGGCTACGGCTCCGGCGACGGCGACGGCTCCGGCTACGGCTCCGGCTCCGGCTACGGCTACGGCAACGGCGACGGCTACGGCTCCGGCTCCGGCTCCGGCTCCGGCTCCGGCTCCGGCTCCGGCTCCGGCTCC
>Ga0209415_10006586_pt1 | contig 20565 bp, 16 predicted proteins | sample PeaSoiSIISIP2007_FD_187696 | JGI IMG/M metagenome (GOLD analysis project Ga0209415, IMG submission 187696) | Peat soil microbial communities from Weissenstadt, Germany - SII-SIP-2007 (SPAdes) (version 2) | ecosystem: Environmental > Terrestrial > Soil > Wetlands > Peat | place: Germany...
GGGGGGGGGGGTGGGAAGACTCTCCCATCGCGGACCCCGCGCGGGAAACGTCGGGCAGGCTTCCCAGATACAGGGATTCACCGCCGTATTCGGCGAGAGATGGGGTGGCCGGAGGCCGAGGAGGGGGTTTGGGAAGTTCGACATGGGCCGCAGGCGGCGCGGTGACCGGCAGACCTTCCAGCGAGGGAAGCGGAAGCGGGGTGCTGCTCGCGGAGCTGTCGGCGGATTTCGGGGTCCATCCCGAATCGGGGGGTGGCGACGGCTGGCGTGGGGCCGGCGGTTCCTGCCGGCCCGGCTCTTCGATCTCTCCCTCCATCAGCCGACGCGACCGGAAGGCGTCTGCATCGGCCATCCGGGGTGCCACCGGTCGACCGGACGTCTGCGGTGCGGAGGGAGGCGCGAGCCGGGAAACGGGTTCCGGCACGAAATGGAATTGCCATCGCGCCAAGGTGCCCCAGCCCAGACCCAGAGCCCAGAATCCGAGGATTTCCAGCGCCACCTGCATCCGCATCTGCGGCTCCGGACCCACCAACGCCGAGGCGAGTGCCAGGAGGAGTCCGGTCGCCGTGGAGATCCATGGCCACCAGCCGAGAACGATGGAGAGCAGGAGCCCCACCGCGAAGACCCGCCAATCGGTCACCTCTTCCCGGAAGGCGAACCAGTAGATCCCACCTCCCGCCGTTCCAACCAGGGAGAGGAACAGGAGCAGGATCCGAAGCACCCTGTGGATCGCCTTGGAACGTTTCATGGAGTCACCGGATCCGGTACTTTTCCTTGAGGGCTGCGATGATTTCGAACCTGGTGCGGGTGCTGGACGCCACGTACCTCTGCGAGGCCTGGTCGTAGACCAGGATCTTGTACAGTTCCTTCTCGATCTCGATGCCCTGCATCCGGTTGGCGGACACCTTCAGTTCGGTGATCCCGAAATTCGTGCCCCATTCCCTCTCGGCCTTGTCGAACAGGTCGAACTGGCACATGTCGTCGGGGACCTCGCGCCTGGCCACCGGTTCGTAGCAGTGGTCCCGGTACCGCTCCGCCACGCGTCTCGCCGCCCTGTCCAGGACGGCGGCACCATCGGAACCGTCCCGGGGCGCGGACCCCGCGCAGCCCAGCAACGCGAGGAGGGGAAGGAGTTCCCATACGATCCGTTTCCGCATATGGCCCGAAATATTAGCCGCCCAACACCCTCTGCGCCGCTGTTTTCTTCTCCGCTCGGGCGGACTGGAGCAGGTTCGCCCGGGCCAGGGCCTGGTCGATGTCCCCGCACAGATTCGCCTCCCCGATCTGGTCGGCGAGTCCCGACCGGACCAGGGCCGTCATGGGCTGGGCGTGGACTCCGGAAAGGATCAGCGTCCAACCCTCGCGACGGGCGCGGGCGTGGACTTCCTCGATGGCCCGCAGTCCGGTGGCATCCAGCGACAGCATGTCCCGCATCCGCAGGATGAGGACCTGGGGCACGCGCGACGCCTCCTGGAGCGCGGACTTGAACTTCTCCGCGGCGCCGAAGAAGAAGGATCCCTGGATCTCGAAAACCTCCACCCCTTTCGGGACGGTCCGGCTCGAAATGGATCCGGGATCGTCCGCGTCTTCGCCTTCGGAAAGGGTTTGCGTGATGTCCCGTATCTCCGTCACCTCGGCCATGCGCTTCATGAACAGCGCGGTGGACAGGACGAATCCGACTTCGATGGCCACGGTGAGATCGATGAACACCGTGAGCAGGAAACTGGTCAGGAGCACCAGCACGTCGCCTTTGGGCGCCCGGAAGAGCTTGAGGAAGAGCCGCCACTCCGACATGTTGTAGGCCACCACCAGGAGGATGGCGCCCAGGGCCGGCATGGGGATCAGTCCCGCCCAGCGGCCGGCGACCATCAGGACCACCAGCAAGGTGAGGGCGTGGACCATGCCGGCGATGGGGGTGCGGCCGCCGTTCTTGATGTTGGTGGCGGTGCGGGCGATGGCCCCGGTGGCGGGGATGCCGCCGAACAGCGGCGAGGCGATGTTCGCCACGCCCTGCGCCACGATCTCCATGTCCGAACGGTGCCGCCGTCCGGTCATGCCGTCGGCGACCACGGCGGAAAGCAGCGATTCCAGGGCCGCGAGCAGGGCGATGGAGATCGCCGGATTGAACAGCTCCACGAACTTGTCGAAGGGGACGGTGGGGATGTGCGGAAAGGGAAGGTGGTTGGGGACGTCCCCGAACCTGGCGTGGATGGTTCCGACCGGCAATCCCAGGATCTTCACCAGGAGCGTGGTGACGACGATGGCCACCAGGGATCCGGGGACCTTCTTGGTGACCTTGGGCCAGAGGAGCATGATCGCCAGCGCCAACGCTGCGATCCCCACCGCCCAGGGGTTCGCCGTGGGCAGCGCCCGGGCCAGCGTCGCGAGCTTGGGAAGGAAGAGCGCCGGCATCTTGCCCTGGATGGTGAGCCCCAGGACGTCGGAGATCTGGGTGGTGGCGATGATGAGCGCGATGGCTGCGGTGAAGCCCACCGTGAGGGGGAAGGGCACGAACTTGACCAACCCCCCGAGGCGCGCCACCCCCATGACGACCAGCATGGCTCCCGCCAGCATGGTGGCCACGGCCAGGCCGTCGTACCCGTACTTCTGGACGATCCCGTACACGATGACGACGAAGGCGCCGGTGGGGCCTCCGATCTGCACCCGGCTCCCGCCCAGGGCGGAGACCAGGAACCCCGCCACGATCGCGGTGTACAGACCTTGCTCGGGCGTAACGCCGGAAGCGATGGCGAAGGCGATGGCCATGGGGATGGCCACGATGCCCACGATGATGCCGGCGAGCGCGTCGCGCCGGAAGTCGGGCCAGCCGTATCCTTCGCGGAGGACGGTGAGGAGTTTCGGCTCCAATCGGGTGGGAAGCAGCTTGGACATGGACCAAAGTTAGCTGATCCGATGGTCCATCATCGCCGCGGACCGGCGCGGAACCTACTTTGTGGGGCGAACTCCAACTCGGCGGGACGGCGACCATGCAGGCAAGGACATCCATTTCCATTCTGGCCCTTGGAGCCGCGGTCGCGTGCGCGGCGCCCCCGGCGGGACGGATTCCGGCATTGGAGGCCAAGGTGGACAGCCTGTCCGCGGAGGTGCGCACGCTGGAGAAGGTCCTGGCCCTGCGCGGCCTGGACATCGACCGCGACCGGCGGGCCGTGGCCCTCCAGGATTCCACCTTCGACATACCGGTGGGTGGCACGGCCATCCTGGGCGAATCCAAGGCCCCGGTGACCGTGGTCCTCTTCACCGACCTCCAGTGTCCCTACTGCGCCCAGATGGCTCCGGTCCTGCGCGGCCTGGAAGAGGAGCACCCGAAGACCCTCCGGATCTCCTTCCGCCACTTCCCGCTGGTCTCCATCCACGACAAGTCCATGGAAGCCCATCTCGCGCTGTGGGCCGCGGACCGCCAGGGGAAGCTGTGGGAGTACTACTTCAAGACCACCCCGAGCTTCCGTTCCTTGACGGATTCCGTCCTGGTCGCCTCGGCCGAGTCCGTGGGACTGGACATCGCGAAGTTCGACGCCGACCGGCGTTCCCCCGCCGCCAAGGCCGCGGTGGAAAGCGACATGAAGCTGGGCGAGAGCCTGGGAGTGCAGGGCACGCCGACGCTCTACCTGGACGGGAAGTCCACCCGAAACCCGGGCGACATCGCGCTCGCCTGCGCCAAGTTCGAAGGCAAGGCCACATCGAAGCAGCCCGCCGCCGCCGGCGGCGCGAATCGAATCCCCGGGGGCGGCGGCGGGCTCAGCCCTTGAACCGACCGCGCAGGCTCTGGAAGGTCTGCGCGGCTTCGGGGTCGCGTGCCAACGATTCGCGCGCGGCCTCCAGCGAATGCGTCACCGTGCTGTAGTCGCGTCCGAACAGGACCCCGATGGAATGCAGCGTGTTGTCGGTGAGTTCGTGGATCAGGAGCATGGCCAACTGGCGGGCCGCGACCACGGGACGCTTCCGGGTCCTGGAACGCATCAGGGCGATGTCGATCTGGAAGGCGTCCGCCACCGCCTGGGCGATGGCACCGGGCGAGGAGGAATTGCGCCGGTTGCGCAGCGCGTCGCGGAACACGGCCTCGGCGGTGGCGCGATCCACCTTGCCGCCGCAGATGTCGCTGAAGGCGCAGAGCTTGAGCAACGCGCCCTCCAGCTGCCGGACATTTCCCGTGAACTGCTCCGCGATGAGTTCCAGCACGTCCTGGGTGACGTCCCAACCGCCTTCGTTGGCCTTGCGCCTGAGGATGGCCAGACGCGTGTCCTGGTCGGGAGCTCCCATGTCCGCGACGAAACCGGATTCGATCTGGCGCAGGATCTGCCTGTCGAAGTGCTGCACTTCGGCGGGGGGTCGGTCGCAGGTGAGCACGATCTGCTTGCGCTGGCCCTGGAGGGCGCCCATCACGTACACCATCTGTTCGCGGAACCGGGGCTTGTCGACCTCTCCTCCGAAGAACTGGATGTCGTCCAGCAGAAGCACGCTGGCGTCGCGGTAGATGTTGTGGAAAGCCTTCAGATCGCCTTTGCGGGCGACTTCCAGGTACTCGCGGGCGAATTCCTCGCTGGTCCTGTAGACCACCTTCCGGGCCACGTCGTGTCCCAGCACGAAATGCCCGATGGCGTTCATGAGATGGGTCTTGCCCAGACCGGTTCCACCCACCAGGAGCAGCGGGTTGGCCCGCGCACCCCCGGGCTGTTCGGCGACCTGGCGCGCCACCGCCATGGCCAGGCGGTTGCAATCGCCTTCCACGAAGCTGTCGAACGTCATCCGGGGAGCCAACCGGCCGGCCTCGCGTCGGATTCCCTCGGCCTGGATCTCCTGCTTGGCGGAAACCAGCCGGGATGTGGGCGACTCGGGGGTCCTGCGCGGGGCGGGGCCACGGAGGATGGGCTCGGATGGCCCCGCAGGGTCCAGGATGATGCGGACCTGGACATCGGCCCCCACTTCCTCGCGAAGGACCCTCTCCACCAATCCCTTGTGGTGGGTGTGGACGAATTCCTTCGCGATCAGGGTCGGGGCGAGGATCTGGAGGGTGTCGTCTTCCCATTCCCCGCTTTTGAGCGGCGCGAACCAGGCCGCGAAGGCGGCCCGACTGACCTCCCGGGAGACTCGCTCCAGGCAGGACTGCCAAAGACGCCCGGAATCGGATTGTATCAACAGGGAATTCACATCAACCCACACAAAACGGAACGTGACCACGCCATTCCGCAAGATATCCCAACACCTGCCAACAAGTTATCCACACAGGCTGGAACGTGCACCGGAATCCGCAGGGAAACAGGCCTCTGGACGATCTTTCGATCCACAATACCCCACAGGTCGGCATTGCCGGAACAGGCAACCTGCGGAATATAACTCCTGCGACCACGTCCATCGGACCCGTTTGCACGGACGATGTTGCATTGCGCCGGAAGCCTTTCCCCATGCGCTTCTTGGCGCCATCGACCCGGATCCCGATGCCGCGTTTCCAACAAAATCTGTCAGCTCGGGAATCCCGGCGAACGGCTCGCCGGTCCAACCGGCGACTTCCCGGTGCGGCAGGAGCTTCCGCGACCTTCCATCCAATTAGGTTTGGACCGTGCCCACGGACACCACGCGCCAAAGACGGTTCAGGGAGGACGGGAGCGACTGGTGGAAGGGGCCTGTCCGACCCCTGGTGCGGGTCGCCGACCTCGTCTCGGCCCTGCAGGCGGCAGGCGACCTGGCCGCCGTGTTCCTGGCCTACGTCCTGGCGAGCACGCTCTGGCCCATCCTCACCGCATTACCGGGGATGGCGGCCCTCCGGGAAAGCATTCCCTCGGGGAACTACCGCGTGAATGCGCTGGTCACGGCCTGTCTTCTCGCCCCCGTCTTCCATTCCATGGGCCTCTACGAAGAGCAGCACAGCCTGCTGAACATCCAGGAGTACCGCAACATCCTGCGCGGGTGGTTCCTCACCATGCTTCTCTCCGTCCTGGCGGTGGCCACCATCGAACGCAGCTTCCAGAGCCGGGGAATCTTCCTCTCGGTCTGGTTCCTGCTGCTGGTGCTCCTGTTCTTCTTCCGCTTCTCCGTCTACCGGCTGGGGATCTTCCTCCGTCAACAGGGATGGAGGGACCGGCGCATCCTCGTCTACGGAGCGGGAGAGACCGGAAAGAGCCTCCTGCGCATCCTCCGCCGCTCCCCCAAGACCGGCCTGGAGGTCGCGGGGTTCCTCGACGACGATGCGACCCTCCACGGAAGGACCGTCGAGGACGCCGAGGTGCTGGGTGGCGGATCCGACATGAAACGCGTGCTGGAACAGACCGGTGCCAGCGAGATCTTCATCGCCCTGCCCCGCACCAGCCGTTCGACCCTGCTGCGCATCGTGGAACAGTGCCGACGCAACGCGACGCCCTTCCGCCTGGTGCCCTCCCTGTTCGACATCGTCCTGCAGCAGGTCGAGGTCCTGGACATCGGCGGAATCCCGCTGATCGGGGTCCACACGCCGGGGCTCTCCCCGGCCCGGTCGGCCGTCAAACGCGCCATCGATCTCGGCGTCTCCGCGGCCGCCCTCCTGGTCCTCTCCCCGCTGCTCGCCTTGCTGGTGGCGGCCATCCGGATCGTGGACGGATCTCCGGTCCTGTTCTCCCAGCGGCGGGTGGGGCGGAACGGCCGCCAGTTCAGGATCTTCAAGTTCCGGACCATGCGCAAGGATGCGGCCACCTACGCCAGCGCGCCCGTCGACCAGCTCGACGAAAGGGTCACCCGGCTCGGCCGGTTCCTGCGCCGGACCAGCCTGGACGAACTTCCGCAACTGTGGAACGTGCTGCGCGGGGACATGTCGCTGGTGGGTCCCCGACCCGAAATGCCGTTCCTGGTCAAGTCCTACGACGATCTGCAACGCCAGAGGCTCGCGGTGAAGCCCGGGATCACGGGACTCTGGCAGGTGAGCCCGGACCGCGCCGAGCCCATCCACGCACACATGGACTACGACATCTACTACATCCGCCACCAGTCGCTGCTCCTGGACCTCGCCATCCTGCTGAAGACGGGGTCGTCGGTGGTGCGCGGAAAAGGGGCGTATTAGGGTTCGAACGAATCGCGCAGCGCCGAGCGCCAGTCGGGGAGGCCCAGGCCGAAATCCGTCAGCAGCTTGGACTGGTCCAGGCGCGAATTCAGCGGCCGCCGGGCCTTGGTGGGATAGGCCGAGGTGGGGATGGGCACCACCGCTTTCAGGACCTGCTCCTCCCGGTGGGGATCGTCCTCGAAGATCGCGCGGGCGAACCCGCACCAGCTGGTCTCGCCCGCGGCGGCCAGGTGGTAGACGCCGGACTGGCCCTGCCAGCGCGCCACGGCCGCCGCGGTGGTTTCGGCGATGTGCCGGCTCCAGGTGGGCGCGCCGACCTGGTCGTCGATGATCTTCAGCTCCTCGCGCTCCCGGGAAAGCTTCAGCATCGTGCGCACGAAATTCCCGCCGCGCGTTCCCCACACCCACTGCAATCGGAAGATCAGGTGCTGGATGCCCGTGGCCGCGATCGCGAGATCCGCTTCCAGCTTGGTGGCTCCGTAGACGGACAGCGGACCGGTGGGGTCGGATTCCGTCCACCGCCCCTCCTTGCGCCCGTCGTACACGTAGTCCGTGGAGTAGTGCACCATCCTGGCGCCCAGGCGCGCGGCTTCCTCTGCGAGCACGCGCGGAGCCCCGGCGTTGATGCGGCTGCACAGGTCGACCTCGTCCTCCGCCTTGTCCACCGCCGTGTAGGCCGCCGCGTTGACCAGCAGGTCCGGCGCGACGTCGCGCACCAGGGGGCGCAGGGATTCGGGATCGGAGAGGTCGATGTCGGGGTGGTCCACGGCGACGATCTCGCCCAGGGGAGCGAGGGTCCGCCGCAGCTCCCAGCCGACCTGGCCGCGGCGACCGATGATCAGGATCTTCTTGTGCACGTCCATCCGTCCGAGTTAGAAATCCGAACCGGGCCGGTCACCGGCGACGGCGGCCGACGATCTCCCGGGGAAGCCCGAGAAGGAAGCGGAGATTGGTGGAGAGGTATCTGGGTCCCAGGCGCCGCGGTTCCTGGACCAGGCGGAACAGCCATTCCAGGCAGAGCGGACGGGCCCACCCGGGGGCGCGTCGACGGCGCCCGACGTGGACCTCGAAGGCGTTGCCCACGCCCAGGAAGCAGGCGGAGACGTCCCGGACCCGCGCCATCCAGATCTCCTGGCCGGGACACCCCAGCGCGACGAACACCAGCCGGGCTCCGCTCCCGCGGATGAGATCCAGGTGGGTCGCGAGATCCTTTTCCAGATCCGGGGCGAACGGCGGGGCCAGCGAAAGGACGATCTCCAATCCGGGGTGGTCTCGACGTATTTTGTCCACCGTCGCGGCGAGCATCTCCGGCGTGGAACCGAACAGGGCCAGGGGCAGGCCCGCCCTCTCCGCCAACCCGAGCAGTTCGGGGAAGGCCGACATCCCCTCCAGGCGCTCGGAATCCCCCAGGAGCCGCACCAGCGGCATGCCGTCCGGGCAGACCAGGTCCGCCGTCTCCATCGCCTCCCGCAGGGCCGCGTTGCGGCGCGATTCGACGACCATGTGGACGTTGGCGAACAGGACGCGCGCCGTCCGCGCGCCGTCGGCCAGCGACAGGATCCGTTCCAGGAGTTCCAGTCGCCCTCCCGCATCCACCCGGGCGCCCAGGATCCGGTCCCGTCGGATCATCCCTTTCCGGTCGCTTCTTCGCCGCGCAGGAGCACCCCGCGGAACTCCCCGGCGTCCCGGGCCGCCAGCAGGGAACCGAGCGCGGTGACGGAAAGCCGCGCCACGGCGGCCAAGGCCTGGACGTGGAGTCCCGCGGCCGATGGAGGGGAAAGGAGCAGGAAGACGAGCCGCACCGGAGTGCCGTCCGACACCGGAAAGTCCAGTCCGCGGGGACAGACCGCCACGGCGGCGCACAGGCGGGGAGCGGATTCCAGCCGGGCGTGGGGGATGGCGACGCCCATCCCCACCGCGGTGGACATCCTCGACTCGCGCTCGGCCACGGCGGAAAGGATCCCATCGCGATCGGAGAGCCCGTGGGCGGTGCAGAGCGCATCCACGAGGAAGGGAAGCAGCTCGGCTCGCGTCGGGAGCGCCACCCCGATCCGGATCGCCTCCAGGGGCAGGGGGTCGGTCAGCCGGATCAGAAGTCCGCCCCCAGGCTCCAGTACTGGATGGACCCGCCGATGGGCCTGGGCTGGAGATTCTCCGGTGTGCCCGCGGGATCCGTCAACGCCCAGGCCTGGCTCCAGCGCAGGATGAACGCCCCCAGGTTCAGCCCCAGCCCCCAGCCCATCCCGACCCCTCCCTGGTCCACCACCTGGCCGGAAGTCCATGCGGTCCCGGCATCCAGGAACACCGAGCCCATCAGCCAGTGCAGGGGGGGCAGGATGGCGCCGAACCGGACCTCCTCCACGAAGGGGAACCGGAACTCGAGGTTGGTCACCATCTCCTTGTCGCCGCGGAACTGGTCGTACCGGTAACCGCGCAGAGGCACGTCCAGATCGGAGAAGTAGAGCTGGTCGATCCCCGTTCCGGAATTCGCCTCGTTGAAATGCCAGTTCAGGGTGAAGTCGTCCCCGCCCAGCAGGAACCTGTGCGGGTCGGCGGCCCCGGCGCGGAAGGATTCCCCCCCCGCCACGCGCAGCGCGAATCCCGAGATCTTCCCGGTGGGGAAATACCCGCGGACGTCCGTCTTCACCAGGGTGTATCCGTAGTCGGGCCGCAAGAGCGGCGGCATCCAACTGGCCGAGAGGTTCGCCCGCACCCCGTCCCAGGGGCCGGTGGGACCCCAGATCACGTTGTCGAAGACCCATTCCCCGGAGGCCCGCACCCATTGGAGGTCCCGGTTGAAGACGGCTCCGACGGGATCGTCCACGAGATCGCCGTTGGAATCGTAGGTCTTGGCCGTGCGGTCCACTCCACCCCACTCGAAGGTGGCGTCCACCCGGTGGAAGATGGAGAACGGATACAGGACCGTGGCCATGGCCCCGTAGAGCTGGTCGTCGAAGAGGGTGGTGTCCTCCTGGCTCTGCGGGTTCCCCGTCGCCAGGACGTCGCCGGTGAAGGTGCTGGTGTGGTAGACGGTGGCGTAGAGGTCGGTCTGCCAGGGGAGCCAGCCGTAGCGGAGGAACACGTTGGCGTCGGTCAGGCTGCCCTGCACGTCCAGCATGGCGTCGATGGTCTGGTCGCCCATCAGGTCGGAGAGCGAGAACATGCCCTGTCCCGCGGTGCCGTCGTAGCTGGAGAAACCGAAGGCGAGGGCCGCGTGGTCCAAGCCCCACTGCGCGCGGTAGGGCCGCGAAACCAACCGTCCGGAGGAATCCCTCAGGGGCAGTCCCGGCGGGAAGGTGGAGGCGGTGTCCACGGACCTGGACTTGTCGGAAACGGGTTCGGGCAAGGCCTCCGTCCCTGGAGACGCCCCGAACAGGCGATCTCCGGGACGCGTGGGGTCCGCTGGAAGGTGAAGGCTGTCGCGACGGACCCTCTTCAGGGAGTCCCGGGCCGCCTTGGCCGAATCCCGGTCCGTGGTGTCGAACCGGTAGCTTTCCAGGTTCTCCCGCACCAGCGGCCGGAAGATGTCCAGGTGGCCCGAATCCTCGGTGCGGACGTAACGCGTGGCGGGAAGGACGGAATCCGGCAAGGCGCGCACGGTGTCGGCGAGGTAGAGGTCGAAGGATCCGCCCTCGAAGAGCGAGAAGACCAGCTGGCTCCCGTCCAGCGACAGCTTGGGCCCCTGGACTCCGGTCAGGAGGTTGGTGGCCGGTCGGGCGACCGGATCCGGCGCCAGCGGACGATCCACCAGGTACACCTGGGGGAGGCCGCTGCGGTCGGAGAGGAAGGCGATCCGGGAGGAGTCGTCCGAGATCCCTCCCCACGAAGGCCTGGTCTCGTCGCCCGGACCCGCCGAGATCCGCCGACGTTCGCCCGTGGAAAGGTCCAGGATCCAGATCGAGCGGTGGAGGCCGATGTTCCCCGCGGAATCGGCCTCGGAGGACCAGGCCACCCAGCGGCCTGAAGGGGAGAAGGCCGGTTCGTCGTCGTCCGGCGCGTCGTCGGTGAGCCGTTTGACGGAATCCGTCGAGAGGTCCCAGAGCCACAGATCCGCCCGCCCGTCCAGCAGTCCGCGGAAGACGATCATCCTCCCGTCCCCGGACCAGTCGGGATTGGACAATCCGTCGAATCCCGGATCCAGGCTCCGGCGCACCCTGCCGCTGCGGGCGTCCACGATGTGGAGCGCGTTGGAACCGTGCGTCTGCGCGGCCACCACGATCCGCCTCCCGTCGGGCGACCAGGCGAGTCCGCTGGTGAACGGACTGAAGGACTCGTGGGTCGTGGTGCCCCCTCCCTCCAGGACGAGCTTCGGCTTCTCCCGGGGGAGCTTGGACAGCTCCCCGACGTAGAGGCCCTGGCGCGCGCCCCGGTCGGAGAACCAGGCGACCTTGGATCCGTCCGGGCTGATGGCGGGCTGCATGTTCCAGAAGCTTCCGTCCTCGCCCGTCCGGGTGAGGATCCGTCCCACCTCGGAACCGTGCTGGCGGATCCCGAGTTCGGGCCAGTAGTCCCACCGGAGGTCCCGGATCCATTCCTCGCCGGCGTCCCTCAAGCTGACCTTGGTGACGCGCAGGAACGCCTTCTCCAGGTCGTGGTCGCGCAGCGTTTCCTGCACCAGCCTGCGCACCGTGCCGGCGCCGAAGGTCCGCTCGCAGTAGTAGAGGAAATTCTGCCCGGCGCGGTAGGCCAGGAAACCCTGCATGTCCACGGTGGGCATCGGGAGGTAGCCGGAGGTCACCGCGTCCATGAGCCACATGTCGCTGGGCAGGTCCCACCCGTCCAGCGAGACGTATTCCGCCAGGCCCTCCGTGAACCAGAGCGGCATGCGCGTGCGTTCGGCGCCGGCGAGGGCCGAGCCGCTTTCCTGGCGCATTGCGTCGAACATGACGGCGTGCACCATCTCGTGGGCGAGCACGTGGTCCAACTCGCGGTAGGAGCCCTGGAAGGGGATCACGATCCGGTTCCGGAAGATCTCCGTGAAGCCGCCCACGCCTTCCTGGAGGATCTCGTCGGTGACGTTGGTCTGCTGGAACTTCGGATGGCTGTCGTAGAGGATGACCGGCACCCTCTCCTCCAGGTGCATTCCGGTCTTCTGCACCAGCCTCGCGTAGAAACCCTCCAGGCTGTCCACGGCGCGGTGCGCGATGGAATCCCCTCCCTGGGCGAAATAGACGTCGAAGTGCCGGGTCCGTTCCACCTTCCAGTGGAATTCCTGGAATTGGACCTTGTTCTTGCCGAACTGGGCGAAGACCGGTGTCGCGCCAAGGAGGGCGAGGGAAGCGAGGGCGAGCGGAATCCGCCTCACGGAGCTGCCTCTTCCCGCAACGCGAGGGCGGTTGCCGACCGGATCCCCGCGAACCACTCCGGATCCCAACGGTCGGAACGCGGCACCGCGCCCAACAGGGCGTCGAAAACCTTCCAAGGCAACTGCCCCAGGGCCAGGGACCCGGTGCCGTCGTGCCCGTAACCCCATCCACCGGACACCGCGGCGCAGGCCACGCGCCACGGCTCGGCTCCCGCCCCCATGGGGAAGACGGCCGGAAGGACCTTCCCATCCCACGCGGAAAGGACGCGGACGAGCTCTGGGCCGTCCTCCTCCAGATCCAGCAACGATCCCGCCCATTTGGCCACCTGTGCTCCCGCCTCCGCCGCACGGGCGCGAAGCTCCGAGATCTGGTCCGAGATCCGGGTTCCCTCGATCGCGTCGAACACGTGCCGCGAAAGCACAATGCGAAGATCCGGCGCGCGCCGGCGCGCCATGGCCAGCAGTGGCGCCCGGTCGGGCGCGTCGGATTCCAGGTCCAGCGCATCCCATCCCGGAAGGGACAGGATCCGCGCCAGAGCCTCCTCCCGGTCCCCCTCGTCGGGCCACATCCCGCCGTCCCGTCGGCACCGCAGGGTGGCCAGGAGCCGCGCGGCCGGGAAGGCGCGTTCGGCCTCGCGCAACCTGTGCGACCACTCGCCCGGATCCACCAGGTCCAAACGGACCTCCACGCGCCGGACTCGCCGCCTGGCCGAAGGGGTGAGAGGGAGGTCCTGGGGGCGACCGGCCAGGGCCAGGATGGCAATAGGGTCCGCAGCGCTCATCGCGGGAAAGCCTACAAACTGGTGCAAGCCCTTGCCGTGGTGGAATCCGACAGGGCTGTCGGGGTTCCTCGGGAAGTAGGTTTGCGCCCAACGTGTTGGCGATCATCGTGGTTGGATGGCTTTTTTGCGCCCAGGCGGGAGATACCCTGCTGGGCAGTCGGGGACTGGAAGCGTTCGAACGGGCATCGAGCCTGTCCCTTTCCGGAAGGCACCGGGAGGCGGACAGTTTCGCGCGCACCTGGGACGGCGGTTCCCGACAGGAGAAACTGCTGCTCGCGGCCACCGTCGCCCTCTCCTCCTTCGCCGACCTCCACGACCCCGCCAAACTGCAGGTGGCGCACCGTTCCTTGGACCAGCTCGCGCGGCGAACGAAGGGTCTCGTGGATCCCCGGTCGCGTCTGATCGACGCCATGGCCCTCTCCCAGGAATCCTACCTGGCCGCCTTGGAGGGTCGGGACCTCGCTTCCGCCCTCGACGGGCGTTCGGCGGCCTCGGTGGCCCAGGACCTGATGGACCAGGGGTGGGACGGCCCGGAACTGCGGGGGATCCTCGGGGGATACCTGTTCTGGAAGTCCCAGAGCCTGGGTGTGCTGGGTCGGCTGTTCGCGGGCGATCAACGCGACCGAGGGCTGCTGCTCACCCAGCAGGCGGCCGCCTCCCGATCGCCGTTCCGGGAAGCTTTCCGCACCTCGCTTCTGTGGATCCGCTACGAACGCGGCGAGTACGCGGAAGCCTTGCGGGTGGTGGAAGCCGCCCGGGCGCTCTGGCCCGACAACCGGCTCTACCGGCAGGCGGAAGGCGACGTTCTGTTCCGGCTGAACCGCCTGCCGGAGGCGCTGGACACCTACCGCAAGAGCTTCCGCGAATACGAAGGATTGGAAACCCTGCCGGTGGGCCGCCTTTCCGCGGCGGGCAATCTGGCCCGCATCCACGCCGCCATGGGCCACGGGGATTCCGCCCGGGCCTGGTTGGACACCCTGGACGCGCCCCGGTACGAACAGGTGCGCAAGTGGCTCCCCGCGTCCCTGGTCCGGGACCTGGCTCCGGTCCGACAGGAATTGTCGCACCCGTGAGCGGGTTCGATTTCGACGTGGCCGTGGCGGGGGCCGGCACGGCCGGTTGCGCGGCGGCGCTCACGGCGGCCAGGGCCGGACTGCGCGTGCTCCTCCTGGACGGAAGATCCGCCGACCAGGTGGGGACCAAGGCCTGCGGCGACGCCATGGAGGAGAACGAGATCCGGTGGACCCTGGCCGTGCTCGGGGTGGACCTCTCCCCCGCGGTGCTGCGCCGGAACCTGGGCGCGCGCATCTCCACCTCCGATGGACGGGACCACCTGGTGATCCCTGCGGCCATCACGCCACGCGCCATGGTGGACCGGCCGCGCATGGGTCGGATCCTCCTGGACGCCGCGATCGCGGCGGGAGCGGAGTTTCGCGGCAACACCAGGATCCTCGACTGGGTGTCGGCGGACGGTGCCATCGCGGGGGTTCGCACGTCCACCGGGGAACTTCGGGCGCGGTGCTGCCTTGATTGCAGCGGCGCCTCTTCGGGCCTGCGCCGGAAGGTCGCGGTACCGGGGCCCTTGGAGAAGGAGGTGGGCGAGGGCCGGCTCGCCTTCGCGTACCGGGAGCTGGTGCGGATCCCCGCGGGAATCCCCCACCCCGACGAAATCGTCCTGAGCTACGACCTGGCGGCGTCCAACGGGGGCTACGTCTGGTATTTCCCCAACGGTCCCCAACACATGAACGTGGGCATCGGAGGCGCACCCTCCGCACGCCCCTGGGCGAAATGCCTGGAGGAACACGGGAAATCGTGGGGACTTTCCTGGGAAAGGCGATCGGCCGCGGGAGCCTTCCTCCCGGCGCGATCCTTCCTTTCCTGCGCCGTGGCCCCGGGCTACATCGCCTGCGGGGACGCGGCCTGTTGCGTGGGTCCGTTGGACGGCGCCGGCATCCATTCGTCCCTTCTCACCGGACACCTTGCGGCGCTGCAGGCCACCCATGCCCTCTCCCTGGGCCAAGCCACGTTGGACCGCCTGTGGGGCTACCACCGCGCCTATCTCCGCTACCGCTGGAGCGACAGCATCGTGGACCACGGCGCGGGCATCTCCGCCCAGGAAGCCTTGAGGCCGTTGCTCCAGGATCTTCGCCAGGAAGACTTCGACGCCTTGGTCCGGATGGCGGACTCGCGAACGGTCACGGCGCTGTACTCCACCTCCTGGCGGTCCGCGGGGCCGCTGCTGCGACTGGTGGGAAACCTCGCCAGCCGTCCTCGTCTGGTGCTGCGCCTGGTGCCGGCCCTCTGGTGGATGTCCCGTCTGCGCGTGCATCTCCTGGCCTACCCGGAGACACCCGAGGGGCATCCGGCCTGGAACCGGAAACTGCAACGGATCCTGTCGAAGGCCGGGGTGATCGGTGGAGCGGGGGGATTGCCCCGACCGTCCCCGGTATCGTAGCATGGGCCCATGCTCGACCTTGCCTTGGACGTGCGGCGGATTCCCGTGCGCCTGCCTTCCGGACCCGACGGCCCGGTGGAGGCCGTCCTCTTCCTCGCGCCTCCCGACCCGCGCGGCTCCCAGGGACTCCTGGGTCGGCTGAACGACGCCGACGCCTTCGTCCCCGCCTCCATCGACGGTCGGATCCGGCTTCTGGCGAAGGCGTCCCTCCCCATGTTCGCCTGTCTCGAGCCCCTGGAGGAGCTTTCCGAGATGGAGGAGTTCCAGGCCTCCAGCGCCGTCATGCGCGTGCGGCTGCGCGGCGGCGCCGTGGTCGCGGGCCTGGTGCGCCTGCTCCTTCCCGGAGACCACCGGCGTCCCCTGGATTTCCTGAACCTGCCGGAGCGTTTCTTCCCCCTGGTGACGGAATCCGGCACAGTGGTGGTGAACAAGGACTGGATCGAGTCCGTGGAACCGTCGGACGCCCCCTGATGGCCACCCTGGACAGCTACCTGCAGGCGCAGGTCGCGCACGGCGCGTCCCACTTCCTGCTCCAGGCGGGCCGCGAGATCGTCTTCGTGTTCGACGGGGAGGAGCGGCCCATGACGGCCGAGCGCTGCGACCCCGCCGCGGTCGTCGCACTGCTCTCCGAGATCGCTCCGCAGGACGTGGTGGCCTCCATCCAGGCCAACGGCCCCTTCGAGTTCCTCTACAGGTGCGGCGAGCGCTCCTTCGCCTGCGCCGGCCATCCCTCCGCGCTGGGCCCGAAGGCCGTGTTCACCCTGTCGGAATCCATCGAGGCCGCGGCGGATCCCGCCTCGGTCGCCGGCACCGTCGCCGAACCCGCCATCCACAGGCTCTTCCGCGTCATGGTGGATCGGAAGGCCTCCGACCTCCACCTGTGCTCCAACGAGCCTCCCATGCTCCGCGACTCCGGCGACATGGTGCGCCTGGAGGGGGAGCCCCGGTATTCCGACGAAGCCCTCCGCGACCTCCTGTTCGAGATCGCTCCGGCGCTGAACCGGGAGGAATTCCTGGAGACCGGCGACACGGACTTCGCCCACGAGATCCCCGGCGTCGCCCGCTTCCGGGCCAACTTCTTCCGCGACCGCAAGGGGGTCGGCGCGGTATTCCGACAGATCCCGACCAACATCCTCTCCGTGGACGACCTGAGCCTTCCCGACGAGGTGCGCCAGCTGTGCTTCCTGTCCAAGGGGCTCGTGCTGGTGACCGGGCCCACGGGATCGGGGAAGTCCACCACCCTCGCGGCCCTCATCGACCTCGTGAACCGGAGCCGCAAGGACCACATCATCACCATCGAGGACCCCATCGAGTTCGTGCATCCGAACAAGGGATGCCTGATCAACCAGCGCGAGATCCGCATCCACACCCGCAGCTTCTCCAGCGCCCTGCGCGCGGCGCTGCGCGAGGATCCCGACATCGTGCTGGTGGGCGAAATGCGGGACCTGGAGACCATCTCCATCGCCATCGAGACCGCCGAGACCGGCCATCTGGTGTTCGGCACCCTCCACACCAGCACCGCGCCGTCCACGGTGGACCGCCTGATCGACGTCTTTCCCGCCGACCGCCAGGACCAGATCCGGGTCATGCTCTCGGAGTCCCTCAAGGGAGTCATCGCCCAGACCCTGTGCAGGAAGGTGGGAGGCGGACGCGTGGCCGCCTACGAGATCCTCATCGGAACCCCCTCGGTCTCGGCCCTGGTGCGCGAGGGCAAGACCTTCCAGATCCCCTCGGTGATGCAGACCGGCAAGAAGTACGGGATGTGCACGCTCAACGACAGCCTGACCGACCTGGTGCGCCGCAAGACCGTGGAGGCCCGCGAGGCCTACATCAAGGCGGTCGACAAGCAGGGGCTCCTGGGCCTCTTCAAGAACAACGGGATCGACACGTCCTTCCTTTCCGATCTGGGCGGCGGGGCGTAGGCGATGGAGTTCGCCCGATGGGAGGAGCGGTACGAGACGGGAAATGTCGGCGTCGACGACCAGCACAGGCGGCTGTTCGGACTCCTGAACGACCTCCACGACGCGTTGATGGCGGGCGAAGCCAAGGAGAGGATGGGCGCGACGCTGGGATCGCTCGCATCCTACACCGTGGAACACTTCCGCGCGGAAGAGCGGTTGATGGCGGAGATCGCCTACCCCGGACTTCCCGAACACCGTCGCAGGCACGAGGAACTGGCTTCCCAGGTGGGGCAGCTGGTCGCGGACCACGCCTCGGGCAGGCTCACCCTGCCGCTCACCCTGGCGCGCTTCCTGGTGGACTGGCTCCGCCACCACATCGAGGAGGAGGACATGCGGATGGTGGCCTGGAGCCGGACGGCGAAAGGCCCTTAGTCAGATCCTGTCGGCGACTTTCCGCAGGGCGGCCACGGCGAAATCGGCCTGGTCCGCCGTGAGCACCAGAGGGGGGAGCAGGCGCAGGACGTGCGCTCCGGCGCGGTACACGATCAGACCTTCCTCGCGGGCGGACTCCATGATCTTCCCCGGATCGCACGAGACCGCGATCCCGATCAGGAATCCCTTCCCCCGCAGCTCGCCGAAGGGGCCGCGCCCGGAGAGCGACGCCAATCCGGCGCGCAGGCGCGCGGCGACCTCGCGGACCCCTTCCAGGAATCCCGGCCGTTCCAGGCGGTCCAGGACGGCCAGTCCGGCGGCGACCGCGACGGGATTGCCGCCGAAGGTGGTGCCGTGGTCGCCGGGCTTGATGGCGTCGGCCACCGCCTGTTTCAGCAGGACGGCTCCCAGCGGGAGACCCCCGCCCAGGGGCTTGGCCAGGGTCACCATGTCCGGGCGCAGCCCCAGCGCCTTGTGGGCGAACCACTCGCCGGTGCGCCCCAGTCCCGTCTGGATCTCGTCGGCGATCAGCAGGAATCCGTGCTTCTCCTGGAGTTCGTTCAGGACCGCCACGAATTCCGGCGAGGGTTCGATGACCCCGCCCTCCGCGAGGATGGGTTCCAGGATGACCGCCGCCGTGTGCGCGCCCACGGATTCGCGAAGGCCTTCCGGCGTCAGCGGCGCCCGCACGAATCCCGGGAGGAGAGGGCCGAAACCGGTCTGGATCCTGTCCTGTCCGGTGGCCGCCAGGGCTCCGTAGGTCCGACCGTGGAACGAGTCCTGGAAGGAGACGATCTCGTGGCGCCAAGCGGATCCCCGCTCGTGCCAGAACTTGCGCGCGAACTTGAGGGCGGCCTCGTTGGCCTCGGTGCCCGAATTGCAGAAGAAGGCCTTGTCCATGCCGCCGTGGCGGCAGAGGACCTCCGCCATCCTCCCGTGCAGGGGGGTGTAGTAGAGGTTGGAGGCGTGGGCCATCCGGGAGGCCTGTTCGTGGATGGCCGCCACGACCACGGGGTCCGCGTGGCCCAAGGCGTTCACCGCGATGCCGGCGGTGAGGTCCAGGTACCTGCGACCCTCGATGTCCCACACCCAGGCGCCGTCCCCGCGCACCAGCGAAAGCGGCTGGCGTGCGTAGGTGCCCAGCACCCAGCGCGAATCCAGGTCCCGCACGAGGTCCCGCACGGCCTCCGGCTCCCGGGAGGCCTGCGACGTCACGCCGCGTTGTGCTGGGGGGTGAGCTCCTCCAGCGAACGGGAGTGGAAGATGCGGTAGCTGTCGGCGGGCGCGTCGGGATCCTCCACCAGCTCGATCTTCGCGCCGAAGCTCTCCAGGCGGTGGAAGGCGGTGGAGCGCTCGGCGATCAGGTAGTCGATGATCCGCGAGTGGACCACGATGGCGATCTCCTTGGGTCCGTTGCGGGACTGGTTGCGGCGCACCCAGCGCTCCAGGGATGCCACCACCGAACTGGGGAGGAGGACGTTCCCGGACCCTTCGCAGTGGCTGCAGGGCTCGGAAACGGTCTTGACCAGCGCTTCGCGAACGCGCTTGCGGGTCATCTCCAGGAGCCCGAACTGGCTGATGGAACTGGCCACCGTGATGGGGGCGCGGTCTCCGCGCAGGGCCTTGCGGAACTCGCGCACCAGCTTTTCCCGGTCGTCCTCGGAGTCCATGTCGATGAAGTCCACCACGATGATCCCGCCCAGGTCGCGCAACCGAAGCTGCTTGGCGATCTCCTTGGCGGCCGTGATGTTGGTGTCCAGGATGGTGGCGGCCTGGTCGTCCCGACCCACGTTGCGGCCGGTGTTGACGTCGATGGTGGTCATGGCCTCGGTGGTCTGGATGACCAGGTGGCTTCCCTTGCGGATCCACACCTTGTCCGCGTAGACCTTCTGGACTTCCTGTTCGATCTCGAATTCGTCGAACAGGGGGACCTTCTCGTCGTACAGGTGCACCCGGCTCACGAGGTCCGGGGAGAGCTGGCGGATGTAGGCCTTGGTCTTCTGGAAGAAGTCCTTGTCGTCCACCATCACCTTGTCGACCTTCTCGGAGAAGTAGTCGCGCAGGATGCCCACGGCGGCTTCGTTCTCCTCCAGCACCAGGCGCGGGGCCTCGCATTCGCTGGCCACCGACTTGATGAAGGCCCACTTCTCTTCCAGGATCCCCATCTCGATGCGGAATTCCTCCTCGGTCTCGTTCAGACCGTTGGTCCGCACGATGTACCCGACGTCCGGGAACCGCCGGAGTTCCTGGACCAGCTGCTTCAGCTTGCGGCGCGAACCGTGGTCGCGGCTCTTCTTGGACACCCCGATGAATGTGGTGTTGGGCATGCACACCAGGAAGCGCCCGGCGATGGAGAGGTACCCCGTGACCTTCGCGCCCTTGGTGCTGATGGGCTCCTTGACCACCTGGACCAGGATCTCCTGGCCTTCGCGCAGGAGTTCGGCGATGGGCCGTTCGGCGCGGTCGCGGCGGCGGGGATCGACCTCGTCGTCGCTGTCGTCGTCGTCGTCGTAGGCCTCCGTTCCCGCAGGGGCGATGTCCGCGGCGTGGAGGAAGGCGGCCTTCTCCAGGCCGATGTCCACGAAGGCGGCCTGCATCCCGGGGAGCACGGAAACCACGCGCCCCTTGTAGATGTTGCCGACGAT
>Ga0209415_10006590_pt1 | contig 20554 bp, 14 predicted proteins | sample PeaSoiSIISIP2007_FD_187696 | JGI IMG/M metagenome (GOLD analysis project Ga0209415, IMG submission 187696) | Peat soil microbial communities from Weissenstadt, Germany - SII-SIP-2007 (SPAdes) (version 2) | ecosystem: Environmental > Terrestrial > Soil > Wetlands > Peat | place: Germany...
CAGATCTTGCGCGCGGCGCGGTATTTGGCGATCTCTTCGAAGAAATCGTTGTGCGCGTTGAAGAAGAAGCTGAGGCGCGGTCCGAAGTCATCGACGTCAAGCCCGCGGCGGCGCGCCCACTCGACGTATTCGACGCCGTCGTAGATGGTGAAAGCGAGTTCCTGCAGCGCCGTCGATCCGGCTTCGCGGATGTGATAGCCGGAGATGGAGATGGTGTTGAAGCGCGGCGTAAATTTCGATCCGAATTCGAAGGTGTCAATCACCAGGCGCATCGAAGGCGCGGGCGGATAGATGTACTCCTTCTGCGCTATGTATTCCTTCAGGATGTCGTTCTGGATGGTGCCGGAGATCTTCTTCCAGTCAGCACCTTGTTTTTCCGCCACGACCAGGTACATGGCCCAGAGCACGCTGGCCGGCGAATTGATGGTCATCGATGTGGTGACGTTTTCGAGGCTGATGCCGTCGAAGAGAATCTCCATATCTTCGAGCGAATCAATGGCGACACCGCACTTGCCGACCTCGCCTTCGCTGGCTGGGTGGTCGGAATCGTAGCCCATGAGCGTGGGCAGATCGAAGGCCACGGAGAGTCCGCCGCCGCCATGTTCGAGGAGATACTTGTAGCGCTGGTTGGTCTCTTCGGGCGAAGCGAAGCCGGAGAACATGCGCATGGTCCACAGCTTGCCGCGGTAGCCGGTGGCGTGAATGCCGCGCGTGTAGGGCGGTTGGCCGGGATAACCGAGGTATTGCTCGTAGTTCCAGTCGACGGGGAGATCGGCCTGTGTGTAGAGGCGGCGGATCGGGGCATTCGAGATCGTGCTGAAACGAGCGCGGCCGTGCTCGTCGAGGTTGGTGCCGGTGGGAGCGCCAATCGGTTTTTCTGGAGCCTTGTCGAGCGTGGGCGCCAAGGTTTTCTCGGCCCAGTTCTTTTCCGATGCGGTGGGATGACGGCCTTCAAAAACATCGGCAATCGGGCTTTCCTCGACCGTCTTGCGCGGATCGCCTTTCAGTTTGTTCTCAGGCATTCAGTTCCCGGCTCCGGTTTTGATGATAGAGGAGCAGGTCGCAGGCTGCAAAAGGCGCAACCGACCGAGCGGTTGGTGGGGTTAGAGGTTTTCCCTGTGCTCCCTGTGTCCTCTGTGGTGAAGATTTCTCTGGCTGCTCCCTTGACTCCGCTTTTCAAGCGCACCTATGCTGGGTCTTCTTCCAGCGGAGGAAATTCTGAAAGCTTTCCGGCGGCTATTGCAGCGTACTCCGATGTACGGCGCGTACAAGGCGCTGGGCCACTATCCCGACTACTGGTATTGGATACTGCGCGGACAGCCGTCGCGCTCTCCTCATCTGCTCAAGCAAAAGGTCGTGCGCGAATATGGAGAGAAGTTTGGCCTCAAGACGCTGGTCGAGACGGGAACTTATTACGGCGAGATGGTCGCAGCCATGAAAAGTCACTTCGGCCGCATTTATTCCATAGAATTTGTCCCGGATCTGGCGGAACGAGCCACGCGCAAATTCGCGCGCGACCAGCACGTCCGAATTTTCTGCGGAGACAGCCGCGTGGTCATGCCCGAAGTACTTGGGCTACTGCAAGAACCGTCGCTGTTCTGGCTCGACGCCGGTTACTACGGCTGGGTTGGCAAGCAGGGCGATCAGCAGCGGTTATCGGCGGAACTGGAGATGATTCTGAGCCACCCCTACCCGCACGTGATCTTGCTTGACGACGCACGTGGATTGACGGGACGCAACGGAATTCCGTCGGTCGGCGACGTGAAGACGGATGTAGAGTCGAAGTTTCCCGAGCGGTCGGTGGAAGTGAAGTACGACATCATGCGCATCACGCTGCGGGGATAGCGGAGGCCCACTCAGACGGGGCAAGCCCCGTCTCTACTCGGAATCTTTCTTGCGCGCCAGTTCCCACGCTTTCGCGTATTTCCAAGACACATAGACGGCGTGGTAGAGGTGCAGGAGCAGGCCTTCGCGGCCATCGAGAAATCCTAGCCGGAAGATGTAGTTGTAGATGAAAGTTGCCAACGGGCGCAGGACGATGTTGAACACGCTGAAGCCGCGGCCGCCCTTGGCGGTTGCCATCTCCGCGCCGAGGGACGAGTAGCGATTCATGTGGTCGATGTAATCGGCAAGAGTGGGGTAGGAGTGGTGGAGCAGCGGGTGTTTGAGGTGCCCAGAGATTCCATAGATGAGTCTTGCGTCTTCGTGAACCAGACGCTTTTCAAAACAAGCGGCCCCCTTGCGAAACAGACGAAGCTTGGGATCGGGCCAGAAGCCACCGTGCTTGACCCATCGACCGAGGAAGAAGTTCTTGCGGGGAATCCAAAAACTAACGGGTGAACCTGTCTCGCCTCGTACCTGAGCTTCCTCGGTCGCCATCACCTTCTCCGTGACCTTGAGTGGATCTTCTTCTATCGAATCAACGCCGAGACGGCCGTGTATTGCTGCGTAGACCTCACCTGCTAGCCCCGGCCCAAGTTCCTCGTCCGCGTCCAGACTCAGAATCCAATCGCCCGTTGCCTTCGCGATCGCCGAATTCTTCTGTGCGGCATAGCCCTTCCATTCCTCGACAAAAACTTTCGCGCCGAATGATTCTGCGATCTCGACGGTGCGGTCGGTCGAGCCCGAGTCGACGATGATGATCTCGCCTTTCCCATCGGCCACCAGCGGTTGCACGCTGGCGAGCGTGCGTCCGATATTCATTTCTTCGTTGTGGGTGATGATGACGACGGAGAGAATCACGCGGGGCTCCTGCAGCTGCGGGTGAAGAGCCTGCCGAACTGCGCTCGACTTGGACGGGCGGGGGCGCCCGTCCCCACACAAGCCCTGCCGATGACCGAGAGCGTCACGGAGAGAGCATACGCGAGAGACGGCATGCAGCAAAAGTAGAACGCGGCAAAAGGGAGACGCCGGACGGGGACGCCCGGCGCTCCACCGAAGAAATTCTCACTACTGTTGCGGTTGGGCCGGAGGATTCGCCGGCGTTGATTGATCGATGGGCCTGGCCGCGACGTGCGGAATATTCGGCGTGTGCGTGACCTCGCCCCGCTCGGCGTCGGCGATCAGGATACCGGCGTGATCGAGCAGGAGGCCGATGGCCCGATCCAGCTCGACTTCGGCCTTTTCGTACAAGGCCTTGGCGGAGACGAGCGTGACTTCAGCCTGGGTCAGGGCCGCCTGGTTCTGCAGCACCAAAGTTGAAGTGGATGCGCCGAGCGCGTACTTCTTTTGCTCGGCGTCGAGAGACTGGCGCGCCAGATCCACCGCTGCTTGGGCGGAGGCGACGCTGGCGCGATTCTGCTGTACCCCAAACTGCGCGTTACGCACTTCGATGCGCACCTGGTTCTCAATCTGCTGCAGGCGCAACTGCGCTTGACGGTACTCAAATTCCGAGCGCACTTGCGTGGCCTGGGCGGCGCGGTTGCGGAGTGGAATGTTGAGTTGCAGACCCATCCCCTTATCGGGAGCGGTGGAATTGATCAGTTGATTCAATGTCGCCCCGTAACCAACCGGTGACACCGACGTGGCGACCCCCCCGCACAACGGGTCCCCTTTGTAATTCGCTGGAGCACAGATGTAACTCCCGTTCTCGACTCCGCCCAAACCGCTGCCGCCGTAGTATGCGAAGAGATCCACGGTGGGCAGCAGGGCGCTGCGGATCGCTTTATTGCTGATATCGGTATTGGTAAGGTTGATGCGAGATTCCGCCAGTTCCGGGCGATGAGCAAGCGCATCGTTCACCAGGTCTTGAGTAGGCACGACCGCCTCCTGTGCGGGCAATTCCATGATTGAGGTAGGAATTACTTCGGCATCGGCCAGTGCCGGGTCAACCAGAGTGCGGCTGAGAGCGTTCTTCATCAGGAGTTGCTGCAGCTGAAGATTGGTCAGCGCCAGGGTCAGGGTCTGCTGATTGGAGGCAACTGTGCTCTGTGCCCGTACCACTTCGATCGGCGCGAGGGTCCCAATTTCCACCTGCTTCTGGTTATCGGAGAGCGTTTTCTGAGCGAAAGCGAGTTGTTCCTTCTGAACCCGGACATTTTCGTAGGCGTATACCAGGTCCCAATACATATTTTCGATCTGGTCGACGGTGGTGGTGATTTGCAGGCGGAAAGCCACATCCGAAATCTCACGATTGTTCTTTGCAATCTGAATGAAGCGAGTGTTCGGGGCGAATCCGAAGCCCTGCAAGAGGTGCTGGGTTAACTTAAACTGAAAATTGGAACTCAGGGCTGGAGTTAGTAAGTTGAACGAATTATTGGATGTTATCCGATTGTTGTTGAAGCCGACCGACACATTCGTGCCCCACTGGAATCCCTGGGTGTAGGCGAAATTGCCCGTGGTCGTATTCTGGCTGCTGCCGCAAAAGGGGCTGGAACAATTCACTTCCTGGCGATCGAACTGCAGCGTGCCGGTGAGCATTGGATCGAAGCTGGTGATGTTCGGGCCGCTGCCGAAGGTCGATATGACTATGCCTCCCGCGCCGGTACCGGCGCCCCCTGCTGCGACCGAGGTTCCGCCTTGGCCCGAGCCAACTTGTGCGCCGAGTCCGCCCACACCGCCGCCGGGCGTGTTCTGCACGACACCGTTATTGACACCGAGAGTGCTGGCGCCGGCTTTGGCGCGCCAGACATCGGTATCGGCGATGTTCAGGTTATAGCGGGCGATGGCGATATCGAGATTGTTTTCGAGCGCCAGCGCCACTGCATCGTTCATGGAAATGTAGAGTTTGCCATCCTGCATCAGTTGGTCTATGCGCGGCGTGTTGGCCAGGTTCGGCGGCGCTACGCGGCGCGCAGTGTACGGGCCAATCGGATTAGGGAAGTGCGACTCCGGTTTCGAGTACAGCTTCACATCAAACGGCTGCGACGATGACGGCACTCCCTTTTGCGTTGGCATCTGCGCCGACGGTGCGCTGGGCACGGACGCGGCATCCTGCGCCCTCGCGCGAGGGACCATGGCTACAGCAAGCATGATCACAGCAAGAAAGATGGCGGCAATAAAAGGAGTGGCAGCCCGCTGAAACGCAGTCAACACTGTAGAACGTTGCATTCGCATCATCTCCATGGGTCACAATCCAATGATCACACTCAAGCGATCAGGCTCAAGCCATCAGGTTCATGAGGAACGGACGTAGTGGTTCGCACCTTTGCTAACATTCTGTTACTACGTAGAACGACCCGTAAGAGTTCCTGGCAATCTTCCTGGTGCAGTCTTCTCTCCTGCGAGCAAGGCAATCTTTCTCATGGATCGTAGGTAAAAGTTACCGTAAGTGAAATAGTATAGCTGACGGGCCGCCGCACTTCCCGCGACGGCGGCCGTGAATCTTTGTAAATACTAACGACGGCGTTCATTGCGCCCAGGACTCGACTAGAACGTGCGCAATCTCAAACTGATCCTCGCTTACGATGGCGCGGACTTTGCCGGCTGGCAGGTGCAGCCCGGCCGCACTACCGTGCAAGGCGCGCTGGCCTCAGCCATAGGACGGTTGACCGGGGAAAATGTATTGCCCCAGGGCTCCGGCCGGACCGACGCGGGCGTGCACGCCCTGGCCCAGGTGGCGAGTTTTGCGACCGCGTCGGTAATTCCGGAAGAAAACTGGATGCGTGCTCTGAACGACATTCTGCCGGCCTCGATCCGGGTGTTGGAGGCGGCCAATGCTGCCCCCGAGTTCCACGCGCGCAAGTCGGCACGCGCCAAGACCTATCGCTATCGCATTCATCGCGGGACCGTCTGTCCGCCTTTTCTGGCGCGCTATGTGTGGCATTATCCGTATCCGCTGGAGGAATCGGCGATGATTTCCGCCGCCTCCGTGGTCGTCGGCGAACACGATTTCACCTCCTTCGCAGCGGTGGACCCGGAGCGAGTAGAACGAATGGCGGCCGAGGAAAATGTTCACACGACAAACATTCGCACTATCTTCTCTTCCGTCTGGACGCGCGACGGCGAAGAGTTGATCTACACGGTTCGCGGCAGCGGATTCCTTCATCACATGGTGCGCAACCTGGTCGGCACAATCCTGCTGATAGGGAAGGGAACGCTGACGCTGGAAGATTTGCAACGCATCCTCGATGCGCGCGAGCGCACCGCGGCTGGACCGACCGCGCCCGCCAGCGGGTTGTACCTGGTTGGGGTGGAATATTGACCAAACCGCTTGAGAACCACCCAAATTTTGTCAATCTGAGCGAGGCGAAGGAGCTGTCGTCTCGTGCACTGAAAAAAAGCAGGTCCTTCACTTCGCTCAGGATGACAATTCATGAAGAGATTAAACAAACGAAGCCTCTGGCGCGCCCGTCCCGTCCCGCGTAAACTTCTTCGCAATGGCCACGAATCTCGAATTCGCCGTCTCCCGCATTGCCTCCGTGAACCCGGCGACGGGTGAAGTACTGGGCGAATTGGACAGCGCCGGGCCGACCGAGGTACGTGCCGCCGTAGCCCGCGCGCGCGCCGCCCAGCCGGATTGGAACGCCTGGGGCATTCCCAATCGCGTGCGGGCAGTGCGCCGCTTCGAGCAGATTCTTCTGGCTCATAAAACCGACATTGCGCGCCGCATCACGCAGGAAGCTGGAAAGCCCGTGGTTGAGGCGTTGCTTACCGAGGTTCTGGTTGTGCTCGATGCGGCGCGGTTCCTGATCGGCAACGCCTTCGAGATCCTGCGCGAAGACAAGCTTCCGCACGGAAATCCGGCGTTGAGGGCCAAGTCGGGACGCATTCTGCACGAAGCGTATGGTGTAGTCGGAATCATCTCGCCGTGGAATTATCCGTTCTCGATTCCGGCGACTGAGGCACTGGCGGCGCTGGTTGCCGGAAATGCCGTAGTGCTCAAGCCCTCCGAGTTGACGCCGTTGATCGCGCTCGAACTGCAATCGCTGCTGCGCGAGGCCGGAGTTCCCGACGATGTTTTCCAGGTGCTTCCGGGCGAAGGCGAGACCGGAGCGGCGCTGGTCAGAAGCGAGATTGACAAACTGGTCTTCACCGGCAGTGTCGCCACGGGCCGGCGAATCGCGCAGATCGCCGCCGAACGCCTGCTTCCGGTGGTGCTGGAACTGGGCGGCAAGGATGCCATGCTGGTGCTCGAAGACGCCGACGTCGACGTCGCATCGAGCGGCGCCGTCTGGGGAGCGTTCGTGAACGCCGGCCAGACCTGCTTGTCAGTCGAACGCTGCTACGTGCATCAGAGTTTGTATGCGGCCTTTTTAGATGCCTGCTGCGAGAAGGCGCGCAAGCTGCGGGTCGGCAATGGCATGGACCGAGCCACCGAAATCGGCCCCATGATCCACGAGCGGCAGGTGCGGGTGGTGGAGTCGCAGGTGGAAGATGCGAAACGACGCGGCGCTCGCGTGCATACCGGAGGCACGCGTTTGCGCGATCTTGGCCCAACATTTTTTGCGCCCACTGTGCTGGGGGGCGTCGATCACACCATGCGCGTGATGCAGGAAGAAACCTTCGGCCCGGTGCTGCCGATTGCGCCGTTCCGCGACGATGCCGAGGCCGTGTGCCTGGCTAACGATTCCGACTACGGACTAGCCGCCAGCGTGTGGACTCGCAATCGTGCCCGCGGCGAGCGTCTGGCTCGCCAGATCAATGCCGGCACGGTGATGGTGAACGATGCCGTGTCGTGTTTCAGCATCAGCGAAGCTCCGCATGGCGGCGTGAAGGCGAGTGGCATTGGGCGGACGCATGGACGCTGGGGACTGGAAGAGATGGTGCGGGTAAAATATGTGGACAGCGACCTGGTTCCGCGCATGAAGAAAATCTGGTGGTTCGGTTACGGCGGAGGATTCACGGGCGAGATGGAAGCCTTCCTCGACCTGCTCTATGCCCGCCCGCTGCGAGAGAAACTGAAAGCCGGCGCGCGCGCGGCTGGAGCGCTGTGGCGGCGCAAACTGTAGATCATCGAAAGGCATACATCATGACCGACTCCCGCACTTTCCTGCGTCACACGCTTGCCACCCTCGCCTACCGTGGAGCGAAAGCCATCCGCAACGCCGGGCCGAGCTTTGCCGAATACGGCTTGCCTGAAACTACGCGCACGCCGGTGAAAATTCTCGCGCACATCGGCGACCTGATGGACTGGGGGCTCGCCATGGCCGACGGCCGACGCGAGTGGAAGGATTCCTTGCCTCTGCCGTGGGAAAAGGAATGCGAGCGCTTCTTCACCGCCTTGAAGAAGTTTGATGATTACCTGGCGTCGGATAGGCCGCTCGAAGTCTCCACCGAAAAGTTGTTTCAGGGACCAATCGCCGACGCGCTTACCCACGTTGGCCAGATCGCCATGCTGCGGCGGATGGCGGGTGTCCCGATGAAAGGCGAAAACTATTTCGTCGCGGAGATCACCATTGGACGGTTTGGAGCGGATCAGGCGCCGCCGCGCAAGGAATTTTGATTGAAGGGCATGGTAGGGTTGGGTTGGTTCAGTCCGCATTGGCTCACTTCCGAGAGGCGGCGCAATCAGACCCGACCGATGTTCTTTAAGGACTGGCCGGCTGAAGCTGCGTCGTGTCCTTGGTCGAAAGGCCGCGCCTGAGTAAAATAGCGAAAAGCGGCCTTCATCACGGCGCGCAGGAGATGCAATGGCTTCCGGCGAAACGGCAACTGCTGCCACGGGCACGATTCCGCAGCTTCCTAATCACAAAGTAAGGATCAAGAAGACGGGCCAGCGTGCGTGCAACGAGAAGAACGATAAGGGCAAGTTCTGTGGCGGACACTTGAAACGCTGGTTCTACGCCGCCGACGTGCTCGAACAGGAATGCGGCGACGTGCAGAAGGCCTGGGGAACGGACGCCGAAGTTTATCGCTGCGAACATTGTCAGACGCTCTTCCTTCCGAGTCCCGGCGATCCCGGTGGGGTGAACGTTGCGGGCCGAGGCCAGCTTTCGGTGTTCGGTTTAACGCTTCCTCCCAAGGAAGAGAAGAAGGCGTAGAGACCAGCCTTGACGCGTCTGGGAGAGGGGGAGACGGGGCAAGCCCCGTTTCTACAGGAAAGCTGTTCGGAAGCCGGAGGGGTGCCGGCTCTGCCTGTGAACATTTCTGAACTTATCTACGACTGGAACCTTCTGTATCCGAAGTCGCTGCACCCTCCGGGACCGGTGCGCCTGACCGATGAAACGCTGCGCGACGGCTTGCAATCGCCTTCGGTCCGCGATCCTTCGATCGAGCAGAAGATCGAAATCCTTCACCTCATGGAGGCGCTCGGCATTAACACGCTGGACCTCGGCCTGCCAGGTGCCGGTCCGCGCGCGGTCGAGCACGTGACCGCACTGGCCCGCGAAATCGTCGCCCACAAAATGAAGATCACGGCGTACTGCGCCGCCCGCACGCATGAGAACGACATCCGCCCCATCGCCGAAATCGTCCAGAAAACCGGACTCCCCATCGAGGTCGCAGCGTTTCTGGGAACGAGTCCTATTCGCCGCTATACCGAGGGCTGGGATGGCGACTTCCTGCTGCAAACCACGGAAAAGGCTGTCAAGTACGCGGTTTCCCTGGGCCTCGAAGTCATGTACGTCACCGAGGACACTACCCGTTGCGATCCGGAAACGGTGAAACAACTGAACTCGGCCGCTATCAACTGCGGTGCGCACGCTCTGGTCCTATGCGACACTGCCGGACACGCCACGCCCATGGGCACGGTGGCGCTGGTCAAATTCGTGCTGGAAGAGGTCGTCAAACCAACGGGAAAGAAAATTCGGGTCGAATGGCACGGCCACTGCGATCGCGGATTGGCTACGGCCAACGCCATGGCAGCTTTGGTGGCGGGTGCGGATTGCGTGCATGCAACCGCGCTCGGCCTCGGAGAGCGCGTCGGCAACACACAGATGGATCAGATGCTGGTCAACCTGAAACTAATGGGCATCGCGCCGTGGGACAAGCAGGACCTGACCAAACTCAAGCGATATTGCGAGGCGGTCTCTGCCGCCACCGGCGTTCCAATTCCAGCGAACTATCCTGTGGTGGGCGAGGACGCGTTCCGCACCGCGACTGGAGTCCACGCCGCTGCCGTCATTAAAGCGTATAAGAAAAAAGATGTTGAGCTTGCGAACACTGTTTATTCCGGAGTGCCCGCACAATACTTCGGTCTGGAACAGATTATCGACATCGGCCCCATGAGCGGGAAATCCAATGTCCTTTTCTGGCTGGAGCGCCACGGCCTGCCGGTGAGCGACGGCGTAGTGGAACGCATCTACAAGCGCGCCAAATCGAGCGACCACACCCTGACCGAATCCGAAATCATGGAATGCGTGCAGGGGTTGTGAGTGTAATCGGGATTTTTCGCCAACCGACAAGGAAATTGGCGGCCAACGGATTGCATCTTAGCGCAATGATTTGGCTTCATTCCGCAGCAAGTTAGTTTGGCGAGGTATTGCTACTTGCCGCTTTTGAGGCAGCTTCACGTGCGAGCAGCAAGGCGCTCTCTAGGCACGGGTCGCGAGCTAGTCGCAAGTCTTCTTCTGTGGGCACGCACCTCACATCCGGGAGAACGCCGCGATCTTCCAAAACCTCGCCATCTGGCATAACGAGCTTTGATGTAGTGATAGCAACCCCAAAGAAAATGATCGAAACAGCGCCACCGTGTCCGTAAAAAAAGTGGCCACTATTCACCTTTCCAGCGGTCCCGTCTCCCACAATCGTCGCCCGCTTCTTCAATTGCAGGGCGCGCGCGAAAATCTCGGAGGCACTCGCCGAGTGGCTATCGACGAGAATGAAGAGGGGAGCGGTTAAATTAGGATTTTTTGGTTTGGCAATGATTTCTTCTTGCTTAGTTTGAGAAATTGCTACCGCTAATTGAGTCGGGTCGGACAGAAAGTGACCCGCCATCTCTTTCAGGGTGTCCTCTCGACCGCCGTGGTCGTCCCGCAGGTCAAGAATCAGGGAGCGCGCCTCCTTTGCCTTCTTCAGCAAGGAATCCTCCTTGCCCGGCGTCACCATGAAGCTAGGGAATCGGAGATACGCAACTCCTCCACTTTCGAGCCGGACTGTGCCCTCCGTATTCTGCTGTTCTTGTTCCTTGTAGTATTCCCTACTTAGTTTCACGAAATCTTTGGAGGAGGTTGCCCGTTGCTTGCCACTAATGGTGACATCCCTCGGCGCTGCGTCGCCCCGGACAATCTTCAGCTTGAGTGTCAAACGGGGATTAGTCTCTTCGAAGTACCGTGCCTCGTCGTCAAAAACCTTGCGATTGGCTGCAAAATCTTCGACGGCGACAATCTTGTCGCCCCGTTGCAGACCCGCTGCTTCCGCCGGACCGCCGCTCATGATCTCGTAAATGCGAACGTCATCTCCAAAGGCTTTCGCTGAAAAACCAAAAACTACCTGTGGCCCCGGTCGAAAGAAATAGGTGTGGGAGTCGTTAAGGCGCACGAGTAATCCTGAAATGGCTGCTGCCATTTCGCCTTCATGGTCCGCTCGCCGCATGCGCTCTCGCGCGACTTCAACACCCGCCTTCCAATCGAGATTCTTCAAAGTGGGATCGTAGTAGTTCTGCTTCACCAAGTCCGATACCTCGTTGAGGATCTCCATCATCCGACTGCGCACACTGTCACCGTCGTCTCCTGCGTGAACCAAGGGCGCTAGCAGCGGAATCTGCGTCGTCATCGCAGCCACAAAGATGACGAGCATCGCAGATCGGATGCACCACCGCTCGGCTCGGCGCGGGGTTGGCTCGGATGTCATGGTATCGAGAAGTATAGTCTCCCGAGATAGTTGACGAAATCAGGCGTTAGCGCTCACAACCGGGGCGGCGGGCTATTCCGGCTCCCGCGCCAGTTCCGGACTTGGCACTGCGTCTCCCTCAAGTTCCTTGTGCCGCGCCGCTCGCTGCTCATTGAGCATCTTGGTGGCCGACGCCAACTCCTCGCGGCCTTCCTTGTCGCGTCCCATGTGCACCAGGACCTGGCCGCGCAGATAGAGCGCGCTGGCGTGGGCGCTGTCGAGCCGAATCACCTGATCCAATTCCTTCAGCGCGGCTGCGTAGTGCTGCTGGTGTTCTTCGATTTTGGCCAGCCCCATGAGCGAACTGATCCGCTGCGGATCGAGCTTCAGCGCGCTGCGATAATTCTTTGCTGCCTCGTCCTCGTTCCCCACAATCGCTTCCATGCTTCCCAGCTGTTCGTAGGCGAAGGGCACGTCCGGCTCCAGCGCGATGTCCTGGTGAAACTCCTCGCGCGCCCGGTCGTACTCCTGCTTGTTCACATAGGCCATGCCGAGATTGAAGTGTACGAAGGGCAACTTCGGATCAGCCTGCGCCGCTGCTTCCAGTTCCTTGACCGCGTCGTCATACTCTTCGCGATTCAGATGTCCCTTGCCCATCAACAAATGAAATTCCGGAGAACCCTCTCCCACCTCTACCAGCCGTGTCGCCGCTTTTTCCTCCAATATCTGGTTCTTGGCCTTGTCCGCCGCGTGTTCCAACACGTAGAGATAATTCAGCTGATCTGATGCCTTTCCCCATAACGGCTCGAGCGCGCCGATAGCATCCGTCCAGCGATCATTGAAGAAGTAGCAAAGCCCGAGCAGATAGCGGGCTTGATACGAATCAGGCGACTGCTTGACGACCGACTCGAACGGGCGGATCGCCCGCGCGAAATCATTCTGGCGAAAATAGGCGAGCCCGATGTTGAGCCGGATTCCCGCCATGTCCGGGGCCAGCTTTTCCGCCTTGCGCAGCATTTGGAGCGCCTGCGGCCACTGCTTGCGCCGCATAGCAATCACGCCGAGATTGGCGTAAGCTCCCGCCACGCCCGGGTCGATCGCGAGCACCTGCCGGAACGCGTGCTCGGCATCATCGAGCTTGCCCGCGCGCAGAGCGGCTTCTCCATCGGCAAATACCTTCTGCGGATCGGGCGTCGCTGCCGTCGCCCCTTTCGCGGGCGCGGCGTTCTGCGCGCTCATGCCAGTCGCGAGAAAAACCAATACCAGAACCGCGAAAGACACGCGAATACTTGACACTCGATTCATCGTCCTGTAGTGTCCGCCATCAAGAGGCCAAAGTTCAAGGCGTCCATGGAATCTTCCGATTCGAAGCCTACGCGAAGTGGTTCATCCTCGAAGTCCCGCGGCAAATCCGAGCCCTCCCGCAAACGCTCGCAGTCGACCGCGGTTACCATCCGCGATGTTGCCGAGCGCAGCGGATTTTCTTCCGCCACGGTTTCCATCGTCCTGAACAACGCGCCGCTGGCGCGTTACATTCCCGACACTACCAAAGAAAAAATCCATCGCGCCGCCACGCATCTCGGCTACCGTCCTAATCTGTTTGCGCGTTCGCTGCGCGGCCGCCGCAGCCACACCGTTGGCGTCATGGTTTTCGACATGACCGACCCTTACTGCACGCTGGTGCTGCGCGGCATTGAGAACACGCTCTTCCAGTCGTCGTATCTTCCCATCCTCACCGATGTGCACAACGAGCGCAGCCGCTTCGAGCGTTATCTGGAAATGCTGCTCGACCGCCGCATCGAAGGCCTGGTTGTACTCGCCAACTGGCTGTTCGTGGACATCAACGTCCTGGCCGATCTGGAGAAAAACAACATCCCGACCGCAACCGTGGGCCGAGAGCTCAAGAACGACAAAATCAGCTCGGTGATCGTCGACAATGCTGCCGGCGCCCACGCCGCCCTCGAACACCTCCATTCGCTCGGTCATCGCAAAATCGCGTTCATCCGCGGTCCCCGCCAGTTGTCTGATACCGAACCGCGCTGGCGTGGCGTGCGTGCTCTGGCTCGTGAACGTGACCTGGAACTCGATTCGCGGCTGGTTGTCGACCTACCAGAATCTGGAGATCCGTTCTCAAGTTTTGAACAGGGATACAAATTAACGGAGGAGCTGCTGCACCGCCGCCGCCCCTTCACCGCGCTCATGGCCTTTGACGACATGACGGCTTTCGGCGCCATTCGCGCGCTTGTCAAAGCGGGAATTCATGTTCCCGAGCAATGCTCGGTGGTGGGCTTTGACGACGTCGCGCCTGCTGCCATCTATTCTCCCGCGTTGACCACCGTGCGCCAGCCCATGGAAGTGATGGGAACGGCGGCGGCCACCATCGTGCTCGAAGCCATCAACGTCGGTCTGGAAAAGAAACCGTTTCACACCATTCACCGCCAAATCGTCCCGGAATTGATCGTGCGCGAGTCCACCCGCAGCCTGAAGTAGCTGCCCTGGGCGCGAGGCGTGTATTTTCCCTTGACAGAGAGAAACACCTGAAGCACTATTGATACGTTTTAATACAGGCATTTGACGCTTTTGAGACGTTCTGCCTCGAATCGGCGAGAGGGAGTCGGATATGAGAATTCGTCTGCTAGGTAGGATCGCGGTAGGACTGTTAGTGCTTTCGGCGGCATTCGTGCATGCCCAGGACACAGCTTCTTTAACGGGAACAGTTCGCGACTCAACGGGCGCGATCGTGGCTGGAGCGCAGGTGACCGTGTCGAGCACGGAGCGCGGAATCAAGCGTGACACCACCACCAATTCTGCCGGCGAATATTCCGAGTCCGCCTTGCCGGCGCCCGCCGCCTACAGCGTCACGGTGACATCGAAAGGCTTCAGGAAGTTCGAGGCCAGGGGCGTGGTTCTGAATGTCGCCGATAAGACTCGCGTTGACGTAACCCTCCAGGTCGGCGCTGCCAGCACCGAGGTGACGGTCGAGGGCACACTTGTGGCCCAGGTCGAGACGCAGTCTTCCGACCTTTCCGGCACGGTCACGGGCAAGGAAATCTCCCAGTTGGCATTGAACGGACGCAACTTTACGCAACTGGTGACACTGGTCCCCGGCATCAGCAATCAGACCGGACAGGACGAGGCCCAGGTCGGCATCATGGGCAGCGTGCAATACAGCATGAATGGCGGCCGCACCGAGTACAACAACTGGGAGCTCGACGGCGGCGACAACATGGATAACGGCAGCAACAGCAGCTTGAACGTTTTTCCCAGTGTCGATGCCATCGCGGAGTTCAAGGTGCTGACCTCGAACTACGGGGCGCAATACGGACGCAACGGTTCGGGCACGGTGGAGACGGAACTCAAGTCCGGGACCAGCAACTTCCACGGCGACCTTTACGAGTTCGTCCGCAACGACGATTTCAATGCCAAGAACTACTTCACTCCTACGGCGACGCCGTACAAGAAGAATGATTTTGGTGGAACTATCGGCGGCCCGGTTTACATCCCCGGCGTTTACAACAAAGACAAGCAGAAGACTTTCTTCTTCTACTCCGAGGAATGGCGGCGGGAAATCCAAGCCATACAATCCTTCAACCAACCCGTTCCCTACAGCCAGGAACGTACCGGCAATTTCAGCGATGTCTGCCCCGGAACATTTGCTCCGTTCCAGCAAGTGGATCCCACGCCCGCCGCAGGCGAAGATCCTTATTTCCAGAATTGTCCCGGAATCCCAACCGGAGGGACGACCGGGCCAAACGGTGCAGCCGCCCTCAATCCCTTTCAGACTGGCGGCGTTCTGAATCAGGTGCCGGTCTCCCCCACTGGCACGTCTCTCCTGCCGCTGATCCCAGTGGGGACCATAGACCAACCGGGAAATGCGGTCTTCCTTTCTTCCCCGGTGCAGCCCACAAAGTGGCGCGAAGAACTGTTCCGCATTGATCACAACATCAACGCCCACAATCGGCTCAGCTTCCACTACGTCCACGATTCATGGGATCAAGTCCAACCCTCCACCCTATGGACCGGCAGCTCTTTCCCCTCCGTGCAAACCGACTTTAACGGTCCCGCGGTCAGTATGCTGGCGCGCCTCACCACCACGATTTCGCCGACTTTGCTCAATGAGTTTGTGGTGAGTTACACCACCGACCACCTGGTCATGCATAACACCGGCACCGCTTGGCAGCGGCCTGCTAGTCTGGGCATCCCCAACCTCTTTCCAACTGCCGATCCAATTTTTGGCGGGAAGTTACCCTATATCAATCTCACAGGAGGAAGCGAGTACGGCTCCAGCGGCTTTACCATGGACCCAGGCGGCGAGTGGCCCGAAGGCAAATACAACTCGAATCCAACCTACACCTATCGCGACAACATGACCAAGATTATCGGGAAGCATAGCCTGGCGTTCGGCGCTTACTTGGTCGCCGCGCAGAAAAACGAGCTGAGCAGTGTTTTTACCGACGGCCAGCTCTATTTCAGTACCTCCTCTACCGTGAGCACAGGCAATCCCTTTGCCGACCTGCTTATCGGCAACATTTCGAGCTATTCGCAAGGCAGCAATCAGGTGAAGTTTTACAACCGCTACAAGATCGTCGAGCCCTTTTTCCAGGACGACTTTCGCGCTACCCAGCGTTTGACTCTGAATTTCGGTTTGCGCGTCAGCCTGTTTGGAACCTATCGCGAGAGGTACGGGAACGCCTATAACTGGGATCCGGCGGCTTATAGCGCGGCAAGTGCGCCGGTAATTGACGCGAATGGCAACTTGATTCCAGGCTCCGGAAACTTCTACGACGGACTCGTGCACTGCGGTGCAGCCGGTGTTCCTGTCGGTTGCTCCAAGGGACACCTTTTCAACCCCGCCCCGCGTATCGGCTTTGCTTGGGATCCCTGGGGGAACGCCAAGACAGCCATCCGCGGCGGTTACGGAATCTTCTTTGAGCACACCAACGGAAACGAGGCGAACTCCGAGTCCCTGGAAGGCCAATCCTCGTCGCTCTTGCAAGTTGCTTCATCCCCGCCCAACATTGCCGGTTACGGAAACATTGGCGCGGGGGGATCAACCGGTCCGCTTGCTTTCATTTCGATTCCCGACAAGACCACATGGCCTTACATGCAGCAATGGCATCTCGACATCGAGCACGAGCTTCCTCAACACATCGTGTTCACGGCCTCCTATGTGGGCAGCAAGGGCACGCATCTTACGCGCCAGAGCGACTATAACCAGCTCCATGCCGTAGCCGCGACGCAAAACCCGTATCAAGCCGGACAGACGATCAGTAGCGCAGACTGCAGCAGCATCGCCACGACATGGGGCCCCGGACCAGGCGGCACTACTGTCTCTGGAGTTGTGAACGGCCAGACCTACACTGGTCTGATAGCGCAGGACCTCTCAACAGCCTGTGGCAACGACGCGGATTATTACCGGCCGTACTACGGCGTTGGCGACATTACCCGCATCGAGACGGCATCTTCTTCGATTTATCACGGCTTGGAGGTTTCGGGGGTCAGAACCCTGGGAGGGCTCACCCTAGATTTCTCCTACACCTACGCCCATTCCATCGACGATTCTTCGGATAAAAATGACGTCGGTTTCGTGAACACATACTCTCCAGCCTCCTATCGAGCCAGTTCGAGTTTCGATGTCCGGCACTCGCTGAATGTCGCCTACGTGTATGATTTGCCGTTCTACAGGAAATCCGGCTTCAGCCACACGCTGCTTGGCGGTTGGCAATGGTCCGGCATTTTCAATTATTCCACTGGAACTCCATTCAGCGTGTTCAATGACGTCTCGCCCACCGATAACGCTGGCGTTGGCAACAGTATCGGGTCTGGTTCGTACGCGGATCGGATCGGCGACCCCAAGGCTGGCATCCCGCCCAATCCCGGGGGGCCACAGACTGCCGGTTATCTCTACAACCCCAACGCCTTCACGGAACCGCAAGGGCTGACCTTTGGAGACTCGGGCAGGAACTCCCTGCGCAATCCAAGCCGCACCAACTTCGACATGGCGCTCTTCAAACGCTTTGCCTTGACGGAAAGCAAGGCGTTCGAGTTCCGGGCCGAAGCCTTTAACGTGTTCAACCACACGGAATGGCTACCGATCTACGGCGATGCCGGCTCGGGAGCGAACAATAACAGTGAAGGCAACAATGGCTATGCTGGGCCCTATACAGGGCCGGGCTCTACCAATGAATTTCAACTCCTCGGTGCGCATTACCCCCGCATCCTGCAACTGGGGGCGAAGTTCATCTTCTAGCGGAGACGATTGCGCAAGCAAGAAAATCCTGGCTCCGAGTGAACCGGGGTTTTCTGTTTGAAACTCAGGTACGAGGTACGACCAGCGCGCCCCTCAATCCGCCACCGCTGCTTCTTTCCGCGCGCGGGTCAGCACGGCCAGCCCCTTCTCCAGATCGGCGATCAGGTCCTCGACATGCTCAAGGCCTACCGACAGCCGGATCATCTGCTCGGTCACGCCCATCTTCTTCCGCAGCTCCGGGGCGATCATGGCGTGCGAGGTCAACACCGGGATGGTCACCAGCGAATCGACTCCTCCCAGGCTCGGCGCCAGGGTAAACAGATTCAGCGCCTCGGCCACGTGACAAGCGTCGGCGCCGCTGCCTTCCACCTCGAAGCTCAGGACGCCGCCCGCGCCGGCCATTTGTTTCTTCGCTATGGCATAGTCGGGATGACCCTTCAGCAGCGGGTAGTGAACGCGCGCCACTTTAGGATGCTGGCTCAAGAACTCGGCAATGCGCAGCGCGCTGGCATTCTGGCGCTCGACGCGGACGGCCAGCGTCTTAATTCCACGCAGCAGCAGAAACGCAGCGTGCGGATCCATGCAGCAACCGAGCGTGGTGCGCGTGTGATGAATCTGCTCGATCAAGTCGCGACGCCCGGTTGCGATGCCACAAATGATGTCGGAATGTCCACCAAAATACTTTGTCCCGGAATGCAGCACCAGATCGATACCCCACTCCGCGGGGCGGCAATTGATAGGCGTGGCAAAAGTCGAATCAATGGTCGAAATCAGGCCGTGCTTCCGAGCCAGCGTCGCAATCTTCTCCAGGTCAACGACCCGCACATTCGGATTCGTAGGCGACTCGATGTGCAGCAGCTTGGTGTTGGGCCGAATCGCGCGCTCGTGCTGCTCGATGTCGTTGGTGTCGACAAACGTGGTTTCGATCCCCAGATTCGGCAGCCACCGCGAGAGAAACTTGATCACGCCGCCATAAATATCGCGCTGCGCCACGATATGGTCTCCCGCCTTCACCAGCGAAAGAATCGAAGTGGTGATCGCGGCCATGCCGGAAGAAAACAGCAGCGCAGCATCGGTACCTTCCAGTTCGGCGATGGCATTCTCGGCGACCGTGTGCGTGGGATTGCCGTAGCGCGTGTAGAAGCTGTCGGTAGGCGTGGCGCGCACCTGCTCCTGCATGTCGGTGACTTCGAAGGTCGAAGTCTGGTAGATCGGTGTGGAGAGGGGGCCGTTCTTTTTATGAAGGCTGGTGCCGCCGCGAACTGCCTCGGTTTCCTGGCGAAATTCATGTTTCTTCATTTCGATCTCCTGTAGAGACGCGGCTGGCCGCGTCTCCGCCGCGCTTCCGAAGACGTGACCACCTAAGATTACCTGTGCTACCAGAACGCGGCAAGGCGCTGGTAATATGCTTCATCAGGCCACTCCCTATGAAAAAGAAAAAACTGAAAACGACTCGGAAAATGGCAAAGGCGACGCGCTCAGCAAGTAAAGTTGCCCTCAAAGCCACCGTTCTGAAAGGTAAGCCGCCGAAGTCCGAATTACGCCACATCCCGTGGAGTTCCGTTGAAGTCGAGACCCTGAATCCCTTGCTGGGCCGCCATTTCGTGGTCGGACAGAACGTCATGCTGGCCCGCGTCCTGCTCAAGAAGGGATGCCTCGTTCCCGAACACAGCCACCACAACGAGCAGATCAGCTACATTCTGGAAGGCGCGCTGAAGTTCGGGATCGACGGTCGGGAGATTGTGGTCAATGCCGGCGAGGTCCTGACCATTCCTCCCAACATGCCCCACTGGGCCGAGGCGCTCGCCGATACCGTCGATCTCGACATCTTCCATCCGCCCCGCGCCGACTGGATGAATAAAACCGACTCCTACCTGCGGTGAGAAAAATCTAACCGCAGAGTACGCCGAGATCGCAGAGAAATTCGAAGGGAAAAGACCAACAAATCTCTGCGTACTCTGCGATCTCTGCGGTTAGCCCGTATGATGTACTTGTCTTTTGCTGGTGATGAGGCAAAGTGTCGATCGCTCAAAATACGGAAACCACTGCAAAACTCCGCTGCATTTCCTGCGGGTCGACGCCTGATTCCGCCAGCCAGGATTTTCGTTGCACCGCCTGCGGCGACCTGCTGGAATTCTTTTTCCCCGGATGGGCGCTCGATCAACTGGACGGGGCAAAGCCCCGTCACCACACGGGTCCGCTGGCGCTGAAGTCTCTCTGGCTCAACCGCAGCAGCTCACGCGATGCGCTCGACCAAAGCGGAGTCTGGCGTTTCCGCGAACTGCTTCCGCACATTCCCAATCTCGAAGACCATGCCATCACGCTCGGCGAAGGCAACACGCCGCTCTACCGCTTGCCGCGGTGCGCGCGTGCCGCTGGTGTCGAGAATCTCCTCGCCAAGCACCAAGGCATGAACCCGACCGCATCGTTCAAAGATACGGGCATGACCTTCGCCGCTTCGTCCGCGCACCAGGGTGGATTTCGCTGGGTCGCGTGCGCCTCCACCGGGAACACGTCCGCTTCCATGGCCGCCTATGCCGCGCGCGGTAACATGCACAGCCTGGTGCTCATCCCGGACGGCAAGATTTCCTGGGGCAAGCTCTCGCAAGCGCTCGACTACGGAGCCCTCACCTGCCAGCTCCGCACCGATTTCGA
>Ga0209415_10006592_pt1 | contig 20553 bp, 17 predicted proteins | sample PeaSoiSIISIP2007_FD_187696 | JGI IMG/M metagenome (GOLD analysis project Ga0209415, IMG submission 187696) | Peat soil microbial communities from Weissenstadt, Germany - SII-SIP-2007 (SPAdes) (version 2) | ecosystem: Environmental > Terrestrial > Soil > Wetlands > Peat | place: Germany...
GCCGATGGCGAGGATCGGCTGATCGTGGAAGGCCGGGCCGTAATAGGGATGCGGGATGACCTTGATCACGTCTTCCGAGGTGACGACCTTGTAGACGCCGGGCACCGCCTTGGCGGCACGGGCGTCGATCGACTTGATGCGGCCGTGGGCGACCGTCGAGCGAAACACCTTGCCGTGCAGCATGCCGGGCAGGCGCAGATTGTGGGTGTATTCGGCGCGTCCCGTGACTTTGTCGCGGCCCTCGAGGCGCGGCAGGCTGCGGCCGATCTGGCCGCCGGAAATCCCCGTCGTCATCGTCGCGGCTGCCATCAGTGTCCCGCTCCATTTGCTTGACTGTCAAACGCCCGGCGCACCGCGCGGCGCACATAGACCCGCAGCAGCTCGCGCTTGTAGGGTGCCGAGCCGCGCACGTCGGACACGGTCTCGGCCTCGTCGGCGGCGGCATCGCCGGCGCGCGCCAGCACGGCGTCGTCGATGGTGGCGCCCGACAGCACCTTTTCGGCGCCCTTGAGGCGGATCGCCTTCTCGGTCGCGGCGCTGACGACGACGCGAGGCGCGCGGATCGCTTTGCCGTCCGCTTCGAGCGAGACCGCGACGCCGAGCGCCGGCCAATCGTCGGCCGAGCCGGTGGTGCATTTGAGATAGGCGGCGCGCCGCGCGCCCTGGGCCGGAATGCGCAGCTCGACGATGATCTCGTCGCGCTTGAGTACCGTCTCGTAATAGCCGGCAAACAGATTTTCGACCTTGAGGGTTCGCTCGCCTGAGCGGCCGACCACCAAGATGCTGGCGTCGAGCGCCATCAGCACCGGCGGCAGGTCCATGTGGGGGTCGCCATGGGCGAGATTGCCCCCGATGGTCGCCACGTTGCGCACCCGCACATTGGCGAGCCGCCGCATCGTGCGCACGATCACGCCGGCGCGGCGTGCCACCTCGGCGGAGCGCTCGACATCGGAGAGCGGTGTCAGCGCCCCGATGACGAGGCCGCCATCGGGAGCCGCGGCGACGTGCGCGAGCGTCTTGATTTTGCGCAGGCTCACGAGCCGGGTCGGGTGAAATACGCCGGCCTTCATCATCAGCATCAGGGCGGTGCCGCCGCCGAGCGGGCGCACCGCGGCGTCGTCGGGATCGAGCAGGCGCAGCGCCTCCTCGATGGTTGTCGGTTCGGCAAGCTCGAACGGCGTCATGCGGCGTCTCCTGGTGCGCCTTGCGGGACGGTTCCCGGCAGCGGGCCGGCGAAGGCCGCGCGCATTTTCTCGGCGAATTTCTGTTCCATTTCCTTGGCCTTCGACTTGAGCACCGGCTGGCCCATGCTGCCGAGCTTGCCGGTGATGTTGGCATCGATCGAGTATTTCACCAACGTCTCGTTGCCGGCGTCGATGAGATCGGTGGTGGATATGGCGGAGAAGCGTCCCACGATCCCGAGCGGCGCGCCCTCGATCTTGGCCTCGATGCGATCGGGCGGCGACAGCCTGGTCACTTCCACGCTCACCTTGAAGCTGAACTTCATGTAGGCGACCTTGGTGTCGAGAACGGCGTCGTAATGGGTCGCGTCGATCTCCTTGAGATCGTGGACGCCCTCGACGCAGGAGGCGAAGAACGGCGCATTCTGCAGCACCTTGAATACGGTCTCGCGCGGCGCCGGAAGGGTGAGTTCGCCGGAGACGATCATCGGGCCGGCGCCATTTCGAGAAGCGCCCGCAATTCGGCGACGATGCGGTCCGGGCATTCGAGCGGCGTCAGATGGCGGGCGTTCTTGATGACCGTCAGGGTCGAGCCCGCAATGCCGCGATGCAGCGTCTCCGACATGGCGACCGGCGTCGCGTAGTCCTCGTCGCCCACCACGATGCGGGTCGGCATTTTCAGCCGGGGCAGCGCGGACGTGACATTGCAGGCGCCGAGCATGCGGCAGGTCTGCGCATAGGAGCACGCCGTGTTGGCCAGAAACACCGCGACGGCGGCATCGAGCACATCCTTGCGGCTGGCTCGGAACGCATCGGTGAACCAGCGCGTGGTCTGGAATTCGAGCATCGCTTCGAGGCCCTTCGCCTCGGCGGTCGCGGCGCGCTCTTCCCACTTGTCCGGGGCATTGTACCAGGCGGTGGTATCGAACAGGCCGAGCCCGGCGGCGCGGGCCGGGTAGGCGGCCGCGAACGCAAGCGCGATGCATCCGCCCATCGACGCGCCCGCCACGATGGCGGAGCGCCAGCCGACATGGTCGAGAAGGTCCGCGAGGTCGTCGGCGAACTGCTCCACCCGGTAGGGGCCGTTCGGCTTGTCCGACTGGCCGTGGCCGCGGCAGTCATAGACCAGCACCGCGGTCGCGTCGGTCAGCGCCGGCGTCACGGCGTTCCAGAACGTGTGGTCCATGGCCAGCGAATGGATGAGGACGACCGGGACAGCATCCTTTACCCGACCACGCACCTCATGGGCGAGCTGCGTGCCGTCGCGAACCTTCATTTTGGAGACTGTCATTAGGGTACCCTACGCGCACCGGAACGGCCGCGGTCTCACGAAAAGCACAAGATTTGGCCGCAAGCTTCATACACACACCGGGCCGATGCCAACAATCCCCCGCGGCGGGGTCGGGGCCGTCGTTTTTTGCAAGGCGTCGGGACCTCCCGACAGGCGGGCGGGCGCGGGCTTTGTGGCGTGGAGTTTGCTATTCTACCCGGCAGGCTTAGCCTTAAGCGTTCGAGGCGGTGCAAATCGGGCTGCCGCAACCAGGGCCGGGAATGCGTAATATCGTCGTTGGCGTTGCCATCTTTGCGGCTTTCTTCACGATCGCGTTGCGGGTCATGGACACGTTGTGGCCGCCGGAGCCCCCGCGGGGGCCTGCCGTGGTGGCGCCGCCGCCGCTTGCCCCGATGACGACGAGCTCGTTCCTGATCGCCCCGGTCACCGTTTCCGATATCGCCATTCGGGAGGCCCTGGAGGCGGTGGCGCCCCGCGACCTCACCGGCAAGCGCGACAACCCGGTCTCCTCGCTGTTGTCGAAGGCCGAGATCGGATGGACCATGACGCGGGGGCCGCTCGGTGTCAGCGGGCGTTCCGACACCATGACGGTCTCGACCGCGCTCAACGGGACGTTCCGGCTCACCGGGCAGGTTGGTGCCCAGGTCGGGGCCCAAGTCGGCAATATCACCGGCCGCATCGCGGGCTTCGCCGGCGCCGACATCGGCAACGCGGTGCAGAACCTTGCCGGCAAGACGTTCGACCAGAAGGCGGAGCTGCGCGGAAATGTCGCCGTGCTTTCGCGGCCGAGCCTGACGCCGAGCTGGCGGCTGGAGCCGAACCTCACCTCCCAGGTAACGATCCAGGAGGTCTCGCTGCCGATCTCCGGCAGCGTCTTCAACGTCGCCAAGGAGGTGAAGCCGCTGGTCGATCGCGCGGTCGCCGAGAATGTAGCGGCGCTGGGGACGCGGATCCGCAACGATCCCTCGATCGAACAGGCGGCGCGGCGCGAGTGGGCCAAGATGTGCCGATCGGTCTCACTCAAGAAGGCAGCCGCCGGCCTGCCGGACCTGTGGCTCGAGATGCGCCCGGTCCGGGCCTTCGCGGCGCATCCCCGCATCGAGCCCCAGGCGGTTAACCTGGTGCTCGGCGTGCAGGCCGAGACCCGGGTGGTCCCGGGCGAGACCAAGCCGAATTGCCCGTTCCCGGCCCAGGTCGATATCGTGCCACAGGTCGATCGCGGCCGCGTCTCCATCGGGCTCGCGATCGACGTTCCGTTCACGGAGGTCACCCGGCTGCTGGAGGCGCAGATCAAGGGCAGAAGCTTTCCGGACGACGGCTCGGGCCCGATCGCGGCGACCATTGAGGCCGCGACCGTTCAGGGCGCCGGCGATCGCCTGCTCATTGCCCTCAAGGTGCGGGCGCGCGAGAGAAGCTGGTTCGGCTTCGCGGCGCTCGCCGACGTCTTCGTACGGGGCCGCGCCGCGCTCGACCGCGAGAACCAGATCCTGCGCCTGACCGACATCGCGATCGACGTCGAGTCGGAGGCCGCAATGGGACTTGTCAGCGCGGCGGCGCGCGCCGCGCTGCCCTATCTACAGGCGACGCTCGCGGAAAAAGCCGTGATCGACCTCAAGCCCTTCGCGGCGGGCGCGCGGGAGAGCATCGCGGCCGCCGTCGACTCCTTCACCCGCCAGGAGCCGGGCGTCCGGGTCGACGCCGCCATATCGGACCTGCGGCTCGCCAGCATCGAATTCGACGCCGTCATCTTGCGGCTGGTGATGGAAGTGAACGGCACCGTCGCGGCGAGCGTCACTGCTTTGCCGAAATGACGACGGCGCGCCTTTGTCTTCGATGAGCTACTGCGTGACGGCCTTTCGGCACTTTTTCGGATTATGCCCGTGCCGGGGTGCGCTTGCCGTTAAGGACCGCTGCAAATGGAAACAGCCGTTGGCGGCCGGTGCGCCTGCCTTCATAGTTGTCGAGGAACTCGAAGTTTCCATCCCGCAATTCCATGATCGCGACGTCCGCCGGCGCGCCCACGTTCAGCGTGCCGCGGTCGCTGAACGAATCGAACACCTTGGCGGCATTGATGGTCGCGCACGCCACCGCTTGGGAGAGCGGCATGCCGAACATCAAGAGCTTCGACATCACGTTGGGGAAGTCGACGACCCCGGTGGTGCGTGACGCCGGGCTCCAATCGGTCGAGAGGGTGTCGGGCCAGAAGCCCTGCTTCGTCGCGCGCTCCACCATGTCCCAGTTGAAGTGGCCGGAGACGCCGTTGCCGAAGTCGAAAATGACGCCGCGCCGTCGCGCCGCCGCCACATCCGGGAAGAGCCGGCCCTGGTCGTCGAGGATGGCGTTCGGCGGCGGGGCGTACATGTGGGTGACGATGTCGCCGCGCTTGAGCAGCGCGAGTATCGCGCGCATCGGCGACACCGACTGACCGATGTGAATCATGACCGGCAGATTGAATGCCGAGGCCGCCTCCTGGGCGCGGCGCAACCCCTCGAGATCGTTGTTGCCGGCGACGTCCGCCGACAACCGCGCCTTGACGCCGACCACGACATCGCGATTGCGTGCGATGGCCCCGCGGACCAGGGATACGTTGGCGCGGTTGATGTCCAGCAACTCCCCACCGGTGAAGCCGGTGCGCGTCGCGACGTTGACGAGGGCGCGGCCGATCTGCGGCGCTCCCCGCAGGACTGCGGCGATTTCGTCGATGTTGTCGGGCCCACCCGATCCGGCATCGACAAGGCCGGTGACGCCGTCCTGGAGCGCCAGCGCCGGCGAATCCTTGCCGCGGCCGGCGTGGGTGTGGATGTCGATCAGGCCCGGCGTAACCACCTTGCCGCGCGCATCGATGGTCTCGGTGGCGTCGCCCGTGATGCCGGCCTCGATCGCCACAATACGGCCGCCGGCGATCGCCACGTCGCGGATGCCGTCGAGCCCGACCGAAGGATCGATGACGCGCCCGCCCTTGATGAGCAGATCGTAGGTCGCGGCCCACACTTTCGGCATGCCTGCGAATGCCGCAGCGCCTGCGGCGGCTGCGCACAGAATCTCGCGCCGGTTCATCATCGCGTCGCCTCCCTCTCGTCGGAATTCGAAGTCATTTTGCGCCCGCGGATGCGGACCTTGGGCACGCGTTGCGCGGCCATGCGAATAGTGCGCCGCCAAACCGGCGTGTCAACAATGCCGGCGCGGCTGGAGTTCGGGCGTCTCATCCGGGAAACGCAAAAATATTTGCCCGACATGTCGGCGATCCAGATTGCCGTTCGTCTTTCCGACAAGACGACCACAACGGCCGGCGAGGGCCGTGCCAACCTTCAACTCGGAACCACAGGAGGCTGCGACATGCGGTTTATGATGCTGATGATCCCCAAGGGCTACGAGACGGCCGCGGCGGACGCGAGACCCGACCCGGAGCACGTCGCCGCGATGATGAAGTACAACGAGGCGCTGACGAAAGCCGGCGTGCTGCTTTCGCTCGACGGGCTCCATCCGCCCTCGACGGGCGTGCGGGTCTCCTTCGCCGGCGGCAAGCCGGAGGTGACCAATGGCCCCTTTGCGGACGCCGCGCCGGTAATCGGCGGCTACTGGATGATTCAAGTGCAGTCCAAGGACGACGCGGTCGCATGGGCAAAGCAGTGCCCCGCCCGTCCGAACGAGGTGATCGAGGTTCGCCAAGTGTTCGAAATGGCGGACTTTCCGCCGGAGGTCCAGAAGGCAGCCGGTCGATAGCGAGGGTTCCGGACCCGAAAGCGCCCCTCCGGATCGATACGCCGGTCGCGGCATCCGGTAATCTCTGCGGCATGATTCGCCGTCTGTTCGGTCGCGCTCGAGGGCTTGCGCGCCGCGCCGTTGTGGTCGCGGCGGTGCTGGCGCTCGGCGGCCCGACATGCGGCCTTGGCCAGCAGCCACTGACATTGCCGCCGGCTCTGGAATCCGTTCCGTCGCTGCCCCCGGTTGCGGCGGCCGCGGGGCTCGATGCCGTCAAGACGGCGATCGACGAAATCGAGAAAACCTTCAACACCGGCGCCCAGAGCGAGGATGGATTGGTTGCGCTCAAGCGGCGCCTGGCCCCGTTGCGCGACCAGCTGCACGACCGCTCCGCCCAGCTCGATCCCCGCCTCAAGCAGATCGACCAACGCGTCGGCCAGCTCGGCGCGCCGCCCGACAGCTCCGGCACCGAGGATGCGGCGATCGCGGCCGAGCGCCTGCGCCTCGCCGGCCAGCGCAGCGCGATCGAAGGTGCGCTCAAGCAGGCGAAGCTGCTCGACGACCGCGCCGTCGATCTCGACGAACGCATCAACCAGCGCCGTCGCGAGCTGTTCACCAACCGGCTGTTCGCGCGTGGCGCCAGCCTGTTCGATGCCGCGTTCTGGAGCGATCTCGCCGAAGCGGTGCCGGCGGAGCTCGCCGGCCTCCACGGCCTCCTTTCGCTGTGGGCGACCCATGCGCGCAGCAATGGCGGCTTCGGCGGCGCGGCCGCGGCGGTGGCGATCCTGGCGGGGCTCGGCGGCGCGGCGTGGTTCGTGGCGCGATGGCGGCGCCGGCTCACCTCGGTGCCGACGCCGCGCCGCTTCGACAAGGCGCTGGTGGCAATGATCATCCTCGGCAGCAGCACGGTGATGGCGCCGGTGCTGATCGCCGCGGCCGTGCTGGTGCTGCGCAATTTCGGCCTGATGCCCTATCCGGTGGTTGACATCGGTTTCGGGCTCGCGGCCGCGGCCGCCGTGGTGGGGTTCGGACGCGGCGTCGCGGTGGCGCTGTTTGGACCCGGCGAGCCGGCGCGGCGCATCATCGCCTTCGATGACCGTGAAGCCGAAAGCTACGCCGCGCATCTCATCTGGTCGGCGCGCGTCTTCGGGGTCGCGGTGTTTCTCAACGCGGTGCATCGGGCGCTCGGGTCCCCGGTGGCGCCCATCATCGCGACCGGAGAGTTGCTGGCGTTCGCGATCCTCGCCGTCACCATCCACCTGCTGTGGCGGTCCACCCACGACGACTTCGGCGCCGTGCGCGACGGTGCCGCCGGCACCCGCCTGACCTGGCTTCGCGGCATCTTCTGGCTGGTCGGCATTGCCATCGCGGCGTCGCTCGCCACCGGCTATGTGGGCTTTGCGGTGTTTCTCGCCGGCCGCCTGCTGGCGATGCTGGCGATCGGCGGCGCCGTCACAATCGTGATCGTCTTCATCGATGCGCTGCTGACCGAGCTGCTGTCCGCCGACACGCCCGCCGGCCGCAAGATCGCGGCGGCGTTCGGGCTCACGCCGCGCGGCCTCGATCTCGCCGAGACCCTCGCCTCGGCGGCCCTGCGGCTGGTGCTCATCGTGCTCGCCGCGCTGCTGCTGCTGAGCTTTTCCGGCATCTTTGCCGAGGATTTCTTCACCGTGTTCCAGCGCGCCAGCTGGGACTTCGTGATCGGCGGCGTCAACCTGTCGCCGACCGCGATCCTCGCCGCGCTGGCGTTCCTGCTGGTCGGCGGACTTGCGATCCGGGCGGGCCAGCGGTGGCTCGCGACCAAATTCCTGCCGCGCACCGGGCTCGATGCCGGGCTGCAGAACTCGATCCTGGCGCTGTTCGGCTATGGGGCGCTGGTTCTCGTGGTGGCGCTGTCGCTCGGCGCGCTCGGCATCGACCTGCAGAAGATCGCCCTGATCGCCGGCGCGCTGTCGGTCGGCATCGGCTTTGGGTTGCAGGCGGTGGTGTCGAATTTCGTCTCCGGCCTCATCCTGCTGGCCGAGCGCTCGATCCGGGTCGGCGACTGGGTGGTGGTCAAGAACGAGGAAGGCTGGGTGCGCCGCATCAGCATTCGCGCCACCGAGATCGAGACCTTCGACCGCGCCAGCGTCATCATTCCCAACCAGGAATTCATCACCGGCGTGGTGAAGAACTGGACCCACGGCAACACCGTGGGACGCATCATCGTCAAGGTACGGGTCGCTTTCGACAGCGACGTCGCCCGGGTGCGCGACCTGTTGGTCGAATGCGCCAAGGGGCACCCGCAGGTCCTGCAGACGACGCCGCCCGCCGCCTATCTGACGGGGCTCGGCGACATCGGTATCGATTTCGAGCTGCGCTGCCTGCTCGGCAATATCGAGCAGTCGTTCGCGGTGCGCAACGACCTCTACTTGGAAGTGCTGCGCAGGTTCCGCGACGGCGGCATCAGGATTCCGGCCCCGGCCCACGAGGCACGTGTTCCGGGTGTGCCAGCGGTGCAAGCCGCGCCGACGGTGTGAGACGCCGGGACGCGGGCCGGCATTCGCCGGTGGTGCTCACCGCGATGCTTGCGCCTCGCGCCAAAGGCTGGCGTCGATCAGCGCCGCGATCGCTTCCCGCGGCCGCGCGGCCCTGCCCTGTTTCTCCGCCATCCAGGGTTCCTGCTCGACCATGCTGTCCAACAGATCGTCCGGGATCGATGCCGGGAATCGGAACAGGTCCCATGTGGTCGACACCATCTGCGCCGGCAAGTTGAGCTTGCCGGCTATCAGCGGCTGCGCCCGTTCGGCATGGTCGCGCACCTCTTGCGAGGTGCGGATGAGCGAGCGCAGCAAGTCCACCAGCGCCGCGCGTCTGAGCGGGTCAGCGACGACCGCAGCCGTGGTGTTCAAGTTGAAACGCTCCCGGTAGGCCGGTCCTCGTATGATCAACGCATCGGAACCCAGTGCTTGCACGGACCTCTCGGCGGCCGGCTCCCAGATGGAAACGGCGTCGAGGTCGCCGCGCGCGAGCGCTGCCGGCATGTCGGGCGGCAGGACCCCGACGACGGTGACGTCCTTTTCCGACAGGCCGACGCCGCCAAGCGTCTTGGCGATGTAGAAGTGCGCCGAGCTGTTCAATTGTGTCGCGATCTTCTTGCCGCGCAGATCGGCCGCGGTTGCAATCCCCGCCGAACGACGCGCAACGATGCGATAGCTGTATTCCGCCACGGTCAGGATGACGCGGATCTCCGGGTTGGCGGTGGAGCGCAGAATGGCCTGGGTCTCCGCGTTCGTCACAACGTCGACCTTGCCGGCTGTCAGCGCCGGAATAGCGCCCCCGACGAGCTCGATCGCATCGCGACCATCGGCCGCGAGATAGATCGGCAAGGTTTCGATCGTCGTCAGGTTAATGCCGACCCGAAGCTTTTCAGCCGCCGCGCTTTCCCGGCTCGCGATCGCGCCCGCGCCGATACTGGCAAGGGCAACGATCAGAAACAGTCCGCGCAAGCGTGCTTCATGGTGCTTGTTCATCGCGTACCGTCCGATGTCAGTCCCTGCTCGACGAGCCAGCGCTGAATGACGTCGGCGACGGCACCGTTGTTTTTGTCCATCATCACCATGTGAGAATTGCCCTTGATCCCGATGTCCGGCAGATTGATCACGTCGACCTTGCCGCCGGCGGCGCGCACCGCGCCGGCGTATTCGAGATCGAGCTTCCGGTAGGTGACCCAGCGCGCGTGCAGATCGACATTGTCGCCGAACATCATGAGAATCGGCACGTTCTTGAGCGCAGCCGCCTTGGCGAGCGTGCCGCCGCCCGCCGACTCCACGGCGACGATCGCGCTTACTTTTTCCGGCCGCGCCTCCGCGACCTTCAGCCCGAACGCGCCGCCTTGGCTGTGCAGCAGCAGCACGCAGGGGCACACCTTGTCGACCAGCGCCATATAGGCCGCGATGATGGCGTCGTCGGTCGAGAGCCAGCGCGGAACGATCTGCTTCATATAGTTCGCGTAGGCTTCCACCGGGAACTGCTCGTTCGGCATCAGCTTCTGCTTTGCCGGATCGGGGCTCCACGAACCTTCGCCGGTGCCGATGCGAAACCGCTCGAACGGGTCGGCATATGTCGAAAGGATCGGCTTGTCCGGCCATATGTCGGGACTTGCGAAGCCCGAACGCCCGCGCTCGACCGCGTCCGAGACGTAAACGTCCCATCCTTTGCGGACGAACATGTTGAGCCAACCTTCGCGGCCGTCCGGCGTGGTCTCGTAGGTGACGCCGGTCAGGCCGCCGCCGTGCCACATCAGCAACGGCACTTTTCCGGTTCGCGCTTTCGGCAGGAAATACTGCGCGTACATCTGCTCGACCTGATACTGCCCGTTGGGGTCGAGCTTCGTCGACGGCCCACCCGGCACCCGCACGATGTCGTGGACCGGCTTGCCGGAGATCTCGGCAACGCGTCCGCCGACATGAAACGAGCCCATTCCCCGCAAGACGATGTCGTCCCCAAAGGCGACCGCGGACGACGCCATGACGATCACCGCGGCTGTTACAATCCGGAGCATGCTGGCCCCTCCACGAATGGCGGATTCGAGCGCTGGAGTTAAGAATAGCCCGCGCGCCGCGACGGCGAAATGCCGAATCAATCGGCCCACTTTTCTTGGGAGAACCCGGAGTGGGCAGGAGATCAGCCCTGCGCTGCTGGCTCGATCACGGCGCGGCATTCGCCGAAGCCGATGCGGGTGAAGCCCGCGCGTGCGCAATGACCGCGAAAGATCACCTCGTCGCCGTCCTCGAGGAAGCGCCGCTCCTCGCCGTCGGGCAGCGCGACGGGCTCGCGGCCGCCCTTGCTGAGCTCCAACAGGCTCGCCTGGCTCTCCGGCTCGGGCCCCGACACCGTGCCGGAGCCCATGAGGTCGCCGACCTCGAGATTGCAGCCGCCGCTGGCGTGGTGCGCGACCATCTGGGCAACCGTCCAGTAGACCTGCGCGAACGAGCCGCGGCTGAGGCGAAACGGCGTGTTGCCGGCGGCGCGCATCTTCGGCGTGAGCAGGAAGACCTCCATCACGATATCGAGCCCGCCCTCGGCCTGGTCATGGGGCGCCGTGAGGTGCGGCAGCGGCGCCGGATCGCCCTCCGGCCGCGCAAAGGCCTTGGTGCGGAACGGCGCCAGCGCCGCCGCCGTGACCACGAAGGGCGAGACGGTGGTGGCGAAGTTCTTCGCGAGGAAGGGGCCGAGCGGCTGCGCCTCCCAGCCCTGGATGTCGCGCGCCGACCAGTCGTTCAGGAGGCAGTAGCCGAACACATGGGCGCCGGCCTCGGCGATCGGGACCGGGGTGCCGAGCGCCGACGGCTGGCCGATGTAGAAGCCGAGCTCAAGCTCATAGTCGAGGCTGCGCGCCGGCCGGTAGACCGGCACGGCCTCGTCGGCGCGCTTGGTCTGGCCCGATGGCCGCCGCACCGGCGTTCCGCTCACCCGGATCGAAGATGCGCGGCCGTGATAGGCGACCGGCACGTATTTGTAGTTCGGCAGCAGCGGATTGTCGGGGCGGAACATCCGGCCGGTGTTGGTGGCGTGGAAGATCGAGGCGAAGAAATCCGTGAAGTTGCCGATTTTCACCGGCACGAACAGTTCCGCCGCGGCGATCGGAGTGAGGTGAGGCTCGACACGGGCGCGCGTGTCGGCGGCGCCGGCGTGAAGGAGGCGCGAAAGGGCTGTGCGCAAGGCCGCCCAGGCCGGTGGCCCGAGTTCCATCAGGGCATTGAGATGCGGCGCCGCGCAGGCTTCGGCGGCATGTGCCGCCGGGGCGTCCATGAGATCGGCGACGGCCGCGATATCGAGGATGGCATCCCCGATGGCGACGCCGATCCGCGGGGCGCCGCCGGTGCCGCGCGGCCGGAACGCCCCGTAGGGCAGGTTCTGGATCGGGAAATCGCAATCCGGCGCGTTGGCGCTGGCGATGAAGCTCTTCAGGGTGGGATTGTGGGTTTCGTCGAGGGGCATGTGGGGGCCTCAGGCAATGCCTTTTGGTGGTTACCGTAGCCTGGATGGAGGAACCGCGTCTTCGCGGTTCCGCAATCCGGGACCGGCGCCGCAATTTTTTTCGACTCCGGTCCCGGATTACGCTTCGCTCCATCCGGGCTACAGGCTGGCTACTTCGGAAAATGCCGCTTCAGTCCTTGCCAGCCTTCGAAATAGTCGTGCTGCAGCTCCGACGACTCCATGGCGTAACGGGTGAGCCGCATGGCGAAGCGGCTTTCGAACATGAACGCCATGGTGTCTTCGAGCTTTTGCGGCTTGAGCACGGCGGCGCTGGCGCGTTCGAAGGTCTCGGCGTCCGGTCCGTGGGCGCTCATGCAATTGTGCAGGCTGGCGCCGCCCGGCAGGAAGCCTTCAGCCTTGGCGTCGTAGACGCCCTTGAGCAGGCCCATGAATTCGCACATCACGTTGCGATGGTACCAGGGCGGCCGGAACGTATCCTCGCCGACCAGCCAGCGCGGCGGGAAGATGACGAAGTCGATATTGGCGGTGCCCGGAATGTCCGAGGGCGCGGTCAGCACGCTGAAGATCGACGGATCGGGATGATCGAAGCTGATCGTGCCGATCACCATGAAGCGCGCGAGATCGTACTTGTAGGGCGTGAAGTTGCCATGCCAGGCGACGACGCTCAGCGGCGAATGCATCGTCTCCGCCGCCCACAGATTGCCCTGGAATTTCGCCACCACCATGCAACGACCGTCGCGGTCCTCGTAGGCCGCGACCGGCGCCTGGAAATCGCGCGCATTGGCGAGCCCGTTGGCGCCGAGCGGTCCGAGCTCGGGCAGCCGCAGCGCTTGGCCGTAGTTCTCGCAGATGTAGCCGCGTGACGCTCCGTCGGGCAGCTCGACGCGAAACCTTAAGCCCCGCGGGATGATGGCAATCTCGCCGTTGGCGACCTCCAGGATGCCGAGCTCGGTGACGAAGCGCGTGCGGCCCTGCTGCGGCACGATGAGCATCTCGCCGTCCGCATTGTAGAAATAGCGCTCCACCATCGAGGCGTTGGCGGCATAGATATGCACCGCCATGCCGGACTGGTCGGCGGCGCTGCCGTTGCCCCCGATGGTGATGATGCCGTCGATGAAATCGGTCGGCGCTTCAGGGATGGGCATCGGGCTCCAGCGCAGCTGCGACGGCGTCGCCTCGGTCTCGTTGAACGGGCCGGTGCGCAGCATGCCGTTCTCGATGCGCCGATAGGGCTTGTGCACTACCGACGGCCAGATGCGGTAGGTCCAGGTGCGCCGGTTCTCGTGGCGCGCCGTCGTGAAGGCGGTGCCGGAAATCTGCTCGGCATAGAGACCGAGCGGGGCCCGCTGCGGGCTGTTGCGCCCGACCGGCAATGCCCCGGGCACCGCTTCGGTCTGGAATTGATTGCCGAACCCGGACTGATACGCGAGTGCGGCGGTCTGGGCGGCGGCCTTCTTGTGTGACGGCTCGAGCTGCGTGTGCTGCGCCATGGATCGCTCCGGACTGTGTTCGCCCGTTCGGAGTGAGCGGATGAGCGCCTATCTTAGAATAAATCTAGTTACGAGTGAAACGGTTTTCCGACGCGGCGCCTCAAAGCTTCTCCGCCAGGAACCGCCGCAACCGCGGGGCAAAAAAGCCCGTGTAGCTGCCGGTCTCGTCGAGCGGGTCGCTCAGCCAATAATGTCCGGCGCCCTGGACCGCGCAGCTGCGGGCGAAGAAGCCGGCCTGCTTGAGGGCCTTGAGGAATGCCTCCGAATGCGGCTTGCGGTCGACCAGGTCGTCCTCGGTGCCGTAGGCGAGCAGCACCGCGGTCTTGTTGTTCGCGTAGGTGGCGTAGCTGATCGGCGAGGCGTCGAAATAGAGCTGGCGGTTCTCGGGCGGCGCGACGCCGAGGAAATTCTCGATGTTGTTGTCGAGCGGGCTCGTGAGGCGGTAGGCCTCCCACATGGCGGCGAGGTCGTAGACGCCGTAGACCCCGACCAGCGCCTTGACGCCGGTGTCGACGCCGGCATGCGGGTCGCCCGGATAGCCGCCGGCGAAGATTTTCGAACGGCCGCCGAGCGCTGCCAGCGCCGCGAGATGCGCCCCCGCGGAGGCGCCGAACAACGCGATGCGGGCGGGATCGATGCCGAATTCGGCGGCGCCGCCGCGCACGAACCGCACGCCCGCCATCACGTCCTGGACCGCCTGGGGGAACGCCCTGTGGCCCTTCTTGGCAAAGCGGTAGCTGATGGCGAACACCGCATAGCCATGCGCCGCGAGATGCGAGCCCCAATGCTGGAACGCGCTACGCGCGCCCTGTTGCCACCCGCCGCCATGCACCGCCACCAGCGCCGGCGCGCTGCCCCGCGCCCTGGGGAGATAAAGATCGCCCTGCAGGGCGACGCCGTCATGGGTCGCATAGGTCAGCGCGGAACGCAGTTCGAAAGCAGGGTCGGCCATGGCGGCATAGGCTCCGGGTTGCGGATGTTTCGGCGCGCGCGACGGCGATTATGCCGATTGCCCCGGTGGCGTCGAGCCGGTTGCCAAATCCGCATGCCGCCGATACCGGTAAGCCACACCGCACGGGGAGGCCATGACAAGAACCCGGGGGCCAGCCGCATGAACGCCGCCGCCGAGGCGTCGACATCGATGATCATGATCAACGGTTCGCGCATCGAGCTGATCGACCGCGGCCGTGGCCGGCCGATCCTGTTCCTGCATCCCCACATTGGCCTCGATCCTTGCGCGCCCGTGCTCGACCTGCTGGCTGACGGCGGCCGGCTGATTGCGCCCTCCCATCCGGGCTTCGGGCATTCCGAGCGGCCGGCCGGCGTCACCACGCTCGATGATCTCGCCTATTTCTATCTCGACCTGATGGATGCGCTCGACCTGCGCGACGCGCTGGTGGTCGGGGTGTCGCTCGGCGCCTGGATCGCGGCCGCGATCGCGGTGAAATCGACCGCCCGCATGGCGCGCCTCGTGCTCGCCAATCCGGTCGGCATCAAGGTCGGCGACCGCGAGACGCGCGACATTCTCGACATCTTCGCCATGCAGGAGGGCGAGTTTCTCGACCAGGCCTTTGCGGATCCCGCCGCAGGCAAACGCGACTACCGCGCCATGACGGACGACGAGGTCACGGTCGCGGCGCGCAATCGCGAGGCCGCCGCGCTCTACACTTGGTCGCCCTATATGCACGACCCCAAGCTCAAGGGCCGGCTGCACCGCATCCGCATCCCGACCCTGGTGCTGTGGGGCCTCGCCGACCGCCTGGTCGGCGAGGCCTATGGCCGTGCCTTCTGCGCGGCGATGCCGGGCGCGACGTTCGAAACGCTCGCGGGCGCCGGCCACTTTCCCCACGTCGAGCAGCCGAAGGCTTTCGCCGCACGCGCGCTGGCGTTTGCGGAAGCAAATACTTAGCGGGCCGGGACCGCGGGCGTCCCGCCCGCTCTTCCGCCGCACGACGGGCGTAAAGAAGGGCGGGCGAGACGCCCGCGGTCCCAGGGGTTTTGAACTGCGGAGAGCATCCCATGCGGGTCTATCAGTTCACCGAGCAGCCCTACTTTCCGGCGTGGTCGGACCATGAGGGCTCGCTGCGCGTCAACCTGCCCAATGCCAAGCAGGACCCCAAGGTCGCGGCCGACCTGCTGCACCGCTACTACGACGAATGGCTGCTATCCGACGCGCTCGGCCTCGACATCATGGTCAACGAGCATCACGCCACCGCGACCTGCATGTCGTGCACGTCGATCGTGGCGCTTTCGGTGCTGGCGCGCGAGACCAAGCGCGCCCGCCTGCTGGTGCTCGGCTATCCGATCGGCCACCGTACCGATCCGCTGCGTTGCGCCGAGGAGCTAGCCACCATCGACGTGATCTCGCGCGGCCGTCTCGACATGGGCTTCATCAAGGGCGTGCCTTATGAATTCCCGGTGTCGAACCAGAACGCGGTCGGCGTCATGGAGCGGTTCTGGGAGTCCCACGACTTCATCATCAAGGCGATGACCAGCCACGGCGAGCCGTTCAACTGGGAGAGCGAGAACTTCCACTACCGCCACGTCAACCTGTGGCCGCACCCCTGGCAGGACCCGCATCCTCCCGTGTGGAGCACCACCGGCAGCCGCCACAATGCGCGCGTGCTCGGCGAGAAGGGCTACGTGATGGCGACGCTCGGCACCGGCTTTGCGACGCGGGAGCTGTTCGACGCTTACCGGGCGGGCTACGTGTCGGCCGGCCGTCCGGCGCCGTCCGCCGACCGCTTCGCCTATCTCGGGCTCGTCGCGGTCGCGGCGGACGAGCGCACCGCGCGCCAGCGCGCCGAATTCGTGGCGAGCTACCTGCGCACCTCGGGGATCGTGGCGCCGCAGTTCCGCAATCCGCCCGGCTATCTGTCGATCGAGGACAATGTGCGCATCCTGCGCGGCGAGACCCGTCAGCGCAGCAAGACCAAGGACGGCCGCTTCATCGACATGCACTCCGGCAGCGTCCAGGACCTGATCGACGCCGCCATCATGTTCTGCGGCACGCCCGACCAGGTCTACGACCAGATCGTCGACTTCTGCGAATATTGCGGCGGCATGGGCAACCTCCTCATGATGGGCCACGCCGGCAGCCTGTCGCACGAGGACACGGTCGACAATCTCACGCTGTTTGCCAAGGAGGTGCTGCCGCGGCTCCGGCACTACCGGCAGCCGCGCGCGGAGGCTCCGGCGGCGGCGTGAGGGCGGGCGGCGTCACAAATACGCGATGAACCGCCCGGCGAGCAGCACCAGGAGCCAGCTTGCGAGCGACACCGCCGCGAGCCCACTCGCCCCGTCGAGCGGCGCGTCGGCCCTCAGCCGGCTGCCGAAACGCCAGCGGAACACCGCGACGTTGAGAAGGCCGAGCGCGAACATCGCCATCTTGAACTGGAACGCCGGGTTGACCACCACCGGCATGGCGTCGGCCGCGAGCAGCACGATGCCCGACGCGACCTGGAGCGCGAGCCCGAACGCCGCGAGCGGGGTGACGGCGCGGGCGATGACGCCGGCGCTCTTCGCGCCCCGCAATACCTGGATGTCGAACGTCGCGATCGCGCCGACCAGCAGTGCCGCGCCAAGGACGTGGCTCAGGTTGGCGGTCGGATAAAGCCATCCGGAGCCGCGCGCGACCGCCCCGAGGCTCGACTGCTCGAGCGCCGTCATGGTTGCCGTGATGGCCGCCGCGACGGCGTCCGAAAGCGTGCCGGAAAGCATCCCGGGTCAGCGCAACTCGACCGACTTGCCGCCGACGGTGATGCGTTCGGCCCGCATCTCGTGGGCCTTCTGGGTCGACGGATAGCCCTCCACCGCCACCACGGTGCCGGGCTTGAGCATGTCCTGCGACAGGCCGCGCGCCTGCATGCGGAACAGCGGCGCCAGCGTCGCCTCCCAGCTGTCGCCCTGGTACTTGACGGTGATGTGGGTGTGGGGGTCGGCCCAGGTGAGCGTCTCCACCGGGGCGCTGATGGTGAACGCCTTGGTGGCGTCGTAGCTGCCCCAGCCGTGATGCGCCGAGGCGGCGCCGACCGAGACGACCGTGAGGAGAATGCAGGCAGCGGCGCGGACATCCATGATAAGCCCTCCCGGGTTTCTTTCGCCGATCGCGGCGTTTCGATGCAAAAGGTAGCGGCGTCGGCGCCGTTCCTCAAGCGGGTGTCGCGGTGATATCCGCCAAGCTGGCGATCCTTCGGAGTGTTTCGACTGGTCCGAGGCGGGATCGGCATCCTCGGCATTGATTTCGTTGCTGTTTTCGCAGGAAATTGTTTTGCCAAAAATCGATTTGCGTGGGTGAGTGGGCTTCGATCAGCCGCTGGCCCTATCGCAACGACCGCGGACGGGCGGCAACGCCTGCACAGCGCCGATGCGGTTTCCGGCACCTTGATGCCGCTGCGGCCAACCGCTCGCCGCCGCACCCGGAGGATGTTGGCCGGGATTTTTGCGGAGCGCGAGGTAGCATGAAACCAAATCATTGATTCTATTATGCTCCTTGGCTTCGTTCTGCTCCAAATGCGTGCGACCGTTAAGGCGGGCTCGATCCCCGATTTCCTTGCGCTACGCGATCCCGCGAAATGCCTTCGGTCGCGCCAATCTTAGGCATAAGCCTAAACATATAGGACTATATATACGGCGTCAAGCTCCGTCATGCTGCTCCGCACGGCCCCGGCGCAGCCGACAGGCCAACCCGTTCGAAATGCTCACATATTGCCATGCCCGCGCTTGATGGTCTGGCGGATCACCGGTGCCGTGACCTGATCAGAGATCTGGATGTTCCAGATTTCGCTTTCGCCCTGCGCGGCGAAGTCGGCGAACAGCTTCGGGATGACCGACACATCGCGTATCTCGTGGCCGCGCAGGCCGAAGCCGCGCGCGATGTTTTCGAGCGCGGACCGGCCGAACATGGCCAAGCCGTCGTCGATGCCGTCGGCGCGCAGCTTGTGGAACTCCGAGCCGTATCCGCCGTCGTTCATCGCGCAGATCAGGATGCGATATCCGTGACGCTTGATCGTCTCGAGCTCCTGAATATGGAAGAAGAGCCCGCCGTCGCCCTCGAACAGCACGATCTTGCCCTCGCGACCCTGCCGGCGCGCAGCCGCAACCCCGAGGGCATAGGACAGGCCGTTGCCGACCGCACCGAATTCACGGATCGTGGTGTAGCGCTCCGCCGGCCTGCCACGCATCTGGGTGTTGAAATAGGCCTGGTGGCCGCCGCCGACGACGATGTCCCAATCCTTCGGAACGACGGCGTCGATCGCCCGGATCACCTCGCGCGGATCCAAGAGCCCAGGCGCGATCTCGAATGGCATCGAGTCCGCGGGCTCGGTCGCGATGCGATGCGCGAGCTCTTTCGAGCGAATCGCCGCCGCCGTCGGTTTGCCAACGCCCAACTTCGTGTCGAGGCCGGCAAGGATCGTCTCGGCGCCGACGAGGGCATCCGATCTGACGTAGATGTCGGCGGCCTTCTGCCCGTCGCGCAAGCCGCGTGGAGCATCGTCCACTTGGATCTTGAAGGCGCTTGCGAAATAGTGCCCGCCGCCCACGTAGTAGGAAAGGCTGGTGCCGACCGCGAGCACGACGTCGGCGGTCCCGTACATCTCCCTGCCCAACGACGTGAAGTAGCTGCCGGTGGTGCCGAGCCCGAACGGATGGTCGTCGAAAATGCCGCGCACCGGCAGGGTGTTGGAGAGGAGCGCGCCACAGCGGTCGGCGAGCTTGAGCACCGCATCCCGTGCACCGGCGCGCAGCACGCCCCGGCCGCCGAGGATGATCGGGCGCTTGGCTGCGGCGAGCCGCTCGACGGCCTCAGCCACGATCTCGGGATCGGGGTGCATGCGCCCGACCTTGGGCTGGTACATCGCCGAGGTCTCGTAGGGCTGGTTGGCCATGTGCTCGACCTTCTGCAGGTCGTAGGGAATGCCCAGTACCACCGGGCGCCGCTCGTACTTGGCGATGTGGAAGGCCTCGCGCACGTAGTCCATCATGCGCGGCACGCTGTGCGCGGCGATGTAATGCGCCCCGGTCGCCGTCACCAAGGGCGCCTGGTCGATGTACTGGTTGTAGAACTTGGCGTTGATCGGCGACTCGCCGGCGAACACCACCATCGGCAGGCGGGCGCGAACCGCAGCCGGCAGGGCCGTCATCAATTGGGTCACGCCAGGGCCGCACGTAACGGAGGCAACGGCGACCTTGCCGGTGGCGACGTTGTAGGCAGTCGCCGCCGCCACGGTGACGTGCTCATGCCTGACGTGGACGGTATGCACGCCCGGCAGTTTGGCAAAGGCGGTGGACCAGTGCATGTTGCCGTCGCCCAGCAGGACGAACTGCGTGTCGACTCCCTCCGCAAGGAACGCGTCTGCGAGGGCTTCGTAGAGTTTGGGCATGGGCGCGGTACGACCTGGATTATGAGGTGATCGGTTGCGCAACAAGCATGCCCGGCGACGCCCAGTCAATTCAATTGAAGCCGGCGAGATCGGCCGCAAAATCATTATGGCCACATGTTCGTCGGCGACGCAGGAGAGGTACCATGCGGCTTGAAGGCGGGTGCTATTGCGGCGCGGTGCGGTATGTTGCGGAGGGTGAGCCAGTCTTAAGAGCGCAATGCCACTGCCGCGCGTGTCAGCATATCTCGGGTGGAGCGCCCAATCTGTTCATGCTCATGCCGGCAGGGGGATTCGCCTACACGAAAGGCGCGCCGAAGACCTACACGCGGTCCGACAAGGCCGACGCCGTAACGCGGGAATTCTGCGCGGCATGCGGCACGCACATGATCACGCGGCGGCCCGGCCTGCCACCGGTGGTTCTGAAGATCGGAACGCTGGACGATCCTTCGGTCTATGGCGGCGCGCAAATGGCGATCTTCACGGCGGAAGGTCAGCCTTTCCATCTCATTGCGGACGGCGTGCCC
>Ga0209415_10006593_pt1 | contig 20545 bp, 17 predicted proteins | sample PeaSoiSIISIP2007_FD_187696 | JGI IMG/M metagenome (GOLD analysis project Ga0209415, IMG submission 187696) | Peat soil microbial communities from Weissenstadt, Germany - SII-SIP-2007 (SPAdes) (version 2) | ecosystem: Environmental > Terrestrial > Soil > Wetlands > Peat | place: Germany...
TCACCGAGCAGCGACGCCGCGCGGCAGACTTCGGTGACGATCTGGAAACTCGGCGCGCCAACGCCAAGAAGCTGATTCAAGCCGGCTGCATCCTGACCGTCGGCACCGACAGCTACTGGGGTGCCGCACCTGAGCTTGCCCGCGAACCCAAACCCGAAAATCAGGATCACGGCATGGGAACGATTCTCGCCATTGAAGGCCTGGTCGAGCTCGGGATGACGCCCGCGCAAGCCATCGTTTCCGGAACCAAGAACGGCGCCATCGCCTGCCGCCGCCAGAAAGATTTCGGAACTCTCGAAGCCGGCAATCTGGCGGATTTAATAGTCCTCGACGCCGATCCTCTGGCCGACATCCACAACATCCGCAAATTGCGAACGGTCATGAAAGAAGGAAAAGTCGTTGACTTGGCGCACCTGCCCGAAAAACGAGTCCTCTCCACAAAATGCGAAAAATGTTTAAATTAGCGATCGTCACAACCCTGTCTCTCGCGTTCTGTTTCGCGGCCTCTCCGCTGATCGACAACGAACGCGCCCGAATCTGGGACACTCCCGTCGATCGGCCCGAGTTCGATTTCGTGACCATCTACGTCACCGGAGGCGCGCTCAAATCCGGCGTGAACAGGAAACCCGGCGACGTCGTGTTCGCGAAGAAAGGCGGCGGCGGCGAACCGCTCGCCGCCGTCGATCCGCCGCGCACCATCGTCATCGAGATTAAGAATCATCCCCTCCCGCCTATCAAAAACACCTCCGGCCTCCCTCAGGCCTTCCCGCGTCCCGGCGTGAAAAAGATTCTCGAGAACGATCTCTTCACCATCTGGGATTACACTTGGCTCCCCGGAAAGCCCACGCCGATGCACTTCCACGACAAGGACGCCATCGTCACGTACCTCGAGACCGGATCGATCCGCTCCACCACGCCCGACGGCAAAAGCGTCGTGAGCGACTACTCTCCCGGCATGGTCAAATACAACGCTCGCGACCGCATCCATACTGAAGAGCTCGCCGGCGGCCACGCCCGCGCCATCATCGTCGAGCTTAAGTGAAGGATGAAAGTCGCCATTGAAGTCATCGCCCGATCGGTCCCCGGAGTCCTCCACGAGCTGACCGGCGTCATCGCGCGCCACCAAGGCAACATTCTCAGCGTCGAGCTCGTGGAACAACAAACTCCGGAGACTCGTATCGTTTTCGAACTCGACCTCCCGCAAGACCCCGCGCATCTCTTAAACGATCTGTCTGCGTTGCCGCTGGTCGATCGCGCCGCGCAGGTCGACACCATGGAACGCGTCTACGGCAAGCGCATCATCATCATGGGCGGCGGGGCACAAGTCGGCCAGGTCGCCCTGGGCGCGATCACCGAAGCGGATCGGCACAACATCCGAGGCGAGCACATCTCCGTCGATACGATCCCTCTGGTCGGCGAGCAGGCCTTGGCCGCAGCGGTTCGCGCCAGCGCCCGCTTGCCGCGCGTCAAGGCCCTGGTCCTGGCCGGATCCCTGATGGGAGGTGAAATCGAGGAAGCTGTCCGCGAAGTGCGCGCGCTCGGTTTGCTCGTCGTCAGCCTCAACATGGCCGGCAGCGTTCCCGAGGCGGCGGATCTGGTTGTCACCGATCCGGTTCAAGCCGGCGTCATGACCGTAATGGCCGTCGCCGACACCGCCAAATTCACGGTAGAACGCCTGAAGCGCCGCGTCTTTTAGCAATGATTTCCGGCCCGTGACATGGACTGGACTCCATATGTTCTTCATGTCATAATGTAAGGGTTGAGCTGGATCGTTGAGATCGGAGATGAATTTGAGTCCGAGTTCGACGCCCTGCACGAAGAGGTGCGGATCGAGATTCTGGCGCTATCGCGCCTCCTTCAGAAGTTCGGCCCGCAATTGGGGCGACCGCGCGTCGATACGTTGAAAGGATCGCGCCGCGCGAATATGAAGGAATTGCGCTTCAAAGCAGCCGGCGGCGAATGGAGGGTGGCCTTCGCTTTCGATCCGAGGCGTCAGGCGGTCCTGCTCATCGCGGGAGACAAATCGGGCCAGAGCGAAAAGCGTTTCTATCGTGAGCTGATCCGCAAGGCCGACGATCGCTTCGATGCCCACTGCGCCCGGCTGAGGAGAAAGGGAGTTTAGTTATGGCTGTAAGTGTCGACCAGAAGATCAAGAAGCTGAGCCCGGCGCAGCGCCAGAGAGTCGAGGCTCGCGTAGCCGAGCTGATCGCCGAGGAAATGACCTTGCGCGAGTTGCGTCTCGCGCGAAAACTCACGCAAGTTCGCATGGCCAAAGCGCTCGGGATTAGCCAGGACAGCGTTTCGCGGCTCGAACGGCGCAGTGATCTCCTGCTGTCGACGCTTCAGAAAACGATCCAGGCCATGGGTGGGAATCTTTCGCTGGTGGCTGAGTTCCCTGACCGTCCGCCGGTCGTGTTGTCGGGCATCTCAGAAGAAGACTCCCGCTTCAGGTAACTCTGTACAATCGATCTATGTCCCCCGAAGAATTTCGCGCAGCCGCGCACGAAGTGGTCGACTGGATGGCGGATTATCTGCGCGACATTCGCGACTATCCCGTTCTCCCCAACGTCCAACCCGGCGACACCATCGACGCGCTACCTGCTCAAGGCCCCGAGCATGGCGAACCCATGCCCAAAATCCTCGAAGACTTCCGCAATCTCATCGTCCCCGGCCTCACCCACTGGAATCATCCGCGCTTTCACGGCTATTTCTCGATCTCCGCGTCCGGCCCCGGCATCCTGGGCGAGATGCTCGCCGCGACCATGAACATTCAGCACATGCTGTGGAAAGCTTCACCCGCGGCCACCGAGCTCGAACAGGTGACGCTCGGCTGGCTGCGCCAATGGTGGGGACTCGCCGACGATTTCTTCGGCATCATCCACGACACCGCGTCTACGTCGAGCATGCATGCGATCCTCGCCGCGCGCGAACTCGCCGCGCCCGAAACCCGCCTCACCGGCCAGCACCCGCGCCTCATTCTCTACCGTTCGGAGCACGCCCACAACTCCATCGATAAAGGAGCGCTCACCGTCGGCATCGGCATTGAAAATATCCGCCAAGTCCCCGCCGACGCGGAATTTCGCATGCAGCCCGCCGCGCTTGAGGCGATGATCCAGCGCGATCTCGCGCAGGGCCACAAACCGTTCTGCGTGGTCGCGACCCTGGGAACCACATCCTCTGCCGCAGTCGATCCTCTGCCCGCCATCGCCGCAATCGCCGAACGCCATGGCCTCTGGCTGCACGTCGATGCCGCTTATGGAGGACCCGCGGCGCTGCTCGAAGAGCATCGCCACATCCTCGACGGCTCCTCCCGCGCCGATTCTATCGTCGTGAATCCGCACAAGTGGCTGTTCACGCCCGTCGACCTCAGCATCCTGTACACGCGTCGCCCGGATATCATGCGCCGAGCCTTCGCCCTCGACGAAACGCCCGCGTATCTCCTCACAGCGCAGCATGAGCGCGCGTTGAATTTTTCCGAATATTCGCTGAATCTGGGCCGGCGCTTCCGGTCTCTGAAGTTGTGGTTCGTCCTGCGCTACTACGGCCGCGAGGGAATCGTCCGCATCCTGCGCGAGCACATTCGCCTGGCGCACATGCTCAGCGAAGAGATCCGCCGCGATCCCTCCTACGAGCTTTCGGCTCCCACCGAATTTTCGCTGGTCTGCTTCCGTTACCGTGGATCGGATCAGGAAAATCAGGCGCTGTACGAGCGCATCAACGCAACCGGCAAAACGTTTTTGTCCAGCACCGTTCTCAACGGCCGGTATGTCTTGCGGCTGGCGATCGGCAACCTCGCCACCACCGAACAGGACATCCGCGAGACCTGGGACCTGATCAGGTCGTTAGCACGTCAAGCGACCGAATCTCCCGCCGCAGCGCTTCCAGATCCGTCTTGACCTGCGTAAAGTCGTGCCGCGACGCTGCTTCCCCGATGCGCCGCGCGCATTCGCTCAAACTGTGCGAGGCCAATTGCTCCGCTGCCGCCCCAATCAGTTTCACTTCCTGTTCCAGCGTTCCCATGTCCTGGGTGCCGGCCGCGGCTTCCAGCTTTTCCAAACGTTCCGGCGCCACTTGCAGGAACAGCCGCAGAACTCCGTTCGTCACCAGCGAGTCTCCCTGCGCGCTGCCCGTCTCGCCCGCTCGCAGATTCAGATGCTTTTCGATGGTCGCCACCAGGTGCGCCGGCTGCACCGGCTTCGAGATGTATGCGTCCATGCCCGCATCCAGGCAGCGCTCGCGATCGCCGTTCATGGCGTGCGCGGTCATGGCGATGATCGGCGTCTTCGACCAGCGCGGATCCCGGCGGATCGCCCGCGTCGCCTCCAGGCCGTCCAGCACCGGCATCTGCACGTCCATCAGTATCAGGTTGTATTGCGCGCCCGCCGCTTCCAGCTTCTCCAGCGCCTCATGTCCGTCATTGGCGACGCTGATCTGATACCCCTTTTTGCGTAGAATCGCCAGCACCACTTTCTGATTCACCACGTTGTCTTCCACCAGCAACAGACGCGCGCCCGATGCGTGCACCGGCGCCGGTGTCGTGGCGCTTCCGTTCAACGTCTCGGCTTCCGAGGCCGGCACGGCCGCCGCCTCGCACGTCAGTTTCACCGTGAACGTGCTGCCTTTCCCCGGTTCGCTTTCTACACCCACAGTTCCACCATGCATTTCAACCAGCCTCCGCGTGATCGCCAGGCCTAACCCCGTGCCACCGTATTTCCGTGTAATACTTCCATCCGCTTGCGTGAATTTTTCGAAGATGTCGGGCAGCTTGTCAGCCGGAATGCCCGCACCGGTATCGCTCACCTGCAGTTCCAGGGCGATCTTTCCATCGGCCCGCCGCGCCGTCGTCAACCGCACATGCACCCAGCCCCGCTCCGTAAACTTGATCGCGTTTGAAATCAGGTTCGCCGCGATCTGCCGAACTCGCAGCGGGTCCCCCAGAATCTCCACCGGACCCGCGGCATCCGCGTCGAATCGCAGATCGATTCGTTTTTGCGCCGCCTTGGCCGCCTGCGCCTTGACGCTGTCCTTCAGCACCACCCGCGCGTTGAACGGAATCTTCTCAAGCAGCATCTTGCCGGCTTCGATTTTCGACAGATCCAGAATGTCGTTCAGCAATCCCAGCAGCGAATAGGAGCATCGTTGCGCGGTTTCGAGCTGCTCCCGCTGGTCCGGCGACAGCCCGCTGTCGAGCACCAGGTCGAGCATCCCCAGCAGTCCGTTCATCGGCGTGCGCAATTCGTGCGACATGTTGGCCAGAAACTCGCTTTTCGCCTGGCTGGCCGCTAACGCGGTCTGCATGGCCTTTTCCAGTTCTTCCGTTCGCTGGCGAATCCGCTCTTCGAGCAGTTCCTGATGCTGCCGGATCTCCGCCTGCGAAGCCGCCAGCGCCTCGATCATGCGATTGAAGCTCTCGCCCAGGTATTCAATTTCGTCGCCCGTACGGCTGACCTGAATCGGCTCAAACCGCCCTTGCCGCACCGACGTGATTCCGGCTTGGAGCAGCGCCAGCGGCCGCGCCAGCAATCGCATGGTGAAACGCGACAACGCTCCCGCCACCACAATCACGATGCCGCACAGGACGATTCCCTTGGTCAGATCGAAGGTGTGTTGCCGTAAGTCCCAGCACAGGATCACTACGACTACCCACAGCACCAGCACGCCCGTGAAGATAGAGAACTTCGAGGATAAAGACCTGTAGTTCTGGAGACGGGGATCGTCCACGATCCTATCTTCCGATGATTCGCCCGTCCATCCTATCAGACGGAGACCTTAGTACTACCTTGTTTTCCCGTGTAGCTGGAATAGCCAATCGGGTTCAGTCATATCCCCCTGTTTTAGTCCGCGCCCAAAGTGCGGCGGGTGTACCGCTTGCGCGAGTTCCTCGCAAGCTCCGCCCCTGCTATCCTGTGACAAAATGTCTTCGCGGCTGGCCACTTCGGTGTGCGGCATTTCACTTAAGAATCCCGTCTTGGCGGCGTCGGGCACCTACGCATATGGGGTCGAATTTAAGGCGGTCGTGGAACTCAGCGAACTCGGAGGAATCGTCGTCAAGGGCCTTTCCCGCGAGCCCATGGAAGGCAATCCCCCGCCTCGGTTGTATGAAACCGAGGCTGGCATGATCAACTCCATCGGCCTGCAAAACATCGGCGTGCGCGCGTTCGTGCGCGACAAACTCCCGGATTTGCGCTCGTTCAACACCCCCATCTTCGCCAACATCTTCGGCTATGCCGTCGATGATTACGTGGAAGTGGCGCGAATTCTTGAAGATGCCCCAGGCGTGGCCGCTTACGAGCTGAACGTCTCCTGCCCCAATACACGCCACGGCGGCATGTTTTTTTCGAGCGACCCGGCTTTGCTATCGGAAGTGGTCTCCGCCGTTCGCGCCGTCGCCAAGCGACCGCTGATTGTCAAACTCTCGCCCAACGTGGCCCGCATCGAACCCCTGGCCCGCGCCGCAGCCGAATCCGGCGCGGATGCTCTTTCGCTGGTAAACACCTTCGTCGCCCTCGCCATCGATCCGCACACACGCCGCGCGCGCATCGGAGCCGGTTTCGGCGGCCTGTCCGGCCCCGCCATCAAACCGGTGGCATTGCGCATGGTCTACGAAGCCGCCCAGTGCGTGAAAATCCCCGTCATCGGCCTGGGCGGAATCGCCACCGGTGTGGATGCCGCCGAGTTTCTGATCGCCGGCGCTTCCGCCGTGGAGGTCGGCACGGCGAATTTCTGGGACCCGGCCGCGCCCATCCGCATCGCGCACGAGCTCGATAAGTTCCTGGAACAAGAACAGATTTCCCGTGTGTCCGACCTGGTCGGCACACTTCAACTAAACTGAGGAGAACCATGAAAACACCCATTTCAACCACAAACGCGCCTAAGGCTATTGGCCCCTATTCGCAGGCGATTATCGCCAATGGATTCGCGTTTTTAAGCGGGCAGGTCGCCTTCGACCCCGCCACCAGCCAGATTATCGATGGCGACGTGGCCGAGCAGACCGCGCGCGTCATCGAAAACCTGAAAGCGGTCCTCGAAGCGTCCGGATCCAGCCTGGCTCAAGTGGTGAAAACGTCTGTATTTCTAAAAGACATGAATGATTTCGTCAAAATGAATGAAGTATATGGCCGTTATTTCTCGGATAATTCGCCCGCCCGCAGCACTGTGGAAGTAGCCCGCCTTCCCCGCGACGTGCGCGTGGAAATCGACTGCATTGCATTGGTAAATCCACGTTAATTATCTTGAAAACTGCCACTCACTTTCTACAGGATTTAGTCGCGATCCCGTCTGTCTCATCCCTGAGCAATGTTCCCGTAATCAACTATGCCGTCAGTCAGTTGGACCAAGCCTGGATCGTAGACCGTTATCCCTACACCGATCCCGCCGGAACCGCAAAGCTCAACATCGTCGCGTACACAAAGCGCCGGCCGGCCGGCTTAGCCCTGGTGTGTCACACCGATACCGTCCCCTTCGATCCGGATTGGCCCGAAGCGGTAAACCCGCGGATTCGCAATGGAAAACTGTATGGCCGCGGCAGTTGCGACGTGAAAGGATTCCTCGCCTGCATCCTTGCCGCTGTGTCCCAAGTGGATCTCAAGACCCTCGCCAAGCCGCTCGCCCTGGTCCTCACGGCCGACGAGGAAATCGGCTGCGTCGGAGCCAAGTATCTCGCAAAGGCCAAAGCCCTCCGCTCAGCCTACACCATCGTCGGCGAGCCGACCGGCCTCCAGCCGATTCGCGCCGGCAAAGGCTACGCCCTCGCGGAAATCGTGGTGCGCGGCAAAGAAGCTCATAGCGCGTTCCCCGCGGCAGGCCGATCCGCCATCGTCGACGCCGCGCGCGTTATTCTTCGCCTGGAGACCGTCGCTAAGAAACTCGCGTCCCATCGGAATCGCGATTTCGACCCTCCTTTCACGACAATGAACGCCGGCCTGATCCGCGGCGGCAGCGCCAAAAACATCATTCCCGGCGAATGCCACATTACGGTCGAATGGCGTCCCGTCCCCGGCCGGGATCCCGCTTGGGCTGCTATGTTGATTCGCGAAGAGCTCACCGCACTTGCCAAAAAGCATCCCGGCCTCGACGCGACGCTCGACGTCAAGCGCCTGGACCCATCCTTCGAGCCCTCAAGAACCAAGAATCTCGCCACGCTTCTCGAATCCCTCACCGGCCGGCCCTCCGCCACCGTTTCTTTCGGCACCGAGGCCGCGCACCTGAGCACCCCAGGATCGGAAACGGTTGTGTTCGGCCCCGGCAACATGACCGTCGCCCATAAATCCGGCGAATTCGTCCCCATCCGTGAGCTCAACCAGTGCGTCGACTATCTGAAAACCGCGATCCAGCGTTTCTGCGCCTGAATCGGCTAGCATCAAACAAGGAGCCAATCTAAGCATGCAACTGGGAATGATCGGACTGGGCCGCATGGGCGCCAATATGGTGCGGCGCTTGATGCGCGGCGAACACGAATGCGTGGTCTTCGATCTCAACCCCGCCAATGTCGCGGATCTGACTAAGGAAAAAGCCGTCGGGTCCACATCCCTCGAAGATTTCGTGAAAAGGCTCGCCAAACCGCGCGCAGTCTGGATGATGGTCCCCGCCGCGGCCGTCGATTCCATGCTTCAAAAGCTCACCCCGCTGATGGACTCCGGCGACATCGTCATCGACGGTGGCAATTCTTATTACATCGACGACATCCGCCGCGCCAAGGAGCTCCAGCCGAGCGGCATTCGGTACGTCGATGTCGGCACCAGCGGAGGCGTCTGGGGCTTGGAACGCGGCTACTGCCAGATGATCGGCGGTCCCAAGAGCGTGGTGGAGCATCTGGATCCGATCTTCAAAACCCTGGCCCCCGGCCGGGGCGACATTCCCCGCACCCCTGGACGCAAAGACGACGCCGGAACGGCCGAGAACGGTTATCTGCACTGCGGCGAGTCCGGCGCCGGGCATTTCGTGAAGATGGTCCACAACGGGATCGAATACGGCATCATGGCGGCCTACGCGGAAGGACTGAACATTCTGAAGCACGCCAACGTCGGCAAGCTCGACCACAAAGCGGACGCCGAAACCACACCCATGCGCAATCCAGAGCATTATCAGTACGATTTCAACCTCGCCGATGTCGCCGAAGTCTGGCGGCGCGGCAGCGTGGTCGCGAGCTGGCTGCTCGATCTGACGGCGATTTCTCTCTTCGACGCCCCCGACCTCGCGAAATTTTCCGGCCACGTCTCCGATTCGGGCGAAGGCCGCTGGACCATCAACGCCGCCATCGACGAAGGCGCGCCCGTGCCCGTGCTCAGCGCCGCTTTATTTCAACGATTCAGCTCGCGCGGCGAATCCGGATTCGCCGACAAGCTTCTCTCCGCCATGCGCTTCCAGTTCGGCGGCCACGTGGAGCGAGGCGCGGGCGGAAGCTAAAGCCCGGCCCTTGCATCTACCAATTAGTCGAGAAATGTTTCTCAACAAGTCGAAACTCGTCTTTCCGCTGTGCATAACCTGCCTGATCCTTACGTCATGCTTTGTGCAGCACCGCGTGGTGAAGCAGCCCGGCGCGACGCCCAACCGGCCCACGCTCACTGCCACGAAAGAACAGTTGATCGAGCGGATTCACGCCGCTTCGGACCCGATTCAATCTTTCAACATGCGCGCCGACATGGCCCCTTCGGTCGGCAGCCTGAATGGCGGCGAGCTCACCGATTACGCCACCGTCCGCGCCTTCGTGCTGTTCCGCCGCCCCGAGGATATTCGCGTGGTCGGCCTGGACCCGGTGGTCCACAGCACCACCATTTTCGACATGGTTTCCACCGGCAACGAGTTTCGCGTCTCCATCCCCAGCAAGAACCGTTTCATCGAAGGCAACAACGACGCGCCTCCGGATTCGAAAAACAAACTGGCCAATCTGCGCCCGTCGGCATTCCTGAATGCCCTGATCATCGCTCCGCCAAACCCGGACGATTTAACCATGGTGGAAGACGACACCGACGAAACCAAGGCGACCTATATCCTGTTCATGGTCCGCCGCGAAGGCGAAAATCTGCACCTGGAGCGAGCCGTCTATTTCGACCGCCACACTCTGGTCATCGGGCGCCAGAAAACCTTCGACGCGAAAGGCGACACCGTCAGCGAGACGAAGTACTCGGACTGGAAGCAGTACGGCGACATTTTCTTCCCCTCCCTGATCCAGATCCGCCGCCCGCAGGACGGGTACGAAGTCACGATGACGGTGATCGACATGAAGATCAACACCGCGGACGTGACGGAGGATAAGTTCGTCCTGGAGCAGCCCGCCGGTTCGACATTAGAGCGGCTGAAGTAGGTCCTTCCTCGACATCGGCCAAATAAACAATAAGGGCAGGCGACCTCGCCTGCCCCACAAACCCGAAATTAACTCCCGCCGTTAAGCAAAAACCTTGACGAACGCCGCCTGGAACTTTTCCATTTCTTCCTTGGTCCCCACCGAGACCCGGATGTGAGTCGGCATGCTCGGCCACGGACGCCCCACGTAGACGTTCTCTTTGCGCAGCGCCGCGATCGCCTCGCGACTCGGCTTCCGGGTGTCGACCATGAACTTATTCGACACCGAAGGAATCACCGTGAATCCCTTCTTTTCGAGGTACGCGATGGTAGTGTCGCGAATATCCGCGTTAATCTTCTTCCGCTCCGGGATTACCGTCTTCGACTTCAACGCCGCCATCGCGCCGGTCACCGACGTCACCGGGTTCCAGTTGATGCCGAACCCGCGCGTTTTCTTTAGCAGATCCGGCCGCGCGATCGCGACGCCCATTCTCAGCCCGGCCATCCCGTACAGCTTTGAGAACGTGCGCAGAATGATCACGTCCTTATCGGCCGCCACCAGCTTCATGGAGGTGAGCTCCTCCTTGCCCGCCAAGTGGATGTACGCCTCGTCGATCATCACGATCGACCCAGCCGGCTTGTTCGCCACCAGCCACTCGATATCTTCGTTTTTGGTCAGCGTGCCGGTCGGATTGTTAGGGTTGCAGATGTAAATCAGCCCCGCGTTCTCCACTGCTGCCATGGCCTTCACGTCGTGCGAATAATCCTTCCTTAAAGGAACGCTGACGATCTTCGCGCCAATGAACTTCGCCGCTTCCCCGCCCGCTTCGTAGCCCGGATCGGCGATCACATAAGGCCGCGTGGGCGACGTGAACGACAACACCGCCTGCAGCAGCGGCGCGCTCGACCCGTCATGCACCTGCACATAATTCTGCTTCACGCCTTCCTGCGACCCGAGCAGCTCCGACAGCTCGCCCGGCAGATAGAACCGGTACCGTCCGCCATCTGGCAGAATCTCGCGCATCGCTTCCAGAGCTTCTTTGCATGGACCCAGCGGATTCTCGTTATTGTCGATCTTCACCGCCCCCGGAGGCAGCTTGCGGCTATCGATGGCGACCTGCGCGAAGGCAAACTCGCTGGAAAACGGCAGGCTGGTGCCGGCGGCGAACAGCGTCGCCAGGCGGCCGAAGTTCCGCCGCGAAAAACCGCGCTTCAGAAAATCATTCTGTTGCTCAGTGGTGAGGGTCATGTCAATTTCCTCCTTCGCAATTTGTGTGGCGTCCGCGTCATTGGAGTCCAAGCCCAAGGCGAAAGGCGACGTCAATACGCCGAACATACCTCATTTTTCGTCAATAAGTCAAACGACGCGACGCCGGTCCGAGTCCTACTCACTTCTTCAGCGCCGCGGACCAATTCTCAACCAGCGTGATCGGCTGCGCGGCCTTTGCTACTGGCATCGCCGCCAGGAGGCGCTGTCCGTCGGCGGAGACGTCGTAGGCATAACCGCCCGTGTGAAGAACGCGCGTGAACACGGGACGCAGTGTCCCCACCTCTACAGTCTCCCCGCTGATGCGTACGTCGGCCTCCATCAACTGTCCGCCCGGCCCTTGATAGAAGATCTCTTTCCCGTCCTGGCTCCAACGGGACCAGACGCCGCCACCACGCGAGATCTGGTGCATTTCCGTCGGCCGCGAAAACGGCGACACATAGATCTCCACCTGGCCCGATTCAGTGGAATTGTACGCCACCCATTTACCGTCGGGAGAAAACTGTGGGTCCGCGTCATTGAACTGACTTTCGTGAAACGGCACGGGTTTGAGCGGAGCCCCCGGCCGCTGCGGTGTCAAAGGCAAGACCCACATCTGGTATCTCTGACCGGCGAGCGCGAAGTACAGGAGGAACTTGCCGTCCCGCGACCAACTGGTGGGAAGCTTGTCGGTGTTGTCGGCATAAATCAGCTCCTCCGCTCCCGCGCCGTTCGCCGGTTTGCGGTATAGGTCGCCGTGGCCTTTCGGGGCGGACATGAAGATGACGCGGCGCCCGTCCGGAGAAAATACGGGCCAGAATTCGTTTGCCGGATCGACGGTAAAACGGGTGGACACTCCCCGCGCAACATCGTACATCCACAAGTCATAGTTACCGCCGGCGTCCGGAGCTGCCACTGCCAGCGTTTTTCGATCGGGCGAAAACTGGATCCCGAAGAAGCTTCGCGGCTCACCCACTGTCCCCCCGAACTTACCCTGCCGGTCAACCCAGGTCAGTTGTCGGACCGCCGTAACCGCGCCAGTCCGATACGCCAGCAAACCCGTTACAGATGCGGAAAAGACCCCCACTTCGACCAGATTTGCGAAACGCTGCACGTGGTCCGCCACCGGCGCCGCTTCCCCCGTGGTGCGCAGCGATTTCACATCGAAGGGCTGCGCCATCAGCGAGTTCTCACGGAGATAGAGGAGATGACCCTCGGCGTAGATGGCATTGGAGTCGGCCTCTCCGATGACGCTGCTCGCGGTCGAGCTGAGCGACCCGGCGCGCAATTGCATTCGCCCCGCCGGCCTCCAGACGGCGAACAGAAAATGTTCGCCGTCCGGCAGGAACCAGGGAAAGCCGCGCCCCTTGTCCACAGCCGTATCGATCGCAACGGCGAGACTCGCGTTGCCGCCGTCCGACGAGATCTTCATCAACGGGCTGAGGATGTGGGGGGAGAAAACGATGGTGCCGTTCGGGCTCCAGGTTCCCCCTCCATCCATGCTGCCGTCGGCCAGCGTGATCGGGGGCCCTCCTCGTGTGTCCAGCTTCTTGAGGTTATCATCGGCAAAAAAACCAATCCAGCGGCTATCGGGCGACCAGAAGGGCCACGCCGCGCCCTCCGTGCCCGGCAGCGGCTGGGCATTGGTTGTATCCAGTGCGCGAAGCCACAATTGGCTCTTCCCGTCTTCGCCCGTCGCCGCGAATACCATCCGCTTCCCATCCGGGGACAATGCGACCGGTCCCGAATTGGTCCTGAAATCGAACGAAGTCTTCTCGGGAGGCAGGATCGTCGCGTATCTCACAGGCGTCTCCGGCGCCGCCTCACGGAAATGGACGTATGCCATTGCCGCCAGCCCCAAGATCGCCAGCGCTGCCACGGCGGGCCACAAGCGCGAGGAGCGTTTCGGCGGTTCGGCGGAAACGGGAGCGACGGCCGCCCACTCCAGCTCCGACTTCACATCGCGCGCGCTTTGCCAGCGGTCTTCGGGATCCTGGGCCAGGCACCGTTCCACTACGTGAGCCAGCTTTTCCGGCAGCGAATCGACCTGTAGCTGCCGCTCGCCTGCCGCCGTCCGTTTGCCGGTGGCCATTTCGGACGGCAACAAACCCAGCGCGTAAATATCCGTGCGCGCATCGCACGCTTTACCCTCCCGTTGCTCCGGAGCCATGTAGGCCGGCGTGCCCATGACAGCGCTCGCAGCCGTGAGCGTCTCATCCTGCGCCGATTTTGCCAGCCCGAAGTCCAGAACCTTCACCCCGGCTTTCGTGATCATGACGTTGCCGGGCTTCACGTCGCGATGAACAATGCCCTTCGCGTGCGCGGCGGACAGAGCCGAGGCGATCTGCGCGCCATACTGGATGGTCTGCTCGATCGGCAGACTGCCGCGTTTCGAGCGCGCGGCCAGCGTCTCACCCTCCACCAGCTCCATGACCAGGTAATTGGGGCCGACATCGTGAAGCGTGCAGATGTTGGGATGGTTTAGAGCGGCGATCGCCCGGGCTTCGCGTTCAAACCGGTCACTGAATTTTTCTTGCGCGACTTTTATGGCGACTTGGCGTCCCAGGCGCGTGTCGGTTGCCTGGAACACGTCGCCCATGCCCCCATGGCCGAGTGCGGTCTCGATCCTATAAGGGCCCAACTGCGACCCGGACGTCACCTGCGTCCGGCTGGAATCCATCAGGTCTAATGCGGCTCGATCGAGGATCTTTCCGCCGGACTTTTGCGCCAGCAGCTCTTCGACCTCACGCCGAAGCTCCGGATCGGCTTTTGCAAGGACCCCGAGCCCCTGATCGCAGGCAAGGTTATACAGATCCTCGATTTGACGCCAGCGTTCGGGAGTCATTCGGTGCTCAGCGATGTGTTACCCAATCATATTTCCACAGGGACGAAACCGAGGACGAAACCGGGGTCAAAGACCTCAATGCCTGATTTTCGCAATCCGTCTCGAACCAGCCTAATCGGGGTTTGAGGTCTTTGACCCCATTTGTTCATTTGTTCACATTTGTTCGACCTTGCCCCCCAACCGACCGGTAGACTACAATATGACACCGAAGGCTAACGCGCTCCCAACTCGAGCCGTTGACAGGACCCCTTCCGTCGAAAGGACCTCAGTAATATGATGCACCGTAGCACAATCCTCGCTCTCGCCGGCCTCGCGCTGACCACCCTCACCCAAGCTCAGTGGAAACCCAAGGACACCGAGTGGCCCAGCTATAACGCCGATACCATGGGGTCCCGCTACCGCCCGCTCGGCCAGATCAACGCCGCCAACTTCTCCAAACTCGAGGTCGCGTGGCGATTCAAGACCGACAGCATCGGCAACCGCCCCGAATTCAAGCTCGAAGGCACGCCGCTCATGGTGAACGGAACCGTCTACGCCACGGCGGGCTCCCGTCGCGCCGCCATCGCGCTCGACGCCGCGACTGGCGAGCTTCTCTGGGTCCATGGCGAGCATGAAGGCGAGCGCGGCGCCAACGCACCCCGCCAGCTCTCCGGCCGAGGCTTGGCCTACTGGTCCGATGGCAAGGAAGAACGGATTTTCTACATCACTCCCGGCTTTCGCCTGGTCTGCCTGAACGCCAAAACCGGCCAGCTTGTCCCCACCTTCGGCAAGGGCGGCATGCTCGACCTGAAGCAGTTCGACGATCAGGAAATCTCAGCCTGGAACGACAAGAATGAATGGGTGCCGGACCTGATCCACGGCGAAATCGGCATTCAGTCCGCGCCGATTATCGGCAAGGATACGATTATCGTCGGCGCCGCTTTCCGCGAGGGCATGACGCCCCACAGCATGCGCAACAACAAGGGCTACGCCCGCGGATTCGACGTCCGCACCGGCAAGCGCCTCTGGATCTTCCACACCATTCCCAAAAAAGGCGAGCCCGGTTACGACACCTGGGAAAATGGATCCGCCGAATACACCGGCAACACCGGCGTCTGGACGCAAGTCAGCATCGATCAGGATCTCGGCCTCGCCTATCTGCCCGTCGAATCGCCCACTGGCGACTATTACGGCGGCCATCGCCCCGGCAACAATTTATATGGCGAAAGCCTCGTCTGCGTCGACTTGAAAACGGGCGAAAAGAAATGGCATTATCAGTTGGTCCACCACCCCCTGTGGGACATGGACATCTCTTCCACGCCTCTGTTGATGGATATCAACGTGGGTGGAAAAATCGTCAAAGCCGTCGCGCAGCCGTCCAAACAAGGCATGCTGTACGTCTTTGATCGAATCACGGGCAAGCCGATCTGGCCGATCGAGGAGCGTCCGGTTGAGGTCGGCACCGTTCCCGGTGAATGGTACTCGAAAACGCAGCCTTTCCCGACCAAGCCGCCGGCCTATAGCCGCAACGGCGTCCTCGAAAGCGACCTGATCGATTTCACGCCCGCGCTGCACAGCGAGGCCCTCGAAGTCATCAAGAAGTATAAGATTGGCCCCGTCTTCACGCCCCCGGTAGTCAGCAAACTGGAAGGTCCGCTCGCGACCCTGACGCTCGGCACCGCCAGCGGCGGCACCAACTGGCCTGGAGCTTCTTTCGATCCTGAAACTCACACCGTCTACGCCTATGCTTGCAACGCTTGCCTGACTCCGATTTCCCTGGTCGAATCCACCAAAGAAATCTCCGACATGCGCTACATCATGGGATTTGCCGGCCGCGCCCCGACCATCGCTCGTGGTCCTGGCGAAAACGCCGGCGCCGATTCCCCCATGCCCAAGCGCGAAGCCGCTCCGGCCGCCGGTGGTGGAGGCGGAGGCTATCAGCCGCTCAGCGTGAAAGGACTCCCGCTGATCAAGCCGCCCTACAGCACGATTTCAGCCATCAACCTCGATCGCGGTGAGATCGTCTGGCAGATCGCGCACGGCGAAACTCCCGACGCCATCCGCAACAACCCGGCTCTTAAAGGAATCACCGTGCCGCGTACCGGCCAGAGTGGCTACAACATCGGAACGCTGGTCACCAAGACCCTGGTGATCGCAGGAGAAGGCGCGGTCACAACCACATCCGACCATCCCCGCGGCGCGATGTTGCGCGCTTACGACAAAGCCAGCGGCAAAGAAGTCGGCGCGGTATTCATGCCCGCCCCGCAAAGTGGCTCGCCGATGACTTATGCGATCAACGGCAAGCAGTACATCATCGTGGCGGTGAGCGGCGGAAATTACTCAGGAGAATACATCGCCTTCACGCTCCCCGATTCCGAAGAATCGCGCCCGACCTCCGGCGGCTCCAACGCCCGCCAGAGATAGATCAGTCTAAGAAGGCCGGGCAGCTACTAGCAGAGCCGCGTGCCAGCAAGCGGTTCGGCGTACATCGCGGTGGATGCCGACCTTTCAACACCGACTCGATGATTGTCATCCAATCCCGGCGTCAGATTGTGGCTCAACCCGTCTATAATCGGAGTGAGGACCAATGCTCACCGCCGAGGACAAGGAAGAGATAAAGCGGCTCGTTGGCGAAATGATCGCCGAATCCGGCTCCATTCCCTTCGCCTCGGATCCCGTCGTGGACGTCACAGCGAGAGCCATGGAAGTGTTCGGCACGCGTGAAAAAGCTCTGCGTTGGCTCAAGACGCCAGTCCGGTCTCTGGGCGATCGAGCGCCGATCTCGCTCTTGAACACTCAGGAAGGTGTAGCGCAGGTGCGAGACACCCTCGGGCAGATCGAACACGGCATCTGGTAGATGCTCGCTTACCGGCTCGGGAGCAGACGCTTTCCCGCCAACGATGGTAGTGGCGCCAGCGTCTACGGCGGACGCTGGAATCACAAGGGAATCGCGGTCATCTATGCCGCCCAGAGTCGGGCGCTATGCGCGCTCGAAATTCTGGCGAACGCCGGTGAACTCGCTGTGGATTACGTCGTCACTCCGATAGAAGTGCCGGACGATCTTCCTATCGTCACTCAGCCGGTCGAGACCCTGTTGCCAGGCTGGAACGCCGGGGAGCCAACTAGCGAAACACGAAACGTCGGCACTGAATGGGCCACCAGCATGGCGAGCGCGGTCCTGGTCGTCCCGTCCGCAGTGATTCCTCCCGAGTTCAACTACCTCCTCAATCCTCATCATCCGGACTTCCCCAAGATACGGTTCCTCAGCCCGGAACCATTCTCCTTCGACGATCGTTTGCGCCGCGCTTGGCAAAAGAAGCCTTCCTGACGCCTTTGAATCCAACGCCGCCCATTGCTACCCTAGTCTAAGCATGAAACTCAAATTCGCCGTTATCGCCGTCGCACTGGCAGCCGTCGCCCTCTCTCAGGAAACCACCCGTTCCGTCTGGGACGGCGTCTATACCGACGCCCAAGCCAAGCGCGGCGCCGAGCTCTACGCCTCCAAGTGCGCCTCCTGCCATGGCGATCAGCTCACCGGAGGCGAAATGGCGCCCCCCCTTGCCGGGCCCGAGTTCATGTCCAACTGGAACGGCCTCACCGCCGGCGATCTGTTCGACCGCATCCGCACCACCATGCCCGCCAATAAGCCCGGCAGCCTCAGCCGCGAGACCAACGCCGACATCCTGGCCTTCATGTTCGCGTCCAGCAAATTCCCCTCTGGCAGCAAGGATCTACCGCAGGCCACCGAAGTCCTGAAGCAGATCAAAATCGAAGCCGAGAAGCCGACCAAAAAGTAGCGCGCTTCCACTCCCGCCCGCAGGCGTATAAGATATACGAGTGACCCGCACACTCACGCTCTGCCTACTGCTTCTATCTCCGGCTTTTGCCGCCGTACCCACGCCCGAAAGCCACTTCGGCCACAAAATCGGTGTCGATAACGAGCTCCTCGATTGGGATAAAGTCGTCACCTACTTCCAGTCGCTCGAAAAATCCAGCGACCGCATCAAGTTCAAGGAGCTCGGCAAGACCGTCGAGGGCCGCCCGCAGATCGCCGTAACGATCTCCTCGGCGGCCAATATCAAGAACCTCGATCATTACCTGGACATCCAGCGCCGCCTCTCCGATCCGCGCCGGACCACGCCCGCCGAGGCCGCGCGCCTCGCGACCGAAGGCAAGACCATCGTGATGATCACGTGCTCCATCCACGCCACCGAAGTCGCGTCGACCCACACTGCCGTCGAGTTTGCCTATCGCCTCCTCACCGAGGACAATCCCAAGTTCAAAGCGATTCTCGACAACGTGATCATCCTGCTGGAGCCGTCTCAAAACCCCGACGGCGTCGACATCGTTACCCGGTGGTACCGCAAGACTCGCGGCGGCCCCTACGACGGCAGCTCCCCGCCCGAGCTCTATCATCACTACGTCGGCCACGACGATAACCGCGACTGGTACATCTTCACCCAGCCCGAAACCCGCAACACCGCCTCTCTGGAAAATCTCTGGCATCCGCAAATCGTCTACGACGTGCATCAGCAGGGCGCCAACGCCAGCCGCATCTTCGTGCCACCATGGATGGACCCCGTCGATCCCAACATCGACCCGATCCTGGCGCATCTCTGCAACATGATCGGCACCGGCATGGCCACCGATCTCGCCGAAGCCGGGAAAACCGGCATCGCGATTAACGCCATGTACGATTTCTGGTCGCCCGGCCGCCAGTATCAGGCCTATCACGGCGGAGCCCGCATCCTCACCGAATCCGCCAGTGTGAAGCTCGCCACGCCGATCACGCTGACTGCCGCCGACATCACCGACAACGCCCTCGGCTACAACCCGCGCGAGCGCAGCTGGAATTACCTCACCCCCTGGATGGGCGGGACCTGGCATTTGCGCGACATCATTGACTATCAGGAAATCGCCTGGGAGTCTCTTCTTTATCAGGCCGCCATCCGCCGCACCGACATGCTGCATTACTTCTACACGATCAATAAGGACAACGTCGATCGCGCCACGCCCTACGCCTTCGTTGTCCCGGCGTCACAGAACGATCCCGGAGCCGCCAGAAAAATGCTCGAGACGCTGGCTTTCGGCGACATCGAAGTCGAACGCGCTTCCGCCGCCTTCACCGCCGACGGAAAGTCCTACGCCGCCGGCAGCTATGTCGTAGGCATGCATCAGCCTTTCTCCGGCTGGGCAAAAACTCTGCTCGAAAAGCAGGATTATCCGGACCTGCGCCTCTATCCCGGCGGCCCTCCTAAGCGTCCTTATGACGTGACCGCGCAAACCCTGCCGATGCTCATGGGCGTTGACACCGTCACCGTAAAGGACAGCTTCCAGGCCTCTCTGTCGCCGGTTAAGCAATACGCTTTCGACCTGGATCACGCCAAGCCCGCCGGCGGTTTCGCCGCCACCGACGTCGACTCCTGGAAGCAGGTCGCCAAAATCTGGAAAACCGGCAAGCCCATTTATCGCGATTCAACGTCCGGCGATTTCTACACCGCCTCCGGTTCCGGCCGCAAAGAAATTTCTGCACCCCGCATCGGCATTTACGCCAGCTACAACCCCAGCATGGACGAAGGCTGGACCCGCTGGCTGATGGACGATTTCGGCATCCCGTTCAAAACCATCTTTAATGCCGATGTGCAAGCCGGGAACCTGCGCCAGCGCTTCGACACCATCGTGATCCCCGATCAGCAGCGCGGCCAGATCGTCAACGGCCACCGAGCCGGCACCATGCCTCCCGAATACTGCGGAGGCATCGGCGACAAAGGAGCCGCCGCGCTCAAAGACTTCGTCGACCAGGGCGGGACTCTGATCCTGTTCAACCACGCCTCCGAATTCGCCACACAGGATTTAGGGGTCGCCGCCAAAAACGTGCTGACCGGCGTCCAGAACCGCGACTTCTACTCCCCCGGGTCGCTATTGAATATCAGCCTCGACACCAAGAGCCCGCTAGCCTACGGCATGCCCCAGCAGATCACGCTATGGAGCGAACAAAGCCCGGCCTGGGACGCCCCCAGTGAACAAGTGGTCGCGCGCTATCCATCATCCGGAGTCTTGGCTTCAGGCTGGCTATTAGGCGAAAAATACCTGACCGGAAAGGCCGCATTACTCGATGTCCCGAAGGGCAAAGGCCGCATGATTTTATTCGGCATGCGTCCCCAATATCGTGGCCAGAGCTACCAGAATTTCAA
>Ga0209415_10006595_pt1 | contig 20541 bp, 19 predicted proteins | sample PeaSoiSIISIP2007_FD_187696 | JGI IMG/M metagenome (GOLD analysis project Ga0209415, IMG submission 187696) | Peat soil microbial communities from Weissenstadt, Germany - SII-SIP-2007 (SPAdes) (version 2) | ecosystem: Environmental > Terrestrial > Soil > Wetlands > Peat | place: Germany...
CCGCCGCTCCAACGGTTACGAAGCCCTACTACCCCAATGTGGTTGGCTCAGGATCAAGTGCAGTTCCGACCGGCTTGGCCAATGGTACCTACCCCGTTTCGTTCAATGAGATCATTGACCCAAAACTCAAAACTCCGTATTCGATTCAGTTGAACTTAGGGGTTGAGCACCAGATTCCCGGCGGGTTCATTCTGAAGGCTTCCTACGTCGGTCGCCTGGGCAGGCGGTTGCTCGCGCAAGTGGATGCCAACCAACTCATCGATTTCCGAGATCCAACGCCGGGAGCGGGCGGCCAGTTGATGTCCACGGCATTTGCAAACGTTGAGCAGCAATTGCGGGCAGGGGCGGATCCGGTTACCGGCATTACTCCACAACCCTGGTTCGAGGATGTACTCCTTCCCAATTCCGGCCCCGGCTTCGGCCTCCCCAACAACACAACCTTGGTGTCCGCAGGCATTAACACACTTGCTAACCGAGGCGATTTTGCGGATACGGTGCAGGTCCTCGCATCCCTTTATGGCCTTTATAGCGCTTTTGGCGTCGGGCTGCCCCCGAATATCGGCATGGCGTCTCAGTTCTCCATGGACACGTTCTACACCAACCAGGGAAACTCGAACTATCACGGTTTGCTCGCTACCCTGCATAAGAACGCCGGCCACGGCTTGCAGTTTGACCTGAACTACACCTGGTCCCACTCGATCGACAACGTCTCCTTGATTGCCAACTCGGCCGCTTATGGCGGTTATGGTTTCATCTGCGATGAGCTGCGGCCACGGGAATGCCGTGCGAATTCCGATTTTGATGTGACCCACTACTTCAACGGCAACTTCATCTACGACCTCCCGTTCGGCCGGGGAAAGGCCTTGGCGGGAACCGCGCCACGCTGGCTCGACGAGGCTATCGGCGGGTGGAGCGTGAGCGGGCTTCCCAGTTGGCACAGCGGAAATACTTACTTTGCGGGTGCCAATGCGTTTGTAGCCGGATACGCCAACAACGCACCTGCCATACTGGTCGGACCGATGTCGGACGTGCACCTCCACCTGAATGGCGGTAAAGGCCAACCCCTGTATGGCTATGCCAACCCGACCCAGGCCAACGCGGACTATACCGGTCCGGTGGGCTTCAACATCGGAGCGCGCAACAATCTGCGCGGTCCGGGATACTTCGACATGGATATGGGACTCGCCAAGGGCTTCCCCATCTATGCGGAAAGGGTGGCACTGAAATTCCGCGCAGATGCATTCAACGCCTTCAACCATCCGAATTTCAGTACACCGTGTACGGATATTACAAATGTGTCTTGTATTTTCGGGACGATCTCGAGCACGCAGGGCACATCGATCCGCAACGGCGGGCCCGCAGCACGCGTGCTGCAGCTCTCGTTGCGATTGGAATTCTGACCGCACCCACAACCACCGGCAAAAATGCCAGTCCAATTCGGACTGGCATTTTTCTTGGTCTCGACTTAGGCTTGCGGCCTGAAGCTCAGGCCCGGGCGCCTACCGGGAGGCTCTCCTTGACCGGGGTGGTCAGGATGGTGGTGGCTCGGCTGTGCTCGACCGCCGGGAGTGAAAACGCCAGGGCTTCGTCAATCGTCTTCACATAGTGAACGGTGAGGTTCTCCAGTTGTTCGGGGCTGAGGTCCTCGTCCACATTCATCTTGTTTTCCGCCGGGAGGATGACATCGCGAACCCCTGCGCGCTTGGCGGCCAGGACTTTCTCCTTAATGCCGCCCACCGGGAGGACATTGCCGCTCAGGGTGATTTCTCCGGTCATGGCGATGAGCGGCTGGATGGTCTGCTTGGTCAGCAGCGAAACCAGGGCCGTGGCCATGGTCACGCCCGCCGAGGGGCCGTCCTTGGGAATGGCGCCCGCGGGCACGTGAATGTGAATGTCGTGATTGGCGAAGAAATCTTCTGCTACGCCCAGCCGGTCGGCATTCGAACGCACCCAGGTCAGGGCCGCCTGCATGGATTCCTGCATGACCTGGCCGATCTGGCCGGTCATGGTGAATCCGCCTTTGCCCTTCATGGCGTTGGCCTCGACGAACAGCACGTCGCCGCCGGAAGGCGTCCAGGCCAGACCCACGGCCACCCCGGCGCGCTTGGTGCGCTCGGCGATTTCTCCCTCGCTGCGAACTTTGATGCCGCCGAGGAATTCCTGAATGATCTCCTGGTTGACGGTGAGCTTTTCGGTCTTGCCTTCGGCCAGTCGCCGCGCCTGCTTGCGGCAGATGGTGCCGATGGTGCGTTCCAGGCCGCGCACGCCGGCTTCCCGCGTGTAATGGCGGATAACGTGGCGCACGGCATCTTCGGGAAACTCGATCTGCTCCGGCGTAATGCCGTTTTCGTCAATCTGGCGCGGAATCAGGTACTGGAACGCGATGTGAACTTTCTCTTCTTCGGTGTAACCCTGCAGTTCGATGATTTCCATGCGATCGCGCAGCGGCTCGGCGATAGGGTCGAGCATGTTGGCGGTGGTGATGAAAAGAACTTTCGACAAGTCGAAGGTGACGTCGAGATAGTTGTCGCGGAAGGTAGAGTTCTGCTCGGGATCGAGCGCTTCGAGCAGCGCCGAAGCCGGATCCCCGCGGAAATCGCGGCCGACCTTGTCAATTTCGTCGAGCATGAAGACTGGGTCCTTGGTCTCGGCGCGGCGAATGCCCTGAATGATTTGCCCCGGCAAGGCCCCGATGTAGGTGCGGCGATGGCCGCGGATTTCGGCCTCGTCATGCACGCCGCCCAGCGACAGCCGGGTGAACTTGCGGCCGAGCGCGCGGGCAATGGACTTGCCCAATGATGTCTTGCCCACTCCAGGAGGCCCGACGAAACAGAGGATCGGGCCTTTCATGTTCGGCTTCAGGCGGCGCACCGAGAGGTAGTCGAGAATGCGGTCTTTGACCTTTTCCAGATCGTAGTGATCGTGGTCGAGGATCTCCTTGGCTTTCGGGATCTCGATTTCCTGGCCGGAAGTCTTCGCCCACGGCAGCACGGCCAGCCACTCGATATAGTTGCGCGTGAGGGAATAGTCGGCGGCCATCGGAGACATGCGTGAGAGGCGGCCCAATTCCTTCAGGGCTTCTTTCTTCACCTCGTCGGGCATGCCCGCTTCTTCAATTTTCTTTTTCAGATCTTCGACATCGCGCTGGCCTTCATCCTGCTCGCCCAGTTCTTTCTGGATGGCCTTCATCTGCTCGCGCAGGTAATACTCGCGCTGCGTCTGCTGGACGCGGTCCTGCACCTCGCTTTGAATCTTGTTGCGCAGTTGCTGGACTTCGAGTTCCTTGGCCAGGTGCTGGTTAATCTTCTGCAGACGGACGTGGATGTCGGTGGTTTCGAGCGTGTCCTGCTTATCGGGCGTCGAAAGCGAGGGCAGCGATGAGGCGATGAAGTCCACCAGCCGGCCGGGTTCGTCAATGTTCATGGCCACGGTGGAAAGTTCATCGGACAGCGTGGGCGACCCGGCAACGATCTGCTGGAACAGCGTCAGTACGTTGCGCTGAAGGGCTTCGATTTCTGAGGTGGCCACGGGAGTGGCTTCCTCCGGCATGGGGAGGTAGTGCGCCCGCATAAACGGCGAGAGCTGAGTAAACTCGCCCAGATGCACCCGCTCCAGGCCCTCGGCGAACACAAACAGGCTCTGGTTGGGCATCTTGACCACTTTGTGAACCACCGCCGAGGTTCCGACCGTGTACAGGTCGGTCGGCTGGGGGTTGTCTACCCTGGCCTCACGCTGGGCAACCACAATAATTGTTTTGTCTTCCCCGAGCGAGTTGATGAGCTGTACCGAGCTCTCACGCCCAACGGTGAGCGGCAAAACGGCATGCGGGAAGAGGACGGTATCCCGCACCGGAAGCACAGGAAGAGCACGTTGATCGTTTGTTTCCTTATGCTTAGGAGCACGCTCAGATGATGGATTCTGGCTCATGGGTCTCCTTGAGTGTAACCCGCTCAAGTTTAGATGATACTGGTTCTGGAAAGGTTTCAAGCACGCGCCTGAACCTGTCGCAGGGTGGCATTCTATGCTGTCCAGATTATCGTGACACGGTGCCTAAGGTGCTGAGGCTAACGCGGTGGATGGGCCATTGCCAAGCACTAAATGAAAATGGATTCCCTGAATGGGCAGATAGATGGCCCCACCACCATGGCCGAGGCGTTCACCAATCTGCTCACACGGGCACACGATCGTCCAAGCCCACACCCGAGGCGATGTGAGCCATTAAGCTAGCGGTTGCTGCGAGAAAACAGCGGCGGCTCGGGGCGGAATCAGGCACTTCAACGGAAACAAGTTCCCATGGCCAGTTCGCCGCCGCTGCCTCCGACGGTTTAGAACACGTGCTTGGCTGTGTCGCCGCGGAAAACCAGTTCCTGTAATACTTTCTCACTTGCGGCGTTTACGACATAAACCGTCTGGGTCCGTTCCGCCTTCTGGGCGAGTGGAACCAGGGTGCATTTCACTTTCACTTCAAGCACGTTCCCCTTGGCAGCCTGGAACACCATGATGTGATCAACGCCGGACATGGTGTGGCGGATTACATAGTCGCCGGCCGGCAGCAAGGCATCCCCTACGCGTACCGGGTCAGCAAACGTGACCTTGTAGGTATCGCGGATTCCCATATTCTTCGGTTCTGCTGCGGCGAACGAAACAGCAACGATCACCAGCAAGATGACAGTCATCAAACCCAACGAGCGCATAACGCCTCCTCATTAGACACACCCGTGGGCCGAAGAACGGCGCTACGGATGATTAAGATAAGTTTAGAAGTTCGGGTTCGCGCAGAATGTGAGCACCATCACGCGGGACTGTGACCGCAGCCGTCAGGCCAAGGGGTAAACTCCGAGCACCTTGACGAACTCAGCTACTTCGCCCAGATGGCGAAGAGCATTCCGGGCGGGCTCGTCGTCGCCGCGCAGAAAATCCACGTAGAAAACGTATTCCCAGGGGCGGCCGCGCATGGGGCGCGACTCGATCTTGCTCAGGCTGATGTCGCGCAGGGCAAACACGCTCAACGACTTAAACAGCGCGCCTGGGGCATTCTTCACCTGAAATGCGATCGAGGTCTTATTGGCTCCGCGAGGAATTAAGCGACGATAGTCGCCACCTCGTCCGCCAAGACTTCCCCGCCGGCGAATCAGAAAAAAACGGGTGAAGTTGCGTTTGTCGTCTTCGATGCCAGCCTGGAGAATCGTCCCTTTGTATTCGCGGGCGGCCTGACGTCCGGCAATACCGGCGGCGTCTTTCAGCCGGTTGGCGGTGACATGTTTCACGCTGCCCGCGGTATCGTAAAACGGCACTGGCTCGATCTTTCGATGGCGGCGGAAGAAGTCGCGGCACTGGTCCAGGGCCACCGGATGCGACAGCACGCTCCGCAGCGCGCGCAGTTGGGTTCCGGGTGCGGCGATCAGGTTGTGCACGATGCGCAACAAGTGCTCGCCCTGAATGAATACATCCCGCGCTACCAGAAGATCGGCGTGTTCGGCCACGGTGCCGGCAAGGGTATTTTCGATGGGGATAACGGCCGCGCCAACCGAGCCCTGCTCGACCCGGTCAAAGACCTCGGCCGAGCGTGCGCAGGGCACTACCGTGCAGCGCGACAGCATGCGCTTGGCGGCTTCGTGACTGAAGGATCCGCGTTCTCCTTGAATGGCGACTTTCATGCTGGAAAGGTAACTGGAGAACAGGGGAAGGGCAAATCTTTTTCTGCAGCTTGCCGGACGCAGGCGAGACTGCAAGTCGGGTCAGAGAGGCGCGACCTCAAGGGCTAAAGCCCGTCATTATTGCGCTTAGACGGCACGGCTGAAGCCGTGCCCTTCCACAAAACACTTATGCGTCCTGCTAGCAATTAGGAGCGATCTCGTAATTGATGCATGCCGAAGTGTCGGGGCCGACGTGCCACAGCGCAGACATGTTGGTCTGGTCTTTGAAGTCGCTGAACCAGAAGATGTAGTCAAAACCGCCAAACTTGATCTCCTGCCCGAAACCGAATTCGTCGGCCCAATCGCTGGGGTCGCAGCTGGTGCCGTTATACAGGTCGGCGTCAAAGGGATAGGTGCCTGGATTAGCCACCGAAACACGAACTCCCTGATACTTGTGCCCGCTCTGCTGATACCAGCATCCCTGGAAAGTCGTGCCCGGATCTGCCCCCGCAATCTTGAGGGTCAAAGTGGCGCTCGAGGACTTCTTCCCGTCGGTAGCCGTCGTTTTGAGGGAATACGTCCCGGTGGCGGCGGTACTCGCCACGCTGATGCCCTCGGTGGAGGTTCCAGCTCCCGGCGCCGGGATCACGGCTGGGGTAAGTTTGGTGGAAACGCCCGAGGGCGCATTGGAGGTGCTCAGGGTCAGCGCATGATTGTAGCCGGTCGTGATTTTGGTGGTGATCTTGGAAGACCCGGATTGCCCGGGAGCCACGGTCACGGTAGACGGCTGCAGGGACATAGAGAATGTCGGCGTGCTGGCGGGCGCGATGCTAAGCGACGTTCCCGCCATGCTCGTTCCATAGGACGCGGTAATGGTGACGGTGGTCGCGGCACTGACCGCTGTGGTCGAAACGGTGGCGGTCGCGCTGCTCTCTCCGGCGGCAACATTCACCGACGCAGGAGCGGATACGTCAGTCGCATCCGAAGACTTCAGCTCAACCGCAAGGCCCCCGGACGGAGCGGGCTTTGCCAGGGTGATGGTCACCGCTGTGGAAGCGCCTCCGGTAAGCTGCGCCGGGTTCAGGCTCACGCCGGATACCGCTTCGCTGCCGCCGCTGGTCCCTGTAGTGCCCGTGCCGGTGCCGGTGCCGCCGAAATTGCCCGAACCGCTGCTTTGCGGCGCCGAGCCACAGCCGACCAGGCTGAGCAGGAGCGCGCTCAGCAGGGCTCCGGCGACCAGGATTCGCATCAAGTGCTTAAGGCGGAGGACCACGATGACACCTCGCTCGGGAAAATTGAGAGGGACGAATTACTCAAAATTTTCGCACGGCTGCGAGAAGTCGAATTACTCAGGAGTTCATGCCTTCAGGGCACGGCAGTACGGGCAGAAGGACACGCCACGGGCAGTTACCCGTATCGCCGCTAGAACTCTTTCTGCAGCACCAGCGCGTCAACTCCGTTCGAATAATAGCGGGGAGAGGTGCTGACTACGCTGTAGGCATGGCGCTTGTAAAAGGACAATGCTGCGACGTTGTCTACCGCGGTTTCGAGGCCGACCGCCCTGGATCCGGCCGACCGCAGGCGCTTTTCGGCCGTCCCCAAAAGCGACGACCCCAGACCGGAGCGGCGAGCGGCAGCGACCACGTCAATGGTGATGATGTGTCCGACAAGACCGCCGCAAGCGACGATGAAGCCGCCAATCTGGTGGTCGTCTTTGCCGGCGGCAACCAGCGTGAAGGCCGCGCGCCGACGCATGTAGAGGTGCAACTCCTGACGCGAATAGGCGATGCCAGGCGGGAAGCATTCCTGGTCAATCCGAAAGAGGGCTTCGAAGTCCTCGGGCCGGAAATCGCGAATGAGAAAAGCCACTGCGGCATTGTAAAGGTTTGGGGCCGAATGTACTTTAGTGCCCGGAACCCGCTGTTCCGGCTACATCACTGGTTTTCCACAGTTTGCCCACCGAGGCATCGAAAAAAATGCGCTCCGGGGCTGATTGCCCTCTTGCCGGGCCTCCTCGTTCGGACGTAACATCTGGGGAGGAAAAGCGTGTGGGGCGCCTTCTCGCCATTGACGTGATCGCCGCAGTCCTGTCCTTGGGACTCTGGTACTTCCTTTTTGCCGCCTACAATCGCCGCCGAGGAGCGCACGCTCTCCGCTGGGTACAGTCAGCCTGCGCCGGAAAAGGGCGGGTTCTCGAGCCGCGCTGGCTAAGCAGTTCGCGGTTGTACGCCCGGCTTCAGTTCCCTTCCCGCAGTTTTGAAAATGCCCACGTCACGGTGCGGTTCCGGCCGCGGCCCCTGCCCGTGCAGTGGCTGCTGAGTTGCTGGAAAAAACAGAAAGAAACGCTGACCTTCGAAGCCGATCTGGGCGGCTCACCCAGCGTTCATCTGGAAGTAGTGCGGCACCGCTGGAGCGGGCACAGCCGCGGAGTGACTGCCTGGCGTCGCGACCAGCGCGAGTGGGATGTGTACGAACCCGGCCCGGTGATTCTGACCACCCGCACCCACTGGAAGCAGGATCCGACCGCAGAACTTAACACGCTCATGGCCGTCAGGCAGCAAGACGTACTGCAAGTGCGATTCAATCCAGAGTCGCCGCAGTTCTCGGCCACGATTGCGCTGGACGCCATGGAGGATCCCCGCACCGCAGCTGACTTCCTGACTACCTTGCGAGAACTGGCGGCAGGAGCTTCGGCGCATCGGCAGTGAGCGCCTTTCCTGGGTGTTTCCGGAAATAAATCCGTTTTATGCCGCGCATCAGCTTTTTCGATTGGCGGGGCGCGGACCGGCGCGCTATTCTTTTCTGTCTCAAATCAGCGCGTTGCAACCAGCGGTGATGTGTTTACCTGAATTCATGCGTCTACATCGAAGGAGACTGAACCCCATCCATGTCCACTGAACTGCGTAATTTCCTGGCCATCCCCTACGACGAACTGGAAGAGCTGAACCTCAATGCCAAGGAGCAGCGCAGGAACCGCGTTGCCGCCCACAAGGTCCGCGAGGAGAGGCTGAAGTATCTCACCGACGAAAAGCGCATCAAGGCCCTGACCGTGATGTTCAGCGACCTCGAAGGCCGGCTGCACATGCTCGACTACGACAAGAAGTTTCTGTTGAAGAGCTACGACAACCTTACCTTCGACGGCTCGTCCATCCGCGGTTTCACGGCGCAGCGCGAGAGCGATTTACGTCTGGGCATCGATTGGGCCGCCTTTTACTGGGGGCCGGCCGATGTCTTCGGTCCCGGCAAAGTGCTGGTCTTCGGTGAAGTCATTGACAAGGGCGGTGAACCCTACAACGCGGACATCCGCAGCGTGTTGAAAGGTTTCGCCACGGACTCCTACAAGAAACGCGGCTACACGTTCAATGCCGCCAACGAGATTGAGGGCTTCCTGTTCCAGGGTCCCGAAGCCGAGCGCGTCTACCACGAAACCGGAAAGTTCGAATACGTCAACACCGGCGGCTATTACCACTCGCTCCCGGGCGACCCGCTGCGTACATTCATTGACACCACGGCGGAAGTTCAGCGCTCGATGGGTTTCCAGAACGAAAAGGATCACCCGGAGGTAGCGCCCTCGCAATTTGAAATCAACTATGGCTACGGCGAGGTCGTGGCCGCCGCCGACCAGATCCAGCTTTATAAGCTGATCTGCCGGCAGGTCGCCCGGAACATGGGTTTGACCGCCAGCTTTCTGCCCAAACCGGTGGTGGGTGTCAACGGCAGCGGCATGCATACCAATGTGTCCATCAGCAAGGACGGCAAGAATCTGTTCTGGGATCCGAAGGGAGAGGAAAAGCTCAGCAAGCTGGGCTACGAGTTCCTCGACCGGCTGCTAACCCACGGCAACGATCTTTGCCTGGTGTTCAATTCCAGCGTGAACGCCTATCGCCGTCTGGATCCGCATTTCGAAGCGCCCAACCAGCTCAAGGCGTCGGCCGTAGACCGTGGCGCCATGATCCGGATTCCGATCGGCAACGAGCGCAGCATGCGGACTGAAGTGCGCGCCGTCGCTCCCGACGCCAATCCGTACCTGGTCTTGTACTCGATCTTCCGGACCGGACTCGAGGGCAGCACGGCCAAGATCAAGAACCTGCGCCAGGCCGAGCGCTATTTGCCCGACAACATCTATGATGCGCTGGCCAACTTCCGCAAGGCGGATTGGACCACAGAACTGCTCGGCAAAGACGTGAAGGGACGTTATGCCGACCTGAAGCAAGCCTCCGCCGATCGCTGCCCGCGCCTTCTGGGCACAGTGGTGAAGCCGGCAGAAGTGCAGTTCCACCACGAGGTTTACAACCAGTTCCTGTGGAATTTGTTCTAGACCGCTCAAATCAGAGGGCGCCCATATCCTCATGGACGCCCTTTTCCCGAAATACCTGATTCCCCGATTCAGTTCTGGAGTGCCCCGCGTCACTTCAGCAATTCGGAAATCGTCTGGCGGTTGAAACGAGACTCCAGATTTTGAGCCAGCAGTGGATCGCTCTTACCTCCAGCCATGGCTCTACGGGTGTGATCCTGGCGGTCGTTTTCTGGGCCTTTCAGGGTGATGAGAGCAGCCGCGAATTCCATCTCGGCATCTTCCCCGCGCAAGCTGATCGCCTTCTTCACCAGGCCATATCCGTCCAAGCCCGCCGCGGGATTCGGTTCGGTTCGGCCGAGCCATTGCTTGTAGGTCTCGGCGAGATAACCGACGTCAAACCATGCCAGCGAGTCGGCGGGACGTGCCGTATCGGCGTTGCCCGCACGAGCGCGCAGCCGGACCAATAGCTCCTTGGCGGCCTGCTGGTCCTGCCGGGCATAAAGCGTGGCGCGGCGAAGCGTTTCCATGTGCACCAGCACGGAGGAGTCCGAATCGAGAATCGCCAGCGTGTCGTGCGCGAGGTTCTTCAGATCATAGTCCCCACTGCCCTTCTGGTAGTTCAAATCCACCCAGGGCAGTGTCTTCGCCTGCCCGATCTCGATGGGATGACAGACGAGCGGCGGTCCGGCGTAAGCAAAGGTGGTAAAGCCCGCCAGAATCGCCACAGTGCTGATCAAGCGTGAATATGCGCGTGAATTCATACTCCAGTCTCCTAGTCTGTTTGGTTTTCTTGCCCCACGCCCACAAAGACGCTCCCAAAGGTCCAAGTGTTAACGAGACGATTTCTTGAAGAGGCGTTTCCGAGCGACGACGGGGAATCAGCCCGACCCAGACAAAACGCGCGCTACTTGGCAACCAAGACGACAAACCTCAGCTCGTCATCTTGGTAGCGAGCAGTAATCTCCCAACATCCGAGGGTCGGAATGTTGATGCCAGTTACCATGAACGACTGATCTGAAGTCCAGCCGCCATTGGCTCGATCTGCGGCTAGAGGCGACGCCGGAGCGTCAAGCCGCACGCCCTTAATGCTCAGGCTCGGGCTTGGATCCTTGCGGGGATCATAGCCTTGCTTCCAGAAGAAAAGCTTCTGCCGGAAGGTCGGGTCACCAGAGGTGTAGTGCATCAGACCAACCCATCGTCCTTTCGCAGGCAGCTGCGTCCACAGCCGCTCGGTGCCGAACCAAAAGCTGCCCACAGGTGCTCTCGCCGGATAAGGGAACGGCGGAACAAAGCTAGTGCCCTGGTCCGCTCTCGTAACCGGGCAAGGCGCTCCACTCTGCGCGTACGTATTTAGCCCGAGCAGCGCCATCAGGGCGCCGATCATGGAGCATTGAATGGCACGTAAAGTCATTGGCGTGGGCGCTTTACTTTTCATGAGCAGGCGCGGCCTCTCCAGCCCACGAACGCTCCCAGTGGCGCCACACGGAAACGTCATCAAATCCCAGTGCATTCCACCACTGATCGAGCATGGATTGATCCAGTTGCAGGATCCCTTCTCTACTGACGCCGGCAGGAACAGGCACGAACTTTCTCAGGCGATCGTAAACCAGACTTCTCTGACTTTCTTCCACCCGCATCAGCAGATGCCAAAGGGTTAACGCATCGCGCTGGCGAGATTCACCGAGCACGGTAGCCAGATCTCTGGCGCGCTCCTGCGACGTATTGTCTTCAAAATCAAACTTCGCAAGCGCGGCTCGGAAATCCGGCGAAGCATCTTCGAAATACGGCGTCCCCGGACCAACTCTCGGCTTGGTCGCGCAAGCCGCTCCTGCCGGGATAAACGATTCGCGGCCATTCTGCCTGAATCCGACCCAGCCTATGGATGTCCGCAACATTCCGGCGCCGGAATCGTCCACCTGCAAGCTATATGCGCAACCCAGGTCCACCGTTACCGCCGAAGGCGTATCCACCACAAATTGGCCGGGAGGGGACCAGATGTAAGCCTGAATGATTCCGCGGTCAAGAGCGATGCGTTTCAAATTTGATCCCATGGTCAGCAAGCGCAGGCGGCTGTTCGGACCCACTTCGATCCGGCCCACCGCTTCCGCCTGAAGCACGACTCCCGAACGAGGGTCCGTCTCAATCGTCTCGCCGACCCGGAGACGCGCGGCCGCTTTGCCGTTGATTGCACTCGACCCGATTCGAGGAGTTCCCACCACACTGGACACGTCCCACCCCGCCGCTCCCGGAATCACTCTTCGCCCGTAGAGCAGGAAAGTCGCTACGCCGATGATCACGAAAGCGGCTGCCGCGGCCAGGGCAGGAAACAGCCACGTGCGCTGTCGGAAAAATGTCCAGCGTCTTTCGGGGACTACCGCCGGAAATACCGGAGTGGGACGATCATGACGAAACTTCGCCAGCAACCCCTCGATCTTCTGGATTTCCGGATCGGGCTCGCCCGATCCATCCCACAAGTAGTCATCTTTTTCGGTCAGGCCGTTTTCCGGCCGGTCATCTTCCGGCAGATCATCTCGAATATCCATGACTACACCTTTTCCTCTCCCCGCTCATTCGCGCCCGGTTCTGAATGCAGCGTGGCGCGGAGCTGCTGCATGCCACGATGCAGGTTGACTCGAACTGAGCCGTGGGTCATCCCGGTGCGCTCGGCGATCTCAGGCCCGGTCATACCCTCTACCAACCGCAGGATCAGCGTTTCCCGGTATGCCGAAGGCAGACTCCTGATCACCGAGAGGATCGCAGCCGCCTGCTCTTCATCCTCTTCCCGGGCGACATGTTTCTCGCTCTCCTCGTCCGGCATCTCATCGGCCAGAGAATCTTCCGGTACCGAGCGCCGATAAAAATCATTCGCCCGGTTGCGGGCGATAGCCGCCAGCCATGCTCCGAAGCTGGCCGGTTCACGCAGGCTTGACAGGCGCCGGAGCGCCAGCATGAAAACATCCTGCACCAGGTCATCTACGTCGCCCACCGGAACCTTTGCCAGCAGAACTCCGTGCACCATGGGGGCGTACAGATGATAAAGACGCCCGAACGCCTCCCGGTTCCCGGCGCGCGCCGCCTCCACCAACGTCTCGTCTTCCCTGGAGACCTGAGGTAAGGTCACAGTGCCCCGTTCCGTGCTTTCTGCGAACGCCACATCAACGGCTGGCCCGGAGGCCATGCGCATGAATCCTGCCACAAAAACATAGACGCTGCAGACGGATTAAGTGTTAACAAGATTTGACCGGCCAGCCGGATTTGCCTTGCTTGGGCTAGACTGGAGCGGTTTTGATCGAATCCAACGTCATAGATCGGGGAGGTGAGTCATGCGTTCTGCCAATCGCCAGGCGTTTGTAGTAGTGTGTGCAGCGCTGCTGTTGAGCGGAGCGGGGTTCCCTGCCCGGGCTCATGAGGGTGCCATGAAGAACGATCCCAACCCACAGATGCAGGCGCAAGAGCAGGCAACGCGCGCGACCATTGACCGCTTCAACGAGGCGTTCAATCGCCACGACGCCGATGCCTTGGCCGCTTTTCTGACCGATGACACAGTCTTCGAAGATACGTCCCCGGCGCCGGACGGGCGGCGGATTGAGGGAAAACCGGCCGTGGTCGAGTTCTGGCGCGTATGGTTTGCCGAGAACACAGATGCGCATTTCGAGGCCGAAGAAATGTTCGTGAGCGGCAACCGGGCCACGGTGCTGTGGGTGTATCACAAGATGCGCAATGGTCAGCCGTGGCACTTGCGCGGCGTGGACATCTTCACCGTCCGCGATGGAAAAGTGGCCGCCAAGCTCGCATACGTGAAAGGGTAAGATCTGCGCAGGGAGCAGCGCCGGAACTTAGGGTACGCCTGCTGTGCAACTTCCGGATGCCGTGGTACATTCGGTGGCGCGTTTATTTTGGAAATCCAGGTTCGAAACCGATTTGAGGCTGAAATGCGGCCTGAGCGCTCACCTTCTCGCAGGCTCTTTAGCGCGGTCGCCAGTGATGTACATTTCTGGATTCCGCTGGTTGTTCTGCTCGGCGGTCTCTTTCTCCTGGACAAGCTCCATTGAAATCGTCTCCGGCCAGCGTACCGGCAACCTCCGAGACTCAGAACCCGGTACAGGCGAGCCGGTTGCGCCGCCTGCAGGGGCTCGGCATCTTCTGCGGTTTCGCGGCTGGCGCTTGGCTGGGCGGCGCCGAAGCTCCCATCAAGCTGGTCAATCCCGAGATTTCCCCAATCACGGTGTCGCTGGTCATGGTGTGCGGTGTTTTTCTGGCGCGCTGGAGCGTGCCCGCCTTCCTGCGAGGCACCGCCCATGTGCGCAGCGACGTGCGCCAGGCGCCGCACCTGGTCATCTGGGCCGTGCTGGCGGGATGCATGTGGGCGGTTGCCAATACGCTGACCATTTACGCGATCCGCGACGTTGGGCTCAGCATCGCTTTTCCGCTGTGGAATTCGAATAGCCTGCTCGGCATCTTCTGGGGATTTCTGCTGTTCAACGAACTGCGCCATGCGGGATGGAAGCGCTGGCTGGGGGTGCTGGGCGGGGCCGTAAGCATGTTTGGCGGAGCGGCGCTGCTGGCCATTGCATCATCGCACCAGGCCTCGCCAGGCAGGGCCACCATGGGCGTGCTGGCGGCTCTGGGCGCAGGAGTTTTGTGGGGCACGATGTACATCCCCTACCGCAAGGCCTACCTGACTGGCATGAACCCGCTTTCGTTCATCACGTTCTTCACGGTTGGCGAACTGGCGACCATGACCATTCTGGCCGTCGGTTATCGCGGGGCGGGGCCGTTGTGGAACGAGATCTCGAACGCACGGCCAGTGCTGTTCTGGCTGATGGCCGGAGGCTTTGTCTGGGTGCTTGGAGACCTGTTTCAGCAGTATGCAGCCAAGTACATCGGCATCAGCCGCGGCATTCCGCTTTCCAACACAAATCAACTGTGGGGACTGTTATGGGGGATTCTGGTTTTTCATGAACTGCGCGGCGGCAGCCGGAGCGTCTACCTGTTGGTTGCTGGAGGATCGCTGCTGATGGCGCTGGGAGCGGTGGCCATCGCGCTGTCGTCGGCCACCGAGCGCGAGCATTCCTCGTGGCAGGATGCGGCCTACCGAGAAGGCCGCCGTTACGGGATTGAAGCGGAGTACGTGCGGGCGGGCATGGAGGGCCGGGAATTTGGCGACGCTGCGAAGAAGCGGTCGCTGGTGGACTGGTTCCTCATTCTCAGCACGACCGGCCTGTTCGCCATGCTGGCTTTGATCGCGAAACTTCCACACAGTGACCTCAGCCGGGCGTGGGGCGTCGTTCTCTGCGTTGTTATGCTGGCGCTGCTGGCTGCCTGCGGCACAGCCCTGTGGCGCACCACACGTTTCCGGTGACCCTATCGAAAAAGCGAGAATCGTACTTGCAAAGTTGACCCCCTTCCGGAAGAATCGCTGGGCCCACCTAACTTGGGACCTACAAAGGAGACTCTCCATATGAAGCGCAGGTTCATAGCTCTCTGTCTCATGCTGCTCGCGGCGGTCGCGGTTCGGGCCGCGGCGCAGGTAAACCCGTACAAAGAAGGCACCCCCGGCGTGACCGGATACCGCTCGGAGGTGCTGGCGGAAGTGATGATCCAGGAAGACAAATTCATGCGCCTCGCCGAGGCCATCCCGGCCGAAAAATATACCTGGCGTCCGCCCGCCGACGTGCGCTCCATCGCCGAAGTTTTCCTGCACGTCAGCGCGGCGAATTACAACCTGTACAAGCTCGTGGGCACGCCTCCGCCGGCCGGGTTCACCACGAAAGAATTCGACAAATCCACCACTGACAAGGCCAAGGTGACCGCCACACTGAAAGATTCGTTTGCCCATGCCAAGGCCGCCATCAAGGCCATGCCTGACGCCGACCTGGAAAAGAGCCTGGACTGGTTCGGCGGCAAGAATACCGAACGCGGAATCCTGCTTTTCATCGTTCGGCACGCCGCTGAACATCTGGGCCAATCGATCGCTTACGCGCGCCAGGTTGGCATCGTTCCTCCGTGGACTGAGGACATGCAAAAGAAGCAGCCTGAAAAGAAGGACGCGCCGCCTAAGGACAAACAGTAAGCGGGCGAGAATCCGGCAGGTGTGCTAGATTCAAAATTCTGATGCAGTCCGCGCCCACTATCATTACCCAGGGTTTGACCCGCCGCTTCGGAGAACTAGTGGCCGTGGAGGGCGTGGACCTGCGCGTGGCGCCAGGCCAGTTCTTCGGCTTTCTGGGCCCGAACGGGGCGGGGAAATCCACCACCATCAAAATGCTCACCGGTTTGCTGGCGCCCAGCGCGGGGCGGATCGAGATTCTCGGTCTTGATCTCAGCGCTCATCCCGTCGAAGTCAAGCGCCAGATCGGAGTCGTGCCAGAGGGCATGGCTCTGTTTGGCCGGCTTACCGGCGCGGAGTTCCTGAGTTTCGCCGGACGCATGTACGGCCTGGATCGCGAGACGGCTGCCAAGCGGGCGGCAGAACTGCTCGACTTTATGCAACTCGCCGACCAGCCGAAAAAGCTGGTTACCGATTATTCTCACGGCATGCAGAAGAAACTGGCATTAGCGGCAGCGGTGATTCACGGACCGAAGGTGTTGTTTCTCGACGAGCCGTTCGAAGGGGTGGATGCGATTGCGGCAGGCACGCTGAAATCCATGCTGCAGGGCATGATTGCGCGAGGGGCCACCATTTTTCTGACTTCGCACGTGCTCGAAATCGTGGAGCGGTTGTGCAGCCACGTGGCGATCATTCACCAGGGACGGCTGGTGGCGCAGGGGTCACTCGAAGAATTGCGGGCCGGAGTCCAGGCAAAAACGCCAGCTGGGTCTGGCGACGGCGCAGCCGGCGAGAAGCTGACGCTGGAACAGATCTTCCTCAGCATTGTGGGGGGTACTCGCCGCACCGAGCAGGAGTTGTCGTGGCTGGGATGATTTGCAATCCGAACACGCCTTGGTCTCGAACCAAATGACTTCCACGATCATGACTTCAACCGTCCATCGCCGCGGCCAGCTCTCCGCCATCGCCTACCTGCGCTGGCGCATGTTCGTCAACGGGCTGCGCACCCGGCGCGGCAAGATGGAGCTGGTTTCGCGCATCATCGTCACCGCCGCATTTGCCTTCGGCGGCCTGGGCGGGTTTGCGGCCGCACTGGGCACCAGCTGGTATTTTGTGGAGCATGATAAGGCCGAGTTTCTGGCTGCCGTGCTTTGGCCAGTTTTCTTCTTCTGGCAAGTCTTTCCTGTGATGGCGACCGCCTTCACCAACAATCCAGATTCTTCCGACCTGCTGCGCTTCCCGCTCAGCTACCGCTCGTTTTTTGTGGTTCGCCTGGCCTATGGCTTCTTCGATCCCGCCAGTACGCTGGGAACCTTGGCGTTGATCGGAATTCTGATCGGCATCACCGTCGCGCGGCCTTTGCTGTTTCCCGTGGCGCTCGTGGTGCTGTTGATGTTTGCCCTGTTCAATCTGGTGCTGATGCAGACCGTGTTTTCCTGGGTGGAACGCTGGCTGGCGCAGCGGCGCACGCGCGAGATTTTCGGCGTTCTTTTCATTTTGTTCATGCTCAGCTTCCAGTTGATCGGGCCGACAATGGAGCGCCTCCAGAAAAAGCCTCGCCCCGAACTGCAGAAGGCGGTCGAGATCACGACCCGCGTGCAGGCCGTCCTGCCGCCCGGTCTGGCGGCAGATGCAATCGCGCAATCCACCCATGCGGAATACATGGTCGGCTTCACTTCCCTGCTCTTCCTCGGGACCCTGACCCTGGCGATGGGATACTTGCTGCACCTGCGTCTGCGGGCGCAGTTCCGCGGCGAGAATCTCAGCGAAGTGGAGGCCCGTCCCACCGTGGTGCAGGCACAGGGCCTGCAGGTCGGGTGGGAACTTCCTGGATTTTCGCAGTCGGTGGCGGCGGTGTTTGAGAAGGAAATCCGTTATGTGGCGCGCAGCGGTCCGATGCTGCTGACCCTGATCATGCCCATCTTCATGCTGCTGGTGTTCCGCCTGGGCCCGATGAGTCCGATGCGGCATTCCGGCCTGCTGAACCGGGCCCCTGACATGGCGCTTCCTGGAGCCGCCGCCTATGCGCTGCTGGTGCTCACCAACCTGGTTTACAACAGTTTTGGCGGGGACGCCGGCGGTATTCAGTTTTTCTATGCGGCCCCGGTTGGCTTCCGCCAGATTGTGCTCGGCAAGAATCTGCTGCACGGGGCCATTCTGGTGGCGAACACATTGCTGGCCTGGCTTGCCGTGACGCTCTTCTACGGCGCGCCCACACCGGCGGTTTCCATTGCCACACTGGCCGGATTGCTGTTCGCAGCACCGTTAAACTTTACTGCCGGTAACCTGCTGTCGATTTATGCCCCGAAGAAGCGCGACTTCGCGACGTTCGGCCGCCAGAACGTCTCGCAGACGACCGTCCTTGCTAGTCTCGGCGTTCAGATCGTCATCGTTGGAGTCGGCGTCGCCGCTTTCGCCATCGCGCGGTTTTACAAGAATCTATGGATCGCCGTGCTGGTGTTTCTGGCTCTGGCGCTGATCACATTTCCACTTTACGTGATGGTGCTGCGCCGCATGGACGACATCGCGATTGAACGGCGGGAACCGCTGATTGCGGAGTTGTGCCGGGCTTAGTCTTTGCGCTTTCTCGTCACTTCCTTTCCGGATTGGCCAGAAACCGGTAGCCCACGCCCCGCACCGTGAGCAGGTGCCGCGGACTGGCAGGATCGTCTTCGATATAGCGGCGCAGGCGCACCACGAAGTTGTCTATGGCGCGGGTGTCGGTGTCTTCGTGCAGGCCCCAGACCTCTTCGAGAATCAGCTTACGCGAGACAATGCGGCCGTCATTGCGCACCAGGTGCCGCAGCAGTTCCGACTCCATCAGCGTGAGATGAATGGTGGTTTCCCCCGAGCGCAGTTCGAGTGCTCCAAAATCAATGGTTTTGCCGGCGAAGGTGAAAGTTCCGAAGTCCCCGGCATGATTGGCTTCGGATTGCTCGCTTCGGCTCGGCGGCGCGCCTGCCGGCTCCCGGCGCATCCACTGCGTGCGTCGCAGCAGGCCCTGCAACCGCGCCAGCAGTATGGAAAGATCGAATGGTTTCGCCAGATAATCGTCCGCTCCGGAAGCGAACCCTTTCAGCACGTCTTCGGGCCGGCCCCGCGCGGTCAGCATGAGGACCGGGATGTAATTGCTGGCCGCGCGTAACTCTGAGACGACGCTGAATCCATCTTTCCCGGGAAGCATGATGTCGAGCACGATGGCGTCAAAGTTTTCCTTCTTCTTCAGGAGGCGATCCATCGCCGCCTCGCCGTCGCCGACCACTTCCGCCGAGTACCCCTCGGCCTCCAGATTGAAGCGCAGGCCCTGCGCCAGATGGGCCTCATCTTCGACCACCAGTACCCGGCTCATGGCTGGTTCCCCATCGCGTCCGTCTGCTTACCGGTCATCGTGCCGCCGGTCAATCTGGGCAACTCGAGTGTCACCGTGGTTCCCTGCCCCAGGCCGCCACTTTCGGCGAACACCTTACCCCCGTGCTTTTGCGCGATGGCCTTCACGATGAATAATCCCAGGCCGGTGCCTTTCACATGGGCGAGTTGACGTTGCGTGACGCGATAGAAGCGTTTGAAAATCTGTTTGACGTCCTCGGGAGGAATGCCCACCCCATGGTCCTGCACGCGCAGGACCAGGCGCTTCGGGTCCGGCGCTTCCAGGCGCACGCGCACATCCACGTTCTCGCCGGAATACTTGATCGCGTTATCGAGGACGTTGAAAACCGCAGTGCGCAGGTCCTCGGCGCTGCCGCGCACACTCAGGCCGCTGCCGTTGACCGTGGATTCCTCGTAGCGCAGGCTTTGCGCGGGCAAGTGATGCCGGGTGAGGGCTGCGTCCACGCACTCATGCACGAGCTTGCCGAAATCCACTTCGGCCTTCTCGCGCCCGGCGCGCTTGTCGCCGGCACGGCCGGCGCGAAGCACCTGTTCGACCGTCTCGTTGAGGCGGTCGGTATCGCTGAGCATGAGGCGGTAGAAATCCTGCTTCTGCGCATCCGGCAGGTCGCGGCGAAGCAGGGTCTCCAGGTGCAGGCGGATCGAAGCCACCGGCGTCTTCAGTTCGTGGGTAACGGCATTGATAAAGCTGTCGTGCTGCTCGCTGCGCCGCAGCTCGCGCACCAGAAAGATGGTGTTGACCACCATGCCGGCGATGATCAGCGCGAAAAAGACGATGCCAAAGAACAGCAGCACGCCTTCACGCCAATTGAGGATGATCCAGCCGACATTCAGCGCGACGGCCAGCCCGACCAGGCAGATGCCCAGGATCAGGAAGAAGGCGATTGTTCCGCGGCGGCTCGAAATGCGCATCGAGACTGATTCTACCGCGCTGCGGGCTACGACTGTACGGCGGCGTTAGCGGGACATCTACTTCGCCACCTCATACGATTCCAGCAATCGCTCAGAGCGGAAATCCGCTGCGGATCAAAAGGTAAAACGACCACCGACTGTCGGAGCAAAATTGTTGTTGGAGTTATAGGGAACACCGGGGCCATGAGGAATGGCGATGGCCAGACCGCCGCTCACCCAGGAATACGCAATTCCGGCAAAACCGTCGAAACGCTTGGTGA